>Ga0136617_10003492_pt1 | contig 14051 bp, 18 predicted proteins | sample AntDrymUQ3222106_2_FD_129672 | JGI IMG/M metagenome (GOLD analysis project Ga0136617, IMG submission 129672) | Polar desert sand microbial communities from Dry Valleys, Antarctica - metaG UQ322 (21.06) | ecosystem: Environmental > Terrestrial > Soil > Desert | place: Antarctica: Dry Valley... | reverse complement strand
GCCTCCAAGAGCCTCAGATGGGTACGCAAGGCGGCCGCGGCGTCGCGCTGGCCATCGAGGACCTCGGCGATGGCCGGCAGGCCAAGGCCGAGCTCGCGCAGTAACAGGATCCGCTGCAACCGGACCAGGCTGTCCTGGTCGTAGTAGCGGTACCCGTTGCTCGCCGTGCGGCTGGGCTTAAGCAGGCCTAGCTGCCCGTAATGGCGCAGCGTGCGGCTCGTGGTCCCAGCCGTACGCGCGATGTCCTGGATCGACCACTCCATCGCGCGCTCCCATCTATCTCGTCGGTGTTCCCCGACGGTAAATGTTGACGCAGCGTCAAAGTCAAGAGGCCAACCTTTTGGCGTTTCGGACAAGCCATCGTGCACCGTGATCGTCAATAGGCTTGAGCACATGGTCGCTCCGTGGCTGGAGGCGTCGTGACGTTGGCACAGACCGACTTCCGTACATCAGGGAGCCGGAGGATGAGCAGATCGAGCTTCAGGCAAGGCCGCGCCTAAAATCGTGGGACGCGCGTTTGCACCCAACACAGCTCGCACTTCAGGATTCCCTCGACGAAGCGGAGCGCCTCCTCGCCGAACCGCTGGGACGTCTCGGGGATGCAACCCATCTCGCCATAGCCCCGACCGTTGACCTTGATGAAGCCATCGACCTCACATCGGGCGGGCGCGACCTCGACAACTACCTTTGCCCACTCGTCCGGCGGCTCGGAGCATCGCGATTCCGAACCGCGTGGGCGAGAAAGACCCACGACCGCCGCTCCCACGTCACGATCGGCCAAGCGGCTGAGGCCAACTCGGCGATCCTGACTGGATGGGACTTCGCGACAGTCGAATGCTCGGCATCGGCCGCGTCACGTGCGTGGCAGGAGACAATCGCCGAGCAGCTGCCGCAATGTCGGGTCGCCGATGCCGTTGAATTGCAGATCGCGTTTGGCGTCGGCCCCGCACGCAACTGGGTCACGCTGTGGAAGCCCGCGATCGATGCGCTGGGTGGAATCCTTGGGGTCGAGGATCCGCGCCACCCGTTCCGCCACGCGACGACCGCATCGTCCTCCTCGGGCTCCATTGCGACAAGGATGTGACGTTGGGGAACCGGGTCCAGCTCGGCATCTGGTGGCGCGGAGTGCCGTAGCTCCCACGTCGCCAGCCGGACATTACTGTCGCACGTGCGACTTGTCGTCCGACCCATGACTGTGGTGATGACCGCGGTCCGCCGTACGAACGACCGCGCGAACGACCGCTTGCGCGAGCCCCCTGTTGCTTGAGTGCCATGCGCACGGCAGCGGGCGGTCGTACGCCATTCAGAGGCCCAGCCTTCCAAGGGCTTGCTCGATGCGTAGCGCCGCTGTCACGTCGACCGCTTCCGCCTGCTCTCGTAGCTGGCGCACGGTCATGAGGCCGGCGTCGCGGGCCTCAGCGATCGCCCTACCAAGCTGATCGAGGTCCGCGCCGACGGCGGCGACATCAATAAGTGATCTCACCGGGGTCGTCACGCTGTATCCCTCACGCCGTTGGACGTCGGTGTCTTCCAGCTCGCCTCGATGCAGGACGATGGCGGAGTTCACCTTTGAGAATCTGGCAGGCACGGTCCGGTGCACGCGGCTAGGGCTGAATTCACCAATGCTGTGAGTATCAAGTGCGCTCTCGTGCGAGATGGCACCCTGGCCTTTGGCCCAGAGGCTCCAACGAACCATCTCGTCTTCCGGTCCTGACGGCCACTCGAACAGCCGGTAGAGCCCCCGGTCCACACGAAGCCAGTTCCCCCGACCAGTGTGGTACTGCTGCGCCTGATAGGAATACCCAGCGTTCTTGGCATCGGCGGCGTGAAGTATCCGGCTTGGGTGCTGGCGACCTGAAGAAGCCGCCTGCGCAGATCTTGACGGTCAGCGGGCATTGCATGAGTCCTCAATGGAAACTTGACGAACCTGCATAGCGCATACGAGAGACTCAAGTTTTGATAGAGGATCAGGCGTCGTAGAGGCGGCCTTGCAGTCCGGAGCCTGCCGCCCCGAGTTTGTCGGCGCTGCCGAACCAAGCGGCGATCTCGACCGGCGAGCCGAGGGTCAACTGTGGCGGCACTTGGAGGACTGTGCGGTCATAGAGCCCAACGATCCGTGCGCCGAATGCTTGTGGCTGCCGGCGACTCAGCCGTCGACGCCGGCTTCGCGTAGCTTGTCGCGCAGTTTCATCCGCAACGAATCGGGTGCCGCGTCGTTACCGCAGCAGCGGCTCACGAGCCGCTTGACCTCTGCCTCGATGCCGAACTCCCGCAGGCACGGCCCGCACTCCTCGAGGTGTTCTTGGATCTTCGCGCGCTTTCCCTCGTCGCACTCGTGGTCGAGATAGACGTACACCTTCCCAAGGACCTCTCGGCAGTCAAGCTCATGCGGCTGTCCGCAACTCATGAGGACGTCTCCTCAGTGATCGAGTCGGGGCGCAGGATCCCGCGGTCGACGGCGTACTGCTCGAGCAATTGGCGAAGATTGCGGCGGCCGCGGTGCAGGCGCGACATCACCGTACCGATGGGAGTGCCCATGATCTCGGCGATCTCCTTGTACGCGAATCCCTCGACGTCGGCGAGGTAGACGGCCATCCGAAACTCGTCGGGAAGCTCCTGCAGCGCGTTCTTCACGTCGGAGTCAGGCAGGTGGTCCAGCGCTTCCGTCTCGGCCGACCGGAGGCCCTTGGACGTGTGGGACTCGGCAGCGGCGAGCTGCCAGTCCTCGATGTGCTCGGTCGGGCTTTGCAGCGGCTGCCGTTGCCGCTTGCGATAGGAGTTGATGTAGGTGTTGGTCAGGATGCGGTAGAGCCAGGCCTTGAGGTTGGTGCCCTCTTGGAACTGGTGAAAGGCGGAGTACGCCTTGACGAAGGTTTCCTGCACCAGATCCTCGGCGTCTGCCGGGTTGCGGGTCATCCGCAGGGCGGCCGAGTACAGCTGGTCGAGGAAGGGCAGCGCGTCGCGTTCGAAGCGCGAATTGCGCTGCTCCGGACTCTCCTCGCTGGCTTCATCGACGGTCGGGCCGGACACCTGAGCCACCTTTATCGACGGGGGACTGAGCACCGTCGACCCTATCCGCAGTGCCTCACCATCCCCGACCGGGTTCCATTCACGCCAAGCGTGAGCATCGGTGCGGGGTGCGGGCAACGTTCGGTTCATCGATCCTCCGGCCGGAACTGGGCTGCTATTGCCAACACCGCCCATCGACGATTGTTCCCCGGCGCGTTCCGGGAGCCGCTGCCAAGATTCGGGTATGCATACCGACGACGGGCGCGTGCCCTGCTTCGCCGAATGGGGAGATCTCAGCGGGTTCCGGTGTTTTCGCCGCACGGAAACCGACCCGCCACTACATAGCTGATGATCGGGACGCCGCCTTGGCGTAGCGGCGCCGGAGCCGGGGAACCAGCCTCCGCCAGACCGGGCGCCACAACCACCCCGGCAGGAGAGCGCTGCGTTCCTCATGGGCTGTGCGCGCCCGCCGATGGGCCAGCCATCCGGCCGAACCGCGGTCGTACTTCAACCGGTACTCCACCGCGCAGACGTGTCGAACACTCTTGTAGCCATAGTGAGCTGGTGCGAGGAGACGCACCGGCGCGCCCTGCTCGGCGGTCAGCGGTGCGCAGTCGAGGGTGTCGGCGAAGAGTACGTCCTCGGCCAGCGCATCGGTCAGGGACAGACAGCTGCGGTAGCCGTCCAGGCCGGCGAACACGACCCATGCGCTGCCGGGATGGGGCTCGACCCGCGACACGAATAGCTCGTGCACGGCTCGGAAGGGAACTCCGCTCCAATGCAGATGGGTGGCGCTCCATGTCGTCACACAGTGCAGGTCGCTCTGCTGTTCTCGCCGACCGGGCAGGGCGAGGAGTTCGGCGAGGTCTATCTGGACCGGCCTGCGTACCGTCCCGGTCACCCACACGACCGGGCGATCCGGCACGGCCGGTTGGATAGCCGCGAACTGGGGCAGTCCGAACCGCCGTAGCGAGGCAACGGTCTGTCCGGGTGGCAAGCGCGCCGCCTCATCAGTCGCCACGACCGCCATAATAGAGTACGTATTCTAAAACCGGCTAGGAGACCCTGTGAACGCCCGTCGAGGGTGTATGCGAACGCGTTGAACTGCGGCGTCTCGCCGGGCCTGAGCGGAGCAGGGTCACATGAACGATCCTGACCAGATTCTTGACGACATACGCTGGCTGATCAGCGGCAGTCCGTGAGCCAACCAGCGACGATGCGGCCGACCTGTTCCCTGCCGGTACGCAAAATTCCACAGGAGGTTGCCGGTGTAGATGTCACCGTGGATGAAGCCTCGACCGAGAGGAAAGTCGAGTTGGAGATAAGCGCTGCGCAGGTCGGCGACGCGCGCGAGCAGCCAGTCTCGGTCGGTCGAGCCGACTACCTGTGGCCTCGTCGTTTCGGTGATGGCGGCCCCCACCGAACGTAGCGGTTGGTAGTCGGCCAAGGTCATGGGCGGCGGATCCAGGCTGTGTAGGCGCTGCGCGAGTGTGCCGAGGATGGCGGTGTCGGGCCAGTCGGCTCCTTCCGGCTGGAGGTAGTAGCGCCAGAACGAAACGGCGGCTTCTCGGCCTTGATCGGTTACGACCACGGGCTGGTCGGCACCAGGTGGCAAAGATACTGGTTCGGCGGGGATGAACTCTGCTAACAGCCAGGGTCATGCGGCCGTGGACTGACTATCAGATCTTTCACGACCTGCTAAAGCAGGTCTCAGACTGACGCACCGGACACTGAGGTCGGCTGTCGCGCGTCACCGAGGGGTCGTTGGCTGACCGCTTCGTGCACGACCCGGCGGCCTGCCGACGTCAGGGCTGCCTGTCCGCACACGTGAGAGCGCGTATCGGCCATCGCAGAGCCCTGCATTTTGATGCCGTCTCCTCGGCGAACTCTGTCCTCCGGATCGAGTTCGTGATATTTCGCCCATATGGCCCCACGCCCGCCCGCCGATCGGTGGCAGCACAGCCGGACTTTCCGTTTCCGCCTGGGGATTGTGCGACTTGGCCACCAAAAGGCACCTCGGCACGTATATTGGCCCGAATGAGGAGAACCTGGCGGGGACGTATCAAGCACGGTAACGGGGGGTGTGTTGCGGCTTGAAGTGTTGGATTTCGCCCGAGCCGGCGATGCTCAGCGAGAGATACGAGGGCCACAAAGCGATCTGCATCGTGTGGGTAAAGGATCTCCGGCCGCCACACAGCGCGGCAGAAGCAGCCAACGGCGCAGCCCACTGCTGGCCCGCCCACCATGTCGTGCCGATCACCGGCTCTGTGGATGAAACGACCGCGAGTGCCACCGACTCACAAGATATACAGGTAGCCAGGAGTTCATGGCCACAAGCCATGCTAGAACGCGCTCGAACGCGCGAGGCCGATTCCCAATGCAACCGAGTCCGTACAGAACCCAAGGCGCTTCGCACCTTGGATCGTCTCAAGGTTTGGTCGCAACCCATGAAGTCTTGCGATGGGGTTGCTCCTATCCTCGGCCTGTCGGCCTGTCGACGAGGCGCGGGCTCGCACCCTGAAGAGGGATCGTGACTGGCGACGGCGAGACGGAGCCAGGCGATGCTGCAGGATCCCGCCGGTCACCTGCGGGGGTCGGTCCTGTCACCGAACATGGCCCTCGCGTTACGTTGGCGGTCGCGAGTATCTCGGCTGTCGCGGTAGTTCTGGCTGCGGTGATTGCCGCCGCGCCTTGGAGCGATTCATCCACTTCTGAGCCATCTCCGGGTCCAGGATCCACCTCCTCGGTTTCCGATTCTCCACCACTTCCGGCCTGTCCTGATGCACCCCCGGTTCGCAAATGCCGAAGCCACTACCGCAACTGGACGAGAAATACCGCTTTTGCTACGCCTTGGTTAATGGCGGGGATCAAATCGTCACTGTGGAATACCCCATGATTGGACTGCTCATTGGCCGGCCCCCAGCCCCCGGGGTCGAGCTGGCGCTCCTAGGTAGCGCCGACCCCACCACGTGCGACGAGAATGGCAGCCGAGGCACACGTGGCTATTTCGTCAAGGAACGTTTCCAGGTCACATCTGAACGAACGCTCTGGAAGGCTCCAGGAAGCTACTCCTACCCCGAGGGGCGGACGTTGCGCATCTTTTACGAATTCGTCGAGGCCCCATCGACAACCCTTGACTTGATCGAGCAGGAAGCGGAAAAGAACTCACGGAACCCGGACTACCCTGGCTTCAGTCCTTTGCCTAGCGATGTGAGACAGTTAGCCCGGATTTCCGTTCGAGCCGCGACGCCACCTCCTGGGCTGAAATGCGAGTAGGTCGGCTCCAACAGGACTATCTGTCGAGTGAGTGCCGAACAACACAGTGAGGTGGGACGGTACGAGCGGCGCGGGAGGACGTCGCTTCTCCGGTGCTGGTTCGTAAACCTGTTGCAGCAAGGCGTGCACGAACCACCTTCGCCTAGTCTAGGACCGTAGCCAATGCGAGCGACGACCGGGACATCGCCGAGGAGGTACACGGCGTTGGCGAAGTGCCGTAGCAAACGCGCCCCCTCCGCCCCGAAGCCGGCCTGGGCACTTGCAGTCGTGAGGACACGGTCAAGGTCCGGCACCGATCGCACTGTTGGATTCGTATCAGGCTGTGCGCTCATGCGTTGATTTCCGCCGGCTCCGGTAGGGACAACCCGCGGTTGAAGTCTCTGATGGCGGCTCGGAGGGAGCCGGCGGATCGGCATCGTAGCCATGACGCGCGGCCGAGCGTATCGCTCAGCCCGCGGCCGGTGCGAGCCGGGTGACGCGACCGCCGAACAGCACGGCGAAGGTGGCGCCGATGAACGCCGAGATGGCCAGGTGGATGACCCAGCCGACGGCAGTCGACTCGCTGCCGGTCAGCATCGCCACCATCGCGATCATGTCCATCAGCTGCATCAGGATCCCGAACATGACCCCGCCGGCCAGGCCTGCGATGACCCCATCGGTCAGCCGGCCCACCGAGATCATCGGGGTTGCCAGGTGTGCGCTCACATCAGCCATTACAGCTCCTGTGGTCAGGCCACCCGAGTGGATTTGGGGGGCTGTCACTGACGGTAGGTTCCAGCCGTGGAGGCAGTCGGTGAGCGCGGTCACACTGCGGGCTTATCGGTGGTGGCGGCGTTCGGCATCGGCCTTGATGGTGTCGAGGGAGGCGTTGACGGTGGCTTCCCAGCCGGCCGCGACGACATCTCCCCAGCGCTGCCCGACACCCCACAGGTCGGTGCCGAGTTCCCCGGTGTAGGTGAGGGTTGTGCCGCCGGCGACGGGATCCAGTTGGACGTTTCCTGCACGTGCGGTACGGGGCCGCGGACCAGCCGGAAGTCGACTCGTTCGGGCCGGTCGAACCGCACTGTCTCCACCGTGGTGGCTCGCAACCGGCCGCGGATCGGTGTGTAGTGGGCGGCCAGCACCATGTCGGTGCCGCGGTCCAGCACGCGCACCTTGTCCCGCAACGCCCGTGTGACTCGTTCGCCGTACGGTGCGGCGATCGCGTCGAAGACGGTCTCTGGCGGTGCGGCGATCTGGATCCGCAGCGGCCCCAGCGGGCGGGTTCGTCGCCCGATGCCGAGGTCGAGCGGTGCCGCGCCGCTCACCAGCCCGAGATAGGTGGCTGCACCGGCTACCGCGCCGCCGATCGCGAGGCCGGATACCGCAAGCAGCGCCCGTCGGAGGACGGTCATCGGTCGTGTCCTGTCGTTGCCGGGTCGGGCTTGTGCGCCACGATCAACACGTATCCGAGTACGCCGTCGCTGACGGCGCGACGTGCCGCTGCGAGCGTCTCCCTAGTTCGGCTCTGGTCGACGCCGTTTGCCTGGAGTCGTCGGGGCGCGGTGAGGCGCAGGAACTCCAGCCGCGCCTCGATCTGGTCGATCAGCCGGCCGATCGTGGAGTCGTGACGCTCGATCCCGGTGACCCGAAGGCCGGCACCGGTGAGCAGCGCGGCATAGCCGACGGCTGGCCGGGCGTCGGCGACACAGGCGATCCAGGCGCCGAGGGTGGACAACTCGGCCGGGAGCCGGCCGGGGTCGACGGTGACGTCGGTGATGCCCACGGAGCCGCCGGGGCGCAGCACCCGGGCGATCTCAGCTACGGCGGTGGTTTTGTCGGGGAAGGTGCACAGCGCACACTCGCACAACACCGTGTCGATGCTCGCGTCGGCGACGGGCAGCCGTTCGGCGTCGCCCACCTCGAAGCGGACCTGCCCGGTCAGACCCGCGGCGTCGGCGGCGCCGGTAGCCAGCGCGACGTTCGCCGCCGACAGGTCGACGCCGACCGCCCGCGCCCCCCGTTCGCGGGCCAGCAGTAGTGCCGAGGTGCCGCGTCCTGACGCGACATCGAGGACGTCGTTTCCCGGTCCGATCCCGGTCGCATCGGCGAGTCTGCGGGTCAGGGCCAGACCACCGGGGTGGTAGGAGTCCCCGAGCAGCAAGGCGACCAGGTCGGTGGAGTAGGCCGCGGCACAGCACCCCTTGAGGGCTTCTGGTTCGATCATTGCGGCCGGCCGGCGGCCGTGTCGACGTCGCCGGAGGACGCTTCGGCCGCGGCGTGGGTCGAGACCTTGGAACCGTACGGCGAGTCGGTCAGGATCGGCTGCAGGGTGATCGCGTTGGGGACGACGCCGGCGACCGGTACGCCGGACATCTGGGCGCGGACCTGTTCGCGGTAGCCGACGGAGTTGTAGGCGCAGAACGGGATCAGCCGCCCGTCGGGGGTGATCTCCTCCACGCAGCACTTCATCAACTGCCGCACGTTCAGCGTGTAGGGATCCTGGAAGTCCTGCACGACGATCATGAAGGTCTTGTCGTTGATCTCCTTGACCGCCTCGGGCAGGTTCACCCCGCACGCGTCGGCACAATCCAGCGCCTCGGCGACCTGGCGGAGCCTGTCGTTGGACGTGTCGGTGCCGATGAACGCCGAGGCGCTCCACAGTTTCTCCAGGGCTTCGCGGATGCCGTCGTCGGGCAGAACCCGGTTGGAGACGTAGTCGAGGTAGTCCTCCACGTTGACCAGTCGCGGGATGGGAACGAGCCCGAAGTCGGGGTCGTCCGGGACGCCCTGGGTGATGAGGTAGGTGATCGATCGGCAGGTCGGGAAGCAGCACGGCACCCCGAAGAAGTCGTCGGCCCGCAACCACTGCGGCACCTGGGCGGCGATCAGGTGCAGCACGTCGGAGTTCGTCAGCCGGGTCAGCGGGTCGAACACGGTGTGCCGGCCGGAATGGGTCACCGGCTGGAACGCGATCGACCGGACCGCCGGGTGGCCGAGCCCGTACCGGATGACCGGGCCGATCTCGTGTTCGTTGACGTCGCGCTCGATCGCGGCGACCAGCGTCACCGTCAACCCTGCCTCGGCGCAGTTGTCCAAGGCTCGCTGCTTGATCGCGCGCAGGTCCCGGCCGCGCACAGCCCGGTGGGTGGCCTCGTCGAGACCGTCGAACTGCAGGTAGATGTTGACCGCCCGGCCCGGCCGGTTCCGTCCTCCCAGTTCGGCGACGAACCGCTTGTCGGAGGCGAGCCGGATCCCGTTGGTGTTCAGATTGACCGCGTTGATCGGACGTTGCTGGGCCAGGTCGACCATCGCCAGGATGTCCTTGTGGATGGTGGGTTCGCCGCCGGACAGCATCACCACCTCGGCCTGGCCTTCGCTGGCCACGAACACGTCCAGCATCCGGGCGCACTGCTCCAGGGTGATCGAGTAGCCGTCCGGCTGGTGGCCGGAGTCGGCGAAGCAGATCGGGCAGTCCAGGTTGCAGCCCGTGTTGACCTCGATGATCCCCAGACAGGCATGCTGCTTGTGCTCCGGACACAGCCCGCAATCGCTGGGACAGCCGTCCTTCACCTCGGTCTGGAACTGCAGCGGGATCGTGCCGGGCTTGTTGAACCGCGCCGAATCCACATACATCTGCGCATCGCCGTAGACCAGAGCCTCGAACTCGCCGTGCTCTGCGCAGCGTTTCCGCAGGAACACCTTGTCGTCGCGGATGTTCACCTGGGCGTCGATCACGACCTTGCACACCGGGCAGATCGACCTGGTGAACTCCACGAACACCTCATCGCGGTCCCGCTTGCCGCCCGGCCCGCCGGTGCTGGTCACCGCCGCTCCAGCCCACCGTGGCCGGACGCCGCGACGGCCTCGACCTGGATGCCCGGCCCGAAGGCGACCCGGCCCTTGACCCGGCGCGCAAGCGGCGTCGGATGCCGGTAGTACCAGGCGGCGTTGGAGAACCTGCGGCCGTCTACCGTCACGGAGTAGTACGACGCGATGCCTTTCCACGGGCACAACGTCTTGACCCAGCTCCGGCTGAACAGCCCGGCCTGCAGCGAATCGGGCGGGAAGTAGTGATTGCCCTCCACCACGACCGTGTCGGCGCTCTCAGCCAGGACCGTCCCGTTCCAGATCGCCCGTACCAACATCCGGCCACCCATCTCTCGTCTCGCGCTACCCCCGACCGTACGACGCTAGCCCTCTTCACACCCGTGCCACGGTGAGCGCGGTCACTGAACCCGCCCGGGCGAGCCGCGAAGATGGGCTTCGTATCGGCTGCTGCGATTCTCTGTGAGAGGTGACTCGTCTTGTCCAACCCGCGACCTGGTCCACCGGGAACCGGTCGGCGCCCACTCACACGGGCGCTGCCGATCGGGCGGGTCGGCGTGGCCGGCGGTCTGGTCGGGATGGTCTGCTGTGTCGGGCCGACGGTCCTGGCTCTGCTCGGCGTGGTCAGCGCGGGGACGGCGTTCGTGTGGGCAACCGACCTCTACGCAGGCTACCGCTGGTGGTTCCGGCTGGCCGGCCTCGCCGTCGTGGCCGTGCTGGTCTGGGCGGCGCTGCGCAGACGCGACCAATGCAGCCTGGCCGGCGCCAGAGCAGTCCGCTGGCGATTGCTCGCCATCGCAGTGAGCGCCGTGGTGACCTATGTCGTCCTCTACAACGTCACCACCTGGTGCTACTCCATCGAGATGCTCGACCGCTATGCCATGCACCGTCCCATTGCTGAAGTCGCTGTCCACCACGGCCTGAGTGAGGACGAACCCCCGGCGGTCAATGGCGAGGATCTCGTCTGGATGGGGCGCATCGAGGAAGAGAAGGCACCCCATCTTGCGATCAAGGCTGCTGCAATGGCGGGACGGCGGATTAAGGTCGTCGGTCCGACCTTCGATCGGGCCTAGGTGAACCGGCACCACCAACTCTTTGGGGCCGCACATGTCGAGATGACTGGGGAGCTTGGCGGGGCGACGAAGACCGAACGCTGCAAGCCGCCGCAGCACTGGTCTACACCGCCGCTCGTCAGTACGTCGAGGCCGGCGCCGCGGTCTTCGGCGAGGCACTCCGGGCGGGGACACCTGTGGCCGCTATCGCCTGGCGCCATGGAACCTGCGCCGAGGCCGCCCTGTGCGCTGATACCGGCAGCATCGCGGTCGTCGATCCCGCTGCCGACGACCAGCAAGCCGCCGAGGCTCTAGCCGATGCGATCGACGCAGTTGCCGACCTCAACGCAACGGCGGTGCAAGACATTGGCATGATCCGGTTCGACCCGGTTCGACACTTCCAAACACTCGCGTCGAGAAGCCCATGATCGGCGCATGGGCGCACGAGCTTCCAGCGGCCCTTCGACGTGCACTTGGTCCACAGTGGGAATTCGTTGGCAAGGGCGAGCGTCTCGACATTCGGCATCGTGATCGTGGTACTCCATACCGACCACCGCGGCGGGCCCCGGACTGGGCGGAACTCCTCGACCGGCTAGAGCGCGCCTTCGCCCACGACGGTGTGCGCAGGTCCCCGCCGTTGCCGCTTCAGTGGCGCAAGGAAACGGACCTCACGATCTCAGCCGTCCAGGCACTCGATCCGTACGTGAAGCATCGGCAGCCGTTCACCTATCGCACTGGCTACCTGCCCCAACCGGTTGTCCGCTTCACCGGCCAGCGCGACGAAACTGGACGACTGAGAGATGGATTCTCGACCTCGTTCGTCAACGTGTCGCGCGTCGAACCGATCACTACAGTCGACGACCACGCAGACATCCTCGACAGCTGGATTGGAGTGCTTTCCCGACTGGTGCCTTCATGCCCGCCACCTAGAGATGTCCGGGAGCCTACGAGTATGGCAGCGCGGCCTCGTCCAGGGCGTGACGCTGCACTTCCGCCATGCCGGGCGCGAGCTCGGGGACATCGTGCTGAACTGGAACGCCGAAGATCCGTCCTTCCTCGTCACCGACCTCGGCTCGGGCCTGGAACGGCTGCGGTGGACCATCACCCGCAGTTGCTGGTCCGAAGTCGTGTATGGGCGCTGGACAGCGGCCGTCGATCCAGCCGGTCTCGACGCGCTCCGCACCACCGTGCTGCTCTTGGCTTGCGGAGTAACACCAGCGTCTAGGGGGCCTGGCAGCGCCATCCGGCGCTTGTTGCGCGTCATCCCGCCCGACTGGGCCATTTTCGGTCTCAGCGCTTATGTCCGCACCGCGTGCGCATACTGGAACCTGACGGCGCCGGTCACACGCACCTGGTCCGAGGTAACCACCCGACTCGAACGCGAACTGTCGCCAGGCAGTTCTGCCGATGTTGAGCCGGCGCGGGAGCAGCTCCGGCGGGCGACGGCGGACTCGCGCTTCACGGTCGACCGGAGCCCACCCCACCTTGCATGTCGTGCGGCGCCGCCGCAATGTGGATGAGCCAAGCAGCGACGATGTGGCCGACCTGTTCCTTGCCCGTACGCAAAGAGTGGTCGGCGCCGGGGATTACGTGCACGGTCACCGAATCCGACGGCTCGGGCACGCCGAACGGGTCCCGCTCACCGTTGACGACGAGTACAGGTACGCCGGCCGCGAGCAGCTCCGTTGCCCGGGACGTGGCCGGGTTCCAGGGAGGTCGCAGCGGAAAGGCCAGGGCGAGTACGGCCACCGCAAGTGTCGCTCGTGCCGTGCGGCAGGCTACCCGCGCCCCGCTGCTGCGACCTCCGGTGATGAGGGGCACGTTCGGATATCGGGCGACCAGGGCGTTCAGCACCGCGACCCAGGCCGTGTCCAATTGGCGCGCCGGTGCCGGCGCCCGGCGCCCGGCGACGCGGTAGGGCTGCTCGACACGTGCGACGACGGCGCCCGTGGCCAGCGCGGCGGTTCGTACGAACAGCAGGTCAGGCGCCTCGACCCCGCCGCCGGCGCCGTGTCCGAGCACGACGAGGAGATTCCGAGTGTCAGCCGGCTCGTCGAGGTGCACGCGAGCGGGGCCGTGGGGGGTGTCGACGTCCACCGTCTAGAACAGCCTGTGCGGGACGATCTCAGGGACGGGTGCGATCAGGCTCGGGCCGTTGTTGTCGACGTTGCCGACCGCCCGGCCCACCGGCCGCAACTCCAGCCCGCCCAGGATGCCGGCATCGGGGGCGAGCAGCCGGGTGGGATCGGCGGACTCCGGGTCGAGCCAGCCCGCCCACCGCGCCCGGCCGAGTACGACGGGCATCCGGTCGTGCACGGCGGCCAGCTGACCGGTCGCCGCTGTCGTCACGATGGTGCAGGTGACGAGGTCGTCGCGTACCTCGTACAGGCCGGCAAAGGCCAGCAGCGAGCCGTCGGCCGGGGTGATGAAGTAGGGCTGGCGGCCGGGGCCGTCGTTGCTGGGTGCCCACTCGTACCAGCCGTCAGCGGGGATCAGGCAGCGACGGCGGGCCAGGGCCGAGCGGAAGGCTGGTTTGTCGGCAAGCGTCTCGGCGCGGGCGTTGATCATCCGGGCGCCGCCGGTCGCATCCGGTGCCCAGGACGGGACCAGTCCCCACTTGAGAACGCGCAGTTGGCGGACGCCACGGCGTACCAGGACCGCGTGCACCTCCTTGGTGGGCGCCACGTTGTAGTCGAGCGGAAGCTGCTGCCCGCCCGTGGCGTTCGCCGCCTCGAACTCGACGACCAGATCCTCGGGCCGACGAGACGCGGCGTACCTACCGCACATGCAACGACACTATCCGCGGGATCGGGCAGATGAGGAGCTGTGGGACGCGCCGCTGGCGAGCAAGCCGTTGAATGCCGACGGGTCGATCCCGGCTCGACGGCGGTCCGGACAAATCGCACG
>Ga0136617_10003491_pt1 | contig 14052 bp, 20 predicted proteins | sample AntDrymUQ3222106_2_FD_129672 | JGI IMG/M metagenome (GOLD analysis project Ga0136617, IMG submission 129672) | Polar desert sand microbial communities from Dry Valleys, Antarctica - metaG UQ322 (21.06) | ecosystem: Environmental > Terrestrial > Soil > Desert | place: Antarctica: Dry Valley... | reverse complement strand
TCCCGAAAAACATTTCACGGCGGCGAATGTGCCGAGTATAGGAACAATTCTCGCGGCGCATACCGGCGGCAAAATCAACGCCGAAGAATACGACGCGCAGCTTAAAGACGTAATTCCGCAGACTTTGTATTAAGCGAGGCGGTAATCTGAAAGAAGGAGAAACTTTTTATGTCGAAAGAAAATGTAGAAACCGTCCGCCGTCTTTTCGAGGCGGTCGAGCGGCGTGACCTCGCCGGAGTTCTCGCCGCTTACGACCCGGAAATCGTCATCCGCGAAGCCGACAGTTTGCCTTACGGCGGCGTTTATCAAGGTTACGAAGGCGCGGCAAACCACGGCAGTGGCTACGTCGCGGCGTGGGGCAAGCTGCAAACTTCAACAGAGCAGAAAATGGACGCTGAATTTCTCGACGCGGGCGATTGCGTAGTTGTCATTTGGCGGCAGAGAGCCGCGAAAAACGACGGCGAAAAATTCGACGCGCCGGCGGTCAGCGTTTACAAAATGCGCGACGGAAAAATCATCGAGTCGCAGATGTTCCACGCCGACACCGCCGCGGTTCTGCGATTTCTGGAAAGCGGTAAATAACCTATCTGAATACAAAAACCTTTGACGCGATTGAAATAATATTTTTAAATGGAACGCCGCTAACCCTTTCTCTCTATTCCTTGAATATAGCGGCGAGTTTTTGCACCCCGCGATTGATTTCCTTTTCATCAAAAGCGGCGTAACCCAGAACCAGACCGGGACGCTCAGGTTTACCGACGCTCAAAGCAGAAAGCGGTTCGCAATCTACGCCGTTTTCGGCGGCACGCCGGACGATTTCCCAATCATCCGAGCCGTCTTTGAGCCATCCGATGAGGTGCAAACCTGCCGCCGCCGGAGCGATTTCGAGTCGCCCATCCAACTCTTGTTTAACGGCTGAAATAAAAATGTTGCGACGTTTTTCATAAAGATTTCTCATTCGGCGGACGTGGCGGGCGAAATGTCCTTCACTGAAAAAATCAGCGAGAATCATTTGTTCAAAAACGTGCGAATGACGGTCGAGCAGGGCTTTTCCGGTGATGAATGCGTCAACCAAATCCGGCGGCGCGACCAAGTAACCGATTCTTAAAGCCGGGCTTAAAATTTTGCTGAAAGTTCCGACGTAAATGACGCGGTTGTCGTTATCCAAGCCTTGCAAAGAAGCAAGCGGGCGAGTTTCGTAACGAAATTCGCTGTCGTAGTAGTCTTCCAGAATCCACGCGCCGACGGAACTTGTCCATTCGAGAAGCGCGAAACGGCGCGCGAGGCTCATCGTGATTCCGAGCGGGTATTGGTGTGAGGGCGTGACGCAAATCAGTTTCGCATCAGGCGCGATTCGTTTACCAATTTCTACGTTAATGCCTTCTTCGTCAACCGGAACGGGAACGATTTCGGCTTCGGCGGCAATGAATGCGCCGCGCGTGCCGAGATAACCGGGGTCTTCCGTCCAAACTTTATCGCCCGCGTCGAGCAGAATTCGCGCCGTCAAATCAATCGCCTGCTGCGCTCCCGAAACGATGATGACTTGTTCTGCGGAGCATTTGACGGCGCGAGCCGTTGCAAGATAAGCGGCAATCTCCTCGCGCAGCGGGCGAAAACCAGCCGCTTCGCCGTAACCGAGTAGATTGCGAGCCGGACGGCGCAGACGGCGACCCGCTATTTTCGCCCAAATCTCGAACGGAAAGTTTTCCGCGCTCGGCAGACATGGCGCGAATGGGCGAAGACGGTTCGGCGCGAGCTGAAAGCTGATTGGCGTTCGGGCGATTAATCTGCCGCGCTTGGACAGTTCACGACCCGACATACCTTTCCCCCGGTTCGATTCCTCTGTGCCTGGACGTGAAGCAAATCTTCGGGAATTCTCTCTGAAACGAAAGTGCCTGAACCGCTGCGGGTTTCAAGATAGCCTTCGGCGACCAGTTGTTCGTAAGCCGCCGCCACGGTGTTGCGCGAAACGCCTGATTCTCGCGCCGAAACGCGCGTCGCGGGTAAACGGTAACCCGGCGGTAATTGGCGGTTTAAAATCCCCAGACGAAGCGATTCGTAAAACTGACGGTAAAGCGGAACGTCGGATTTCTTATTCAATTTGACTACGGCAGATGAATTGTGCGTCATTTGTTCATTCACATTTTTAAAGCGGCACTGTAAAAAATATAAAAAGTGGCTCTTTTCAAAGTGCCAATTGAAAGCTAATTTATTATTAGAAAATTCTTGAGGATTTTCAATTAGAAAAATTACAGGAGAGTAGAGATGAGCAATAAAGCGGAAACGGCGGAATTACGCTTTTCATTTGTTTTGGAAACGCCCGCCGCCGAACCGGAAGCCGCCAGGCGGCATTTTGCGAGCAAATTGGAGTTTGAAACCGATGTCGCCGATTTGATGTATGATTTGGCGAAAGGCAACACGGATTTCACCGTCATTGACACGCGCAGCCCGAAATCATTCGCCTTGTGTCATATTCCGGGAGCGTTAAATCTTCCGAAAATCAACGCGGAAACAGTCGCCGAATTGTCAAAGGACAAAACGTGCGTCGTCTATTGCTGGGGCGTGGCTTGCAACGGCTCGACTAAGGGAGCGATGCGCCTTAATGAACTCGGATTTCGGGCGAAAGAATTAATCGGCGGCATCGAATACTGGCGTAAAGAAGGCGGCACGGTTGAAGGCACGATGGGCAGCAACGCGCCGATACACTGGAGCATTGACAGCTAGAGGCGCGTAAATTGATGAAAAAAATTGGTCTCGCCGTCGGCGCAGAATTTGAGGACGTAACCGTCGAAGACAAACTGCTTGCGGATTGTCTGCGAACCTTGGGTCTCGGCGCGCAGAGGTTCGTTTGGGACGAGCCGCGTCAGACGAGCGGCGATTTCGAGGCGGTCGTCATTCATTCTTGTTGGGGTTATCACAAAAAACCGCAGGCGTTTTTGGGTTGGATTGACGGACTCGAAACAAAAGGCGTGCAGGTTTTTAATTCGCCCCAGATTCTGCATTGGAATCACGACAAAATCTATCTGCGCGAACTTGCGCGGCGCGGCGTTAAAATTCCGCCGACGGTGTGGATTGCGCGAGGTGAAACAGGAAATTTAACGAAAATTCTGGCGGAAAACAATTGGCAAAAAGCCGTTCTCAAACCGACTGTTTCGGCGACGGCGTGGCGCACCTTTATCGTTACGCCGGAAAACGCCAAGCAGTTACAACCGGAATTTAAAAAACTGCTCGGAACGGGCGGTGCGATGATACAGAAATTTGTTGAAGAAATCGAGACGCGAGGCGAATGGTCTTTTGTTTTCTTTGATAAAAAATTCAGTCACGCGGTTTTAAAGCGGGCAAAGACGGGCGATTTTCGGGTTCAATATAATTTCGGCGGCACAATCGAAACCGACATCGAAACGCCGCTGGGTCTAATCGAAGCGGCGCGGAAAATCGTTTCCGGCGTGGGCGGAGATTTATCGTATGCCAGAGTTGACGGCGTTGACGTTGATGGGAAACTTTCTTTGATGGAATTAGAATTGATTGAGCCGCTGCTTTTTCTTGAAAACAAGCCGTCCGCCGCGGAAAAATTCGCGGCGGCAATCGCCGGTCGTTTGAATTACACCAAATGAAAAAATCGGCTTTGTCTCAATAGTCAGAAGTTGCTGAATAATGTTCAGAATAAGTTAATCCAAGTGAACAATGTTCGTCATTATATTTAAAAACTCACTTGAAACCGAATATTATTCACCTCTCAGATACTTTTGAGGCAAAGCCGAAAAAATCGTTATGAAGAAAATAAAGAATTTCGGATTTTTAATGTTTCCAGATTTGGAAGAATTGGATTTAGTCGGACCGTGGGAGATAATCAAAATTTGGAGCGAATTGTTCGGCGAGCCGGAAAGATGTTTGTTGATTAGCGCGAATGGCGAAAATGTGCGTTGCGTGAAGGGAATGCACATCGTCGCCGACACAAATTTCAACGACTGCCCGCCGCTCGATGTATTACTGATTCCCGGCGGAAACGGCCGGAAAAAGGCGATGTTTGACGAAAAACTGCTTGATTTCGTCGCACGCCAAGCTGCCGACGCTGAAGCCGTGATTTCGGTCTGCACCGGCTCGTTCATTTTGCACGCCGCCGGATTGCTCGCCGACGCGGAGCGCGTCACGTCAAACTGGCAAGTCAAAACGGAATTTGAAGAAAAAACCCGTATCAAAATCGCCGACGAGCGTTTTGTCCGCAGCGGCAAAATTTGGACAGCCGCCGGGGTGTCAGCCGGAATTGATTTGGCATTCGCCTTCGTCGCCGAACGCGCCGGAGAAGAAACAGCCGGACGAGTTCAGTTTGAAGCGGAGTATTATCCGAGCGGAAAAATTTACGAAGTGCCTCAAAATTTATTGTTGCCAAATTACGCGCAGAAAAATCATTGATAGTATTTCAAGTTTTATCCAATTTAACGTGAGTTTCAGATATATGAAACCAATCATCGTGATGAAGGCGGAAATCGAAGATTCTTCCGCAATCAAAGAAATTTATCTTGCAGGAATTCAAACCGGCGACGCAACTTTTGCCGGTGCCGACGAAATGGGCAATGCCGAAAAGTGGTTTGCAGATAAAATGCCGGATTCAGTATTAAAAGCGGTATCGGACGAATCAATCGTCGGTTGGTGCGCCCTGTCGCCTTAAAAAGATACTTGTGCTTATTCAGGCGTGGCGGAGGTTTCGGTTTATGTCAGCCAAACCGCGCAAAAACAAGAAATCGGTTCGCGCTTAATGGATAATCTGGTGGACTTTGCAGAAAGCCGCAAAATTTGGACTTTGCAAGCGGGAATCTTTCCCGAAAATGAAGGTAGTATTCATTTGCACCGAAAGCACGGCTTCAGAATTGTCGGTGTCAGAGAAAAAATCGGCAAATTGAACGGCACTTGGCGCGATGTCGTGTTATTGGAGAAAAGGTCGTCGCTGATTTTCTAATTCATTTGAGTATGATTCATATTTTAGGCTATCTGGCTCTTGCCTTGAATCTATTTTCGATGACGCGAAAAAGCATTTTAACTTTACGTGTTTTGTCGGCTCTCGCCAACGCAATTTATGTTTTTTACGGCGCGTTGCTTGTTTCGCAGCCAATGACCATTGGCTGCTCAATCGCCGTGATAATCCATTTGCACAAAATCTATCAGATAAAAGCGGACAAAAATTTAACTGACCTGAAAGTTTAGACTTTTTTAAAACGTCGCTTTTTATTTTTTACTTGCATGAATTCAATTTCCGCCCACGTCAATTTAATCGTTGTTTTGTTTCGTGTAATTTGTGAGTTAAATTTACTGAAAAACTAAGATAACAAAATATCAAAAAATGCCTTAAGCGGTTAAATAAATATGCTTTCACTTGACGAAAACGAACGCGCCGAACTGTGGCGGCAACTGACCGCAACGATTGAAGATTACTTCAATCAAGTCGCGGAATTGCCCGTCGCGCCGCCGATTGATTTAAGCGAAATTCGCGCGCGTCTCGATAAATTTAATTTCAATCAAGCGGTTGCGCCATCCACCGCGCTTGATTTTGCCGCCGACAATTTGCGCGAGTTTCAAGTTCATACGCCGCACCCGCGCTATTTCGGATTGTTTAATCCCGCGCCGACCGCGATGGGAATCGCGGCGGACGCGCTCGTCGCGGCGTTCAACCCGCAACTTGCCGCGTGGAGCCATAATCCTTTCGCGTCGGAAGTCGAGCGGCATTTGATTCAAGCATTTTCTGCGCGTTTCGGTTACGACACGGCAGAGGCGGACGGCACGTTTTGTTCGGGCGGTGCAGAAGCCAATCACACGGCTCTGATTTGTGCGCTCGTCCGAAAATTTCCGCAGTTCGCCGAAAAGGGTTTGCGCAGTTTGGAAAAGCAGCCCGTCTTTTACGTTTCCGCGCAAAGCCATCACTCGTTTGTCAAAGCCGCCAGATTCTGCGGTTTGGGAACCGATGCGGTTAGAGAAATCAAAACTGATGCCGAATTTAGAATCAGCGTTGATGATTTGGCGAAGCGGATTGAAACTGACCGCACGGATAATTTCGCGCCGTTTTTTGTCGTCGCCACCGCCGGAACGACGAACGGCGGCACGATTGACGATTTAATCGCCGTCGGCGAGATTGTCGCGCGGGAAAATCTGTGGTTTCACGTTGACGCGGCGTGGGGTGGCGCGGCTGCTTTTGTGCCGGAATTGCGAGAATTTTTGAGCGGCATCGAACGTGCCGATTCGATTACCTTCGACGCGCACAAATGGCTGTCCGTCCCGATGGGCGCGGGACTTTTTTTAACCAGGCACAATCGAATTTTGAGTGAAGCGTGCCGCATCACGACCGATTATATGCCGCGCGATGCGGAAAATTTTGGAGTAAACGATTCTTTTACTCATTCATTGCAGTGGTCGCGCCGTTTTACGGGACTGAAAGTTTTCCTCTCGCTCGCGGTTGCGGGTTGGAGTGGTTATACCGAAGCGATTCGACATCAAACGGCGATGGGCGATTTGCTGCGCCGCGAACTAGAGAAAAACAATTGGGAAATCGTCAATCAAACGCCGTTGCCGGTCGTCTGTTTTCGAGACCGGAAATTTTCGGGAAATAATGAAGGCGATTATCTCGATACGGTTGCCGGTAAAATCGTTTCTTCGGGCGAGGCTTGGATTTCGACGACACTACTAGCGAAGACAGTTCCCGTTTTGCGAGCCTGCATTACCAATTACCGAACGCAGAAAAATGATGTCGAACATCTGGCTGCGATACTTTGTCAAGCGCGTGAGCAACTTGCCAAAAAAATCGTCAGAACTCGGCTTCATCAGACTTGAACATTAGCGGCGGAAACGGAAGACTTGTTATCGTAATATGAGGTTATACAAGTTCATTGTGCGTAAGGCAGAAACAGCGATTTTGGTAAAACTGTGCGTGGTTTCTTTCACGTTGCGCGGAGCTGGTTTCGCCCGCGTCAAGTCCATCATTCGGGATAGCTCAGGCGCGGCGATGATTTTAGCCGGTTTTCTGAACATCGTTTTACTGCGCGATGTCGGCGCGGATAAAGTCGTGCGGATTATTTGCGCGATTGCAAATTTTGCGCTTCTCGTGTTTTTCGTCCTTTTGCTGATGATTTTCCCGGAAGCGCATATTTTCTTCGGCGCGGGTTTGTTTGTTGCGGCGATGATTTTTTCAACCACTTCAAAACATAAACGCGAGGAAATTATCTGAATCATTTTATGAAAGAATTTCTTGCTAAAGGCCAACAAGTGCTGACGGCGCAACCGTTCAGTCAATTGCTCGGTGCGGAATTGACCGAATTTTCAGTCGAACGGGTTGAAATGGCATTCCGGTCACGGAACAAACAAAACAGCAAAACGGTTATGTTCACGGCGGCGTGATAGGCTACATTGCCGACAACGCGCTGACTTTCGCGGGCGGCGCAGTTCTCGGCGCGGCGGTCGTAACTGGCGAATACAAAATAATTATTTGAAAACCGCCGTCGGTATCCGGCTAATTGCGAGAGCATCGGTTATTCACGCCGGAAGAAATCAAGCCGTCTGTCGCTGCGACGTTTTTTCGGTCGGGGCCGACGGCGCGGAAAATTTATGCGCGGCGGCACAAGGCACGATAGTTCGTCTTAATCAGTCGCCGGGAAATGTTTGATGTTATGCGTGAATGTGTGGCGGCTTTTATCGTTGAAGGAGAAAAAGTTTTACTCGGCAAGCGCAGCGCGACGCGCTGTTTTACCCGGATGTTTGGGACGTTTTCGGCGGTCATCAAAATCCGGGCGAATCGCGCGAAGACACTCTGCGGCGCGAGTTGCGCGAAGAACTCGGAATCGTGCCGACACGGTGGAGATTCTTGCTGACGGTTGACGAACCGAATCCGGCGGAAAACGGGAACGGGCAATACCACATTTATCTGGTCAAGGCTTGGGACGGAGTGCCACGAAATTTGCAGCCGGAAGAACACGCGAATGTCCGCTGGTTTGAATTTGAGCGAGCAATAGATTTGCCGTTCGCGCATCCGCTTTACGCCGAGATGATAGCGCAATTTTCAGAAGAGGTTGAATAAATATTAAAAGATGGTTTGACAACGCAAAAGACAAAAATTTATTCTGTAACCGAACTGAACGGTTCGGTTCGTATTTTTTATGGAAAATATGGAAAATCAGGAAACTGACAGAGCGCAGCAAAAACGCGGGCAAATTCTCGATGCCGCCCGTCGTCTTTTTCTTATCCACGGTTACGCGCACACCAGCACCGAAGCCGTGCGGCGCGAGGCGGGAGTTTCCAAAGAAACGCTTTACCGTTATTACCGGACGAAAGAACAGCTTTTCGCAGACGTTCTGCGGCGGCTGACGCTCGAACATCTCCATAAACCGTTTCAAGCGGACGAAACGCTGCCTTCCGGCGCAGACCACCGACAGCTGCAAAAAGTTTTACGGCTGCTCGCCGGGGAAATTATTGAGTTGATGATGCAGCCGGATTATCTGGCTCTGCTCAGAATTGTGATTGCGGAAAGCACGCGCTTTCCTCACTTGGGCGAGCTTTTTCGGAAAACCGTGCCGGAGCAGGCGATTTCGGCTATTGTCGAACTGCTCAAACGGCTGCGGAAAAAAGGATTGGCGGCGAAAATTGATGACGAAGCGGCGGCGCGAATGCTACTCGGCTCGCTTTTAACATACGCCGTGATGGACGGAATCTTGAGTTCCGACGGCGAACCGCATCCGCCCGCGCCGAAACGAGTCGCGGCAATTACGGATTTGTTTATCCGTGCTATCACCGTCCCCTGAACGTGAGGCGCGAGCAGCAGAAATTTGTGAACAACAAGAATTTAAGCAAGCGAGCAATCGGCTACTGGGCGGCGACAGGACTTGTGGCGGCGGAGTTGATTGTCGGCGGCATTTGGGATTTGATCGGGTTGCCCTTCGTCGTCGAAACGGTAACGCATCTCGGTTATCCCGTTTATGTTTTGAACATTCTCGGAGTCTGGAAATTGCTCGGCGCGGCTGCTTTGCTCGCCCCGCGCTTTCCACGGCTCAAGAGTGGGCATACGCCGGCACAGTCTTCAATATGACCGGAGCGATAGCTTCGCATTTGGCAATGGGTGACAGCGTTGGCACGTTAATATTTCCGCTTATTGTCACGGGTTTAGCGGCAGTCTCCTGGTATCTTCGTCCCGCAAGTCGCCGCGAAATACCGGTCGAACAAACAGCTTCAAACGACGAGCGATTTTTGCCGGATGAATTTATGAAAAACGAAATCCCGACAGCCCGAAAATGAGACACTATGAATAACTCGCTCGTCGTCCAGCCTACGAATCTACGCATTCTGTTTGCCGTCCACGCAACTCTGACTTTCGCTGCCGGAGTCGTGCTGATTGTCGCGCCCGAACTGATTCCGAGCGCGGTCGGTATTCACATTGAACTGGGCGCGTATCTAATCTGTTATTTGCTGGCGGCGGCGGAATTGAGTTTAGCCGTTTTGTCCTGGGGCGGCAGGACGCTTTCGGATGAGAAAGCCTTGCGCGTTGTCGTTCTGGTGTGCATAGTGCTTCACGCTTCGTCTGCCGTTCTGGAAATATATGCGTTTGCCAAAGGCGTGAGCGCGGCTATCTGGGGCAACATAGCTCTTCGCGCAGTTATCGTTTTCCTGTTCGCGTATTACGGTTTTTACAAAATGAGATTATGGAAACAACGATTAAAACGGATGTAGTTATCGTCGGGGCAGGTCCGACGGGGCTTGCTTTGGCGTGTCAGTTGATTAGATACGACATCGATTTCGTCATTTTTGACCGGAAGGAAAGCATCACGGATTTGTCGAAAGCCATCGCCGTGCAAGCCCGCACGCTCGAAATTTACGAGCAGTTGGATTTAGCCAGCAGTGCCGTCCAAGCGGGCGCAGTCGCGCGAGCGGTGAATATCGTGACGAACGGCGAGATTCGCGGCTCAATCAATTTGTCGGACATCGGCAAAGATTTGAGTCCGTTTCCGTTCGCGCTGCTTCTCGAACAAAGCAAAAACGAAAGGCTTCTCTATGATTATGTGCAGCGGCACGGCAAAAATGTTTGGTGGCAAACCGCGCTTGAAAGCGTTTCGCAAACTGAAAAACAAGTAACGGCAACCGTCAAGAACGCAGACGGCGAAACTCTGGCAATTACGGCGAAATATCTGGTCGGCTGCGACGGCGCGAAAAGTCTTGTCCGGCATCAATTGAATTTTGCGTTTGAAGGCACGACGATTAACGCGCTGTTCTACGTCGCTGACGTGGAAATGGAGTTTGCGGGCAACCACGATGAGGTTTACGTCTCGTTCGGCGCGGATTCGTTCGTCGCCTTTTTTCCGCTGAAAGAAACCGGCTTTTGGCGCATCGTCGGCAATCTGCCCGACGACGAAAATGAAAGACGCGAAGAAACCGAAATTGACTACAAAGAAACCGAAACGCGAATCCGCGATACGATGAAATTGCCGCTCGACATCACAAACGTCAAATGGTTCTCAACCTACCGCGTTCATTCGCGCCGGGTTGATAAATTCCGCGACCGTCTTTGTTTTCTTGCCGGGGACGCGGCGCACATTCACACGCCGGCGGGCGGGCAGGGAATGAACACCGGCATCGGCGACGCTTACAATCTGGCTTGGAAACTGGCTTTTGTTTTGCGCGACGCGGCGGACGAAAACTTGCTTGACACCTATAACACGGAACGGCTCGAAAACGCCAAACGACTGCTGGAGACAACCGACCGACTTTTTGAACTCGGCACGCGCGACGATTTTTTGAGCGGTTTTATCCGCACGCACATTTTCCCGCTCGTCGCGCAGTATGCGCTGCGGCTTGATTTGGTCAAACAAACCGTCTTTCCGCTCGTCTCGCAAATCGGCATCAATTACCGGCACAGCGCATTAAGCCTTCACGCTGGCGATGAAAATTTCAAAATTACGGCGGGCGACCGGATGCCGTATTTTACAATTGACGGAAAAAGCGTTTTCGATTTTTTGCGCGAGGCGAAATTTCATCTTCTCGTTTTCTCGAATCAGGAAAGTCGCTTTGACGAATTGTTCGGAGAAATCGAAAAATGCGGGCGTTGGATTGACTGCCGAACTTTCCCGCTCACATCGCCGGTTGGGGAAATTTTCGGCGCGGACGATTCTTTTGCCGTGCTGGTGCGACCGGACAATCACATCGGTTTTATATCCGGGCAAGTTTCGGTTGACGAATTGAAAAGCTACCCGTTTATAAACAAGGTTTTCGATGCCGGTTAGCCGAATTGGTCTAGCAGGAAAAAACAAAAGCGGCACTTGTTTAAAGCTCAATTGCGCTTATCCTTGTAGATTCAGAACATCTAAACTGACAAAAGTTTTCAAGTCCTGCAAGTCAGTTTTCAAAATTTGGATCTACTGAGATTAGAAATCGAAACGGTAGTTCGGCTGTTTTTCTTAGCTGGGAACCATTTTGGTTTTTCATCAATATCGCTCGGTAATTGAAATGACGATGGTTAAACCGACCGCCCTTTTCAATTCCTGAGCTGACGACGACCCGAACATTTTTGAAATTAAGAATCTATATTTTGGAGAGAAATTATGAAATTATACAAAATTATCGCAGTCGCAGTAGTTGCAGTTTTTCTGACGGCTTCGGTTTTCTCTGTGGTCGGACAGACTACAAAAGATGTGTTGACTAAAACCGAACGGACGAAATCCGACCAATGGCAAATTGAAGCAGACAAATTCATTCCAACCGGAGAACAAGGCAGCCGCGTTTTCAATTACGAAGGCAACGTAGATGCCCGATTCGGCGAGTATCGCATTACGGCTGATAAATTGACGGTCAATGAAGCTGATAAAAAGGTCGTTGCCGAAGGAGCCGTCGTTTTTATGAAAAAAGAACAATCAATTAATTGCAATTCGCTTGAATTTAGCTACGGAGGGGCGCAATGAGAATAATCCTCACGTTTTAGCAAAAGCTCTTTTATTCACGTTCGGGTTCAATACCCCGCAGCTTGCTGCGAAAGTGTTTCCGAATTTGTTTTAATACCCGGCAGCTTGCTGCGGGAAAATTTATTTCCGAAAAATTTCAGCAGGAGAGTGGAAAAGTTGCCCGTTTTCTCGCGGTTTTTTCCAGACCGATGATTTATGACCGAATCGAAATTTATAAATTTATCTTTCGTTTTACTAATTTTGTTTTCCGGCACTTTCGCCGTTCGCCCCCAAACCTCACCTGCGCCCGACATTCGTGGGCGAATCACAAAGTTAAACCGCTCGGACGCGCAAACAAATAATTTGTTGGGCAGTATTTTGGTCGAGCGCAACGCGGAAGTGAACGGAGAATACGACAAAGCGGATGTCAAAATCACGGCGCAGACGCGAATTTTTAATCAAACCGACACGGACAAACGCACGCCGCTCAAGATTGACGCGCTCAAATTAGCCCAGCGCGTCGCGGTGCGTTTCGCGCCCGGTCCCGCGCTTTTATCTTACCCGATTCAAGTCGGCGCGGCGGAAATCGTCATCTTGTCCGGTGCGCCCGATTCGTCCCAAACTTCCGGCAATCCTCAAACTGTCACTCAGCCGCCGAAAAATTTAAATCCCGAATTAACAAAACTGCGCCGCGCGATTGACGCGGGAAACGCCGTTTGGGTAGATGCGTGGGGACGCGGCGACGCGGCGATGATTCTCGATACCTTCACGGCGGACGGCAAAGCACTGGTCGCCGCCGGCAAAGTTTATAAAGGGCGAAAACAAATTCTTGAATTGATGCGCGACTTGATGAAGAAGCGCGGCGGGCGAGCGAAATTAACGGTTACGACCACGGACTTTTGGCTTGACGGCGACACGGCTTATGAAACAGGCACGGCGGTTTATGAATTTACGCTTCAAAATAAGGCGCAAATTTTAGAGCGGCGTTATTTCACAATCTGGAGGCGGCAGTCGAAAATCGGCGCGTGGAAAATTTACGCGAATACTGGAATTGCCAAAGAGTAAACCGCGCCGTTAATAAACAGTTGGCTATCGCCTCTGAATTGGTCTGGCAATTATCGGCTAAAGTGGCACTTGTAAAATTGCCGCTCGGATTTATTCTCGTAGATTGAGCAATAAAATCAGCGTCCGGCTCGTTTCGGTTATTTTAATTTGTCACAAGATACAAAATGGAAATCACGACTATCAAACCTTTTCTGGAATACTACGAGAATCTGCGGAAGCGAACTTTGCGGGTGATTAAATGTATTCCGCCCGAAAAAATGGATTGGACACACACGGTGGGCAAATTCACTTTCGCTGACCTGATTCGGCATCTCGCCGCCACCGAAAGATTTATGTTTGCGGAAACCGTGCAAAATAAAAAAAGTCTTTATCCCGGACACGAAAAAGATTTAGCTGACGGGTATGATAATGTGCTGCGGTTTTTATGCGAAATGCACGACGAGTCAATGCAAATTTTCCGCGGGTTGTCGGATGAAGATTTGCAAAGGAAATGCCTTACTCCCGCCGCGACACCGATTACCGTTTGGAAATGGCTGCGCGCGTTGGCGGAACACGAAATTCATCATCGCGGGCAAATTTATGCTTACCTTGGAATGTTAGATATTTCCGCGCCGCCGCTTTACGGGCTGACTTCCGAGGAGGTTCGAGAAAGAAGCAAACAAGGACATTGTGTAACAAACGAGATTGCTAAAATTCAAATTTATGACTGACACGGCAAAACATTTTATTGAAGAATCACGCGAATTTTTGAGCGACAAATATCTGCCGAAAATCGAGCGGTGTCTGGAGCAGTTGACTGACGAAGACATCTGGTGGCGTGCAGGGAAGGAATCGAACAGCATCGGCAATTTGCTTTTGCATCTCGAAGGCAATGTGCGCGAGTGGATTGTCGGCGGAGTCGGTAAATTGTCGTTTGAGCGTGTGCGGCAGCAGGAATTTGACGAGCGGAGAATGATTTCTCGCGCTGAATTAATCGAACGATTACGAAAAATTGTCGCGGAAGCCGACGCAGTTTTGGCTAATACGGACGCGGCGATTTTGACCGAACGAAGACAAATTCAGGGACGAGATGTCACGGTTCTGC
>Ga0136617_10003489_pt1 | contig 14056 bp, 12 predicted proteins | sample AntDrymUQ3222106_2_FD_129672 | JGI IMG/M metagenome (GOLD analysis project Ga0136617, IMG submission 129672) | Polar desert sand microbial communities from Dry Valleys, Antarctica - metaG UQ322 (21.06) | ecosystem: Environmental > Terrestrial > Soil > Desert | place: Antarctica: Dry Valley... | reverse complement strand
CGTCGCCGACCCCGCCCGCGGCGCCGGCCCGCCCGCCTGCTCCCCAGCCGGCCGCGGCACCCACCGGATGGGGCCCTGCCCCGGCGCCGCCCCACCCATCGGGCCCAGTTCGCCCCGGCGACCCGCCGCCACGCAGCACCCGGACCCCCACCAGAGCTCCCGCCAGCCCGGTCCCCTCGACCCCAGCGCCGCGCCGTCGTGACCCCGACGACGACTCGCCGACGTCGACCCCCTGGGGGACCCGCCGATGACGACAGCCGAGCCCGCCGCTGCGGTCAGACCCAGGCCGGCCCCCGGCCTCCCGCCGGTGGTGGCCGAGGTGCTGAAGCTGGCCAACCGGGTCCACGCCCTGTGCGTCCAGACCGGGCACCGCGACCTCCAGGAACGCATCGAGGGCGAGGCCAAGAGCTGGCGCGACGCCCAGGTGCGCATCGTCGTGGCCGGGGAGATCAAGCGGGGCAAGACCAGCTTCATCAACGCCATGCTCGGCCACGTCGGGCTGCTACCGGTCGACGCGGATGTGGCCACCAGCGTCCACCTCGCCATCCGCCACGCCCCGCAGCTCACCATCCAAGCCGTGCGCAAGGTTCCGGGCACCGACGTCGAGGAACGGCTCGACATCCGGCCCGACCAGCTCGTCGACTACGCGTCGATGCAGGGCCAGGCCGTGCTGCGCGAGGGCGTGGCCGGGGTCGAGGTCGGTCTCCCCCACCCGCTGCTCGAGCGGGGCCTCGTGATCATCGACACCCCCGGCGTCGGCGGGCTGACGAGGGGACATCGCGACAGCGCCCTCACCGCCCTCCGCTTCGCCGACGCCCTGCTGTTCGCCGTCTCCGTCGAGGAGCCCATCGCCCTCAGCGAGCTGCAGTTCCTGGCCGAGGCGAGCGAGCGCATCGACGCGGTCGTGATGATCCTGACCAAGGTCGACACCTCGGCCGACCCGGAGAAGATGCAGGCCGAGGACCGGGCCAAGATGGCCGACTACCTCGAGGTGCTGCGCCGCATCGCCCGCCAGCCCGACGCGGACGAGGATGCGCAAGAGGCCGTGCGGCGCTTCGAGCGGGTGCTCAACGCACCGTTCCTCTCCGTGAGCAGCCGCCTGGCCGAGAAGGCCGGCGCCCGGGCCGCGGCGGGCCGAGCCGACGCGGCGGCGGAGCTGATGGCCCGAAGCGGCTTCGCCGACATCGCCTCGGTCTTCGAGCGCACCCTGCAGAACCGAGAGCTGGTGCGGATGGCAAACATCTTGCGGGTGATCGGACACGTCCTGGCCCGCATCGAGTCCGAGCAGACCGCCGAGGTGCGGGTCGCGGCGGGCGACAGCGAGGCGGTCGAGGCCGAGCTCAAGGCACGCGTGGCGATCCTCGAGGAGCTGTTGCCGGCCCAGGCTCGCTGGCGCCAACGTCTGGCCGGCAGCGTGCAGCGCATCCAGGCCGACCTCAACCGGGTGATCGGGCGGGAGATGACCCGCATGGACCGGGTGTACCGCGACCACATCGACAGTGCGGTCAAGGACGTCGACCCGATCATGGCCAACCTGAGCACCGACCTGGAGCAGTCGGTCAACGCGGCGTGGGCCACCATCGCCCAAACCTTGGCCCAGCGCCTCGACGACGCCGTCACCAAGATCGCCAAGGAGTTCGCCCTCGACGACATCGTCCTCGAGCTCGACAACGACCCGCTTCCCGACTACCTCCGCGACATGGGCATCGACGAGCGTCGTGACCCGAACGCGGGCAAGGTGAACTTCGTCGAGGATGGCCTGCCGTCGCTGTTGTCGGCCGGGGCCCTGGGCAGCATCGCCGCTTCGTTCGTCGCCGCGCCGGTGCTGCTACCGGGTCTGCTCCTCGCCGCCCCGGTGGGCTACGCCCGCTACAAGAAGCGTCACCAGGTCCAGGTCCGCCAGGACTACCTGAGGATCGTGCGCGAGGTCGTGGCTCAGGTCCGCCAGGAGTTCCAGGCTGAGTTCACGCTGAAGATCATCGAGGCCCGCGAGAGCGTGGAGCTGACCATCGACACCGCCATCACCGGCCGCAAGAAGGCGCTCGACGCGCAGCGCAAGGAGCTGCACACGCTGCTGCAGCAATCGAAGGCCGAGCAGCAGAAGCGGCGCGCGGAGGCCGAGTCTCGGCTGACCGGCGTCCACAAGATGCGGGCCGAGGCCGATGCTCTGCGAGCCAGGGTCGACGCCGGCCTCGGCGCCTCCCCCCCGCCGCCCACCTGACCGCCACAGTCGAGATCACTCGAGGTGGGGTGCGTTCACGCGACGGGTGTTGTCCGAATGCCACCCACCTCGCGTCTAGGGCCCGGGCCGCGCTCAAACCCCCGGCCGGTGAGCCAGGGGCTGGAGCGGTGTCCGGGGTGAACCGATCTCAGGAGCCCTCGACCGGGGCCTCCTCGCTCTGGAAGGGGCCCTCGCCGAGGTCGGTGGTGGCGGCCACGTCGAGCTCGCCGTCACCGTCGGAGTCGACAGCAGCCAGGTCGACCTCGCCGTCGGCGTCGGTGTCGCTGACGACTGTGTCGACGAAGCCGTCGGCGTTGGTGTCAGCCACGGCGCTGTCGATGATGCCATCGCCATCGGTGTCGGCTGCGGCCACGTCGGCCACGCCGTCGGCGTCGGTGTCGACGATTGCAGCGTCGAAGGTGCCGTCGGCATTGGTGTCGGCCACCGCGGCGTCGGCGTACCCGTCGGCGTTGGTGTCCACGACCCCCGTGTCGAACACGCCGTCGGCGTCGGTGTCGTAGGCCTCGGTGTCTACGAACCCGTCGCCGTCGGTGTCGGCACTGATCGTGTCGGCGGCTCCGTCGAAGTCGGTGTCGTCGACGATGACATCGGTGATGCCGTCGCCGTCGGTGTCGGCCTCGGCGATGTCGACCACACCGTCGCCATCGGTGTCGTAGCCAGCGACGTCGACGATGCCGTCGCCGTCGGTGTCGACGGTGACGGTGTCGGTGATCCCGTCACCGTCGGAGTCGATGGTGGTGGCCGAGGCGTCGTCCTCGAACCCGAAGTCGCTCATGGTGTGTCCTTTCGTGCGCCGAGGGCCTCGGCTGGGTGGGTGTGGTGGTGAGAGAGGACCCAGCGCTGCGAAGTTCCCGGCCGGGCCACCGGGGCGAGGGTGACCCGGCCCCGGTGCCCGAAGACCGAGGGGTCGGTCAGCCCGAGCTGGCCAGGACGCTCAGGAAGTAGAAGAAGTAGAAGATCAGGATCAGCCCGGCGGCTACGACGTTCAGGATCAGCCCCAGCTGGGCCTGCGGGTGGCCCTGCTTCTTGGCCTCGTTGGCGAAGTACGCCCCGACCGCAGGTCCGGGCAGGCAGCAGACGAGGAAGCTCGCAGCGCCGATCCAGGCGTACAGCATCTGGTCGCCGCCCGGCACCTTGCCCCCCGGGGCCGGGCTCGGTGCGCCGTAGGCCGGAGCGGGCGGGTGGGACGCGGCTGCAACCGGGGCGACGCCGTAGCCCGGGTCGTGCGTCGGGGCATTGGTCGCAGGGGCGGTCGGGGCCCGGGTGGGGCTGGCGACGGGGCCGGTCCGCGGCGGCGGCGCACCCACGACCACCGGTCCCGTGGGCACCGGAGCCGCCGGCCCACCGGTCCCGGCCGGAGCGCCGACCCGTGGTGCCTCGAGCGTGGCCGAGAACTTGGCCGCGCCCAGGACCACCGCCCCCTTGGGGTCGTCCCAGGTCCCGACCCGATCGCCGAAGCGCTCGCCCATGCGCTGCTGCACGAGGGGCAGCCGGCTCGACCCGCCGACCAGGTACACCTTGACGATGTCGGCGTCGGCGAGGCCGGCCGCATCGATGGTGCGGGACATCTCGTCGACGGTGCGGTCGACATCGACGGTGATCAGGGACTCGAACTCGTCGCGGGTGACGGTGATGTCGCGCTCGATGGAGCCCACGTACACCGACGCTCGCGGGTTGCGGGAGAGCTGCTCCTTGGCCTCCCGCCCCTGGGTCAGCAGGTCGGCCGCGGCTCGTCGCCACTTGCGGTCGTCGCTCGTGGTCATCGCCTCCCACGCGGCCGGGTCCTCCCGGGCGACCGCGGCCCCGAGGTGCTGGTACATGCGGTGGTCGAAGTCCTCGCCGCCGATGCGCTCGGTGCCGCCGGGCAGACCGATCACCCGGAACGACGACTCGGTGCGTCGCATCACGCAGGTGTCGAAGGTGCCGCCACCCAGGTCATAGACCGCGACGTGTTGGCCGACCTCGAGGCGATCGTCGACGAAGTGGGCCGCGGCGACCGGCTCGGGCAGGAGCTCGATGCGGCTGAAGCCCGCACCTTGGGCTGCCTCGCGCAGCACATCGAAGCGCTCGGGGCCCCAGCGGGCAGGGTGGGTCAGCACCAGGTGGTTCGGCTCCCCTCCGTGGCCCACCCGGGCTGCGGCTACGTGGGGTCCGAGCAGGGCGGCCACGGCACTGGAGATGGGGACGGCCCGACCGCCGAGCAACAGTGTCCTGCCCTTGCCGATGCGCCGCTTGGGCGCCCGCTCGACCCGCTCGGGCACCACCACCGACTGGTTGTCGGCCTCGCGACCCACGACCCACGTGCCGTCGTCGGAGAGCAGCACGACCGACGGCACCCGCCGATCGCGACCCACCTCGACCGGTTCGACGACCCCGTCAGACCAGGTGGCGCCGGTGGTGTTGCTGGTCCCGAAGTCGATGGCCAGGTTCCACATCTCACCCTCCCGGGGCATCGGCCCCGCCGAGCCGGGCCCAGCGGCGGGGCCAGGTATGGGCTCCGGCCGGCGACTCTAGTGGTGGGTCAGAGACCGACGGGAGGTCGGTCAGCCCGGTCAGGCCGGCCGGGCCTGCTGGTGACGGGGGCCCTCGAGGCGCACGGCTGGGATCTCCCCGGTGATGGCCGTCATGCGCAGGAACACGTCCTCGAGGGATTGCCGACCGGCGCGCAGGTCAACGAGGGACACGTCGTGCGCGGCCAGCCACGCGGTCAGGGCGGCGATGTTCGCCGGCGTGGCCGCCAGCGCGACCACGTACTCGCCCGGAGCGACCTCGTCCACGCCGGCAACGAGCGTCTTGCCGAGCGCGGCGGTGTTGAGCGCGGGCACGGCGCTGAAGCGGATCTCGGCGCTGCCCGAGCGCATCAGCTCGGCCGGGCTGCCGCTGGCCACGACCCGGCCCCGGTCGATGATGACGACCTGGTCGGCGACCTTCTCGGCCTCGTCCAGATCGTGGGTGGTCAGAACGACGGCGAGGCCGGCAGTGCGCAGGTCGGCGACGATCTGACGGACGAGCAGCCGACCGGACGGGTCGATGCCGGCGCTGGGCTCGTCCAAGAAGACCACGTCGGGCCGACCTACGAGGGCCAGGGCCAGCGACAGGCGCTGCTGCTCACCGCCGGACAAGGTGCGCCACAGCGCCCGGGCTCGGTGGCTGAGGCCGACCCTATCGAGGAGGGTGATCGGGTCCTCGGGGCGAGCGTGGAACGCAGCGACCAGCCGCAGCATCTCCAGACACCGGGCGCCCGGGTACACGCCACCGTCCTGGGGCATCACCCCGACCCGCGGCATGAGAGCGGCGTGCTCGGCGTCGGGATCCAGCCCGAGCACCCGGACCGACCCACCCGCCGGGCGGTGCCGCCCGACCATCGTTTCGACGGTGGTGGTCTTGCCGGCGCCGTTGGGCCCGATGAGGGCGAGCACCTGGCCGCGGTCGACGGCGAAAGTCGCCCGGTCGACGGCGATCAGGTCCCCGTGGCACGCGACGAGGTCGCGCGCCTCCACCGCTGCAGCCATGGCGCCCGACGCTAGACCCACTGCCGGGCCGAGACAGCGCCACCGCCGGCCGGGTCCGCTCAGCGCGGTCCGGAGCGAGCGAATCGGGCGAGCGCCCACGAGGAGCACCACTAGCGTCGCGCCGGTGCTCGACCTCCGGCGCATCCGCAGCGACCTCGATGCCATGGTCGCTGACCTGGCCCGCAAGGGCGTCGACCCGGCCGACGTGCGCACGGTCCACGAGCTCGACGGCCGTCAGCGAGACGTTGCCGCCAGACGCGACGAGGTGCGCAACCAGGTCAAGAGCCTGTCGGCCGACGTGGCTCGGCTGCACCGGGAGGGCCGACCCGACGAGGCCGAGGCGGTCAAGATCGAGAGCCGGAGCCTCGGCGATCGGGAGGTGGCGCTGGCGGCCGAGGCCGATGCGCTCGCCGGCCAGATCCGCGACCTCCTCCTCGTCATCCCGAACGTGCCCCACCCCGAAACCCCCGACGGGGCCGACGGGCGCGACAACCCGGTGCTGCGGGTCATGGGCTTCGACCCCGACGGCTATGCCGAGCACCAGCGGGTGCCGCACTGGGAGACGGGCGCGACGCTCGGCATCCTCGACCTGGAGCGGGCGGTGAAGATCTCGGGCTCGATGTTCACCATGCTCCGCGGCGCCGGGGCGACGCTGTCGCGAGCGCTGTGCCAGTACGCCCTCGACCGCAACGCCGATGCCTTCGAGGAGATCAGGCCGCCCAGCCTGGTCACCACGGCCACCCTCACCGCCACCGGACAGCTGCCGAAGTTCGCCGACGACGCCTACGCCGTGGGGCGCGACGACCTGTGGTGCATCCCCACCGCCGAGGCGCCGCTCACGTCGCTGGCTGCAGGCGAGACCTTGGCCGAGGCCGACCTGCCCATGCGGTTCATGGCCTGCTCTCCCTGCTACCGGCGCGAGTCCGGAGCGGCGGGGCGTGACACGCGGGGGCTGCTGCGGGTGCACGAGTTCGACAAGGTCGAGATCCTCGCCTACGCCACCGCGGCGCAGGCCCCGACGGTGCTGGAGGAGATGGTGGGGCGGGCCGAGGGTGTCATCGCCGAGTTGGGGCTGGCCTACCGGGTGATCGAGATCTGCGCCGGCGACCAGGGACAGAGCCACCACCGTTCCTTCGACATCGAGGTCTACGCGCCCGGCTGCGAGCAGTGGTTGGAGGTGTCGTCGGTGTCGTGGTTGTCGGACTACCAGGCTCGCCGGGCCGCCATCCGGTACCGGCCCGAGGGGGCCAAGGGCAACGAGCTGATCCACACCCTGAACGGCTCGGCCCTGGCTGTCCCCCGCGTGTGGGCGGCGATCGTCGAGACCCATCGTCGACCCGATGGCACCGTCGCCGTGCCCCCGCCGCTACTGCCCTACATGCGCGGGACCGAGGTGCTCGACCCGGTGAGGACGACCGGCGCCTGATGGCCGGCAAGGTCACGAGGATCGAACGGGTCGTGCCCGGCCCCGACGGAAGGGCCGACGACGGCGAGCCCGACATCGAGTCCCACCCCATGCGGGTGCTGACCGAGGCCATGGCCACCGACCCCGCCCGCTGGAACGACGCTCAGCGGCGCGAGGTGGCCGCCTTCTTCGACACGCTGGCGCCGGAGTGGCACACCCGAGCCACGCCCCAGCGCGACATCCCGGTGCGCGACGCCTTCGCTCGCGGCGTGCCGGCCGGGCTCGCCGGCGCGGCTGCTGAGGTCGGCTCCGGCATCGGGCTCACATCGACTGCGGTGGCCGAGCGGTTCACCCCGGCTCTCGCAATCGAGATCTCACCGGAGATGCTGCTCCGCTCACCCGTCGGTCCGGCCCACCGGGTGTTGGCCGACGGTGCCCGCCTCCCGGTCGCCGACGCCTCGCTGGCCGCCGTCGTGTTGATGAACGCGTTCCTGTTCGGCCCCGAGTGCGCCCGAGTGCTGCAGTCCGGTGGCGCGCTGGTCTGGGTCAACAGCCGTGGGCCGCAGACCCCGATCCACCTTCCGGCCGAGGCGGTCGTCGCCGCCCTTCCCGGTGAGTGGGCGACGTCGGCCAGCGGGGTCGGCCCGGCCACCTGGTGCGTCGCGGTCAAGCCCTGAGCCTGAAGACCGGGAGCCTGCGAACCGGTGAAGGATCGCGCCGTCCAGGCAACGGATTCCTTCACCACTACAGGCGGGGCTAGGCCGCTCTCCTGCGGGCGACCTCGTGGAGGTGCTCGGCCGACACCACTCCGATCAAGCGCTCCTCGTCATCGACCACCGCCACCCACCCGGCGTCGTCGAGCAGGAGGGCGGCGAAGGCGTCCTTGAGCGAGTGCCCCTCGCGCACCCGGGCATCGAGGGCCACCGCTGCGTCGCCCACCGTCGAGGTCGAGGTGCCGTCGCCGTCGGTGACCGAGCGGCGCAGCACCCCCACCAACCGACCGTCGTCGACGACGGGGGCGTGGACCCAACCGGCATCATCGAGGCGGCGGCGAGCCTCGGCCAGCGTGAGGTCGACGTCGAGGGTGAGAGCCGGCTCCTCGACGTCGTCGCGTTCGAGGGCCATGACGTCGAGGCGCTTGAGAGCTCGGTCGGACCCGACGAAGTCGGCCACGAAGTCCGAGCCGGGGTCGTCGAGGATCTCCGACGGGGTGCCGAAGCGGGCCAGAACCCCGCCCTGGGCCAGCACCGCGATCCGGTCGCCCAGGGTCACGGCCTCGTCGATGTCGTGGGTGACGAAGACGATCGTCTTGCGCACGGTCTGCTGCAGGCGCAGGAACTCCTGCTGCAGTCGGTCGCGGCTTATCGGGTCGATGGCACCGAAGGGCTCGTCCATGAGCAGGACGGGCGGGTCGGCGGCCAGGGCCCGCGCCACCCCCACCCGCTGCTGCTGGCCCCCGGAGAGCTGGTGGGGGTAGCGACTGCGGTAGTCCTCGGGCGGAAGACCGACCAGCTCGAGCAGCTCATCGGTGCGGGCCCCGGCCCTGGCCTTGTCCCACCCGAGAAGGCCGGGCACGGTTCCCACGTTGTCGGCCACCGTCTGGTGGGGGAACAGCCCCACCTGCTGGATCACGTAGCCGATGCGGCGGCGCAGGGCCACCGGATCGCCGTGGGTGACGTCCTCACCGTCGAGGAGGATGCGCCCCGACGTCGGCTCGATGAGCCGGTTCACCATCCGCATGGTCGTGGTCTTGCCACATCCCGAGGGCCCGACGAGCATGCAGATGTCGCCCTCGGGAACTTCGATCGAGAGATCGTCGACAGCCACCTGACCGTTGTCGTAGCGCTTGGTGACGCGATCGAGAGTGATCATCGAAGGACTCCGCCAGTCGGGAACGTTGGCACCGGCCGGTGCGGAGGCTACCGTCAGCGCCGATCCATCGACCCAGCGGCCGTCACCGCCGATCGGCCAACAGACCCGGGGCGCGTCCGACAACGCGGGAGGGCACTGTGCATCCTCAGACCAGCGCAGTGCCAACACCCGACCGCGCCCGGAGGACCGTGTCCGCGTGCTGATCGCCATCGGTCCGGCCGTGATGGCCGTCGACAACCCCACCGAGCGGTGGTGGTGGGGTGAGTGGCTGGGCCGTGACGCCAATCGCGAGCTCATCCTCGATGCGACCCGCGAGCACGTGGTCCTCACCCTGGCGGCTGTGCTCGTCGGACTGCTGATGGCCATACCGGCCGCCATCACCGTGGTCCGCCACCCCCGAATGAAGGGCCTGGTGCTCGGCGTCGCCGGTGCCCTCTACACGGTCCCGTCCCTCGCCCTGTACGCGCTGCTGGTGCCCTACACCGGCCTGTCACGTACCACTGCTCTCGTGCCGCTCGTGCTGTACACGCTGCTGATCCTGGTCCGCAACACCGTCACCGGCCTCGAGCAGGTCCCGGCCGACGTGCGCGACGCGGCCGACGGCATGGGCCTGAGCCGCCGCCAGCGGCTGTGGAAGGTGGAGGTGCCGCTGGCCCTGCCGTCGATCCTGGCCGGCATCCGCATCGCCACCGTCAGTACCATCGGGCTGCTCACCATCGCCGCGCTGGTCGGCCTCGGCGGGCTGGGCCAGCTCATCCTCGTCGGCCTCAACCGACCCATCCGCACGGCGGTGTCGGTCGGGATACTGCTCTCGGTGGTGCTGGCCGTCGGCTCCGACGTGGCCCTGGCCGCCCTGGGTCGGCGTCTCACCCCCTGGTCGGCGCCTCGGTCGCGCCGGTCCCGTCGTCGTGGTGGCCCCGCTACCGGCGAGGGTCCGGTGGCCACCCTGCCCGACGGGGCGGTGACGGCGTGATCTGGGCTCTGGTCGACGACCAGCAGAACCAGTTGGTCGAGGTCGTCGGGTGGCTGCGCGACGCCGCGAACTGGCGCGGCGATCGGGGCGCCGGCACACGGCTAGTCGAGCACGTGCAGATCTCGGCCGTGGCCGTGCTGGCCTCGATCCTCGTCGCCGTGCCGCCTGCGGTGTGGCTCGGTCACAAGCGGCGCTTCGGCCTGGTCGCGATCAACATCTCCAACGTGGGCCGGGCGCTGCCCTCCTTCGCCATCCTGGTGCTCGGCACCCAGCTCCTCGGCCTGCTCGAGAAGCCCATCATCGGCTCGGTCAGCGTGTTCGTCGCCCTGGTGGCCCTGGCCGTGCCGCCCATCGTGACCAACACCTACGTCGGCATGGCCGAGGTACCCGACGACGTCCGTGACGCGGCACGGGGCATGGGCCTGTCCGAGAGCCAGATGGTGCGCCAAGTCGAGCTGCCCTTGGCCCTACCACTGATCATGGCCGGCATCCGGACCTCGGCGGTCCAGGTCGTGGCCACGGCCACCATCGCCGCCCAGCTGGGCTTCGGGGGCCTGGGCCGCTTCATCATCGACGGCTACGCCACGCGGTCCTCCGGCGGCTACACCGACGTGCTCGCCGGCGCCCTCCTCGTCGCCGCCCTGGCGCTGTTGACCGAGGGTCTGCTCGGCATGGCCCAACGCGCTCTCACCCCGAAGGGGCTTAGGCCTGCGCCGCGCTGGCGTCGTGGCACCACGGCCGATGACGCACCGACTGACGACGAGGTGTCGTCGGACCCGACCCCCCTCCCCGTCGCGGCCTGACCCGCTCCCATCCCGATCTCTGACACACCCACCGAAAGGCACCACCGTGATCACCACCCGACGCCGGCTCGCCGGCACCCTCCTACTCCCCCTGCTTGCGCTCGCCGTCGGCGCCTGCACCGACAGCGACAAGGAGAACACCTCCACCGGGTCCGGCTCCGGGGGCTCGGGATCCGGCGGATCCGGCGGAGGCGCCGAGTTCGAGTTCACGCCGCTCGACGTAGGCGGTCCCAACACCAAGGCCGCCCTCGAGGCCGGTGACATCGACATCGCCCTGCTGTTCTCGAGCGACGGGGCCATCGCCGCCAACGACTGGGTGACGCTGGAGGACGACGAGGGTCTCCAGCAGGCCGAGAACTTCGTGCCCGCCATCCGCACCGAGGCGACCAACGACGAGGTCGAGGCCGTCCTCAACGAGGTCAGCGCCGCCCTGGAGGACGAGTCGGTCCAGAAGCTGGTGGCCGCGGTGTCCATCGACGGCGACAACCCCGAGGACGTGGCCTCGACGTTCCTGGAGGAGAACGAGCTACCCGGCGATCTCACTGCCGAGGGCTCCGTCAACGTGGGCAGCTCCAACTTCGCCGAGTCCAACATCGCCGCCCAGCTCTACGGCCAGGCCCTGGAGGCCGCCGGAGTGGAGGTCGAATACACACCCGACATCGGCGCTCGCGACGTCTACTTCCCCGCCTTGGAGAGCGGCGAGGTCGACCTGGTGCCCGAGTTCACCGGTTCGCTCCTGCTCTTCCTCGACGAGTCGGCCGAGGCCAGCAACGACCCCGACGAGACCCTCGAGCTAGCCCGCACGGCGACCGAGGACCGAGGCGTGACGCTGCTCGACGCGGCCCCGGCCCAGAGCGCCAACGTGTTCGTGGTGACCGCCGAGACGGCCGAGGAGTTCAGCCTCGAGAAGGTCTCGGACCTGGCCGCCGTCGAGGAGTCCCTGACCCTGGGCGGCCCGCCCGAGTGCCCCGAGCGGCCGTTCTGCATCCCCGGCCTGGAGGAGACCTACGGCCTCACCTTCAAGGGATGACGTGACGCCACGGTCGGCGGAGAGAGACAGCTCGGTGCTCGATCTCTCCGCCGTACGTGAGCAGTACCTCAACGACGGGTTGCGGCGAGCCGATCTGTTCGAGGATCCACTCGACCAATTCCGCGCCTGGTACGCCGAGTGGGAGGCCACCGACCCCTACGATCCCGCAGCTGTTGCCCTGGCCACGGCGACGGCCACCGGGCGGCCGTCGGTGCGTTTCGTGCTGGTCCGTCGCGTCGACCACGGGTTCTGCTTCTTCACCGACATGACCAGCCGCAAGGGCTCGGAGCTGGCCGCCAACCCGCAGGCCGCCCTGTGCTTCGGGTGGATCGACCTCAGCCGCCAGATCCGAGCGGTGGGCCCGGTCGAGCCGCTGCCCGCAGCCGACGTCGACGCCTACTGGGAGGCCCGACCGCTCGGCAGCCGCATCTCGGCCGCAGCCTCGGCCCAGAGCCAACCCGTCGCCGACCGGGCCGAGCTGGAGCGACGCCGCGACGAGGTCGCAGCCGCAGTGGGTGACGGTCCCGCCGACCGCCCCGAGGGCTGGGGCGGGTACCGCCTAGTGCCCGACGAGGTCGAGGTGTGGCAGGGCCGCGCCGACCGACTGCACGACCGCTTCCTGTTCACCCGATCGTCGGTCGGCTGGGACATCCAGCGCCTCATGCCCTGACACTCTCCGAACTGGTGAAGGTTCGACCGGCTATGGCCGGCGCGATCTACACCAGTACGGGTGGGTCAGTGAGGGCGGGGGGAGCGGTTGGCTCGCAGGACGACGGCGAGGGCGACCACGGAGACGAACAGGGCCAGCACCAGGCCGACCTCGACGCCACCGGCGGACTGGACGCGCGCCGAGATGTCGCCCGACCAACCGGTCACCCGGTCGATCACCGGGTCGGCACGGGGCCCGCCGTCGAGGCGGATCTCGGCGACGCCGTACCACACGAGGTAGACGCCCGTGACGACGAGCAGGACGCCGGAGATGCGTCCGACGTAGGCCGACGCGCGCCTGGCCACCGCCGCGATCGACCCACGGGCCAGGGCCACCGACACCGACAGGGCCACCAGTACCAGCGAGAAGCCGACGGCGAAGGCGGCGAGCTGGGTCAGCCCGGTGGCCCAGCTGCGCCCGAACGTGGTGCTGACGTGAACCAGGAAGATGCCGAGGGTGCACGTCACCGACACGACTGCGTAGGACGCGCCGTAGAGGACCATGGCGCCCATTCCCCTTCGCTCCCCGCTCACCCGGTCGAGGCCGGGCAACGGCAGCCGTACCGAACGGCCCGCCGCCAGGGAGAGGCCCACGCCGGCGAGGACCAACCCGATCACGGGCGTGAGCCAGGGGGTGACCTTCTCCACCTGGGCCGAGGCCGCGGTGGCCAGCGCCCCAAGGGCGCCGAACACGGCGACGAAACCGCCCGAGACGGCGAGGGCGACGGCCACCGCTCGGGCGACGGCCGCCGACGAGCGCTGCTCCTCGTCACCACTGATGAACCACCCGAGGTAGGCGGGGAGCATCGGCAGGGCGCAGGGGTTGACCGTGGCCAACATCCCGGCCGTGAACGCAACGACGAGGCGGGCGTCGGTCACGGCCGGGCGATCGAGGCGGCCGGGGTCATCACCCGCACTCGGTGACCGAGCCACCGAGCAACGACTGGTTGATCTTGTCGCACAGCCGATCGGCCGAGATGCGGCCGAAGTGGGTGTCGATGATCGTCCCGTCGGGGGCGACGAGGGCGGTCACCGGCAAGATGTCGACGGCGAAGGCCCGGCTGATGGACCCATCCGGGTCACGGATGAGCTCGTAGGTCACGCCGGCCTCCTGGACGAAGGCTTCGGCATCGTCGGGGTCGTCGATCACGTCCACGCCGAGGAAGGTGACCTCGTCGCCGAGTGAGGTGTGTACCCGCTGGAAGTCAGGCATCTCCCGCACACACGGCACACATGTCGACTTCCAGAAGTTCACCACCAGAGCCTGGCCTCGATAGTCGGCGAAGGTCCCCATGCTGCCGTCGAAGCGCTCGAAGGTCAGGTCCGGCACCTCCTCCGCCCTCCTCAGGCCACCGCCGGGAGCGGAGGCCTCGGCCACGCCATCCTCGTCGGTGAGGCGGGCCACCACGAGCGCTGCGACCAGGGCCGCGATCACCGCGACCAACCCGCACACCGCGAGGGTCCGCCCGTCGAGGGCCCGCGCCCGGGTCGCAGCCGGGCGGACCTCGTCG
>Ga0136617_10003488_pt1 | contig 14057 bp, 14 predicted proteins | sample AntDrymUQ3222106_2_FD_129672 | JGI IMG/M metagenome (GOLD analysis project Ga0136617, IMG submission 129672) | Polar desert sand microbial communities from Dry Valleys, Antarctica - metaG UQ322 (21.06) | ecosystem: Environmental > Terrestrial > Soil > Desert | place: Antarctica: Dry Valley... | reverse complement strand
GCAGCCCGTCTTTCAGTGCTGGGCCGGCCGCTGCAGCACCTGCGACCAAGCGATCGACCTCACCGACCTACCCCTCCGCCGCCCACCCCAACGCGAGTGACACCACCTACCAAAGCACTACTACGTGCCTGCCGCGCGGCCAAGCCCGACCCGGTCGCGCTGGCCGAGCGGCTGTACGAGTGGGAGTGCAGCGGTGACTGGGACACCTTCTCCGGCGCTGCGCGCATCTACAGTCGGGTGCTCGGCGCGGCCGGCCGCGCGCGCTACCGAGAGCTCGCCGAGGCCGAATGGTCGCAGCTGCCGGCGCTCGGACCCGGCGAGCCGGGCTACGCCGGTCGGCGATACGCGCTGACGCGCGTCATGGAGGAGCTCGCGCGCAACGTCGACGAGCTCGTCGACGTGATCGCCCACAACCTGTCCAGCGGCCACCAGTTCTTGCGCATCGCCGAGTCCTACCGTGGCGCCGATCGCAGCGACGAGGCGGTCGTCTACGCCGAGCGCGGCCTGGCGGCGTTCGCGAACGCGCCCGATGGCAGACTGGCCGACTTCCTCGCCGACGAACGGGCCCGTCGTGGCGAGCACCACGAGGCCGCGCGGCTGATGTGGGAGGCATACGCCCGCCATCCGTGCCTGGCGACCTACCGCCGGCTGAGGCTCCATGCCGTGCCGGCGGGCGACTGGCCCGAGCGGCGCCAGCGCGCGCTCGTGTTCCTGCAGGCGCAGCTCACGCGCAGGGGCGCGGCGCACACGGCGAGACGGCACCCCGCGTGGCATACGGCCGACCGCTCCGAACTCGTGCGCATCCTGCTGTGGGACGACGACCCAGAGGCAGCCTGGAGCGAGGCGCAGGCAGGTGGCTGCGAGCACGGGCTATGGCTCAAGCTCGCCGAGCAGCGCCGTGCCGACCACCCCGAGGATGCGCTGGCGGTCTACCAGGCGCGTGTCGACCCAACCATCGCCCGCGCCAAGAACGACGCCTACCAGGAGGCGACGCGCTACGTCGTAGAGGTGCGTGGGCTGCTCGCCGCCCTGGGTCGTGAGGGGGAGTTCGCGTCCTACCTGGCCGACCTGCGCGTCCGCCACGGGCGCAAGCGCAACCTCATGAAGCTGCTCGACGCGTTGCCCTAGGCTGCGCCCACACCGGCGCCGGGATCAGCGTCAACCCCGCCGGGGCGGCAGCACCGCGGTTGGAGAATGGGAGACGACTGGTAACCTTGCCCCAAATGAAGAGCTCGATCGACTCTGTCGGACGGATCGTCGTCCCGAAGCCCCTGCGTGACGCACTCGGTCTCACCCCGGGGTCGACGGTGGACATCTCTCGCTACGGCGCCGGGCTGCAACTGCTCCCGGCCGGGCGTACAGCTCGGCTGGTCGATGAGTCTGGTGTGCTGGTCGCCACCGGGGACACCGCGATCGACGACGACGTCGTCTTCGGACTGATCGACACAGGACGGCGTTGACCGCGCTCGCGCTGGACACGAGCGTCGCGATTCCGCTGCTCGTGGCCACCCACCGAGCGCACGCCGCGGTCAGTCGCTGGTGGAGCGGTCAGGAGGTCGCGCTCAGCGGACACGCGGTGGCGGAGACCTACTCTGTCCTCACGCGGCTGCCCGGTGACCTGCGACTGGCGCCAGCCGACGCGGCCCGCCTCCTCGGCGAGCGATTCGTCGAGCCTCTGCTCCTGGGATCCGACGTGGCCGGGCGCCTGCCAGAGGTCCTCAGTCGGCTGGGAATCGCCGGCGGCGCGGTCTACGACGCGATCGTGGCGCTCGCGGCCCTTGAGCACGGCGCTGCCCTCGCCACCCGCGACGCCCGTGCCAAGGCCACCTACGAGACGGTCGGGGTACGCGTCATCGTCGCCGATTGATCGTAGCCACACCATGCCGCTCCAGTCCTCGCGGGGGTGTGTCGGTTTCGTAAGGCTGACCCTTACGAAGGTGACGCACCCCACCCTGCTCTCGCGCCCGCTCATGGACGCGTAATCTGCGCGGGCCTACGCCGACACGACGCTGCGCCCGCGCCGTGATCAGCGTTCGAGCATCGCCGCCGAGAGACGCTCGTCGATCGCTTCGAGGCTGGCGGGGATGCGCAGGCGCTCGGCCTCGTCGGGATAGGCGGCAGCCAGCTTGGTCAGCTCCGAGCGCAGAAACGCCAGCCCGTCGTCGAGCTCGCGCTCGCCGGCATCGGTTCGCCGCGCGACGCCCATCGCCCGGTTGACGCGCGCCTGGGCCTGCGGCCACGTGTACTCCGAGTCGATCTCACGGCGCAGCCGCGCCCAGCGCCGTGCGAAGCGATCCAGCGTGCGGCGCTTCTCCTCGACGCGGCGGTGGGCGGGGGCGATCGCCGGTGATCCCGTGATCCCGGGCGGGCGTGCCGCAGCGGGCTGCTCGCCGCCGACGCGCTCGCGCCGGACGAACTCCAGCACGGAGCGCAGCGCCCGCTCCGGCTGGCCCAGCTCGCGCAGCAGGCGCCGCGCGGAGTCGACCTCCTCGCTGCCGTAGTGCACCCCGGCGACGATCATCCCGCCCGGTGCCACCTCGGCGTCGAGCGCCTGGAAGTCCGCCCGGTGGCCGGTGCCGAGCGGCGGTTGCACGTCGAACCCCTGCCCAACCTCGTCGGAGACCTGCTGGCGCAGCTCCACCTCGACGCGCGCGGCGCAGCCCTTGACGGTCGGGTCGGCGGGCAAAAAGACGGTCGCGACGATATCGTCCGGGTCCTGGGCACGCCGCCGCACGACGCGTCCGACCGCCTGACGGAAGAACAGGTCGGTCCGCTTGACGGTCGCGTACGCCGCGAGCACGAGCCGCGGGATGTCGACTCCCTCGCTGACCATGTTCACTGCGACGATCCAGCGCGGCGCGCCGGAGCCGCCGCGAGCGAAGCGCGCGATCCGCGCGTGCGCCCCCGCTTCGTCGCTGACGACCACGACGGGCTTCTCGCCGGCGATCGTGCGCAGCAGCGCCGCGGTCGCCCGCGCGTGACTGCGGCTGTCGCAGAGCACGAGGCCGGCCGCGTCCGCGACCACGGCGCGCGCCTTGACCAGCAGGGCGTCCGCGTCGCGCAGCATCCGGGGCAGCAGCGGCGTCGCGGGATCAATCGCCGTGCGCAGCCGGCGCGCGTCGTCCTGCGGGTCGAGCTCGTCGGCGAACGCCGCGATCGTCTCCTGTGCGTCGACCCGCCAGCGCAGCGTCGCGTCCAGCAGCCGGAACGCGAGCGGGCGGCAGACGGCATCCGCGACCGCCTCCCCGTAGCCATAGACGAAGTCCGGCGCGCAGCGCCGGTCCTCGTCGTAGGTCACGAACGGAATCGCGCGGGCGTCGGAGCGAAACGGCGTGCCGGACAGCGCGAGCCGCCGCCGCGCGTCGCCGAACGCTGCTCGCAGCGCGGTCCCCCAGGTCGCGGCTTCGCCGGCGTGATGGACCTCGTCGAGGACGACGAACGTCGGGCGGGCGAGGTGGTGGGCGAAGAGGTCCGGCGCGGACGCGACCTGCTGGTAGGTGACGGCGACGCCGTCCACGTCGGGCCGCCACGCGCCGTCGGCGTTGCGCCAGCGCGGGTCGAGGTGCAGGCCGACGCGGTCCGCCGCGTCGGCCCACTGCGAGCGCAGGGCGATCGTCGGGCAGACGACCACGAGCTGCTCGCAGCCCGCGGCGCATGCCGCCTGGCAGGCGGCCAGCGTCTTGCCGGCGCCCGGGGTGGCGACGAGCAGGAAGTCGCGCCCGGTCGCGGCGGCGTGCCGCGCCAGGAAGGCCGCCTGCCAGGCGCGCGGGGCGACGGTCACGGCGTTCGCCCGCCCTTGGCCAGGTTGCACGGCGGGCACAGTGCGCGGCCGTTGGCCGGCGTGGTGGCGCCGCCCGCGCGGACCGGCACGACGTGGTCGCCGTGCCACCCGGGATCGAGCTTGATCCCGCATTCCGCGCACCGGCCACGGGCCGCGAGGAAGAGCGCGACTCGCGTGGCGGGACGGAATCGACGGGAGACCATCGGCGCCAGTCTCGCAGGCGGCGGCGGCCGCTGGATGGCGGCGTGGGCCGCGGGGTCGACCATCTAGGCTTGCCCGGAACCGGGGGCACACCAGAGGAGAGCGATGACGTACTTCGTGACGGGCGCGACCGGCTTCATCGGGCGCCATCTCGTCGAGCGCCTGCTCGAGCGTGACGGCGACATCCACGTGCTCGTCCGGGAGGGATCGCAGGAGCGGCTCGACGGGCTCATCGAGCGCTGGGGGCAGCCGGAGCGGATCGAGAAGGTCGTCGGCGATCTCCAGGAGCCTCGCCTCGGGCTCTCCGACGAGCAGGTGCGAGAGCTCAGCGGGCAGGTCGAGCACTTCTTCCATCTCGCGGCGATGTACGACATGACGGCCCCCGACGAGGCCAACGAGCGGCTCAACGTCGAGGGCACGCGCAACGCCGTCGCGCTCGCCAACGCGCTCGGCGCCGGCCACCTGCACCACGTCTCGTCGGTCGCCGCCGCCGGCGAGTTCAGGGGATTCTTCCGCGAGGACATGTTCGACGAGGGCCAGAAGCTGCCGTCGGCCTACCACCGCACGAAGTTCGAGTCCGAGAGGCTCGTCCGCGAGCAGGCGACGGTGCCCTGGCGCGTCTACCGCCCTGCGATCGTCGTCGGCCATTCGCAGACCGGCGAGATGGACAAGATCGACGGTCCGTACTACTTCTTCAAGGCGATCCAGAAGGCGCGCCACGCGCTGCCCGAGTGGTTCCCGCTCGTCGGCCCCGAGCTCGGCTACACGAACCTCGTCCCGGTCGACTACGTCGGCGCGGCGATGGATCACATCGCCCACCAGCCCGACCTCGACGGGCAGGCGTTTCACCTCACGAAGCCCAAGCCGATGCGCGTCGGCGAGTCGCTCAACGCGTTCGCGGCGGCCGCGCACGCGCCGCAGCTCGCGCTGCGCATCGACAAGCGCCTGACCGACGCGCTGCCGAAGGGCACCCTCTCGATGCTCATGAAGCTGCCGCAGGCGCGCGAGCTGCGCCGCACGGTGCTCGCCGACCTCGGGATCCCGGAGGAGGTCGTCGCGCACATGGCGCTCAAGCCGCAGTTCGACACGCGCGACACCGAGCGCGCGCTGGCGGGCACCGGCATCGAGGTACCCGAGCTGCACACGTACGCCGACAGGCTCTGGGACTACTGGGAGCGCACGCTCGACCCCGACCTCTACAAGGACCGCTCGTTCGAGCACCTCATCAACGGGCGCACGGTCGTCATCACGGGCGCCTCGAGCGGCATCGGACGCGCGACCGCGCTGAAGGTCGCGACTGCGGGCGGGATCCCGCTGCTCGTCGCCCGCGGGCTCGAGAAGCTCGAAGCGCTACGCGACGAGATCGAGGCCGCCGGCGGCACCGCCTACGTCTACAGCGCCGACCTCTCCGACGCCCACGCGATCGACGACGTCGTGCAGCGGATGCTCGCCGACCACCCGGCCATCGACGTCCTCGTCAACAACGCCGGCCGCTCGATCCGCCGCTCGATCAAGCTCTCCGAGGACCGCTTCCACGACTTCGAGCGCACGATGGCGCTCAACTACTTCGGCGCGATCAAGATGATCATGGCCCTGCTGCCGCACTGGCGCGATCGCGGCTTCGGCCACGTCGTCAACGTCAGCTCGATCGGCGTGCAGACCAACCCGCCGCGCTTCAGCGCCTACGTCGCCTCCAAGGCCGCGCTCGACGCCTGGACGCGCGTCGTCTCCTCGGAGGTCGTCGGCGACGGGATCACGTTCACGACGATCCACATGCCGCTCGTGCGCACCCCGATGATCGCTCCCACGAAGCTCTACGACCACTTCCCGACGATCTCCCCGGACGAGGCCGCCGACCTCATCTGCGAGGCGATACGTTCGCGCCCGAAGGAGATCAACACACGCCTCGGGACCGCCGGCGAGGTCCTCCACGCGCTCGCCCCGAAGGGCATGGACCAGATCCTCCACATGGCCTACAAGGTCTTCCCCGACTCCGCCGCGTCGAAGGGCGAGAAAGACCCGGCGGCGGCCGAGAAGGCGAACATGGAGCAGATCGCGATGGCGAACATCATGAAGGGCGTGCACTGGTAGGACCGACTCCTGCGGGCGCCCGCCCGCGGCAGCGGCCCAGGCGCCGGCGGCGGGTTCAGCCGATCGCCCCGCACGCGATGCGTGCGCCGCTGTCGCCCGTGTCGCGCGTCATCTGGTCGGGTCCGTCGGGTGCGTAGCGCGGCGGGATGTTGCCGAAGTTGTCGGCGTCGGCGTGGATCATCACGGCGCTGCCGTCCTTGTCGCCCAGGGCTTCAAGATCGAAGCGGTCTGTCTCGAAGCGGGCGCGCGCCGTGCCGTCGCTCTTGACATACAGGCTCGGCAGGTCGCCAGTGTGATCACTGTGAGAGTTGCCTTCCTTCCTGAGGTGTCCGCGGGCCGACGTGAAGGCCGGAGGGTCGCATGCGCCCACCTCGTGCACGTGCATGCCGTGGAAGCCGGGCGGCAGGCCGCGGCCCCTGACGAAGACCTTGACCGCGCTGCGTGAGCTCTTGCGGAACGCGGCGACCGCGACGACCTTGCCCTCGGCGTCCTTGAGCGCGACACGGATGACTGTGACATGGCTCGATCGGCTCTTGCCGACGACCAGCGCGGCGCCGGCGCCGAAGGCGCAGGCGAGGACGGTGACGGCCAGGGCGAGACGAAGGCGCGAATTCTGGAGCATGCGGAGATACTAGCTCCAGCGCCGCTTGCCCGCCCGAAACGCTCTCGAGCGAGCCATCGTCGTGGCTGACGCCGACCGCCGAGGGGGGACAGTGCGTCACAGCACGGACCCCCTCGGCGGGTGGCGTCAGGCGCGGCGAGGGCCGCGAATCACCCCTTGATGAAGGGCTTGACGGCGGCTAGCACCGTCTCCATCTCGGAGGCCTTGTCGAACGCCATCGGTGCCGGGGTCTTGTCGCGCGCCAGGCGGATGAGCGCGGCGTGCCGCGCCTCGATCTGCACGATGCTGCCCGCGGCGGCGAGGACGTCGACGGACTGGATCGACGTGGCGGCGCCGTTGTAGGCGCTGACGCCGGTGTCCTCGAGCGTGTTGGCCGTCTTCAGGAACGTCGCGCGGTCGCCGAAGGCCTTGCCGAAGTCGAGCGTCGGCTTGGCCGCCGGCTTGCCGCCGAGCGACTTGACCGTCGCGATCAGCGCGTCGACGTGTGCGTCCTCGTCGTCGCGCAGCCGCCTGGCGAGCTTCTTCTCGTTGACGCTGAGGCCGCTGACCTGCTTGACGGCCATCGTGTAGAACGTCGCCTCGAGGTACTCGAGCGTGAGGGCGTAGTTGACGATGTCAACGTCGCCGCCGCCGTCCTGCGCGAGCGCCCTGGCGATGTAGGGAGTCGCCGACAGCGCACCGTAGGTGGCGCCGGCGGCGAGGGTGGCGCGCAGGAGGAATGCCTCGCGCGTCGTACCGTGAACCTTGATGGCGGCCAGCTCTCCAGCCACCGGTTGCGATGAAGCCATGTGCGTTCTCGCTTTCGTCGTCGTGGTGAATCAGCTGGCGATGAACGGCTTGACGGCCTTGAGGACCGCGGCCATGTCCATCGGCTTGGCGAACGGCCCGTCCGGAAGCGAGCCTTCGAGCCCGCCCTTGCCGCCGAAGCCGCGCCCGACGAGCTCGTTCAGCGCCGCGGCGTGGCGCGCCTCGACGGAGTGGATCGACAGCGCGGCCGCAAGGATGTCCTTGCTCTTGATGTTGCCTGCCTGTCCGAGATAGGCCGCGGCACCGAGGTTCTCGACGGTCGCGGCGGTCTCGAGGATGTGCTTCGGGCCCTTGTCGATGACGTCCTGGAACTTCGTCTTGGGCTTGGCCGCGGGCTTGCCGCCGAGCGACGTGGCCGTCGCCTTCAGCGTGTCGACGTGCTCCTGCTCGTGCTCGTGGATGCGCTTGGCGAGGTCGCCGATCTTGGGGTCCTTGATGGCGCCGCTGTCGAGCACCTCCTTGTAGAACTCGGCCTCGAGGTACTCCAGCGTCAGCGCGTAGTTGACGATCTTCAGATCGCTCGCGTTGTCACCGTCGCTCGTATTCGTACCGGCAGCGGCGCTGCCGCTGTCCTTGTTGTCGTCGCCGCAGGCGGCGAGCAGGACGGTGGCGGCGCTCACCGCGCCGGCCCCGCCGAGCATCTTGAAAAAGCGCTTGCGCGAGGACGGATCGTCCGCGAGCTCACGCAGTGCAGAGTCGGTCACGAAGATGCCTTCCGGGTCAGAGGGAGTTGACATGTGCAGGCGACATAGCGTGCCGGCGCCCGCCGCAGATCACGCCGTGGCGCGTTGGCGTTCGGAGCTTCAGATGCGGAAGACGGGAACGAGTCGCTGCTCGTGCTCGGCTTCGATGCGGGCGACGACCTCGATGTGGGCCTCCAGCGGCGTCCCGCGCAGCTTCGCCCCCAGCCCCTCGTCGACCTGGAAGATCCCGGCCGAGTTGGACATCGCGATCTCGACGCGGACCGCCTTGTCGTCGCCGGCGCCGATCGACACCTTCTCGATCGCGTAGGCCGACAGCGAGTGGATGTTCGTGTGCCCGGCCTCGAAGGGCACGCGCGAACGTCCGCGCGCCATGTCGAGCGCGTCGGCGACGCGCAGGATCGCGCCCTCGACGGTGAACGGATCGCCCTTGGAGCGGTGCGAGATGATCGCGTGCATCGTCTCGGCGACGACGATCGAGCGCGTCGGCTCGACGTAGATGCCCTCGAGCAGGCCGCCGAGCTTGTCGGCTGTGAGAAAGAGCGAGTAGGCCTCGTGGTCGGTGCGATGGATCGACATGCCGACGCAGTGCAGGAGCGCCGCGCCCGCGATGACGACCTCCGCGTCGCACACCTCGAGACCGTGGTCGGCGACGATGCTCGGCTCCACGCCGCGCCCGAAGAGCAGCCGCGACAGGCGCAGCGCCATGTTCAGCACGATCTGGATGTGCACCCAGGAGTGGTCGGACATGTGCAGGCGCTCGGCGTTGACGCCGGCCGCGTGCCACCACGCCTTGACCTGCAGGTCGGCGTCCACGGCCTCCAGGAGCGTCTGCAGGCGCCGATTGCCGCGGGCCGGGGCGTGGACCCGCGCGTCCTCGGGCGCCGTCACTCGTCCGCCGCCGCGACCTCGCTGGCGCGCGCAGCGTGCTTGAGCATGAGCTCGCGCTGGACGTCGCGCGGCGGGTCGCTCGGGGTGCGCCTGCGCCAGCTTCCGTCGGCCTGCAGATCCCAGGCGGTGGCGTCGGTCTCCAGCGAGCGCTCGATCGTGTCGAGCAGGTCCTCGCGCAGCGCGTCGTCCTCGACGGGCGTGACGAGCTCGACGCGCGTGTCGAGGTTGCGCGGCATGAGGTCCGCGGAGCCGATGAGGACGGGGGTCTCGCCCTCGCGCTCGAAGCTGTAGACGCGCGAATGCTCGAGGAAGCGTCCGAGCACGCTCACGACGCTGATGTTCTCCGAGACGCCCGGCACGCCGGGGCGCAGGCAGCAGATGCCGCGCACGTTGAGCTCCACCGGCACGCCCGCGCGCGACGCGCGGTACAGCGCGCGGATCGTGCGCCGGTCGACGAGCGAGTTCATCTTCAGCCTGATCCGCGCCGGCTCGCCGCGCTCGTGGGCGGCGACCGTGCGCTCTATCTCCTTGACGATCCCCTCGCGCATCCCGTTCGGGGCGATGAGGACCTTGCGGTAGCCCTCCGGACGCGCGATGCCCGTGAGGAAGTTGAACATGTCCGCGACGTCCGCGCCGATCTCCTCGTCGCACGTGAACAGACCGAAGTCGGTGTACAGCCGCGCTGTCTTCGGGTGGTAGTTGCCGGTGCCGATGTGGACGTAGTGGCGCACGCCGTCGCCCTCGCGGCGCACGACGAGGATGCACTTGGCGTGCGTCTTCAGGCCGGGCTGGCCGTAGACGACGTGGACGCCGGCCTCCTCCAGCGCGCGCGCCCAGGTGATGTTCGCGCGCTCGTCGAAGCGCGCCTTGAGCTCGACCATGCACACGGCCTGCTTGCCGCGCTCCGTCGCCCGGATGAGCGCCGGGACGAGCGGCGAGTCGTCGGACGTGCGGTACACCGTCTGCTTGATCGCGAGCACGTCGGGGTCGGCGGCGGCCTGCTCGACGAAGCGCTCGACGGACGTCGCGAACGAGTCGTAGGGGTGGTGGACGAGGATGTCCCCACGCCGCATCTCCGCCATGACGTTGACGTGCTGTGACTCCACGCCCTGCAGGCGCGGCTGGGTCACCGGCGTCCAGACCGGGTCGCGCAGCTCGGAGAAGCCGCGCAGCTCGTAGATCTGCCACAGGTGGCTCGTGTCGAGCAGACCGTCCACCTCGTAGATCTGGCGCTCCTCGAGGTCGAGTGCCTCGGTGAGCTGCTCGCGCACGCCGCCGTCGATGTCGATGCCGACCTCGAGCCGCACCGCCTCGCCGAAGCGGCGCCGGCGCAGCTCGGCCTCGACGGCCTGCAGGAGGTCGTCTGCCTCGTCGGAGACCTCGAAGTCCGCGTCGCGCGTGACGCGGAAGAAGCCGTGCTGGACGATCTCCATGCCCGGGAAGAGCGCCTCGAGATTCGCGGCGATGACCTCCTCGAGCGGGACGAAGGCCAGCGGGTCGTCGTCGAGCGCGACGAAGCGCGGCAGCATCTCGGTCGGCACCTTCACGCGCGCGAAGGTCTGCTCGTCGCGGACGGGGTCGCGCACGAGCACTGCGAGCGACAGCGAAAGGCTCGAGATGTACGGGAACGGGCGCCCCTGTCCAACCGCCAGCGGCGTGAGCACGGGGAAGATCTGGCGCCGGAAGCGCTCGGCGAGCGCCTCGCGATCGGCGTCGCCGATCTCGTCCATGCCGACGACGCGCACGCCGTGCTCGACGAGGGCCGGCAGGAGCGTGCCCAGGACGCAGTCCTCCAGGCGCTGCTGCTGGTCGAGGACGCGCTCGCGGATCGCATCGATCGTCTCGGACGGCGTCAGCCCGTCGGGCCCGGGATCGACGAGCCCGGCGTCGATCTGGTCGTGGACGCCGGCGACACGGATCTGGAAGAACTCGTCGATGTTCGAGCTCCAGATCGCGGCGAGCTTCACGCGCTCGAGCAGCGGTTGCTCGGAATCCTCGACGAGCTGCAGGACGCGGTCGTTGAAGTCCAGCGACGACAGCTCGCGGCCGAAGTACAGCGACTTGTCGTGGAGGTCGAGATCCGCGTCCTCGGGCTCGGGGGCAGCGGGATCGCTGGCGTCGACGGACTCCTGCAGCGGCGTGTCGGTGTCGGGCGAGGTCATCGGGGGACGCTGCGATGCACTCCCATCAGAGTACGCCGCCGGATCAGCGATGTGACCGTCTCGTGAAGATGAGCCTCACGCCTGCTCCGCCCGCAGGCGCGCGAGCTGCTCGAGTACCACCCCCTCACGCAGGCCGCCGCCGGCGAGCTGCAGCTGCGCCTGCAGGGCGCGCGAGGCGGCGTCGAGCAGGAGGATGCCCGCAGGCAGCAGGCGCGCGCGCTCGGGGTGCAGTCCCAGGCGCACTGCGATCTCGACCGCGGGGCGCGTCACGAGCGCCTGCAGCCCGCGAGCGAGCGCCTCGCGCTCGAGGACGCCGCCGACGAGGCGCTGCAGGGAGGTCGCGCTGCCGCCGACCGCGTAGGCCGTCGTCGGCCGCGGCACCTGCACTCCCGCGAAGACGTCGGCCAGCTTGCGGCGCAGCCGCGCGAGCTCGGCCGGCGACGGCGGATCGGTGAGCAGGTCGGTGTCGGTGACGACGCTCGAGCCGACCGGCAGCGAGACCGACCATGTCACGCCACCGGCGGCGGTTCCCACCACGAGCTCGGTCGAGCCGCCCCCGACGTCGACGACCCCGAGCGAGCCGGGCGGCGGGTGCGCCAGCATCCCGACGGCGCCGGCGAACGCCAGCCGCGCCTCCTCCTCGCTCGTGAGGATCTCCAGCGTGGCGCCGCAGGCGGCGTCGATGGCCGCGGCGAGCACCGGCCCGTTGGCGGCCTGACGGACCGCGGCGGTCGCCACGACCCGCAGCGCGGTGCTGCGGAGCTCGTGAGCGATGCGCACCTGGCGCGCGACGACGGACGCCACCTCGGCGACCTTGACGGACTCGATCTCGCCGTCCCGGCCGCAGGCAGCGCCGAGGCGGGTGAAGACGCGCTCGGCGAACAGCTCGTGCAGGCGCGATCCATCGTCCGCCGCCACGAGCAGCCGGGTGGTGTTCGAGCCGATGTCGATGCAGGCGCAGCGTGGCACGGAGGGCCACACGATCTTGCCATGATTGCGGCGATGGACTCGTCCGCTCCGGCCATTCTCGTGCGCGACCTGAACAAGTCCTACGGCAACGTCCACGCCGTCCGTGGCATCGACTTCGAGGTCGCGCGCGGCGAGGTCTTCGGCCTGCTCGGCCCCAACGGCGCCGGCAAGACGACGACGGTCGAGGTGCTCGAGGGCTACCGCACGCGCACGAGCGGGATCGTGTCGGTGCTCGGCCACGACCCCGCCAGCCGTCCGCGCGCGCTGCGCGAGCGCGTCGGAATCGTGCTGCAGGACAGCGGCGTGTACCGCCACGCGACGGTCCGCGAGCTCGTGGCGCACTGGGCCGGCTTCTATCCCGCGCCGCGCGACGTCGACGAGGTCATCGAGCTCGCCGGCCTGCGCGCGTCCGAGGACGTGCTGGCGCGCCGGCTGTCGGGTGGACAGGCGCGGCGGCTGGACTTCGCGCTCGCGCTCGTCGGCGATCCCGAGCTCATCTTCCTCGACGAGCCGACGACCGGCTTCGACCCCGCCGCGCGGCGCGCCGCCTGGGAGACGATCCGCGCGCTCGCCGAGCTCGGCAAGACCGTCCTGCTGACGACCCACTACCTCGACGAGGCGCAGGCGCTGTGCGACCGCGTCGCGATCGTCAAGGGCGGCCGCATCCTCGCGGTCGGGGCACCGGCGCAGCTCGGGGTGGGCACGGCGTCGCGCTACCGCGTGAGCTGGCGCGACGACGACGGCGAGATCGTCACCCGCGAGACGGACGATCCCACCGCCCTGCTGCACCAGCTCACGAGCGCCGCCCTCGCGCGCGGGGTCGGCCTCGCCGACCTCAGCGTCAGCCGGCCCTCGCTCGAGGACGTCTACCTCGAGCTCACCACCGAGGCGGTCGCCGGCCCAGAGGCGATCGAAGGGAAGCGTGGGCGGTGACCGACGCCCTCGCGCTGACCTGGCGCCAGTACCGCCTCGAGCGCAAGATGTTCTGGCGCAACCCGAGCGCGGCCTTCTTCAACTTCGTCCTGCCGCTGCTCTTCCTCGCGCTCTTCGGGACGATCTTCTCGGGCAGCCAGAGCGACCTCGACGTCATCGTCCCGGGCATCGCCGGGATGAGCATCATGACGACGACGTTCGTCGCGCTGGCGATGAACATGGTCTTCCTGCGCGAGCAGGGCGTGCTCAAGCGCCTGCGCGGGACGCCGCTGCCCAGCGGCGCCTATCTCGGCGGCCTCGCCGCCCACGCCGTCACGAACACGGCGATCCAGCTGTCGATCGTCATCGCCGCGGGAGCCGCGCTCATGGGCGTCGGGCTGCCGGACAACTGGCTCGAGCTCGCGGTCTTCGTCGTCGCCGGCGTCGGCTGCTTCGCCGCGCTCGGCGTGGCGCTCTCGCACGCCATCCCGAACTTCGACTCCGCCCCGGCGTACGTCAACGCGATCTTCCTGCCCGTCGTCGTCATCAGCGGCGTCTTCTACGACGCCGAGAACGCCCCCGCGTTCCTGCGCGACATCGGCGAGGTGCTCCCGCTCACGCACCTCATCGACGGCCTCTCCGCCGCGATGGTCACCGGCGCCCCGTTCGCCGACCACCTGTCCGACCTCGCGGTCGTCCTGGTGTGGGGCGCGATCGGGGTCTTCTTCGCGATCCGCGGCTTCAGCTGGGAGGCCCGCCGGGGCTGAGCACGGCTGAGGCCGCTCCGCCGAACGTCGGAGGTCGGAGGTCGGAGGTCGGAGGTCGGAGGTCGGAGGTCGGAGGTCGGAGGTCGGAGGTCGGAGGTCGGAGGTCGGAGGTCGGAGGGCGGAGGACGGGGATCGGAGGTCGGAGGTCGGAGG
>Ga0136617_10003487_pt1 | contig 14058 bp, 3 predicted proteins | sample AntDrymUQ3222106_2_FD_129672 | JGI IMG/M metagenome (GOLD analysis project Ga0136617, IMG submission 129672) | Polar desert sand microbial communities from Dry Valleys, Antarctica - metaG UQ322 (21.06) | ecosystem: Environmental > Terrestrial > Soil > Desert | place: Antarctica: Dry Valley... | reverse complement strand
TTGACTGTAACACCAGGCGCAGCAGGTCGCGGACGCTGAGGACGGCCGCTTCCCGGCGCGCGCGGCGAGTCTGTTCGACCAGGGACGGGCCGACAGCCACGAACGGCTCCATACTGGCGAGGTCCGCCGGGATCTGAGTTGTGCCCGGATCGGCGATGAAGAGCGCCACGGTTCCGGTGGGGTGGAACCGTCCGGTCGGCGGATGTTGGAACAGGTTGTGCAGTCTGGCGAGAGAGCCGCCTTGTACAGAATGCACTTCCGCCGGGTCCAGGTCGGCGCCTAGAAAGCGATTGAGCGCGACTGCTACATCGTGGGCCGCTTTACTGACGCCGTTGGACAAGTCATGGAAGGAATTGAGCAGCATCCTCGCGTCCACGGCTTCGGGAATCCAACCAGCGAAATCCGGTGGTCGGTGCTGGATCGCGTCGGCGTGCCACTGCAGGATCTCGTTCGGCGGCATGGTCCAGATCCACGGCCGCAGCCGGGGCATTGACTCCGGGCCGAGCGGAATGTCCCCGCCGCTGCTGTCGAGTAGTTGTTCGGCGGCCCGAAGGTGCCCGGATTCCAGGAGCGTACGACAGATTTCCGCAGTACCGGAGTTGATGCGCTCACTGGTGTCCATTCTGGTGCACAGCTCGGCCGTCCGGTGTGCGATGAGCTGTGCCAAGGCAGCGCCCTCTCGCTTGAGAACGGCCGCCACCTCCGGCCAACTCTGCTGGCATCGTTCTTCGAGTGACCTGTGGTCCAGCTCCACCGATAGCCCTGCAGTGTCGGCCATGTCGGCGATTTTCTGCAGATGGGAGGCGAGGAACTGGAGTCGGCTCGCACGCGCCCGGTCGATGCGGATCCGCAGCTCATCCGCGCCGCGTGTGAGGAGAACCTGGCACTCATCGAGCATGGTCTCCGTGAGGCGGAACTCGCCGTCGGACAGGAGCTGATCGAACACGGCAAGCTCGTCCTGACCTGCGATGAGGCCGTCCAACACCGCATCGATGGCGGTCGGCGAGTCCACGGATTCCGACCTGGCGAGATCGACGACCAGCCGTCGGAAGCGAAAGCGGCCTGACCAGTCGCTGAGTATATGGGCAGGCAGTTCGATCATCGGTGAACCTTTGCCCACGTGGCAAGCGGGGTCAGCCGGTCGAGCAGCGCCAGCAATGGGAAGGAATGCGGATAGGATGCGGTGCTGGCCTCGGAGTACAGGGCATCCCAAGACTCCGCGATCACATCGGCGACGTCCCGGTAGGAAGCCAGCGCTGCTTCCTCGCTGGCGTACGGATCGTCCTCGGAGTGAACTGTCGCCAGTCGCCTTGCGTCACGGACGATGTGGTCGATCTTGTTCAGAAAGTTGTGCTGCCTGGACCATTCCACCGGCTCCACGCCAGCCTGCGCGACCAGACCGTCCAGGTGCTTGCGAACGTCGGATGTAAGAACGGTCGTCAGCCGGTTTCGCTCGGTTTCTCCGCCGACGGACGCGGCGTGAATGGCGGTCAGCAGGCCGTCCTGGGCGAACAGACCGTCGTGCATGACCCGTCCCGACGTGAAGGCGAACCGTTGCCGGAGCTGGCGCACCTTGTCGACCTCCTCAGCGAGGTCGGCCCACCGCTGGTGGGAGTCGGCCAATGCTGCAGATCTGGACAGCGCGCGGACAATCTCGGACAGCGGGACGGGCGGGTGCTGGCTGCCGCTGAGGGACACGGCACGTTCGGCGACAGTCTGCCATGGCCCTGGAAGCGCGGGCTCGAGCAGCCGAACCGCTTCAGCACCCTCGGTTCCGGCCCACAGCAGGATCTCCGCGAGAGCGCCGGCAGCACCCCCAATCTGGGTCGGCGGCGGGAGATCGGACAATTCTAGTGCTACGTCGGTCAGCACGGCGCCCAGTGGGCCGATTTCCAGAGAAACTGCGGCAACACAGGCCGCCGGGGAAACGGTTTCGGCGTCGGGACCGGCCAGCCCACTCAGCACCGCCGCCTCGACGAAGGCCCGCCGTTCCCAGGCGTCCTCGATCAACCAGTTGACCCATATCGCATGCTCAGGCGCCGGCACCGATGCGGGATCGCGGACCAGCGCTGCCGCAGCCGGTCTGAGCTCATCTGCGGGCACTCCAATCTCCTGCCATATCTGGAGCACCCGCCAGGGATCTTCTACCAGCCGCAGGCGATCAGCGATGACCGCGCCGAACCGTCCACCGGGCTTTTCCTGCCTGGCGTCCATCAGGATGGCCCGGGCCGTGTACACCCCATGGCGATTCGGGTCGGTGCCGGGCGGTGCCGACGTGGTTGTCTCCGGTCGCTCGATCAGCAGCGGGCACCCGGCGGCGCTGGCTATCTGGCCGGCGAAGCCCGCTCCCCGTATACGCAGGCCCAGCTGGCTGCTGCGGCGCCATGGCTGAGCAGCGTCTCGGGAGGGGTCACCCAGCGGTGAGAAACTTCCGATGACCGTCTCGTCGTCGGCCACCACCAGACGGGCGGCGGTCGACCGGCGCAGGATTCGCACGGTGTCATCGCTCCTGGTGGCGAGACCGGCGAACGGTTCGGTCGTCTCAGCACCGCGTGGCGCCGCTGTATACACGAGTTGGACAGCGGCGCCGGTCTTAGCCCGGTCACCGAGAACCCGTGCGATGGCACCTTCGGCGATCCCGGGATCGATGCTGTCAGCGGAAATAACGATGTCGTGCGCGGCTGCTCGGATGGCCTCCCACATGGCGTCGTACTGGGCGCCATCGGCTACCACATCGACGATAGGTCCGGCGGCGCGCACCCTGACTAGTTCTTGGGACAGCACGTCGTGACACGCGGTCCAGCTTTCCGTCCACAGCCGCAACGCCGCTGCGTCCCGGTCCGAATCGAGGGGCGGCAGTTCCAGCTCGATCGATCGGCCGGCCGGGTAATCCGCTGCTCGCTCGTCAGTCCGGAACTCGTCGGCCTGTACCTTGATCTGTCTGCCGAGCGCCCAGTAAGGAAATGCGCCGCGAGTCCAGCCTAACAACTCGGTCACGGCTTCGGGTTGATCCGGGCCGTGATCCGCCGGGCCGACGAGCACACTCACGTCGCCGCGGTCGCCAGCGAGGTCCATCGCCAGGGGGCTTCGCGAGCCGACCAGTGCCCTGCTGTTGTCCTGGACCACCACACAAGCGCCGACTTTGGCGCTCCTGCCGGCGATCAACACCTTGGCACCGGGGCGACCGGACAGCTCGGCGAAGGCGGACCGTACCCTGGTCTCCAGCGAGTCGCTCGCCGTGCGACCCCAGAGAACGACTAGGTGAACGCCCCGATCCAACGCCTGTCGCAGAGCAGGCAGGAGCGGGTTCAGTGCGCTGTACCGGATCTGCGGGGCAACGACGACTACCTGGGTCCGTGCGCTGGCCAGGAGGTCTTCGATCGTCCACCGGTGTCCGGCTGAGTGGCTCACCACTGTTGACGACGCGCGAGCGCGGTCCATAGCGGCCAGACTGCGGTGAATACCAGTGGCTAGTTCCCTCAGTCGATTCTGGCGCAGCTCGACCTGTCCTGGCTCGGTGTCGCCGAGTGCCGCTACTGTCCGGGCCATGACCGCCAGCATGCGCTCGACGCTGTCCGGTTGGACCAGCCTGTGCCTGGCCCGACCCCGCAACGACTGGACGAACGGGTGCACAGGCTCGCGATCCACCAGATCTGCCAGGTGCTCGCTCATGGCACGGCTCGCACCCCGACCCCACTGCAGGTCATCTCGCAGCCGGGCGGACAGGCGTTCGGAATCGGGATCGACGTGTACGTCAGCGGTGGTATGCAGCCACCGGTCCTCTGCCGCGGGGCGAAGAATCGGGTTGTCGAACCCGACACCGAGTACGTTCTTGTGAGCGCCTTGGCGTCGCTCGTTCCGAAACGCGCGTTGCACCGCGCGCAGCAGCTCTGGGGGTGACAGGTCCCGTTCGTCGATGCCGGCATGCCGAGGCATTGCCAGGCTGCCGTCCCAGGGTCGCCGAGCGCCGTCCCATTCGTTGAAGAGCCGGCCGGTGACCGGCTCGAAGAGGAAACTGCGCTTCTGGCGCTCGACAGCGACACCGTGGAGTGCGCCGTGCTTGGTGAGCATCTCGCGGGCGCCATCGGCCAGATCGATTTTTCCGATCTCGAAGTCGATGTAGATGTGTCCCTTGCTCCAGAGGGTGTGCAGGACGTTCAGCATGATCCGGTACGGCACCGCGAACAGCTCGGCCAGGCTGCGCGCGTCGTGTCGGCGATCGTCCGGATCAGGAGTGCGGGCGCCCCGGCCGGCCAGCAGTGCTTGTGCGACCAGGTCCTCCAGGGTGGTGAGCCCGCTTTCCGGCCCAATCTCGACGGTAAGGGTCACCATCCGGCAGGGGATCGCCAGCCGGACAGGGGCGGTCACAGCTGCTCCAGCAGACTGGCATCGACGACGGTGCCGTATTGTTTGACCACGGTGGTAATCGTCTGCCAGCAGGCGCCTCCGTGGTCGGCGAAGTGCCACAGGTTCCCGACCAGGACAAGAAGTGTCTGTGCCCTGGAGAGGAGAACGTTCACCACCTCGTCCTGCCCCACGTGTCCGACATTGGACGCGACGGTCCCGCCGAGCCTTCTGCTACGGACCAGTGAGACGATGACCCGGTCGGCCTGCTTACCCTGAAACGAGTGCACGGTGTGCACGCGGCCAGCCAGCACACCTTTCGCGTTGAGTGCCCGCACCTGGGCGGTGTACGGCGTGAGCACGACCAGGCTGCCGTTCCCTTCCTTCTCCGGCGTCAGGGGCTGCGGCCGCATCTGCTCGACGAGGCGAGCGATGAGCTCGACCTCCCCGGGGTTGTGCCACCGTGGACGGTCGGTGCACTCATCCAGGCTGCCGGTGTCGATCCACACCAGCGCTCGGCCGGCCAGATATCCTGGTCTCGTGACGCCGTGGGCGCGGTTCGCCACAGTGCCCGTCGTGAGGAAGCTGCGGGGAAGCCCGTCGTCATCCTGCGCGCCGGGTCCCTCCGGATAGAAGGCACGACCGACGGGCTCCGCGATGTCGGGATGCATTCGGAACTGCATCTTCAAACGGCCGAGCGGCGGGGTGGATCCTGCCTCCAAGGGGGTAGCTCCCTGCGCTTCGGCCGGTTGGCCGTCGAACAGGGAGCCGAACAGGTTGAGTCGCTGCAGTCTGCTGTGCCGAGCCTCGTAGTGCGGCCGCATGTCAGTGTCGATGTCGTCCTGCGCCAGGCTCTCCAGGAACTCCCGGACTTCCGCGCCGCGGTGCGCACCGAGCTGGCGATGGTCGCCAATGAGGGTCCATCGCACGCCGAGAACAAGCGGGGTGATGATCTCCGTGGGCCACGCTTTGGCTGCCTCCTCCACGAGCACCCAGTCGAAATGGTCACCAGCGCCTCGTATATCGTTGAGGAGTGTCGCCGACATCGAGCACGTAGCCAACACGATGCTCGCGCCCGCGGTTATCCGATCGGAGAGCTCGATCTGGTTGGACCGCACGGTGGCCGCCCACTGCTCGGCGAGCCTGGTCTCCTGAGCGGACCGGTCGTCATTACCGCGATTCTGCAGAGTGGCCAGAATATCTTTGACGACCTGGGCGGTCAGTGCGTTCAGGGTGTACGGGCGAACGGCGCGGTCGATGCTTCCGGTGTCCTCATCATCGTCCTCGGCGCGGTCGGAAGCCCACCGCAGCACCAGCGCCTCGGGTAGCCGTGCCTTGATCAACTTGATCAAATCGCGTGCCAGATGGTCGAGGGCGTAGTTTGACTGGGCGCTCACCAGGACCCTGGCACCGGGCTCGGCGGTGAGGTAGCGACACAACGCGCGCACCGCCACCACCGTTTTTCCGGAGCCGGGAGGTCCCTGCAGGGCGTAGAAGGGCTGCAGGGCGAGCATCTCGTCGATGATCTGCGGTGCGTTGCCGTCGAGCTTGGGGCCGCTGTCGGTGCTTCGCCTCCCGCGGCTGAGGTTGATCGACGCCGGCGAGCGTAGCGTACGGACCAGTGCCGTCTGGTTCTCCAGCGCGAGCAGCGCGCGCTCCTGCCGGAGCAGTTGCGGGTGAGTGCCCGAGTCTGCTCGTGGTCGGATCCAGCCCTCCACCGATACGCTACCGCCACCGCTCGGGCTCACCTCGATCGTGTCGTCGTCCTTCTTGGACAGGAAGTCCACTTCGATCGAGCTTTCGTTGAACGGGGGCCGATCGCCACGCCCAGGGAACACCTGGAGTTGGATCACCGTCTTCTCGTCATCAAGTTGGCTGAAGAAGTCGCCGAATGCCGGCCTTCGGCGCGGATCGCGCGAGTAGGCGGTGAGCATTGGTGAACGGTGCCGCCAGGCATCGTCGCGGGCCATGTCGACCTCCAGGATCGCCGGACCGGGCCCGTCGTTCCCGATGCGACGGAACGGGTACCAGCGAGCGTTCAGGGCGGTACGCTGATACTCCCTGAGAAAGTCCAGGGACTGCAGGAACTCGATGTCGTCAGGGTGGCGCCGACGGCCGCCGATCACCGACTCGGTCAGCGGCCGCCACGAGGGGTAATCGGAGACCTCGATCTGCTGGGGCGGGCGGAACGGTACGAGCTCGAAGGGGCCGATCCGGCGGCGGGGCCGTGCGGTGACCAGTTCCCTGGCATGCTCGCGATTCGCCAGAAATTTGATCATCAGCACCTGGTCCACCTCGGTTCGCCGACCGGCAAGGCCGCGATTCCACAAAAACGAGCAGAACCACACCGCTCTTTCCCCGATCAGGACCGATTGCGCATCACGCAGCTCGTCGTCACGGCCTCTGCCCGCGACGAAACCGAGGGCCCCGCGTGGTGAATTGACGAGTTCTGCCTGGTTGAGCTCGCGTTCGAGGAATGCTTTCAGCTCGGCCCGGCCCGGCGCGTCAATAGGATCGTGGGAAATCCATTTCCGGTCGATGTACACTGTCTCTACCGATTGATCGGGCATGAACGCGATCAGGTATGGCCGTTGCTCGGCTTGGCCATCGAATGTTCCGTACAGCGTCTCCCAGTTGCGTACCATGTGTTGAGCGAGCTCGAACGGAGTATCGCGGCCGCGTGGATCGGAGTACAACATTTTCTTGATGAGCTCGGTGAGCGGCTCCGGAAGGTCCGAACGAGTGGTGAGGTGGGCGCGCATCGCCTCGTGCAGCCGGGCCAGCGCCGGCCGGATCGCTGACCCCTCTGCCGCCACGAGGTCAGCGTAGGCACCGGGCACTGTTGTGGGGATGGCGCCGCAGAACAACTCCCAGCCGAACACCCCCAGGCCGAAGACGTCGCTCGTGGTCCAGTCGTGGCGGCCGTCCGCGTGGTGGTCGAAAAGGTAGGGATGCGTTTCCGGAGGAAGATAAGCGTGGTGGCGGGCAGCCTCCATGCCGGGGGGCGGCGTCAGGTAGAGCTGGCGCAGGCTTTCCCGGTGCCCCGGGGCGCGCTGGCCGACCCGTCTCAGGATGTCGCCTATCAGCGTGCTCATCTCGAAGCCGCAGAGCTTCAGCGCATCACCGTTCTCCGCTACAGTCCAGCGCAGAGCTCCCACGGTGAGGTTCCGGTGCAGAATGCGGGCCCCGTGCAGCTCGCTGAGCGCGTCCAGCAGTAAGCTGAACTGCTCAAGCGCGGCCGTCCGATTCAGGTGCGCCCACGCCACGGCTTCGCCGACGTCGAACGGGTTTCCTGGATACTCGGTCAATGTGAACGCGACTCGTTCGCTGATGTCGAAACTGCCCGAGACGATCTTGGGCAGTGCGGGGTGATTGAGTGCATCGAGCCGCAGCAGGCTCCGCACCCCGTATTCCCACAGATCGCCGGCGAATCCCTCGATGCCGTCGAAAAGGAGGAGTTCGTACTGGTCCAACTTGTCACCGGGACGGTGGAGCTGCGCGCTGACAATTGTGTCCGCCGCCATCACCACCGGCTCGCCGATACGGACGAATTCGCCGTACGGCGCGGACGGGCGGCAGAACAGACGGTCGACGAGATCGGCGTAGTAGTCCACATCGCGATGTTGCACCAGCCCATTGTGACCCCCGTGTGGCTGTCCGCGCCATACGTCGTCGACGGTCATCGGGCCGCCTCGACGGGCCACGACTGCTTCCATCGCAGGACCAGAACCCCGTCCGTCGTCGCGACTGCCAGATCGTCGGCTAGCGGCACGACGGCCAGGACCCGCTGGCCCAGCGGCATGCAGAGGGCGGGAATCGCCCGGATCCCAGATGCACACGGTGTGGTCGTAGCCGCCTGTGACGAGCAGGTCACGGGTGCCTTGTCGGAACACGGTCAGCGAGGTGATCCAGTCGGTGTGCCCGGCGAGCGTGGGCCCGGCCTTCGCCCGAGTGGTGAGGTTCCATGTCGTCACCGTGCCCGGTCCGCCCGCCCCGGCAAGCAGCACTTCTCCGTGTGGGCCTGCAAACACCGCGAGAGCCCGTATGGATCCGCTGTGTCCGCACAGCGGATCGCCGGCCGGTCTCCCGGTGATCGGGTTCCAGACCTGCACCTCGGTTCCGTCGCCGCCGAGGGCGAGCAGGGAGTCGCCGTCCAAGCTAGTGAATGCGGCGATGGCACGGATACACGCGTCGTGGGCAACGAACGGTTCGCCGACCAGCGCTCCTGTGTCGGGATTCCATACGAACACCGTTCGATCATGTCCACCGATGGCGAGCAGGGTGCGGCCCGCCGGGTCGACGAACGCGGTGGCCGCGCGAACCCGCTTGGTATTTTCAGTGAAGGTCGGCCCTGCAGTGCCGGTCACCGGGTCCCAGACGTGGACTGCGGTGTCGGCACTTGCCATCAGTCGCCAAGTCCCGTGAGCGGCCGGAATGGCGCCGAGCACCCGGACCGGCCTGTCGGCCACGATCCACGGCTCGCCTTCCGGTCGGCCTGTAACGGCATCCCACACCCGAACCGCGCCATCTTCCCCAGCGGTCGCCAGTAGTGCCCGGTTCGCACCTGACAGTGAAGCGAGGGTCAACCGGTCGCCCTGAAGCGTTCGGGGGTGTTCGCCGGACACGCCGACGAAGGGGTCCCACACCCGAACAGTCCGGTCGTCGCCTCCGGCGGCAACGCGGACTCGGCAATGCTGGTCGGTGACCGGGACGATCGAGGTGGCCGGACCGTTGTGCCCGGTCAGCGGCCCGCTGAACGCACCACTGGTCTCCGGATCCCAGATCCGGACGGTGCCGTCATCGCTCGCACTGGCGAGCATCCTCTCGCCTCCCGGCCCGGTGAGCACGGTCAGGGCGCGCACTCGCTGCTGGTGACCGGTCAACGGATTCCCGATCGGTTGCCCAGTGACCGGATCCCAGATCCGGATGGCCTCGTCGTTTCCGGCGGTGGCGACGCGGCGCGAACCGTCCGGGCCGGAGAACACCGACACCGCCCGGACCGGGATGGGGCACTGCCAACTCAGCCGGTTCGAAACGTCGCGATGATGCCACAAGCGCACCATTCCGTCCTGTCCCGCCGAGACCAGCACGGTGTCGCCGTGGGCGAGCGTCGACGTCGTGAGGGCGTGCACCGCTCCGTTGTGATGCTCGGTGCGGTTGGGGATCGGTTCGCCACCAGCGGTGATGTCCCACACCCGGATCCCTCCACTCCAACTCCCACCGGCGAGCATGATCGACTGGTCGGCGTCGGCGAACAGACACAGTACGGTGATCGGCTCGTCGGTGTCGATGTCTCTTCCGATGCGCCGGCCGGTCGCAGAGTGCCAGACCCGAACCGTGTTATCCCTGCCGGCGCTCGCGATCAGCCCTCCGGCGGGGTCGTCGATGGCGGCTAGGGCCAATACAGGTCCAGTGTGGACAACTGGGGCGTGGCCGACGAGGCGGCCGGTGGCCGGATCCCAGATTCGGACCAACCCGTCATCGCTGCCGGTTGCCAGCCAGGTGCCGTCACCGGCCGAGAACGAGGCCATCGCGCGCACGGGACCCGGGTGTCCTGCGAGCGTTAGGTGTAGCGGGTGCCGGCGCGTCCGCGCCCACCGCAGACCCCAGGTCCCCACCTGGTCGTCGGCCGGCCTGCCGGCCGACGGTGATAGCGAGCCGATCGTCCGGACCATGCCGAGCTCACGAAGGCCCCGGCGGTCCGCGGCCGCCGCCCCGTCGGTGAGATGCGCTGTGGCGATGGTGCCGACGATCGCGTCGGGCAGGTCCAGCGGGCCGCCGCCGCGCATCGCGTCCGAGGCGACGGCGTGCGGATCCAACCTGTCCAGGATGTCGAGTCTCTCGGCGAGGGATCGCCACCCTTCCATACCGGCCGCTGCGATGTGACCGGACAGATGCCGGACCAGGTAGGGATTCAGCACGGGACCCTCGGTCCACGGCGTGTGGAGCAGCGCCATCGCGAGCCGTGCCCGGGACGACGTCAGTCCCGGCTCGGTAGAGTCGGCAGCAGGGAGAAAGAAATCGCGGAACGTGTCGTGAGCAAGCCGGTACACGCTCTGGCCGTCCTCGACGTCGAGCAGGATGTACGGTGCCGCGGCGGTAAGGACACGCTGCAGATGATCATCGATAACCGGTTGGGCGTACAGCGCGGTCGCGGCGGTGGCCCAGGTGCGATCAGCCATGGGCAAGCCACGTCCCTGCGCGAACGCGAGCGCTTCGAGCGCCGGCTGGCTGACCGGAAGGTTGCGGGTGAGCCGGTCCACGGCCGCGGCGAAAACTCCGCCGTGGCCAGAACCGAGGAGACCGGCCAACTCGTCTTCCCGGGTGATCGTCAGCAGGTTCGGATTGGCCAGGATCTCGTGAACCGCAAGGCTCGCGTAGAGGAAGGTTTGCTCGGCGCCAGTGACTGGATCGGTGCCCGTGATCAGGTCGACTGCTCGCTCGACGGCTTCGTCCGCATGCCCTGCGCCGGACAGTCGCTGTCGCACGAACGTGGCGAGCGCGCCGGTGTCCGGCTCCACGTCCAGGACGGTCACATGCTCTCGTCCCCGTCCGAGCTGCTGCAGCACGTTCGGGAGGTGCGAGTCGGGCAACTCGATCGCGCCCGACGTCGGCATTCTGGTGCCGACCACGATGCGTACCCCGGGCACGGTGCCCAGTTCGTTCAGCATCGCAGCCACCGGCACTGGCTCCCTGGCCTCGTCGAGAGCATCGGCGAGCACCGTGAATCGACGCCGGTCGACGGCACAGCGAAGTGCGGCGACCAGGTGGTCCCACCGTTGGTCCTCCGCGGCGGGTGACAGCGAGACGCCTGTCGCCGATGCCAGACTTGTGGTCACGTCGTGCGCTGTCGCGCCCGCCAGATGAATCGAGACGTCGATCGCGGGCGGGGTGTTTCCTTCCGGCCAGCTCCCACTGGGAAACCCCGCCCGGGACAACACCTCGGCGACCTCGGGATGTGAGTGGAGGAGTAGGTTGCCCAGGATTGCGGACTTCCCGGAGCCGGCCGGGCCGGTGACGACGAGTAGTCCATGATCGCAATCGGCGAGCCACGCCGCGATTCGGGACCGCTCCTGGTCACGCCCGACGAAGTGCCAGGCAACCTCTCCGAGATCGGCGGCCATTCCCTTGCGGGCGAAATGCAGACGTTCGTGTTCGGGGAGTGAGTCTACGACCCGTGCCAGCTCGCCGTACGCTTCGACAGAGGTCTTCACTGTGGGCAGCCGTGCGGCACGGACGATCGGGCGGCTGCCAGCCAGGCTAAGCGGGCGTACCTTGCCCGGCTTGAGCCGGTCGTCGATGCGCGTGGCGAGATCGTTTAGCCTGATGTGGGTGTGGTTGGGCGGGTAGTTGGCCAGCGCACCCTCTAGGGCATGGCGGAACCTGGCCAGATATCCGTCGCCCTGGTTTTCGCCCGACCCGATCAGCAGGATCCCGCTGTCGGCACGCTTCGGGTCGAGCGCCGCGCTGAGATGTCCAACGAAGGCGCCTGCGGAACATGCTTCGATGACGACAACGGTCCAGTCCGACGGGTCACGGCGCCTTCGGTGCTCCTTGCGGATATGCCGTGCCAATGTCGCAGGATCGAACTCCTCGTCTTCGTTTTTCCCATCAGAACCGCGGACTGCCAGCCAGGCGTCATCGTCGTTCGACCGACCATGACCGAGCCACACGAGCACTGAGCTCCTGCTCTGCGGCCGAGCCGCCCACTCCCCAAGGCGGCGCACCGTGGCGGACAGGTCACGGCTCTTCGGTGGAACGTCCCAAGTCTGCGTCTCACCGCCGAGCTGCTCGAACAACTCAGCGATGGCCCCAGCCTCGGCGTCTGCGTCGAAGTCGGGATTGTCGCGCTGGTTCAGGTAACTGCCGTGCGGTAGAAGCACGACATCGAAAGGGGCGGGGCGGTCCGGGTCGGGCTGGTCGGGCATGTCCTCAGTCGCCGCCCTCCTGCCCGGGGTTGTCGACCAGAACCAGCTGGGTCACTGGTTCGGCGCCCGCGCTCACCAGCACCCGGTACAGCCCAGGGGTAGTCAGCGTAACCCGCACGGCAAGGCGTTCATCGCCCTCGTCGCTGACCCGCAGCTCCGGGCGAGCCATCTGATCGTCATGCTCACCCGCGTTCTCGATCTTACAGGTTACCCGGGCCGGGTCCGAGACGCCGGTGGTGATCACGTCGAACGGCTCGCCCGCCGGCACGTAGTCCGGAACGACGAGACCCAAGCCGCCGCCGCCGAGCACGGTTTGAAGGTCGGGAGCGTGGGTGAGCACGCCGCACACCGCATCGATCACGCCTTTGCATCGCGGCAGGGCGCCGTGTTGTTGTGCCACCGCATCTTCTTTGATGTCGCGAAATGCGCCGGCGTAGCGGTAGACGGTGCCGTCGCCGCCGAGGATGTGCGGTATCGGCCGTCCGATTGCGTCGCGGATCAGCTCTCCGTCCCGGTGGTGCCGCAAGCGGAAGTGCTGGGGGACGACCACGCCATCGGCGAGCTTCAGGCTTTGTGTTGTCTGTTGTCCCGTGCCGACCATGAGCCGGTGCCCCCGCATCGACACAGCCGCGAGATGCGCGCGGCGGTCGAAGGAATCCCGGGCCAGTTCCTCATCTCCGCCGAGGGCGGCCACGTCCTCGGCGGTAAGCGAAACGAGATGGTCGCCGATGTCCATACAGCGGTAGGTCGGCAGCAGATCGTGCAGGCCGGGCAGCGTACTGGCCAGTGCGCGGAGATGCCGGTGCGGCAGAGGCACCGGCGCGCCTCGACCGGAGTTCAGCACCTCGGTCGCCTGCACCGAGCCATGGAACGGGGCGCCGATGGTGATGGTGGCCCGCACCTCCGCGGTGGCTCCGGGAATCCTTGCCATCGCCCAGCACAGCAGCCCGCCCATGGAATGCGCGACGAGCACCAGCTGCCCCTCGCGTCCGGTCGGGTCAGCCCGGCGGGCACGGTCGTGGGCAGGGTGGGCCCGCCAGGCGCGCAGATGGTCGTCCGCCGCCTTCGCCAGCAGACCGGCGTTGTGCTCGACGGACAGTCGCCAGTCGTAGGCGAACTCAAGTATCGCCATCGGGTGGACGGCCGTATTGCGTAGCTCCTTGACGAGCTTTGTATACGGCTCGATGCCTCCCATGAACGGAGCCCACGCCGGGAACTGCAGGAGCCCCTGCGGCCTGATTCGGCCCGTATGCCCTGCCCGCTCGTCATCGGTGACGTGCAGCCCCGCCATCCCGCGCCGGTGTCGCCAGCGCATCGAGTACTGCAGGGCCTGTTCCATACCCCACAGCGTGCGACCCGTGTCGACGTCGACCAGGCGACTACCCATGATTCCTGGGATGACCACCACCGCGTCATAGGTCGAATCGCCGGCGACGAACGGCAAGCCCAGCGGATCCGGTGACGTCATGGCATGACAATATCGAACCTGACGCGCATGGCACCCGGCCGACGTCACCGACCACTTGTTCGCCGGCGCCGCCGCCCGTGCCGCGTTCGCCGACGAGCTGACGCGGGCGGTGACCGCGCTGGTGGCGACCCATCACGTGGCCGGCGGCAGCCCGCACCGGCTGGTCGTCGCCGCCCATCCGATACCGAAGGAGCCGCAGTGACCGAGCACGACGAAGGCCGCCGATCGATCGCGCTTCAGGTCGAGGTTCCCGGAACGCCGCAGGAGGTGTGGGAGGCGATCGCGACCGGCCCGGGCATCAGCGCGTGGTTCGTGCCC
>Ga0136617_10003486_pt1 | contig 14060 bp, 7 predicted proteins | sample AntDrymUQ3222106_2_FD_129672 | JGI IMG/M metagenome (GOLD analysis project Ga0136617, IMG submission 129672) | Polar desert sand microbial communities from Dry Valleys, Antarctica - metaG UQ322 (21.06) | ecosystem: Environmental > Terrestrial > Soil > Desert | place: Antarctica: Dry Valley... | reverse complement strand
TCACGCCTTCCCGAACACAAGCGAGCAGTTGTTGCCGCCAAATCCAAACGAATTGTTCATCGCATACCGGATGCCGCGTTGCGCGTTGTCGAAGCGAATCTGTGGCCCGCACGCAGCATCGAGTGAAACACTGTTCAAGGTGCCGGGTAGCGCGCCATCTTCCAGTGCGATCAGCGCGAACACCGATTCGACGATGCCGGCCGCGCCCAGCGTGTGGCCGGTCCAGCCCTTGGTCGAGGCGGCATGCAGCGAAGCGGGAAACAGCTGCGCGACCGCCACGGCTTCGACGCGGTCATTGGCCGGGGTCGCGGTGCCGTGCAGGTTGAGATGTCCTACCGCGTCGGCCGCGATGCCGGCACGCTGCAGCGCCTCGCGCATGGCGCGCTGCGCTCCGGCACCTTCGGGATGCGGGGCTGACATGTGGTGCGCGTCGCTGGACTCGCCATAACCGAGCAGCTGCAGCGGCGCCGGCGACTCCCCCGCACGTTCCAGCAGCGCGAAGCCGCCGGCTTCGCCCAGCGACAGGCCGCGGCGCTGCGCATCGAACGGTCGACATGGATCGGGCGAGACCAGCTCCAGCGCATTGAAGCCGTACAGGATGCTTCCGCACAGACTGTCCACGCCGCCGACCAGCACCGCATCGGCCACGCCGGCCTGGATCAGCCGCGCGCCCTGGGCGAACACCTTGGCGCTGGACGAACAGGCGGTGGCCACGGTGACGCAGGGCCCGTGCAGGCCGGTGGCCTCGCGCACGAAATCGCCGAGCGAATGCGGCGTGTGCACGATCGGCCGGGCGAGATCGTCGGGGAAACGCGCAATGCCGTCGGCCCCTTCGACCAGCCGCGCATAGGCTTCCTCGGTCGCGCCAATGCTGGCGGTCGAGGTACCCACGACGATCGCCACCCGCGTCGCGCCCCAGCGTGAACCCGCATCGGCCACCGCCTCCAGCATTCCGTCCTGCTGCAGCGCCAGCCAGGCCAGGCGGTTGTTGCGGCACTCCCAGCGCGCGAATTCGCCCGGCAGCGGCGCGTCTTCGAGCCCGTCGACGCGGCCGATCCAGCACGGCAACGGCACGCCGTCGGCGCTGTCGGGACCGAAGTCATTGCGACGCAGCCCGCTGCGGCCGTCGCGCAGTGCCTTTGCCTGCGCATCGCGGCCCCGTCCGAGCGCGGTGGTCGCGGTAAAGGCGCGGATCGCCACGGGCGTCATCGCGCTGGGCGATGGCATCACTTGCGGCACTGAAACGACCTCGCGACGGGACCTGCAAGTATAGCGAGCGCGCTTGAATCGCCCCTGCGCAGCGTCTTTAGCCTGCCGGTGTTATCCGTCGTCCCGGCGTCGTCGCGCCTGTGTTGGCGTTCAGCCGCGCGCCTTCTGCGCCGGCACGAACACCTCGCGCACCGCTTTTGCCAACAGGTGCGGCGGCAGCAGGCCTTGGTCGAGCAGGAAATTGTTGAAGGCCAGGCGATCGAAGCGGTCACCGAGCGCCAGTTCGGTTTCCGCGCGCAGCTCCAGGATGCGGCTGTAGCCATAGAAGTAGCTGCCGGCCTGCCCCGGCGAATTGAAGGTGTAGCGGTCGAGTTCCTGGCGGGTCATCGCCTTGGACAGCACGACCTCGCCGGCCAAGACCTTGCCCGCGCGCGCGCGGTCGATCAGGCCCAGGTTGAGCATTGGGTCCAGCATCGCGCGCGCGGCGCGCAACAGGCGGAACTGCAGCGCGATCAACTGCCCGTCGAGCGGCTCGTACGGAACCATCTCGGCTTCGGCATACAGCGCCCAGCCTTCGACATTCACCGAATTGAGGGCGAACAGTGTGCGCGCCAGCGAGATGCCGCGCTCGACCATCGCGGTGAACTGCAGCTCATGCCCCGGCCGGCCCTCGTGCGCCGACAACGTCCAGGCCACCGCCGGGTAATTGAAGTCGTCGTAGACATCGACCTTGCCGGAACTGTCCGGATTACTCAGCGGCAGCACGAACTGCCCCTGCTGTCCGGTATTGCCGACCAGTGGCGCGGGCAGGAAATGCGGCGCCGGCTGCGCGGCGTTTTCCGCCGCCGAACCCAGCCGCATGATCATCGGACGCTGCGGCACGTCGACGATGCGCTCGCGGCGGATGATCGGGTCGATCGCGTCGATCACGGCCCGATAGCGCGGCTCCAGCTGCGCGTCGGCGATCGTCTCCTTCTTCAGCGCGCGGATGACGTCGCGGTAATCGGTGGCCGTGAGCCCTTTCGCCTTGGCCACCTGCGGCGCCAGCGCCTGCATCGCGGCGCGGGTTTCCATGAACTCCACTTGCGCGCGCTGGATCAGCAGCTTCGGATCGATGTCGATCCCGAAGCCTTTCAGCTGGTCGGCATACAGCGCCGGTGGCATGCGCGTGTCGGTGCGTGCCTGCGGCAGCACCGTGGCGCGCGCCCAGGTGGCGTACTCCTTGAACTGCGTATCGAGCGCTGCCAGCGCCGGCTCGCTGCCGGAAATCTTGTATTCGGCGAACAGTGTGCGGATGCCGCTGCGGTAGGTCTCGACATTGGCCAGCGCCTGCTCGACCTCCAGCCTGGCCGGTCGCAGCCGCGCGGCATCGCCCGCGCGTTCGTTGTAGCGGGCGCGGGCCAGCTCGGTGATCGGCGTGGTACCGGGCGTCATGCCGACGTAGGCCTTCAGCCGGTCCAGCGCAGCGGCGCGGCGCGCGGCCGGCGTCTGTTCCGAGAGCAGGCCCTTGATGCCCTGGAAGACCAGCTGTGGCGCGTCGGTCCAGGGCAGTGCGAGACGCTCGTTGAGTTCGCTGCTGGTGATGTTATCGCCAGCGGCCTGGATCATGATCTCCAGATCCTGGCGCACGTTCGGATCGCGCTCGGTCAGCAGCTTCTGCTGCAGCTGCGCCTTCGCCGCCGCCATCGCCGCGCGGTAACGGGCCGCGGTGTCGGGTCGCAGGTCGGCGACCTTGTCGTCGTAACCCGGAATGCCGAAGAACGATGAGTTCTCGGGCTGGAACGCCGACTGCGCCTTGAGCAGGATCTGCGCGTATTCGTTGCTCTTGGTCACCCAGGCCGGGACTGCGCGCGTGGCTGCGGATGTCGGCGAAACGGTCTGGGCCGATGCAACGGCAGGGACGACGAGCGCCAGGGCGATCGCGAGGGCGAGTGCTTTCATTGGGTGGTACCGCAGTGGATTAGGACCAGCATCGGCCTCCACCACGCCGATGCCAAGCCCCGAAGGTCACGGCCCGCCCCTCGCGCTGCGATTGCGGCGGCCTCCCGCTTCAGCGCGGCGACGGCTCGATCATGAGGTCGGCCGGGATGGTCGGCTCGGAGATGATCCGCTCCATCAACCCCCAGCGTTGTCCGGCGGTCGTGCCTGCGGCTTCGATATAGGCCCGCACCTGGTCCAGACCCAGCCCGTAGTTGATGACATAACTGCGGTACTTGTCGGTAAAAGCGATCGACTGTTCGGCGCGCTCCGGCGACAGCAGCTGGTATTTCTGCGCGAGCGACACCGCGGTCGCCCGGTCGATGCGGCCATCGAGATACTCCCGCGCGATGGTCTGGCGCGCGCCAGCGAGCGCTGCGCGGGCGCGCAGCAGTTGCAGGTCGCGCGCGGCCAGCTTCGGATCCAGGCCGGCGAGCGGATACAGCACCCCGGTTTCGAACGCCAGCCGCTCCGCATCGGTAAACGCGAGTTCGATGCCGTAATTGGCCGAACCCTCGGCGATGAACGACTGCGGGCTGTACAGCGGATACACGGCGAACTCGACCCAGCCGCGTTCCTTGTGCAGGCGCTGCTCCAGCAAAACGTTCAGGGCGTGGTGGCCGGGATAGCCCTCGTGGCAGCCGAGGTCGATCGCGCGGCTCATCAGCACCGGCAGGTCGGTGTTGATCTGGATCAGGCTGGTGGCATTGCCCTGGTACCAGTTGTAGCCGGACCATGGCTGTTTTTTCACCAGCTCCAGGGTGAACTTCTCGCCGGCGGGCAGTGCGATGTGTTCGACCGTCCGACGCCGGCACTCACCGATCGCCGCGCGCATCACCGCGTCCAGCCGGTCGGCCGGGATCGCGGTGCGGCTGGAATGCCGGTCCATGCGCTGCCACAACAGGCCATCGCCGGGCAGCAGATGCTCGATCCGGGCCAGCACCGGATCGTAGGCCGACAGCGGCTTCAGTTGCGGATGTACCGCAAACAGGCCCTGCGCCTCGTCGTCGAATGACAGCTTCTCGCCGGCGAGCATGGCCAGGCGCGTCTGCGCCGCGGTCAGCTGTGCCAGCAGGAATGCCTGCCGGCGGCGTTCCAGCGCGGGTAAACCCGCCGTGTCGACGTCCTCGATGCGGTCGGCCAATGCGTGCGTCGCGACGCGCAATTCCGGCACCGTGCGCGGTTTGAGCTTGGCGGCGGCCTGCCAGGCAGGCGGGCCGTAGTAGGCATCGACATAGCCGGGTTCGCGCTCGCCGATCTCGAGCGTCAGGTGGACGTAGTCCTGCGCTGCCCGTGCCAGTGCCGTGCTGGCGCTCTCCATCGGAACGACCCCGCTGCGCTGCGGCGGCAGCGACGTGCAGGCGCCGAGCAGCAGCGCGGCCGCGACGGTGCAGGCGCGCAGCCAACCGACTCGCCCGGAGCGCGCGACATCCGGCGCGCGTAGACCCACGCCGTGCCCGACACGCCGGCATGGCGCCGAATGGTTGGTCTCGATGCGTTCGGCGTGCGGCATGTCCGGCTCCTGCAGGCGGCGGTGCGAAGCAGCCCGTCGAGTGTAATGCGTGCCTTGCACTGCAGCCGACGCCGCCGCTACGCTGCGCGCCACTCATCAGGCCCCGCACGATGCCAGGATCACCCCAGTCCGCTCAGTCCCCTGCCGCGCCTGATCTTCGCCTCGCGCTGGCTGCAGCTGCCGTTGTACCTGGGCCTGATCGTGGCGCAGGGTGTCTATGTCTTCCTCTTCATCAAGGAACTCTGGTACCTGATCCACGAGGCGGCGGCGCTGTCCGAGCAGGGGATCATGCTGATCGTGCTCGGGCTGATCGACGTGGTGATGATCTCCAACCTGCTGGTGATGGTGATCGTCGGCGGCTACGAGACGTTCGTGTCGCGTCTGGGCCTGGAGGGCCATCCCGACCAGCCGGAGTGGCTGAGCCACGTCAATGCCGGCGTGCTCAAGGTCAAGCTGGCGATGGCGATCATCGGCATCAGCTCGATCCACCTGCTCAAGACCTTCATCGAGGTCGGTGCCGTGGGCGGGCTGCCGTTCTGCGGCACGCTCGCAGCACAGCAGGCGGCCGCCGCGCTCGGGGACATCGCCAAGACCTGCACCACGGTCACCCCGACCGGCGTGATGTGGCAGACCATCATCCACACAATTTTCATCCTGTCGGCGATCGGCATCGCCTGGACCGACCGGCTGATCCTGGGCGGGCGGTCGAAACCTGCGCACTAGCGTCCAAACCTGCGCACTAGCGTCCAAACCTGCGCACTAGCGAATCACCAGTTCCAGACAGCCGTCACGTTCGTTGAAACGTCACCGCTACGCGCATTGACCCTCCCGCCGCATTGGGTGAGAGTGCGGGACGCTCCGCCTCGCCGGAGCCTCGGGAGGTGCCCTGGCCGTGATGCGTCCGCCAGCCATGCTGCGGCAACTGCGGGTCGCCATTCCCGCGCTGCGACGCATGGCCGGCTATGGCCTGCTGCTGTTGCTGAGCCTCGCCGCGGCGATCACCGCGGTGCTGCTGCACGACCGCGATGCCCGTTATCGCTACGGTGCGGAACAGGCCAATGCGCTCGCCCACGGCGCCGAGCGCGAACTGCGGCGTGACCTGGAGTACATCCGCCGCGGCCTGGAGGGCCTCGCGGTGGATGCCAGCGACCTGCAACGGACGGCGCCCGAACGCGCAGCGGAACTCGTGGCCCACCGCATCGCCGGCATCGAGCAGCGCAATCCCCAGCTGCGCGATGTCAGGCTTGTTTCGAGTCCGCCTGGCAGCCCCGGCCTCGCTCCGGCGCAGCCGCGACGCGCGCGCGCCTCGCCCCTGCGCGTGGGCCATCCGCTGCGGCGCACCGATGGCGAGTGGGTGCTGCCGCTCGCCCTGCCGATCCCCGCCATGGGTTCCGGCGAGGAGATCTGGGTCGCTGCCTCGCTGCGGATCTCGGCGCTGGAACGCGTCACCGCGAACCTCGACCTCGGCCGCGACGGCGTGGCCAACATCATGCATCGCGACGGCTTCATGGTCGTCCGTACCCGCGACCAGTCCAAGTGGGTGGGCGCGCCACTGCAGCAGACGGATCTCTTCGCCCGCCAGATTCCACGGGCAGATGTCGCCGTCTTCGATCTCCCCAGTCCCCTGGACCGGATCGACCGCATCGCGGCCTACCGGGTGCTCCCCGATTACCCCCTGGTGGTCGTGGTCGGCATCGCGCGGCAGAGCACGCTGGAAGGCTGGGGGAGATTCGCCACCACGGTCGGTGTGCTTGGCGGGCTGCTGGCGCTGCTGTGGCTGGCACTGTTGTGGGTCCTGCTTCGGGCGCGCGCCGAGCAGCAGGCGCTGGTGCACTCGCTGCAGGAGACGGCGGAACAGCTCGGGGAGACGCAGCGGATCGCCGGGATCGGCGAATGGTGCTGGGATATCGGGATGGGAACGATGGCGTGGGGCAAGCAGAACTACGCCATCTTCGGGAAGGACCCCGCCAGCTACCACCCCTCCCCGGAGACCGTGTTCGACCTGCTCCACCCGGATGACGCGCCTCGGCTTCGCGCGATGGCGGACGACCTCGTGCAGCACGGCGGCAGCCGCGAAACGCAGTTCCGCATCGTGCGCGCGGACGGCGAGGTGCGCAACGTGCGGGCGCGCGGCGAAAGCGCCCGGGGAGAACACGGCGGCGCGATCCTGCGCGGCATCGTCCAGGACATCACCGAGCTGGAGCAGGTGCGCCTGGAACTGGTGCGGTCCCAGGACGAGTACCGCTACCTGTTCGACAACAATCCCGCGCCGCTGTGGGTTTTCGACCGTGAGACGCTGCGGTTCCTGGCCGTCAACGACGCCATGCTGCGACTCTACGGCTACACGCGCGAGGAGGTGCTGCAGTTGTCCACACTGGACGTCTGCGCCCCGGAGGAACGGGAGATCGTTCGCGCCGCGGTCGAACTCGAGGCCGCCGAACGGCCCCAAGGCCACATCTGGTCGCACGTCAGCCGCGACGGCAGGCGGGTGCGGGCTGCGATCTTCAGCCACGACATCGTGTTCGAGGGCCGCGATGCGCGGCTGGTGCTGGCGCAGGACGTCACCGAGCGCGAATACACCGAGGAGCGCTTCCGCATCGTCGCCCGCGTCAGCAACGACGCGATCTACGACTGGGACGTCGCCGACGGCACGCTGTGGTGGAGCGAGAGCTTCTACGCCCTGTTCGGACATGACCCGGCCACGCTGCCGGCGACCATCGAGGCCTGGGAAGCGCTACTGCACCCGGACGACCTCCAGCGGATCGTGGACAGCCTGCAGCGCGGCCTGGAGTCCAGCGAGGACGTGTGGGAGGAGGAGTACCGGTTCCGGCGCAGCGACGGCGAGTACGCGACGGTCGTGGATCGCGGCTATTTCGTGCGCGACACGGCCGGCACGGCGATCCGCATGGTCGGCGGGATGCTCGACATCACGCGGCGTGAGCAGGACGCCGCCGACCTGCGCCTGCTGCGGCGCGCGATGGAATCCACCCAGAGCGGCATCCTGATCACCGACGTGCGCCAGCCCGACATGCCGGCGGTCTACGTCAACCGTGGTTTCGAGGAGATGACCGGTTACCCGGCCGAGGAGATCCTAGGCCGGGACGCGCGCTTCATCGGTTTCGACCAGCGCGACGTCGAGGTGGCGCGCAGCGTCCGCCGGGGCCTGAAGGAACATGCCGAGATGCGGGTGATGCTGCGCAACGTGCGCCGCGACGGCAGCGTGTTCTGGAACGACTTCTACATGGCGCCGGTGCGCGACGAGCGCGGGCAGGTGACGCACATGGTGGGCGTCTCCACCGACGTCACCGACCGCCATCGCAGCGAGGAACGTTTCCGGCTGGTCACGCGCGCCACCTCCGACGCGATCTGGGACTGGGACATCGCCACCGGGATCACCTGGCGCAGCGACAACGTCAATGCACTGTTCGGCTACGCGCCGGGCGAGATCGGCAGCAATCTCACCGGCTGGGCGGAGCTGCTGCATCCCAAGGACCGCGAGCGCGTGCTGGCGAGCGTGCAGGCCGGGTTGGAGTCCGACGCCAGCGAATGGGAGGCCGAGTACTGCTTCCTGCGCAAGGACGGGAGTTACGCCGAGGTACTCGACCGCGGCTTCATCCAGCGCGACGAGCACGGCCGCGCCATCCGCGCGGTCGGCGGCATGCTCGACATCACCGAACGCCGCCGCCGCGAAGCCGACCTGCGCCTCCTGCGCCGCGCGGTGGAAGTCACCAACAACGGCATCCTGATCTGCGATGCCCGCGACCCGGCGCTGCCGTTGGTGTATGTCAACCGCGCTTTCGAGGAGATCACCGGCTACGCTGCCGCCGAGGCGGTGGGTCGCAATTGCCGGTTCCTGCAGGGCGGCGACCGCGATCAGGGCGCGCTCGGGCCGCTACGCACGGCGATCGCCGAGCAGCGCGAGGTGCGCGTGCAGCTACGCAACTACCGGCGCGACGGGAGCCTGTTCTGGAATGACCTGTTCATCGCCCCGGTGCGCGACGAAGCCGACACGCTGACCCACTTGGTCGGGGTGATAAACGACATCACCGAACACCGCCATGCGCAGGAGCGCCTCGCCCACCAGGCCACCCACGACGAGCTCACCGGGCTGCCCAACCGCCAGCTGCTGCAGGACCGGCTGCAGCAAGCTGTGGTGCAGGCGGAGCGCTACGGCCGCCTGTTCGCGGTGCTGTTCATCGACCTGGACGACTTCAAGCTGATCAACGACAGCCTCGGCCACAGCGCCGGCGACCAGGCACTGCGGGAAGTTGCGCGGCGGCTCGATGCGGTGGTGCGGCGCACCGATACCGTGGCCCGCTTCGGCGGCGATGAATTCGTCGCGGTGGTCACGTTCGAGCCCACCGACGCCACTGGCCTCGAGCATGTCCTGTTGCGGATCGAGGCCGCCCTGGCCGAACCCGTGGACATCGGCGGCAATGCCCATTACCTCACCGCCAGCATCGGCCACTGTCGTTACCCCGACGCCGGCCGGGACGCCGAGGCGCTGCTGATGCACGCCGACATGTCGATGTACAAGGCCAAGCAGCAGGGCCGCAACCGCGCGGTGGGCTACCTGCCCGAGTTCGACACCGGGGTGAACGAGCGCGTGCACCTCGTGGCCGAACTTCGCGAGGCGCTGCGCCAGGAGCAGTTCGTGCTGGACTACCAGCCGATCTTCACCGCCGCCGGGGAGATCGTGGCACTCGAGGCGCTGGTGCGCTGGGAGCACCCCGTCCGCGGACTGCTCGCCCCCGGCGCCTTCATCAGTGCCTGCGAGGAGTCCGGGCTGATTGTGCCGCTCGGACGCTGGGTGCTGCAGCAGGCCGCGCGCGCGCACGTGCAGCTGCGCGGGCTCGGGCTGCAGCTGCGCATTGCGGTGAATGCCTCGCCCGTACAGTTCGAACACGATATCTGCGCCGATGTCGAGGCAGCGATCCGCGGGAACGGGTTGCAGCCGGGCGCGCTGGAGATCGAGATCACCGAGAGCCTGCTGCTGTCCAATCCTGACGCTGCAATCGAGGCGATCCGCCGCGTGCACGAACTCGGCGTCAGCGTCGCGGTGGACGATTTCGGCACCGGCTATTCCAGCCTCACCTACCTGCAGCAATTGAAGCTGGACCGGCTGAAGATCGACCGCAGCTTCGTGCGTGACCTCGGCGAGGAAAACGGCACCCAGGGCCGGGCGATCTGTGCGGCGATCATCCAGCTGGCGCAGACGCTCGGCTTGGAAACCGTGGCCGAAGGCGTGGAGACGCCCGCCCAGCGTGACTGGCTGCTGGCGCACGGTTGCAACGAACTGCAGGGCTACCTGCTCGGCCGGCCGATCGCGCTCGAAGCGCTGATCGCGCAACTCACCGGCGGCCCAGCGGTCCAAGCCTGATCACCGCGGGGCTGATCATCGCGAGAGTGACAGATCGCGAGCCTTGCGCGCGACATCGCTTACCCTTCGCGGCTTTGAAGCATCGGCCTGCTGCACGATGGATGTCTCCCACCTGCTGGATGATCTGAATCCAGCGCAGCGCGAGGCGGTCAGCGCATCGGCGGGCCACTATCTGGTGCTGGCCGGCGCCGGCAGCGGCAAGACCCGCGTGCTCACCCATCGCATCGCTTGGTTGAACGAAGTCCACGGCGTGCCGGTGCATGGCATCTACGCGGTGACCTTCACCAACAAGGCCGCGGCGGAGATGCGCCACCGCGCCGACGCGCAGCTGCGCCACGGCTCACGCGGACTGTGGATCGGCACGTTCCACGGACTGGCGCACCGGCTGCTGCGGCTGCACTGGCAGGACGCGAAACTTCCCGAAAGCTTCCAGGTGATGGATTCCGACGACCAGCTGCGGCTGGTCAAGCGCGTGGTGCAACAGCTGGAACTCGACGAGGCGCGCTTCCCGCCACGGCAGATCGCCTGGTGGATCAATGCGCAGAAAGACGAGGGCCGCCGGCCGCAGCACCTGCAGGCGTCTGATGATCCCTGGGCGGACGTCATGCGTCGCGCCTATGCGCTGTACCAGGAACGATGCGACCGTGCCGGGCTGGTGGATTTCGCCGAACTGCTGCTGCGTTCCCATGAACTGCTGCGCGACACGCCGGTGCTGCTGGCGCATTACCGGCAGCGCTTTACGGAAATCCTTGTCGACGAGTTCCAGGACACCAATGCCATCCAGTACGCCTTCGTGCGGGTGCTGGCCGGCGACAGCGGGCACGTCTTCGTAGTCGGCGACGACGACCAGGCAATCTACGGCTGGCGCGGTGCCAAGGTCGAGAACGTGCAGCGCTTCCTCGCCGATTTCCCCGGCGCGACCACGCTCAAACTCGAACAGAATTACCGTTCCAGCGCCAACATCCTTGGCGCCGCCAATGCGGTGATCACCCACAACCCGGGGCGCGTCGGCAAGCAGTTGTGGACCGAATCCGCTGACGGCGAACCGATCGACCTGTATGCGGCTTACAACGAGATCGACGAGGCGCGCTTCGTGGTCGAGCGCATCCACCAATGGCTGCGAACCGGCAACGGCGGCGAGGGCGGCCGCCATCGCGAGGTCGCGATCCTGTATCGCAGCAATGCGCAGTCGCGTGCCTTCGAGGAGGCGCTGCTGGGCGAACAGATCCCGTATCGCGTCTACGGCGGACAGCGCTTCTTCGAGCGCGCCGAGATCAAGGACACGCTGGCCTACCTGCGGCTGATCGCCAACCGCGCCGACGATGCGGCGTTCGAGCGCGCGGTGAACACGCCGCCGCGGGGCATCGGCGACCGTACGCTGGACGAAGTGCGCCGCCGCGCACGTAGCGATGCGGTACCGCTGTGGGAAGCCAAGCGGCGCATCTGCAGCGAGCGCGGGGTCGCGGCGCGCGCCTGTTCGGCCTTGACGACATTCACCACGCTGATCGACCAGCTGTCCGTCGAGTCCGCGGAGCTTCCGCTCAAGGACAAGATCGACCACGTGCTGCTGCGCTCCGGTCTGCGCGAGCACTACGACCGCGAATCGCGTGGGCAACTGGATTCGCGCACGGAAAACCTGGACGAACTGGTGTCGGTCGCCTCGCGGTTTACCCGCTCCGAGGACGACGAAGAAGCGGCAGCCCTGAGCGAACTGGTCGCGTTCCTGGCCTATGCCTCGCTGGAAGCCGGCGAAGGCCAGGCGCAGGCGGGCGATGACGGGGTGCAGCTGATGACACTGCATTCGGCCAAGGGCCTGGAGTTTCCGCTGGTGTTCCTGGCCGGGCTGGAGGAAGGGCTGTTCCCGTCGTCGAAGTCGATCGAGGAAGCCGGCCGGCTGGAAGAGGAGCGCCGGCTGGCCTATGTCGGTATCACCCGCGCGCGGCAGAAGCTGGTGCTGAGCTATGCCGAGGCGCGACGCATCCACGGCGCCGATATGTACGGCATGCCCTCGCGCTTCCTGCGCGAGATCCCGCCGGCACTGCTGCACGAGGTGCGCCCACGCGTGCAGGTTTCACGTCCTGCCTATGCCCCGGCGCCGCGGCGCAGCTTCGGCCATGCCGCGATCGAAGTACCGTCACTGAAACTTGGCCAGAACGTGCGGCATGGCACCTTCGGCCGTGGCGTGGTCACCGATTACGAAGGCGCCGGCAGCCATGCGCGGGTGCAGGTCAACTTCGACGGCGTCGGCAGCAAGTGGCTGGTGCTGGCCTATGCCAACCTGCAGCCGGCGTAGGCCGGGCCAAAGCTACAATCCCGGCGTGATCCCGACCCCGCTCGCCATCACCTTGGATCTCGACGACACGCTGTGGCCGATCGCGCCGGTGATGCAGCGCGCCGAGGGGGCGCTGGACGCCTGGATGCGCGAACACGCGCCCACCGCCGCGCAGCGCTGGTCGGTCTCGCAGATGCGTGCGCTGCGCGAGCGCATCAGCGCACAGCATCCGGAGCTCGCGCACGATTACAGCGAGCAGCGCCGTCGCACCCTCACGCACGCCTTCGCCGAATGCGGCGTGGATGCTGTGCATGTCGATCCCGCGTTCGAGGCCTACTATGCCGCGCGCAATGCTGTTGACTGCTATCCGGATGCGATCGAGGCGCTGCAACGCATGGCGGCGCTGCTGCCGGTCGCGGCATTGACCAACGGCAATGCCGACCTGGAACGGATCGGGCTGGCGGCGCATTTCCAGTTTTCCATGAGCGCGCGCGAGCACGGCCGCGGAAAGCCGTCGGCGTGCCTGTTCCATGCGGCCTGCGAGCGGTTCGGTATCGCCCCGCAGTACGTGCTGCATGTCGGCGACGACACCGAACTGGACATCGTCGGCGCGCACGAAGCCGGCCTGCGCACCTGCTGGATTAATCGCGATGGTCGCGGCTGGCCGCGCGGCGACATCGAACCCGAGCTCGAGTTCCCGCACCTGACCGGACTCGCCGACTGGCTAGACGCGCGTGCGGGCGCGCGGAGCGCCCCATGAGCCGGCTGGACTTCCTCGCCACCGCCGATGCGCCGACCTTGCCGCTGCACGCCGTCACTGCGGCGGAACTTCCGCAGTGGCGCGCGCAGCAACCAGAACGCGTGCAACGCTGGATCGAGGCGCATGCCTGGACCGCCGCCGCCGGCAGCACCTTGCCGTTGCCGAGCGCGAATGGTGGGCTGGCGGGCGCGGTCCTCGGCATCGGCGATGCGCTGGATCCGTTCTCGTACGCGCATGCTCCGTTTTCCCTGCCCGCAGGCGCATGGCACTTCGCACAGCTCGCCACCGATCACCGCGCCGTTGCGCTGCTCGGTTGGGGACTGGGCAGCGATCGCTACACGCGCTACCGCACTGCGCAGCGGAGCCCAACGCAGCTGGCGATGGATGTCGGCGAAGCCGATGCCGACGCGCTCGCGCAGTTGGACGCCTGCCTGCGCGTGCGCGAGCTGGTCAATACGCCGAGCGAAGCGCTGGGTCCGGCGGATCTGGAATCCAGCGTCTGCGAACTCGCGCAACTGCACGGCGCGCAGGTCGAAGCGGTGGTCGGAGAAGACTTGCTGGCGCAGAACTTCCCGGCCATCCACGCGGTCGGTCGCGCCTCGCATCGCGCACCACGCTTGCTGACGTTGCGCTGGGGCGATGCCTCGCATCCGCATCTGGCGCTCGTCGGCAAGGGCGTCTGCTTCGATACCGGTGGGCTGAATCTCAAGCTTGCCGATGGCATGCGCTGGATGAAGAAGGACATGGGCGGCGCCGCGCATGCGATCGCGCTCGCCGGCCTGGTCATGGCGCGTGCATTGCCGGTGCGCCTGACGCTGGTGATCGCCGCGGTCGACAATGCACTCGGGCCGGATGCGTACCGGCCCGGCGACGTGGTCACCACGCGCAAGGGCCTGCATGTGGAGATCGACAATACCGACGCGGAAGGGCGCGTCATCCTCGGCGATGC
>Ga0136617_10003485_pt1 | contig 14062 bp, 12 predicted proteins | sample AntDrymUQ3222106_2_FD_129672 | JGI IMG/M metagenome (GOLD analysis project Ga0136617, IMG submission 129672) | Polar desert sand microbial communities from Dry Valleys, Antarctica - metaG UQ322 (21.06) | ecosystem: Environmental > Terrestrial > Soil > Desert | place: Antarctica: Dry Valley... | reverse complement strand
GCGGCGGGGTTCGCAACCCGCCGTCCCGAGGAGCCGTGTGTGAACAGCACAAGCACGGTTCTGTGGGAGCCGGGGCGGGCAACCGCCCCGGCTACCCGACAGGTCGACGCGGTCGCCGCCGCCGCGGCAGCCGCACCCGCCGCGGCGCCGGCGCGAATCGCCGCCACGGTCGAGGTCTTCGCCGAGCGCGCGCTCGCCGGCCGGCGGCTGGCGTGGGCGCTGCTCGCCGAGCCGGTCGACCCGGCCGTCGAGGCCGAGCGCCTGCAGTTTCGCGGCGCCTATCGCGACGTCTTCGCGGCGATCGTGCGCGATGGCGTGGCCGCAGGCGAACTGCCCACCCAGGACTGCGAGCTGAGCGCGACGGCCCTCGTCGGCGCTATCGGCGAGGCGCTCGTCGGCCCGACGTCGCCGACGGCGAGCGCGAGCGCGCCGGGGCTCATCGACGAGCTGATCGCGTTCTGCCTGCGTTCGGTGGGAGCACGAGATGCCTGAGCGGGCGCCCTTCACCACCCACGAGGTCGAAAACCAGGTCCCGCCGCTCGAGGGCCGCAACCTCTTCGAGGACAACGCGCCGCTCGTCGAGGCGCTCGAGCGCGAGGGCGGCGGCTGGGCACGCGAGCGCGCACGCGAGGTCGGGGCGGCATGGGGCGCGGACCCGATCCGCTGGGGCTTCGAGGCCAACGAGAACCCGCCCCGGCTGAAGACGTTCGACCGCTACGGCAACCGCATCGACGAGGTCGAGTTTCACCGCGCGTGGCACGACCTGATGGGGCTCGCGCTCAGCCACGAGCTGCACAGCCTGCCGTGGACCTCTTCAAGACAGGGCGCACACGCCGCCCGGACCGCGCTCTACCTCACGGCAGCCCAGGCCGAAGGCGGCTTCGCCTGCCCGATCACGATGACGTTCGCGGCGATACCGGCGCTGCGCGCCCAGCCCGAGCTCGCCGCGCGGTGGGAGCCGCGGCTGACGGCGACGGAGTACGACCCCGTCCTGCGCCGGGTGGGTGGGTCCGAATCGGACAAGCGCTGCGCGCTCTGCGGCATGGCGATGACCGAGAAGCAGGGCGGCTCGGACGTGCGCGCGAACACGACCGTCGCGCGGGCGCTCGCGGGTGGCCGCGGCGAGTACGAGCTCACGGGCCACAAGTGGTTCTGCTCGGCGCCGATGTGCGACCTCTTCCTCGTCCTCGCGCAGGCGCCCGAGGGCATCACCTGCTTCGCGCTGCCGCGGATCCTGCCCGACGGCACGCGCAACGCCATGCACCTGCAGCGCCTGAAGGACAAGCTCGGCAACCGCTCCAACGCGTCCAGCGAGATCGAGCTGCACGGCGCCTGGGCGCAGCTCGTCGGCGAGCCGGGCCGCGGCGTGCCGACGATCATCGAGATGGTCGGTCATACCCGCCTGGACTGCGTCATCGGCACCGCCGCGGGCATGCGCTGGGGCGTCGCCAACGCGACCTGGCACGCGGCGTACCGCCGCGCCTTCGGCAAGCGCCTCGCCGACCAGCCGCTCATGGGCAACGTGCTCGCGGACCTTTGCATCGAGTCCGAGGCGGCGACGGCGCTCGCGATGCGCCTCGCACGCGCGTATGACGAGGCCTCACACGACGAGCGCGCGCGCGACCTCAAGCGCCTGGCGACCGCGGTCGGCAAGTATTGGGTCTGCAAGCGCGGCCCGGGGCACGCGTTCGAGGCGCTCGAGTGCCTCGGCGGCAACGGCTACGTCGAGGAGTCCGGCATGCCGCGGCTGTATCGCGAGATGCCGCTGTCGTCGATCTGGGAGGGCTCGGGCAACGTCATGGCGCTCGACGTCCTGCGCGCGCTGAGCCGGGGGGCGGGTGGGGGATGGTCTCCTGCAGGCCTACCTCGACGAGCTCGACGAGTCGGCCGGCGCCGATCCGCGGCTCGACGCGTTCGTCGCGTCGCTGCACACGCAGTTCGCCGACCGTGAGGCGATCGAGCTGCGCGCGCGCCGGGTCGTCGAGGCGATGGCGCTCGCGCTGCAGGGCTCGCTGCTCGTGCGCCACGCGCCGGCCGCCGTCGCAGACGCGTTCTGCGCCTCGCGCCTGGCCGGTGACGCCGGGCTGCAGTACGGAACGCTGCCCGCCGGCGTCGACGTGCGGGCGATCGTCGCCCGCCACACGCCGCGGCCGACCTAAGATCTCTCCCGGATGCTCGGCTCCGGCCCATCGATTCAGCTTCTGCGCGTGTTCGGCATCCGCATCGGCGCGAGCCCGAGCTGGTTCGTCGTCCTCTTCGTCTTCATCTACCTCATGTCGGACTACTTCCGCGACGTCCTCGGCGGATCGGTCACCCAGGCGTACGTCGTGGCAGTCGTGGCGGTCTTCCTGTTCTTCGTCTCGCTCGTGCTGCACGAGCTCGGCCACGCGCTCGTCGCCCGCCGCGAGGGGATCGCGATCAGCGGCATCGACCTATGGTTCTTCGGCGGCGTCGCGAAGCTGTCGCGCGACACGCAGTCGCCGGGGTCGGAGTTCAGGATCGCCGCAGCCGGCCCGCTCGTGACGCTCGTCATCGTCGGCATCTTCTTCGGGCTCGGCGCCCTGATCCAGAACGGCGCCGCGCTCGATGTCGCACGTCTGGCAGGCGACGCCGAGGCGTCGCCGACGATCGCCCTGCTCGGATTCCTGGCGGCGATCAACGCGATGCTCTTCGCCTTCAACCTCCTGCCGGCGTTCCCGCTCGACGGCGGCCGGATCGCGCGCGCGATCGTGTGGCGGTTCACCGGCAATCGCAACACCGCGACGCGCGTCGCCGGGCGGATCGGCGAGGGCTTCGCGTACGTGCTGATCGGCATCGGGATCTTCCTCGTCGCGCGCGGACGCGGCACGACGATCGACGGCATCTGGCTCGCCGTGCTCGGCTGGTTCATCGCGCAGTCCGCGCGCGCGGCCGTCGCGTCGACGGCGTTCACGGAGCGCATCGACGGCATCACCGTCGCCGACATCATGGACTCCCAGCCGGTATCGATGCCCGCCGGCACGCCGCTCACGCGGGCGCAGGACGAGTACTTCCTGCGCTACCGCTGGGACTGGTTTCCGGTCGTCGACGAGCGCGGGCGCTTCCTCGGCGTCGTGCGCGAGCAACGCGTCGACGAGGAGATCGCGGCCGGCCGGCCGGCGCTCGAGGTCGGCGAGCTCGTCGAGGTCGGCGAGGCCGACGCCTGGCGCGTGCAGTCCGACAGCCCGCTGGAAGCGCTGCTCGGCGACGAGCAGCTGCGCTCGCGCGGGGCGCTCATGGCGGTCGACGCCGACGGCGTCCTGCGCGGCGTCGTGACGCTCGACCAGGTGCGCCGCGCGCTCACCGCCGCGTTGCCCCAGCGAATGGCGTAACGCCACGCACGGCGCGATCCGCCGGCCGAGGATCGGGCGTACATATACTCGCCACCGTTGCCCGCACATGACGTCCTCATCATCGGCGCCGGCCTCGCCGGCCAGCGCGCCGCCCTCGCCGCCGCCGAAACAGGCGCCAGCGTCGCGATCATGAGCAAGGTCCATCCCGTGCGGTCGCACTCCGTTGCCGCCGCGGGTGGCATCAACGCCGCGATCGCGATCGACGACGACTGGACCGAGCACGCTTACGACACCGTCAAGGGCTCGGACTTCCTCGGTGACCAGGACGCGATCGAGATCATGTGCAGCGAGGCGCCGGGCGAGGCGATGCATCTCGAGCACATCGGCGTCACGTTTCACCGCAACGAGAAGGGCGAGCTCGACCTGCGCGCCTTCGGCGGCGCCTCGAAGAAGCGCACGGCCTACGTCGCCGACATCACCGGGCAGGCGATCCTGCACGTGCTCTACGAGCAGCTCATGCGCCATCACGACGCGGTCGAGCGCTTCGAGGAGTGGTTTGCGACGTCGCTGATCCTCGACGACGACGGCAACTGCGCCGGCGCCGTCGCGCGCGACATCCGCTCGGGCGCGATGGAGATCTTCAACGCGAAGTCCGTCATCCTCGCCAGCGGCGGCAACGGCCAGTGCTACAAGCCGACGACGAACGCGCTGATCTGCACCGGCGACGGGATCGCGCAGGCCTACGCGATCGGGTGTCCGCTGATGGACATGGAGATGGTCCAGTACCATCCCACGACGCTCGCCGAGAACGGCTTTCTCATCACCGAGGGCGCGCGCGGCGAGGGCGCGCACCTGCTCAACTCCGAGGGCCGGCGCTTCATGGAGGACTACGCGCCCAACAAGATGGAGCTCGCCTCCCGCGATGTCGTCTCGCGCGCCGAGCAGACGGAGATCAACGAGGGCCGCGGCGTCGGCCCCGACGGGCAGGGCATCTACCTCGACATCACGGTCGTGCCGAAGAAGCGCGTGCTGGAGGCGCTGCGCGAGATCGTCAACATCGGCCGCGACTTCGCCGGCACGGACATCACGCGCGAGCCGATCATGATCCGCCCCGGTCAGCACTACATCATGGGCGGCGTGAAGACCGACGTCGACGGCCGCACGCCGATCACGGGGCTGTACGCCGCGGGCGAGGTCGCGTGCGTGTCGGTCCACGGCGGCAACCGCCTGGGCGCGAACTCGCTGCTGGACACGCTGATCTTCGGCCGCCGCTCGGGTGAGGATGCCGCGCGCCGCGGTCGGGAGATGGCGATGCCGCACACGCCGGTCGCGCGGCTGCACGAGGACGCCGCGATGATCGGTGAGATCATGGACCGCCCGCGCGAGGGGCGGCGGATCTCGGAGATCAAGGACGAGCTCGGCGCGACGATGAACGAGTACGTCGCCGTCTACCGCGACGAGGACGGCCTGGAGAAGGCGCACGAGATCATTCACCGTCTGCAGGACGAGGCGGCCAGCGCCTACGTCGACGATCGCGGCAGCGTCTTCAACCAGGACGTGCTGGGGGCGATCGAGCTGCGCTACATGCTCGACTGCGCCGAGGCGACGATCGTGTCGGCGATCGACCGCAAGGAGTCGCGCGGCGCGCAGTTTCGCCTCGACCACCCCGAGCGACACGACGAGCAATGGCTCAAGCACATCAACGTCACGCGCGGCGCCGACGGTGAACCCGAGATCTCCTACTCGCCCGTGACGATCACGCAGTGGCAGCCGGAAGTGAGGAAGTACTAGCGGTGACTCCTGCAAACCCCTTCACCCTCCGATCGGCCCGGAGGAACCGCTGATGTCCGAGTTCACCCTGAGGCTGCGCCGCTACGACCCCGAGTCGGGCGGCGCCCCGTACTGGGAGGAGCACACGATCGACCTCGAGCCGCACCGCTCGGTGCTCGAGGGGATCCTCCAGTGCAAGGCCCGCTTCGACGGCTCGATCGGGATCCGCTGCTCCTGCCGCGCGGCGATCTGCGGCTCCTGCGGCGTACGCATCAACGGCGACCCCGACCTCGCCTGTCACACGCATCTGGACCGCGCCAAGAAGCACTCCAAGGACGGCGTGATCGAGGTCGAGCCGATGGGCAACATGCCCGTCATCAAGGACCTCATCGTCGACATGGAGACCGTGCACTGGAAGAAGATCCGGCGTGTCACGCCATGGCTCATCGCCAAGCAGCCGGTGCCCGAGCGCGAGTACATCGTGCCGCGCGAGGCGATGGTCGACGTCACGCAGTCGATGGCCTGCATCCAGTGCGGCGCCTGCGTGTCGGACTGCCTCTCGATGGAGGTCGACCCCGAGTTCATCGGCCCGGCCGCGCTCGCGAAGGCCTACCGCTTCGTCGGCGACCCGCGCGACGACCAGCACTTCGAGCGCCTGAAGGACCTCGCCGAGGACACGCACGGCATCTACGACTGCACGCACTGCTTTGCGTGCATCGACGCCTGCCCGAAGGGCGTCGCGCCGATGAGCCAGATCATGCGCCTGCGCCGCCTCGCCGGCAACGACTTCAAGATCGAGGACCGCAACAACGGCGAGCGCCACGAGGCCGCCTTCGTGTCCCTCGTGAAGCAGTACGGGCTGCTCAACGAGGCCGAGCTGCTGCCGCGCTCCTACGGCGGCGACAGCCCGCTGGCGAAGTTCAAGCCGTCGGTGGCGGCGGAGATGGCGAGCACGCTGCCCGCGATCGCCCGGGCGCTGCTGCGCCGCAAGGTGACGCCGGCGGCGGTGCTCAAGCCGCACAAGCTGGCCAAGGAGGACCGCGACCAGGTCAAGCGCATCTACGACGAGGTCGAGGGGCGCGAGCAGCGCGACGAGTTCAACATCTACATCACCGGCCGCGACGAGGACCGCTGATGACAGCGCGACAGTGCGCCGTTGCTCAACGAGAAGCCGGCGGCAAAGGCCATCGCATGTCCTCGCGACGTCATTGCTCGACGAAGGCCTGCGGCGTCCCAGGACGTAGGAGCTCGCGATGAAGGTCGCGTACTGGCCCGGCTGCGTCTCGCGCGGCTTCACCCCCGAGCTGCACGGCTCGATGGCGCGGATCGCGCCGCTGCTGGACATCGAGCTCGTCGAGCTCGACCGCGCCTCGTGCTGCGGCGCGGGCGTCATCGCCGAGCACAACCCCGAGCTTGCCGACACGCTCAACGCGCGCACGTTCGCCCTCGCCCAGCAGGTCGAGGGCACGGAGCTGATGATGAACATCTGCTCGACCTGCCAGGGCGCGCAGTCCGAATGCCAGGAGCGTCTGGACGCGAGCGCCGAGTACCGCGCCCGCATCAACGACACGCTCGCCGACGAGGGGCTGTCCTACGAGAAGGGCCTGACGAACAAGAACTTCCTCTGGCTGCTGGTCGAGGAGCTCGGGCTGGACGTGTTGCGCGAGCGCGTGCGCCGGCCGCTGACGGATCTGCGCGTCGGCCCGTTCTACGGCTGCTACATCGTGCGCCCGACCGACCGCGTCGGGATCGACGACGCGCATCCGCGCGACACGTACCTCGCGCAGGTCATCGAGACGCTCGGCGGCACCGTCACCGACTACGCGGGGTCGCACAAGTGCTGCGGCTTTCCGATCATCACGATGAACAAGGAGGCGTCGCTCAAGCAGGCCGGGCGCCACCTCGGCGACGCGGTCAACGCCGGCGCGGACTGCCTCGTGACGCCCTGCCCGCTGTGTCACCTGAACCTCGACCTGCAGCAGCCGCTCGCCGAGCGCGTCGTCGGGCGCGATCTCGGGATGCCGGTGCTGCACCTCCCTCAGCTCGTCGGCCTGGCGCTCGGAATCGCGCCCGGCCAGCTCGGCCTGCAGCGTCACGTCGTGAAGCCGAAGGCGGTCATCGACTGGACGACGGCGGTCGTGGGCGAGGTCGATGCGGCCGCCGCTGGCGGGTAGGCGCGCGGTGGCACTGCGCCTGGCCGGGGAGCTTCGCCGGCGCCTGGAGCCGGTCGAGCGGGTGCTGCCGGTTCGGCTGCCGGGATTCGGGACGGCCGAGGAGCCGCCCGTGGCGGGGACGGAGCGCGGCGCCGCCGCCTCGGGGCCGGTCGGGCCGGCGCCGGAGGACGCCGCCGCGCGGATCGACGCGGCGCGCGAGCGGCTGCGGGCGACGATCGACCCGCCCGACGACAACGACGCCTGAAGCGCCTGAACAAGGGGCCGCCCTCATCCTACGGCCGCGATCTGCCGATACCTGGAGCAGATGGACGCCAGCCGGCCGGTCACCGTCCTCCTCGGACGCTTCGAGGACCTCGTCAGCGCGGGGCTGCGAAGCCTCATCGGCGATGATCCCAACCTGCGGATCGTCGCCTTCGACATACGGCCCGACAAGCTCAACGCGATCATCGCCGAGCACGAGCCGCGCGTCGCGATCCTGAACTTCGGCACGCTGCGCGCCCCGGCCGAGCTGCGGCGCCTGAACGCCGCCCACCCCGGCACGCACCTGATCGTGCTCGCCGACCATCCGACACCGGGTGAGTGCGCCCAGCTGCTCGCGCTCGGAGCGATGGCCTGCCTCGGCAAGAAGATCCAGGGGCGCGACGTGCTCAACGCGATCCACCTCGCCTCGCGCGGCATGCATGTCCTTCCTCACGCGAGGTCGGCGTCCGCCGGCAAGCCGCTGCTGCCCGACGTCCTGACGCCGCGCGAGACCGACGTTCTCGAACAGCTCCAGCTCGGCCACTCCAACGGCGAGATCGCCCTCGCGCTGTCGGTCAGCATCGAGACGGTGCGCACGCACGCACGCAGCGTCTTTCGCAAGCTCGGGGTCAAGGGCCGGCGCGAGCTGATGACCCTGTCGGCGCGCAGGCGCTGAGCGCGAGCGCCTCCGCGGTGCGCGCGATCAGCGCGTGCGACGCCTGCGTGAGCTCGCGCCACGTGGTCCTGAGCACGACGTAGCGCCCGCAGCGTGGCCGTGCCCGGCCGTCGCGGCGCGCGATCGATCGCCCCGGCCAAGTCGGTCCTCGTGACGAGTCGCTTGACCTGCGCCTGCTCGACGGCGGCTGCGAGGTCGCGGATCTCGAGATCTCCGGCGATCTCGAGCAACGCGCGCGCCGGCGCGGTGACCGGGATGCCGCGGACGAGGCGCACGTCGGCGCGAGCGAGCATCTCGGCTCGGTGCGCGCCAACGCCGCCGCAGCGGACCCGCCGGCCGACCACGGTGACGTCGATCGGGCCCCGCGGGTGCGGCCTGATGGCGTACAGCCCGAGCGCGGCGTGATGGCTGACCGCCGCCCCAGCGCCGCAGGCCATCACGGCGCCGCGCGCGCGCGACCACGCCGAGCCGGCCGGGGCGCCCCAGCGGTACACGCCCCGGTGCAGGGGATGAAGCAGGCCCCGCCTGACGCGATGCTCGATCGCTCCGCGACCGAGCCCGAGAGCTCGAAGCTGGCCCCATGTGATGATCGCGTCCTGCTCGGCGGCGACGAGACCGATGAGCCGATCCACATGAACAACTGACGCATCGAGACCGCTCGCGACGACGCGTGCCACTACTTCATCGCATACCTGAAGAAGCGATACCTGGCCGGGCAGGGCCCATCCGGGTGTCAGTCGTTCATGCGGTTCTGGCACGGACGGAGCATGCACCCCGCGCGCCCTCAGGGCCCCAGACCGCGTGCGTTTCGGCGCAGATCCTGCGCCGGATCGGCACGTGTAGCGCCGCTACGCCGCGGATGCCCGCGTCTGGCCGCCGACCAGCCCGCGCTCCAGCAGCGCTTCGGCGAGCTGGACGGTGTTCAGCGCTGCGCCCTTGAGCAGGTTGTCGCCGACGACGAAGAAGTTCAGGGCGCGTGGGTCTGCGAGGTCGCGGCGGACGCGCCCGACGGCGACCTCGTCGCGACCGGCGTACTCCAGCGGCGTCGGGACGTCGTCGAGGACCATGTTCGGGAACGCCGCCAGCACCTCCAGCGCGCGCTCGAGGTCGACGTCGCGCGCGAACGTCGCCCGCACCGCGACGCCGTGCCCGACCATCACCGGCACGCGCACGCACAGTGGCGACACGGCCAGCCCGGGGAGCGCGAGGATCTTGCGCGACTCGTCGCGCAGCTTGCGCTCCTCGTCGCTGTGGCCGTCGTCGCCGAGCGTCCCGAGCAGCGGCACGACGTTGAAGGCGAGCGTCGCGTGGTGGACGGAGTGCGGCACATTGCCGGCGGCGGCGGCGCCGTCCTCGCAGAGCTGCGCGACGTCGGCCGCGAGCGGCGCGACCTGCGCGGCGAGCTCGTCGATGCCCGACTGGCCCGCGCCGCCGGCGGCCTGGTAGCTCGTCGCGACCATCGACACGAGCTCGAACTCGTCGTGCAGCGCCTTCAACGGCAACATCGCGACCATCGTCGTGCAGTTCGGGTTGGCAACGATCCCGCTGTGCCCGTCGAGCGCCGCGGGGTTGACCTCTGAGACCACCAGCGGCACGCCGTCGACCATCCGAAACGCGCTCGAGTTGTCGACCACGACCGCGCCGGCCGCCACGAACCGCGGGGCCCACTCACGCGAGCGCGTCGCGCCGGCGGAGAAGAGCGCGACGTCGAAGCCCTGGATCGTCTCCTCGTCGAGCGGCTGAACGACGAGCCCTGAGTCGAGCTCCCGCCCGACCGACCGCGACGAGGCGAACGGCACGATCTCCGATGCCGGAAAGGCGCGCGAGCGCAGCAGGCGCAGCATGACGGTCCCGACCGCGCCGGTCGCGCCGACGACGGCGACGCGCAGCGCGCTCATCCGAACTCCCCGAACGGCCGCTCGGCCCGGATCGTGCCCTCGCCCGACAGCTCGAACGCCGCATGCAGCGCGCGCACGGCGTTGGGCACCGCCTCGCCCGCGATGACGCAGGAGATCTTGATCGGCGAGGTCGAGATCATCTCGATGTTCACGTCCTCCTCGCCGAGCACGGTGAAGACCTTCGCCGCAACGCCCGGATGGGACTTCATCCCCGCCCCGATGACCGAGACCTTGCCCATCGCCTCGTCGGTCTGGACCACCAGGCCGAGCTCGCCGGAGAGCGAGGCCAGCGCGACGCGCGCGTCGGCCAGATCCGAGCGCGGGACGGTGAACGACATGTCGGCCGCGGCACCCTCGGTGACCGGCTCGTTCTGGATGATCATGTCGATGTTGACGTTCGCCACGGCGAGCGCGGTGGCGATCCGCCCGGCGATGCCGGGGGTGTCCGGAACGCCCTTGAGCGTGACCCGGGCCTCCTCGGTCGAATGCGTGACGGCGGTGATGAGCGGCTGTTCCATGGTCTCCTCTTCTCCGACCACCACGGTACCCGGCTCGTCGCTGAAGCTCGACCGGCAGTGGATTCGAACCCCGTGGTTGCGGGCGTACTCGACGGAGCGCAGCTGCAGCACGCCCGCGCCGGAAGACGACATCTCGAGCATCTCCTCGAAGGAGACGAGGGGCAGCTTGCGGGCGTCGGGAACGATCCGCGGATCGGCGCTGAAGACGCCCGCGACGTCGGTGTAGATCTCGCAGATGTCCGCCCCGATCGCCGCCGCGAGGGCCACCGCGGTGGTGTCCGAACCGCCCCGTCCGAGCGTCGTGACGTCGTGCGTGGTCGACACCCCCTGAAAGCCCGCGACGAGCACGATCGCGTCCTCGTCGAGACCCTGGCGGATCCGATCGGCGCGGACATCTAGGATGCGCGCCTTCGTGTGCGATGTGTCTGTCACGATCCCCGCCTGTGACCCGGTCAGGGAGATCGCCCGGTGCCCGAGATCGTTGATCGCCATCGCGCACAACGCGCATGACTGGCGCTCGCCGGTCGACAGCAGCATGTCCATCTCCCGTGGATCGGGGTGGAGTGAGATCTCCTGCGCCTCCGCGATGAGGAAGTCGGTCGTCTTGCCGCGCGCGCTGAGCACCGCGACGACGCGGTTGCCGGCCTCGCGCTTGGCGACGATCCGAGCCGCGGCGCGCTTGAGCCGCTCGGCGTCGGCGACCGACGTTCCACCGAATTTCATGACGACCGTGCCGGACATAAACGGTTCGGAGGCTAGCGGGTGACCCGACTGGCGCCGCGGGCCCGCCTGACCGTGCTCGCCGCCATGGTGCTGCTCGTGCTCGGCGGCGCGATCTACGTGGTCTTCCTGCGCGGCGGCGGCGACGAACCGGTCGTGGAGGCCGGCTCGCGCTTCGGCAGCGAGGACGCGGGCGGCGGCGGCGGGACGCTGCTCGACACGCTCGCGCCCGTGCTCGCCGCGCGCGTCCCGTCGCGCCGCACCGGCTCGGACCCCGCACCCCCGACCGGGGACGAGATCAGCCGCGCGCCCGGCGACGCCGTCGCGGGTCTGCTCGTCGTCGGCTTTCGCGGCACGCTGCGCGACACCTCGTTCTTCAAGCGCCTCGGCGCGCGCCCGTACGGGGGCGTGCTGCTCACGCGCGCCAACTACGAGCAGCCGCAGCAGCTCTCGGGGCTGACGGCGAAGATCCAGGAGGTCGCGCGCGCCGCCGGCCACCTGGCGCCGGTCGTCGCCGCGCAGCAGGAGGGCGGGGAGTTCAGCGCGTTTCCGAACCTCGACCCGCTGCCGCAGGTCGAGGTCGGCCAGGGCAACGGCGACCAGATCGCCGCCAGCGCGCGCCGCGCGGCCGCGCAGATGAAGGCGCTCGGCGTCGGCGTGAACCTCGGCCCGAACGCGGACATCGCCGTCGCCGGGGGACCGGGCCAGGGGCGGGCGTTCGCCGATTCGCCGGCGAAGGTCACGACTGCGGTGAAGGTCTCGGTGGCGCAGTACAACAAGGCCGGCGTCGCGGCCGCGGTCGGCCCGTTCCCGGGCGACGGCGCGTCATCGCAGGATCCCGACGTCGGCCCCTCGCCCGTCGGCCTGGGGCTCGACGACCTGCGCAACGGGGACATGACCCCGTTCGCGGCCGTCGCCAGCGGTCGCGACGCGGCGCCGGCGATGCAGATGTCAAACGCCATCTACGGCGCCTTCGACAGCGTGACGCCGGCGACGGTCCTCCCCGCGGCGATCGAGGAGCTGCGCGACCGGCTCGGATTCGACGGGGCGATCATCTCCGCCGACCTCATCTCGACGACCGCGACGACGGGCGGCAGCGTCGGCGAGGCCGCCGTCGACGCGCTGAAGGCGGGCGTCGACATGCTCGTCATCCCCGGCGGTCCGGAGCAGCAGGACGAGGCCTACCGCGACGTCGTCGCCGCCGTGCGCAGCGGCGCGATCCCCGCCGCGCGGATCGTCGATGCGCTCAAGCGCACCGCGAAGCTGCGCGCGCTCACGCGCGGCGCGCGCGAGCCGGTGCGGCCCGAGTAGGGCCGGGGAGCGCGCACGCGCTCGCCGCGGACGGACGGGGCCTTCGGGAGCGTCGCCGCGGCGGTGCCTCACAGCCGGCGGCGTCCGGCAAACGCCTTGCCGAGCGTCACCTCGTCGGCGTACTCGAGGTCGCCGCCGACCGGCAGGCCGCTTGCCAGCCGCGTAACGACGACGTCGGGGGCGCGCTCGCGCAGCACGTCGGCGATGTGCAGCGCGGTCGCCTCACCGGTCGTCGTCGGGTTCGTCGCCAGGACGACCTCGCGGATCGCGTTGGCGGGATCGGCCACCCGCGCGAAGAGCTCGGCGATCTTCAGGTCGCCGGGATCGACCCCGTCGATCGGCGAGAGCGCGCCGCCGAGCACGTGGTAGCGACCGTGGTACTCGTGGGTGCGCTCGACCGACATGACGTCGGGGGCTTCCTCGACGACGCAGATCAGGCCCGGGTCGCGGCGCTGGTCGTCACAGATCCGGCAGCGCGGCCCCTCGGCGAGGTTGAAGCAGACCTCGCAGAGCCCGATCCGCTCCTTGACCTCGCGGATCGCGTCGCCGAGCGCGGCGGCGTCCTCGGGCGACGCGCGCAGGATGTAGAACGCGAGCCGCTGCGCTGTGCGCGAGCCGACCCCGGGCAGCTTTCCGAGCTCGGTGATGAGGCGCTGGATCGGGGCTGCGTACAAGCGCTGGCTACAGACCCATGCCGGGCGGGAGCCCGAGCCCGCCGAGATCCAGGCCGCCGGTGAGGCCGCCCATGCGCTTGGCGGCGAGCTCCTGCGCCTGGCGAATCGCCTCGTTGACGGCGGCGAGGACCATGTCCTGCAGCAGCTCGACGTCCTCGGGATCGACCGCGTCGGGATCGATGACGACGTCCTTCAGGACGAGGTCGCCGGTGATCGTCACGGTGATCATCCCGCCGCCGGCCGATGCCTGGACCGTCTCGCTTGCGAGCGCCTCCTGGGCCTTCATCATGTCCGCCTGCATCTTCTGGACCTGCTTGAGCATCTGGTTCATGTTCGGCTGGGGCATCAGCTGGCCTCGCTCTCGGGGTGGATCTCTTCGGCGTCGAACTCTGCCACGAAGCGCTGGACCCACTCGTGGTCCGTCGGCGCGGCGGCGGGCTCCTCAGCGGCGCCGGCGGGCTCGTCGAGCACATAGGCGATCTGCGCCTTGCCGCCGGTGAGCGCGTGGATCGCGTCGACGACGCAGGCGCGGTACTCGTCGTCGTCGGCCTTGCGCATGAGGTAGGCGGCGTCGTGCCCGAACGCGACGGTGACGAGCGTCCCGTCGACGGCGACGGGCCGCGTCTCGCTGAGCACGGCCGCGCAGAGCGCGTTGGCTGCCCTGACGTTCTCGACGACGGCGGGCCAGACGGCGCGCAGGCTCTCGAGCTCGAGCACGACGGGCGCGGCGACCGCGGCGACCGCGACGGCGGTGGCGGCGGGGACGGCGG
>Ga0136617_10003484_pt1 | contig 14066 bp, 6 predicted proteins | sample AntDrymUQ3222106_2_FD_129672 | JGI IMG/M metagenome (GOLD analysis project Ga0136617, IMG submission 129672) | Polar desert sand microbial communities from Dry Valleys, Antarctica - metaG UQ322 (21.06) | ecosystem: Environmental > Terrestrial > Soil > Desert | place: Antarctica: Dry Valley... | reverse complement strand
GCAAATGGCAAAAAAAGATTATTACCAAATACTCGGCGTAAAAAAAGATGCCAAAGCGGACGAAATTAAAAAAGCGTATCGCAAATTGGCGCGTAAATTTCACCCGGATGTCAATCCGAATGATAAAACTGCTGAGGAAAAATTCAAGGAAATCCAAGAAGCCTACGATGTTTTGTCGGACGAGAAAAAGCGTAAGGTTTTTGACCGTTTCGGTTATTACGCCGACAATCTGGATCTGAATTCGCCGTATGCAACGGGCGCGACCAGCGGTTCGGGCGGCGGTTTTGATTTTTCGGGTTTTGACTTTGAGCCGGGCGGCAGCGGCGGTTCGTCGTCGAGTTTTCGGGATATTTTTTCCGACCTTTTCAGCGGCGGCGGAGCAAAACGTGAACCAGAACCACCACGGGCAATGCCGAAAAAAGGCAGAGATATTGAAATGCCTTTGGCGTTGAGTTTTGAAGAATCCGTTACAGGTCTGACAACCAATATCACGGTCAATCGTTCCGAACAATGTTCGCGTTGCCAAGGCGCGGGCGACACGGGCGGACCGGTCGTTGTTTGTCCGACTTGCAAAGGCACGGGACAAGTGCAGAGAAGTGGCGGACGACTACAGTTTTCGCAAACCTGTCCCGATTGCGAAGGCACCGGTCGCCGTCGTCAGCCGTGTTCGCTGTGTAACGGCAAAGGCGTTACGCCGAAAACAGAACAGGTGAAAATTCGTATTCCCGCCGGTGTTGATACCGGTTCGCGGGTGCGGATTCCAAAAAAAGGCGAAGGCGGAAGATTGGGCGCACCGCCGGGAGATTTATTTATACTGACCAATGTCGGAAAGCATAAATATTTTACGCGCAAAGGCGACAACATTTATGTTACCGTTCCGATAACCGTGCCGGAAGCCGCGTTGGGAGCAAAAATCGAAGTTCCGACGGTTGAAGGCAAAGCGCAACTAAAGATTCCGTCGGGAACGGAATCGGGACAAAAATTTCGCCTTCGTGAACGCGGTTTTCCGTCTTTGAGAAACCCGAATCTGCGCGGCGACCAATTTGTCGAAGTAAAAATAACACTGCCGCGAGTTATCTCAGAAGAAACAAAAGAAATCCTTCGACAGTTTGAAAAAGCAAACGCGGAAAGCCCGCGCCGCGTAATGGGACTTGAATAGTCGAGAGTCGAGAGCAACAAATCTTTCTCTCGACTCTCGACTCTCGACTAAAACAGGCTATGAAGAGGAAAATCAAAACATACACAATCAGCGCAGTGGCGGAACTCTTTGAGATTCATCCGCAGACTTTGCGGCTGTATGAACGCGAGGGTTTGCTCAAACCTTCGCGCTCCGAAGGCAACACGCGGCTTTATGAAGACGCGGATATTGAACGGCTCGAGATTATTTTATCGCTGACGCGGGATTTGGGCGTAAATCTGGCGGGCGTGGAAATCATTCTCAATATGCGCGAGAAAATGGACACGATGCAACGCGAATTTGAACGCTTCGTCGAATACTTACGCACACACGCCGGCGAATTTTCCCAACCGAGCGAACTGTTTGCCGACTCCGAAGCGTTAATCCCAATCTCACGTCTGAGCGTTACAAAGTTCAGCTACAAACGTCGAGAAGATGAATAATTAAGCGTTCTGTAATCTCAAACCTGCCATTTTTACTTTACAATTTAATTTTTTAAAGCCAAAATAATCCGTAAAATAAAAATCCCCTTCAATAATTTTCAGGAGAAGTTAAAATGAAAAATTTATTTGGAAGCCTCGCGCTTTCACTCGTTGCTGTTTTTTTATTATTTTGTGCTTTTAGCACGACGGGTTTTGCCCAAGACCTTGACCAAGTAACTATTGGCGGTAAAGTTACCGATTCAAACAATGCTCCCGTTGTCGGCGCAACCGTTACGGCAACCTTAGTTGAAACCGGTGTCGAACGCACCTTTGTTACTAATGACGAAGGACGTTATCGAATAATCGAACTCTCGCCCGGAACTTATCGGGTAAAAGTTTCCGCCACCGGTTTCGGCAAACAAGAGAAAATAGATTTACAAACCATTTCCGGGCAAAACGTCCAACTCGATTTCACTCTCGCACCCGGCGATGTCGTCGCCGAACAAACTGTTTCAATCGAAGCAGATTCGACGGTTGTTGATACGACGCGCACGGTTGTCGGCGGGACGGTAACGCAAATTGAAATCGAAGAACTTCCAAACAGTTCGCGGAATGCTTTAGATTTAGTTTTTACACTCGGCGGCGTAACCGAAGAACCGCTTTCAACTAGAGATGTAGCGGAAGACCGCGCCGCGCCGGGAGCCAATCAGCCTAACTCATTGATTGAAGGCGGTATCTTTTCGCTTTCGGGCGGTGCTGCTTATTCCAACAATATTACTATTGACGGACTCGATAATAACGATGACCGCCTGGCGCAAGACAGATTTCAACCTTCGATTGATTCAATTGCGGAGGTGCAAGTCATTACCAATCAATTTTCCGCCGAATATGGACGCGCATCCGGCGGACGAGTAAATATTCGCACCCGTGCCGGAACTAATAGATTTCGTGGACGCGCATTTTTATATTTTCGTGATGATAACTTGAACGCCAACACATACAATAACAATCGTCGTAACCTGGAACGCTTGCCTTTCACTGAATACAATCCGGGTTTTACTCTTAGTGGTCCTATTCCATTTGGATACTTTAAGAGAAAAACTTATTTTTTTACTTCTTACGAATATAATAATCTGTCCGATACAACTTTGATTGATACGGTTGTTCCGGTTTTGCAAAATACTAGATTTCCTCTTCCCGCGCCGACAGGTACAGGCACGCCGCGTCCTGATAACGTGAACGGAGCATTGATTGCTCCGTTCATCACAACGCTTGACACTCCTTCACTGAGTAATACTTTCAGCCAGCGGGTTGACCATAACTTTACCGATACGCATAACATAACATTTAACTACCAATTTGGACGTATTGAGAACTTCAGACAGTTTCAAGATGCAACACGGGTTTTAGAAGACGCTATTCAAGGCAGAATCCGCGATAACCAAGCATTTTATATTACCGATAATTATGTTTTTAACTCGAAATTGGTTAATCAATTTCGTTTTCAATCTTCCAGCTACAAACCGGCGTTTGCCACTCAGAATCCTAACGACCCGGTTGTGTTGATTCGGGTCAGGGATTCAGCTACTGCCGAAAACCGTTCAGGAACATTAACCACAGGAAATTCGACGACAAATTTTGCCAGCACACGACGGGAAAAACGCTATCAATTCCAAGAAACTCTGAGTTATATTGTCGGTTCGCACTCATTCAAATTCGGCGGTGATTTGCAATCTATCGAATCGGAAAACCTCGCGCTCGGCGATGCAACCGGAACGTATAATTTCGATTCGGTAAGTGAATTTCTCAACAGCCAAGTTATCCGTTTTCGCCGAAACTTCGGAACAAATTCCGTTCAGAAGAATACATATTACGGCGTGTTCATCCAAGACGAATGGCGCGTTCGTCCGAATATTACTTTGAGTCTCGGTTTGCGTTACGAGCGCGAAACCATTCTTGACGATAGAAATAATTTCGGACCGCGTGCCGCTATCGCCTACTCTCCAGGCAAAGACGGCAAAAGTGTGTTTCGTCTCGGTGCTGGTCTTTTTTTCAATCGTGCATTGCTTCGCACGATTGACGACTTTGCCATCGGTTCGCAACAGTTGAGTTTCGACAGCCGAAATCTTGATGGTCCGTCTTTCGATGACCAATGCTTTATTCCGGCTAATGTGAACCGCCAACGATGTGTTTTTCTAAGAACGATTTCAGATTCTTTTCCCGCTGCGCCGACGCTCGAAGAATTACGCGCTTTGCAATCACCGACGCTTGACATCAATCGCGGCTTTACTACTCCGTCAACCTTTTTGCGCCGTCTCGAACCTAATTTAAGACTTCCCGAAAGTTACCAATTTAACGTCGGCTATGAACGCGACATCGGCAGCGGAATTGCGATAGAAGCAAATTTTACTTACAACAAAACGGTGCGTTTGTGGCGGGAAACAAATGTTAATGCTTTTATCTTGCCGTCGGGTTTTAATACTTATACGGATTTTCTTTTGGCAGTTAATACCGGAACAACTCGTTTTGAGTTAGGTGCAAGGAACAATACGACCGATACACGCCCCGGTCCTAGCGGCACTACTATCGTTAATCTGAACAGCACAAATCGTTCGACAGCTGCTACTTCGCCAATTGGACGGGCGCGACAAGTTTTAGCCGCTCAACTCAATCGCGGAGTCAATAATAGCTTAGGACAAATTGAACAAGTCGGCTCAACCGGAAGCAGCGTCTATGAAGGTTTGATAATCGAATTGCGTCGTCGCTTTCGCAATCTCGGCTACGGATTTGGCGCATCGTTTCGTGGAGTTTATACGCTTTCGCGTCTTCGTGACGACGGAATTGTCAACACTTCTTCGGCGCAAATTCCAGGTGATTTTGATTCCGAATTTAGCTTGAGTGTTCAAGACCGCCGGCATCGTTTCAGCTTTTCCGGCACATTTGAAACACCGAATTGGTTAGGCAAAGCTCGTCTGTCGCCGATTCTCCGAATTGCCGGCGGCAATCCTTTTAATCTTTCAATTGGCGGTATTGACCGCAATCTTGACGACGTAAGTAATGACCGTCCGAATTTTAGCGGAGATGTCGGCAGTATTCGCTTTCGTAATCCGGGCGACCCATTTCCGCAAAGCGTCCTCGACGGAATTACGCTCGCCCCGATTGGAAGTCCGGGCAATTTACCGCGTAATGCCGGGCGCGGACCTGCACAATTTATTTTTGATTTGAACATGAGCCGCGAATTTAAAATTACAGAGAGGTTTCGTCTGCGCCCAAGTATCGAATTCGATAACATCTTGAATGCCAGAGTTTTTACTTTTTCATCGGATTTTATCAATTTCGACAATATAACGACAGCAGATTTTCTAGCAAACTTTTTAGTTCCGCAACGAACTTTGCGGGCGCGACAAATTCGAGTCGGTGTTCGATTCGATTTCTAAGATCTGCATCTTAAATAAAACTTTTGGCGAAACTATTTTTTCTTGAAAATCTGGTTTCGCCTTTTTTTTTTTGGAAAAAAACTTGATGACTAAAGACAGCTATCTGTGATAATTTTAAAATGTTGGACAATGCGTGTTCGCTAAAAGAATTATGAGCGAAGTTTTAGAACAATCTGCGAGTTTAGAACAGTCCCAAGGTCTCTTTACGGAAGTTTCCGTCGAATCGGTTTTGCTGGATGCCGATTTGTTTGTTAAATATCGTTCGCCCGGCAAGGCGTTTTCTTTGCTTCGGGAATGTATGGAACGCAGTCCGCGCTCGATTCCGTTGCGCGAAAAGATGCGGGAAATCTGTCTTTCGCAGAAAAACATGGACGAAGCCGCCAAACAATGTCTGGCACTCGTTAGTTTATACATCGGTCGCGAAGATTTTAGTTTGGCGTATGACCGTCTGCAAGAGGCAAAACTGCTCGACCCGCGTATTTCGGTTGCGCCCGGACTCGAAGCGATTCGGCAAGGTCGCCGTCCCGATTTTGCTACGACTCGTGATAACCGACCGCAAAAAATCCGCACCGATGTTACGTTTGCGGGAAATCTGGCGTATGTCAGCATTTTCGATGCCGTGCAGGTGATAGAAAATTCACGAATGACCGGCTTGCTCGTCATAAAATCAGACCGACATCTGGCAAGCGTTTCTTTCAACGAAGGCAAAATCGTGGATGCCGAATGCAACGGACAAAACGGTATCCCGGCTTTTCGTCTGATTATCGAAATCAATAGCGGCACTTTTGAATATACTACTTCCGAATACGAATTTCCCGTCATTATCAATGTTTCCAGCAACACCAATTTCCTGCTCGACGTTCTAACCGAATTAGACAACGAAAAAGCCGAAAAACAAGGCTTGCGTAATTTGGGCGACGAAGATTTTTAAAGTGAAAAGGTGAAAAAGTGAAAAAGTTGGATGTCAAAATTCAACTGACTTTTTCACTTTTTCACCTTTTCACTTTTTCACTTTACATTTGACTTAATCAGGCGAAAACAACAAAATATAGTGCTAACTTTCCCCGAAAGCACTATACGATGTTCAAACTTCAGCGTCTCGAAATCACTGGCTTTAAATCTTTCGCCGATTATACCGAAATCGTTTTTACGGGCAGCGGAATCACGGCTGTCGTTGGTCCAAACGGTTGCGGCAAAAGTAATGTGGCAGATTGTATCGCTTGGGTTTTAGGCGAGCAACGCGCCAAATCTTTGCGCGGCGAAGAGATGAAAGATGTCGTCTTTCAAGGCACGAGCAGACGCAAACCAAGCGGAATGGCGGAAGTCGTGCTGCATCTTGTCCGCGACGACGAAATGCTGTTTGAAACCGACGAAGACGAACTCGGCGACATTGACGAAACTTTAAGCGGGATTGACAAAAAAGCGGTTGATTTGGATGAAATCGAAGCGCGGGAAAGAGTCGAGAGTCGAGAGTCGAGAGTCGAGAGTGAACTGAACGAGTATCGAGTTGAAGAATTTGAAGTCGAAAATGTCCAAGCGGCGCAGGTTGGTTCGATTCAAACCGTCCAAACCAAAATAAAAACTAAGCGGCATTGGAAACCGCGCAGTTTCGCACTCGAATTTGCGCCCGGCGAAGCTGTTTCCGTTACGCGACGGCTTTTTCTTTCGGGCGAAAGCGAATATCAACTCAACGGGAAAACTTGTCGTCTGCGTGATATTCAAGATTTGTTTGCGGGAACGGGACTTTCGGGAGCGCATTACGCGCTTATCGAGCAGGGAAAAATCGGACAGATTTTGTCTTCAAAACCGAGCGATAGGCGAAATTTGATTGAAGAAGCCGCCGGCATTTCCAAGTTTCGCACTCGCCAACGCGCCGCCGAAGCGCGGCTCGAATCAGCTAAAACAAATCTCAGCCGCATTTCCGACATCGTTTCGGAAATTGACAAACAGGCAAATTCTTTGCGCCGCCAAGCCGCCAAAACCCGCCGTTATAAAATTTTGCGCGAAGATTTTCGCGCCCTTTTGCGCCAAGTCTTTGCCGCCGAAGGCAAGCAGTTATCGGAATTGGTGAACGAATTAGAAGAAAAATTGACCGAAGCCGTCAAAATCGAACGCAAAGTTTTTGCCAACGTCGCCGAAAAAGACGAAGCCTTCCGCGAAGCCACGGGCAAAGCGCGTGAGTCGGAAGAAAATTTAGCGGAACTTCGCGCCGCCCATTCGGAAAACGCTTTAGAACGCGACAGAAACTTGCGCGAAAAGCGTTATCAGCAAGAGCAAATTGCCAACTTAATGGAGCGTTCCGCAGTTTTAAAAGGTGAGATCGAAGCCACTGACGAGCGACTCAAACTTTTTATAGCAGAAATCGAACGGCTCAAAACCGACGAGAAGAAAGAACGCGCCGAAGCCGAAAAAGCCGAAACTTCTCTGCACGAAGCCGAAAACAAATATCAGGCGAAAGTCAAAGATTTGCGCGAACTCGAAGGCAAACTCGAAACGGAACGCGCCGATTTGATGGCGCATACATCGGCGGTCGGGCGTTTTGCGGAAATCGAGCGACAACTCGAAAACACCAGCGAAAGATTGAAAGAACGTCTTGAAGGCTTGCATCGTGAAAATGTCCGCGCCGCCGAAACTCACGCTGAACACGCCAGAGAAGCAAAAAAACTTGAAAAAAGTTTAGACGCGGAACGCGAAAAATTAGCAAAACTGCAAACCGAAAAACAAGGACTGCTGGTCGAATCGGGCAAAGCACGTTCCGTTTTGCAAACGTCGGAAAAGATATTAAAAGATTGGTGCGAAGAATTTTCCCGCCAAAAACATCGGCTTGAAACCTTGCAGGAACTCAAAGAAAAACGGACGATTTACGCTCCCGTGGTGCAGAAACTCTTTGCCGAACAAACAAAAATCGGCGTAAAGTTTTTGGGAACTTTGGCGGATAAATTCAATGTTGATGAACAAGCGGAAAAAGCCGTCGAAAATCTTTTCGGCAATTTTTTGCAGACGGTTTTAGTCGAAAGCGCGGAAGATGCGCGAAAGACGATTGCTTATCTTAATGAAAATAATCTCGGACGAATTTCAATCCTTATTTTTAACGCAAAGACGCAAAGACGCAAAGACGCAAAGGACAAGGGACAAAGCATAAAAGATTTTTTAGATGTTTCAGATGATTTGGCTGAAATTCTGATGGAAGTTTTTCCGCGTGAGATGTCGGCGCAGTTGGTTGAAAATTTCGACAAAGCAAAAGTCAAAGACGATGAAATTTTTGCAGATTTTGACGGCGATTTGAATTTTGGCGGGAAACTTTTTGTTAGCGGAAAGTCGAATAAAGGCGAGAAAAACTCGTCGCTTTTAGCATTCAAACGCGAATTGCGCGAACTCAAAACAAAGAGTGAATTATCGGGCAAAGAAATCGAACGCGCTGAAACTGAAACCGAAAAAGCGCGGTTTTATCTGACGGAAAAGGAAAACGAGATTGTTGATTTACAATCGTTGATGGTAAAAATCGAGCGCGAATTATTAAGTTTGGAGATTCGGGAAAAATCAATAAGACGGGAAATCGAACGCGCCGAACGTCATAAAAAAGTGGTCGGCGAAGAAACGGAGCAAATCAAAACGGAACTCGCTCTAATTCAGGAAAAGCAAAGAGCCGCGAAACTCAATGCAAACAAGGCGGAAAAAGCGCGAAGCATTTCGTCAGAAAAACTTGCAAGTATTACCCTAAAATTAAACGAAGCGCGAACAAAAACCGAAAATGAAAATGCGGTTTTGAACGAGAAAAAAACTTTGGCGGCAACTTCAGATGAACGTCGGCGGTCAGCACAGACGGCACTGCGGCGCGTCGAAAATGAATTGAAAGAACTCGACGGGCGGCTGGCGCGGCAAAATCTGGAGATTTTGGAAACTGAAAATAGGCAGAAAGATTTGACTACATCAATCGCGGAAATCGGACAAAAAATCGCTGTTGCCGAAAACGAACAAGAACGTGAGCAAGAAGAACTTGCGGCGGAAGTCGCCCATCTAAACCTTGCGCGTGAATTTGCCGATGCGATGAGTGCCGAACTTGCCGAGTTGAATAAGCAATCTGCCGAAGCGCGAAATGAACGCGCCGCCTTTGAAATCCGGCAAGCCGAAACGGTTACGCGGGTTAAGAATTTAAACGAAAAATGTTCGCACGATTTGAATTTGTCGTTGGTTGAATTGGTTGAAAATACGCGCATCGAAAGCGATTTTGATTTTGCCGAAGCACACGACAAAGCGCAAGATTTGCGCGAAAAGGTCGAAAATTTCGGCGCGATAAATATGCTTGCGTTGGAAGAATTGGCGGAAATCGAAGAACGATTTTTGTTTTTGACATCGCAACGACAAGACATAATTGACAGCATCAGCGCGGCGGAAGAAGCGTTGCGCGAAATAAAGGAGCGTTCACGCTCGAGGTTTCGAGAGGCGTTTGCCAAAATCAATCATAATTTCACCGAATTTTTTAGCGAACTTTTTGGCGGCGGACGCGGCGAAATGTCTCTGCTCGAAGCCGACGATGTTTTAGAAGCGGGAATCGAAATCATCGCGCAGCCGCCCGGCAAGCGGCTACAAAATATCTTGCTTCTATCGGGCGGCGAAAAAGCGATGACAGCAATCGCGCTTGTTTTGGCAATTTTCAAATATCGTCCCGCGCCGTTTTGTCTTTTGGATGAAGTTGACGCGCCGCTCGACGATGCTAATGTCGGACGGTTTGTCAAAAAAGTAGCCGAGATGTCGGAAAAAACGCAGTTCATCGTCATCACGCATAACAAACGGACGATGGAAGCGGCAAAGGCTTTGTATGGCGTAACGATGCAAGAGGCTGGAGTTTCAAATGTCGTTTCGGTAAGATTTGAATAGTGAGGTTTTTTAAAGCAATGAACACGGCAACAGTAGAAAATTTTGTGTTGGACAATTTTACGGCAATTGATTTTCTCGCTAACGGCAGAACGATTTTGCTCAACGATATTTCGTGGACGGAATACGAAATGTTCTTAAAAGATTTTGAAGAACGGGCTGGCTGGCGACTGGCTTATGACGGAGGAAAATTAGAGATTATGCCACCGACATTTGAACACGATTATTATAGTTTTTCGTTTCACAATTTTGTTCTGGCTTATTGCGAAGAGTTTGATTTAAATCTCGAAGGTGCTGGTTCAACCACCTTTAGACGACAGTTTCTTGAAAAAGGTGTTGAGCCTGACGAATGTTTTTATATCCAAAGTGCGGAAAAAGTTATCGGCAAGAAGTTCTCACCGAAAGAATATCCTATGCCTGATATTGCGGTTGAGATTGATGTAACTACCGAATCGCTCGATAAATTTCCAATTTACGCCGCACTGCAAGTTCCCGAAGTTTGGATTTACGACGGCGAAGAAGTTTCCTTTTATGAACTCGAAGCGGCAAACTATCATCAAATTTCCCACAGCCGCGCTCTTGCGCTTTTGTCGGCAGAAAAGTTGACTGAGTTTCTGGAAACAAGTAAAACCAAAGGACAAACCTTAGCGTTAAAAGTTTTCCGAAAATGGCTGAGTGAACAAAGCGCGGAGGCGAAATAAATCAGCGACAAATAAAAGATGAAAAAATTAAGATTTACAATTTTATTTTTGACGGCAACTTTGGCATTGACCGGTTTGTCTTTTGCTCAAACCAAAAAGCGCAAAACCGGCAAGCCGACTAAACCAACCGCCACCGTTCAGCCAAAACAGAGCGAAGTTGCACCCGATAAAACTTCTGCGCCGAAAACTCCGGGCAAGAAAAACGAGCGTTCGGCGGAAGAAACCGAAAAAAATAATCAGCCACCGACAAAGCCGACGGAAAATGCGCCGGTTTATTTTTACGAGTTTTCGCAGCCGAATTTTTTAGTTTCAAAAATTTTTATCGAACATGACGAAAACGGAAAAGGCAAAATCACGTTTTTGAAACAAAGTTTTGCCGAAACGATTTCCGACCCGCTTCAACTTTCGCCCGAAACTTTGGAGCGAGTAAAGAATATTTGGAACGCGCTCAATTTTCTCGATTCAACTGAAAATTATCAATACGTCAAAGATTATTCGCATCTCGGCACGATGAAATTTACCGTAAAAAAAGACGGGCGCGAACGAACTTCGACATTTAATTGGACGGATAATAAAGACGCGAAAGCACTCGCGGACGAATATCGCAAAATCGGCAACCAATTTATCTGGATTTTCGATATTAGCGTGGCGCGGGAAAATCAACCGCTTGAAACACCGCGAATGTTGGACGCACTCGACGCACTTATCAAACGCGGTGAAATCTCCGACGCGGCGCAGATGATTCCATTTTTAAAAGAGTTAAGCGACGACGAACGCATTCCGCTAATTACCCGCAATCACGCCCTGCGATTGATACAAAAAATTGAAAAAGTAAAAAAGCAAAAATAAAAGATTTTAGCTTAAACTTTACGCGCCTGCCGGGGCGATTTTTTCTGAAACTTCAGGTTCGCTTGCCGCTGAAATTTCTTCCGAATCTTTTATCAAAGATTGCTCGACAATTTGTTTTTGTTCGAGTTCGTGGATGGCGTAAGAACCGGTAGCGGGCGAAGCCGAAGCCGTTCTGCCGACATATTGCAAAGACATATTTTCGGGTTTGATTTCTCGTAGGCGCGGCTCGAGAAAAGTCCAGCCGCCCATATTTTTCGGCTCTTCCTGTGTCCAAAAAATTTGCGTCGCGTTTTTATAGCGGGCAAAAATCTCTTGTAATTTTTCGGCGGGAAACGGATAAAACTGTTCGAGGCGAACGATTGCGACGCGGTTATCATTGGCATCTTCGCGTCCCGCGTCCAAATCGTAAAAGACTTTTCCGCTTGCCAGCACAATGCGTTTGACTTTTTCATTGTCCGTTACTTTTGCATCGTCAATGACGGGTTGAAATCCACCGTTGGTTAAATCTTCAACCGTCGAACTCGCGGTTGGAAGTCGAAGCAAACTTTTCGGAGTCATCGCAATCAACGGGCGCACGGCTGCTTGCTGCGCTTGACGGCGCAAGAGGTGAAAATACTGCGCGGGCGTTGTCGGGTAACAAACCTGCAAATTATTTTCGGCGCAAAGCTGTAAATATCTTTCGAGCCGCGCCGAAGAATGTTCTGGTCCCTGACCTTCGTAACCGTGCGGCAATAACATCACAAGCCTGCATTTTTGCTGCCATTTCTCTTCGGAAGCCGAAATATATTGGTCAATAATGACTTGCGCTCCGTTTGAAAAATCGCCGAATTGCGCTTCCCACATGACGAGAGCATCTTTTGCCAACATCGAATAGCCGTATTCAAAACCGAGAACGGCGTTTTCTGAGAGCGAACTGTCAAAAACTTCAAATTTCGCATCCGTTTTTTCATCGCGGCGGAGTTCGCCCAAAGGACACCAAACCGCGCCGTTGTTGGTGTCATACATCAATGAATGACGATGCGAAAAAGTTCCACGTCCGGAATCTTGACCACTTAGACGAACATTCGTGCCGTCCAAAACCAACGAACCAAACGCCATTGCTTCGGCAAAGCCCCAATCCATCGGCGTTTCGCCGGTTCCCATTTTAGCGCGGCGGGCAAGTTGTCCGACCATTTTCGGGTTGATATGAAAACCTTCGGGAACGAGCGAGATTTTTTCCGCAACTGTTTTCAAAGTTTCTTTGGAAATCGCCGTTTCCATAATATTTGAGCCGTCTTCATCTGAAGACGGCGGCGCGAGTTCGGCTTTTTTCGGTTTTTGTTCGGCAATTTGTTTGGCGCGTTTCAAAATATCTTCGTATTTGCCGATGACTTTATCAGTCATTTCTTTGAGTTCGTCTTCGGTTATCACGCCCAAGCGAATCAGCTTTTGTGCGTAAATATGACGCACACCCGGATGTGCTTTGACCCGCGCATACATTAGCGGCTGCGTATAACTCGGTTCGTCGCCTTCGTTGTGTCCGAGCCGCCTGAAACCGATAAGGTCGAGTGCGACATCTTTGTTGAATTCTTGGCGATAATCAAGCGCAATTTTCACGACGCGATAGGCGGCTTCGGGCGCGTCGCCGTTGATGTGAAAAATCGGAAGTTGGGTGATTTGCGCGGCATCGGTTGAATAAATCGAAGTGCGTCCGGCTTCGGGTGTGGTCGTAAATCCGATTTGATTGTTGATGACAATGTGAATCGTGCCGCCCGTTCTGTAACCGTTGAGATTAGCGAGTTGCAGAGTTTCCATCACGATTCCCTGTCCCGAAAATGCCGCGTCGCCGTGCAGAAGAACGGGCAAAATTTTATCGTGAACCGCTTCACGCGATTCGGTGTCGCCTTTTAGAAGTTCGTCCTGCCGCGCCCGCGCCATTCCTTCAACTACCGGGTCAACAAATTCTAAATGCGACGGATTTGACGAAAGTTGGATTTTGACATCGTTTCCGGTTTTAGTCTGGCGCGTCCCCGTTGCACCTTGATGATATTTTACATCGCCTTCGTCGGCGGGAAAATTCGGGTGCGTCGTGCCTTCAAACGCCGTAAAAATGCGCTCTGCCATACCGCCCTTTTCCGCGTCGCCGATGATATTCGCCAGCACATTCAAACGCCCGCGATGCGCCATTCCCATAAAAATTTCCGCTACGCCTCTTTCGGACGCTTCTTCGAGAAGTTGGTCGAGAAGCGGAATGACGGTTTCCGTGCCTTCGAGCGAAAAGCGTTTTTGTCCGAGATATTTGCGATGCAGAAATTGCTCGAACTGTTCGGCTTCGATGAGTTTTTGCAGCAGTTGTTTTTGCGTTTCGGCAGCAATCGGTTCGGTGTCAACAAATTGTTGGCGGACTTGTTCGCGCAACCAAATTTTTTCTTCTTTGCTTTGGATATGCCGATATTCGATGCCGACTTTTCCGCAATACGCTTTTTGCAAGATATTCAAAATCTCGCGCAAAGACGCGGTTTCCGTGCCGTGAAGTCCGCCCGTGATAAATTCACGGTCAAGATCCCAAATCGTCAAACCATAATTTTCCAAATCCAATTCCGAAGCGTGATAGCGCGTCATATTG
>Ga0136617_10003483_pt1 | contig 14070 bp, 8 predicted proteins | sample AntDrymUQ3222106_2_FD_129672 | JGI IMG/M metagenome (GOLD analysis project Ga0136617, IMG submission 129672) | Polar desert sand microbial communities from Dry Valleys, Antarctica - metaG UQ322 (21.06) | ecosystem: Environmental > Terrestrial > Soil > Desert | place: Antarctica: Dry Valley... | reverse complement strand
GATACAAGATTCCCTGCAAAACCACGTAATCCTGCTCACAACACCGCAGCGGCCAACGCCGACCTGAACAGTTACGGTAAGGAAGGGGTCTCCGGTTCGAGTCCGGAAGAGGGCTTCCCGGAACTGCTGATGCTTTGCCAGGTCGCGACCGAGCTGGCGCCTCCGGCGGACACCATCCGGCATCAGTCAGCCGCGCGGCGGGCGGCGGGGATTGTGACTTCCGCTCGCACCCGCTCGGCGCCGTCGAGTCGGCCATGACATGCGCGGAGGTGTCCAGCGTCATCGTCGGCGAGTGGCCCGCTTGGCGGGCGACCTCGACGACAGAGGCGCCCTCGGCGATGAGCAGCGAGCAGTGGCGTAGGTCGTAGGGGCCGCATGCCGGGTGCGCGATGCTCTTGGCGAGTGGGTCGAAGACGCGCCGGCGCCAGGTGCGCCAGTCGTGGTCGCGCCACAGCCCGCCCCCCGCGGCCCGGAAGACCAGCTCCTGTCCGGAGCTCCGGCCCGTTGCCAGCCGCCAAGCGGCGAGGGACCGTAGAGTTCCTCGCTGTTCGAACACTGAAAGTAGCAGCGCCAGATCCGACTTTGGGCCGATGTGGAGCCGGGTCGCCGCCGATACGTTGGACTCGTGACGGCCGGCTCACAGACCCAGCCATCTGGCCCCACCGCTCCGATGGCTGGCTCGCAGACCCTTTCACCTGGCCCCACCGCTCCGACGGCGCGGGCGCTGGGTCCCGACCTGGCGCGCGGTTTCATGCTGTTGTTCATCGCCCTGGCCAACTCGCACTACGCGATCGCGGCCACGGGCCAGCGCCGCGGGCGCGCCTGGAGCCGGACGGCGATCCTGGGCTTCGTGTGCCCGTTCGTAACGAAGAACACGAGGGCCTCTGGGCCGTCGTCTTCACACCCTTCTTGCTCGATCTCTCCGACACACTGACCGTCGCCAGCACCGCGCTCCTCGCGACGGTGACCTGGATCGTGACCGTAATCCTTTCCGATCGCATGCGCCGCGCCGACTACCGCGGACCCTTCGAGCTGCTCATCCGACGCGTCACCTACGGGACGCGCCCGCGGCGGCCCAACGCTGCCCGAGTCGCACCAGCCTCAGCACCTCACACGGCGGGTCGGGCCGACGAGCCGACCTTCGACCAGCTCGTAGCCGTCGCTGATCGGCACGAAACCCGCAAACCTTGATGGCGGCAATGCAAACCTCCCCGCAGTCAGACCAGCCGCGCCAGCGATCACCGCGCCCAGACGGCATCCCACGGCAAGGCATGCCGACGCCATCAGGTCGTCTTCGTCGCCGCAAGCGTCTTCGCGCTGTTGCTGGTCCCGGAAGATTCCGACCCCACACTGCGGAACGCCGGCTGGGCCTAACTCTGTTGACGATCCTTTGCATCGGTCTCGTCATGCGCATCAAGTGGCGCTCCGACCAACGCGCCGACGACTAGTGGGTCGGCTAGGAGCGCTTCGTTTGACAGCGCTTGGAGTCCATCCTCGCGCGGTGCGTCGAGCGCGAATCTCAGCGCCAGAGGCGGCCGTAGATGCGTTCTGGTCGATCGGTTCGGCGGTCGGCCGACTGGCACGAGCGGAGCCTAAACCGATCGTGAGTTCAGACGATCGTTCCCGCGACAGCGGCTCCCCAACTTTCTGATAGCGAGCGGAGGCAGAGCGGCGGAGCGGCGCTGGGTTGCTGCGCAGCCCCAGCGGCAGCTGCTGGGCCGCCCGCATAGCCCGAAGCTCGTCGTCTTTGTACCGCTATCGCACGCGCGACGGGGACTATCGGTCTATGCAATGGACGGCGGTCGGCACGGTGGACATCCTGTACGTCGTGCCAACGTGACCGACTGCAGAGCGACCGAGATCGAACGCGGCCGCGTCGCAAGCCTTTCGCAGGCCATCACCGACCGCGTGGCCGACGGGCTCTGCGTTGTCGATAGCGACGGGTCGATCCTCTACGTCAATCCGTCCGGCCTGCGCATGCTCGGCTACGAAGCCGAGGAGCTGATCGGGCGCGATGGCCCCACGGCGCTGCATCACAGCCGTCCGGACGGCACGCCGATTCCCGGCGACGACCGGCGGCTTGCGGACATGCGCAGCACGGACGCGACGTACGAGACCGCCGAGGAATGCTTCTGGCGCAAAGACGGCTCGATGCTGGCGGTCACCTACTCGTCCTCACCCGTGCCGCTGCCCAGCGGCACGGGCAGCGTCGTCGTCTTCCGCGACGTCAGCGCCCAGCGCGCCACGTCCAGCCGTTCTGAGGCGCTGCACCGGACGCTGATCGCCAATCTGCCGGACACCAGCGTGTTCCTCCTCGATCGCGAGCTGCGCGTCCTGGTCGCCGCCGGCGAGGCGAGCAGGCGGCTTCCGTGGTTCCGCGAGGACATGTTCCGCGGCCGCAAGGTGACCGAGCTGTACTCCGACGTCCCCAGCGACCTCCTTGACATCTCGCTTGAGAACTATCGCGCCGCGCTGCGGGGTGAGCGGCGAGCGTTCGAGTTCGACAGCGAGGGCCTCACGTTCGCGGTTCAGGCGGTGCCCGTCCGCGTGGAGAATGGCTCCGTCGAGTCCGTGCTCGTCGTTTCCAGCGACATCACCGAACGCACACGGGCCACGCGGCAGCTCGCTCGGCACGCCCTCCAGCACAACGCTGTTGCGGAGCTCGGTCGCTTCGCCCTTCAAACCCATGACCTGGGCATGCTGATGACCGTGGCCGTGGCGTGCGCGACCGCCACGCTCGGTGTCGACGTGGCCGGCGTCCTGGAGCTCGACGCGGACGCGGAGACGCTGACGCTCGTGGCGGTCGTGGGCGATCACGAGCAGGTGGACGACTTACAGCAGGTGTCCCTTGCCGAGAGGCCGATTGCCGCACACGTCTTGCGCACAGGGGAGCCCGTGGTCGTCGAGGACCTGGCGACCGAGACGCGCTTCACGTCATCTCCGACGTTGCTGGAGCGCGGTCTTGTCAGCACTCTCTGCATCGCGATCGATGGCCACGAAGGGCCGTTTGGGGTCTTGTACGTCCACGCGCGCGAACCTCGCGCGTTCGACGAGGACGAGGTCGCGTTCCTTGAGGGGGTCGCATCGCTCATCACCGTTGCCGTCGAGCGCCGCCGCGACGAGCAGGCGACGCGGCATGCGGCGTTGCACGACCCACTCACTCGCCTGCCGAACCGAACGCTGGCGCTCGACCGGCTCGCGCAGGCGCTCGCACGCCGGCGCCGGGACGGCATCGACGTGGTCGTCTTTGCGCTGGACGTCGACCGGTTCAAGGCCATCAATGACTCGTTCGGCCACGCTGCCGGCGACGAAGTACTGCTCGCGGTGGCGCCCCGGCTGACCGCCGTGGTGCGCCCGACCGACACGGTCGCGCGCCTCGGCGGCGACGAGTTCGTCGTCATCTGCCTCGGCGTCGATGCGGCCCGCCAGGCCACGGATGTCGCCGCGCGTCTTGCGGACGCGATCCACCGGCCGCTGGTCCTTGACAGCGGCGAGCACTGCTTCACGGCCAGCATCGGCATCACGGTGTCCGCCAGCCAGCAGGACACCCCAGGGTCGCTGCTGCGCGACGCCGACGCGGCGATGTACCGGGCCAAGGAGCGCGGACGCGGACGCTATGAGCTGTTTGATGAGGCGATGCGCACCGAGGTCATGATCCGCACGCGCACCGAGACCGAGTTGCGCCGGGCGCTCGACGGCGGCGACTTCAAGGTCTGGTACCAGCCGGTGATCGACCTTGCCACCGGCCGGCCGGTCTCGACCGAGGCGCTCGTGCGCTGGGAGCATCCCGAGCGCGGGCTGATTGCTCCGCTCGAGTTCATCCATATCGCCGAGGAGATCGGCCTGATCGCCGAGCTGGGGCTACACGTCTTGGAGCACGCCTGCCGCCAGACCGCTGCGTGGCAGCAGCAGTTCGACACGGCGCTTGGCGTGTCGGTCAATGTCTCCGGACGACAAGCGACGAACCCCGGGTTTCCTGCTCAGGCGGCGAGCATCGCCGAGCGTAGCGGGCTGCGGCCGGGCACCCTGGCGTTGGAGATCACCGAAAGTGTGCTGATGGAGGAGGCCGACTCGCCGGCGGCGATCCTGGGAACGCTGCAAGAGCACGGCCTGACCCTCGCCCTCGACGACTTCGGCACCGGGTATTCCTCGCTGAGCCGGCTGAAGCGCTTTCCACTCGACTCTTTGAAGATCGACCGCTCGTTCGTCTCCGGTGCCAACTCCGACGCCGATGCCCGCGCCATCGTCAAGGCGACCATCGATATGGCTCACGCCGTCGGACTGACGGTCGTCGCCGAAGGCGTCGAGACCCACGAGCAGGAGGAGTACCTCCGCGAATTCGGCTGCGATCACGCCCAGGGCTACTTCTACGCGCGACCGCAGCCGGCGCATGCGATCGAGGATGTGCTCGCCGCGGCGTCGCGGTAGCCGCCATCGGCGGCGTTGCGGGGACCCACGACGTAGTGGTCCCGCTCGTAAGAGCGAGACCACGACGCTACGCCAGGAAGGCTCGACACCCGAGCCTCCGGCCTCGGGTGAGAGCCTGGATCCGAGATCGCTTACGGGCAGTTGGCGATGTCGCTCTCGGACGAGGCGACGATGACGTTCACCTGGGGCAGACCCGATCCACCGACCTCCACGTGGACCGCGTTGACGGTCAGGCCCTTGTCGGGCACGACGAATGAGATCTGCGCGTTGAGCACCACCGAGACCGGCCCCACCTTGATCGTGGTGTTGGGCGACTGTGGTGGGCCGGCCGATCACGGTCGTGTTGCCGATACCGAGGTCTCCGGTCACCACGGTCGCGCCTCGCGCCGGTGTTGGTTACGGCACTCCCACCGAGCACGGCGAAATTCGCTGCCGTGCCGAGCGGCGGATTGACGGCTGCAGCTTGCCGTAGAGGAGAAACTGGCCGCGAGACATCCCTGAACTCAGCCATATTGATCGTTGAAACGGCCCCAGTTCCTACGTTTCCCGGCCTTCGCCCGAGGTGACCGCGGCACGGCTCGTCCGTTTTCGTACTGTGCGCGTGCGGGCTTGACAACTCGCTGGCCCGTCGGCGAGGGTGTCGTCATCGAGAGGAAGGGGACAGCGTGGCCAGCACCGACAAGGCGGACGTGAAGCGTCTGCGAGCGCTGAAGCACATCGTCGTCGTGATGATGGAGAACCGTTCGTTTGATCACATGCTGGGCTATCTCAGCATGGAGGGCATGACGGAGGTCGACGGGCTGACCGGGAAGGAGTTCAACTTCGATCCCAATGGAAAGAAGATCGGCGTCACGCCCTTTGACGCGACGGACGAGAAGCTTCAGCGTCGTGGTGAGGCGCTGCAGAAGAAGCTCGATCCTGACCACTCCGTGGCCGCGGTGCGGACGCAGCTGGGGCCCGGCTACCCCAAGACGCCTCACGGTCCCAACGGCGGTTTCGTCAAGAGCTTCGTCGAGAGTCGCAACCCGAAGGACAAGGTCACGAGCAGCCAGTGGGTGGTCCCGATGGGCTACTACACGAGCAAGGACGTGCCCGTCTACGACCACTTGGCCCGCCAGTACTGCGTGTGCGATCGCTGGTTCGCTTCGGTTCCCGGCGACACGTGGCCCAACCGCCTGTACTCCGCGGCAGGCCAGGAGGGTCCAAACGTGGCGAAGAGCTCCGACCTGTGGCAGACGATCACCGAGCTGCCACCGCTGAAGCAGTTCCGGTCGCTTCCGCTCTTCGACGAGCCCGCATTCACCCGTCGCCTCGGCGACGGGCAGTGGCGCTGGTACTCACACGATCCGGGCACACTGCGCCTGATCGACATGCGCTATCGCCGGCTGGACAACCCGATGCGCAACAACTTCGCGTTCTTCGACCGGCGCAAGGTCGGCTTCCTCACCGAAGCTGCCGAGGCCGCGATCGTACGCGGCAACTCCTTCCTCGACGACGCCGCCGAGAACAAGCTGCCGCAGGTGTCGTGGATCGACCCGAACTTCGTCGACGTCAGCGTGCTCGAGACGCAGTCCAACGACGACCATCCACCGTCGGACATCCGCTCAGGCCAAGCGTTCATCTTCGAGGTCTACAACGCGCTGATGCATTCCAAGGAGTGGAAGGACACGCTGATGATCGTCACCTACGACGAGCACGGCGGCTTCTACGACCACGTCTCGCCGCCGAAGGTCGCCGACGGAGACGGGTCGACCCACAAGACCTACGGCCTGCGCGTACCCGCGCTCATCGTCGGGCCTCGCGTGCGCCGGCAGGTGCTCCACGAGCCCCCACCGACGCAGAGCGGCGAGCAGCCGCAGTTCGACCACACGAGCATCATCAAGACGATCCTGCTCGCGTTCGCGCAGGATCCCGATGCCGCGCTCGCCGGCATGCCTCGTCGCGTGCAGCGCGCGCCGCACCTCGGCAGTCTGCTGGGACCCGTTCGCACGGATATCGACGACCCACGCAACACGCGCGATCTGATGGACACATGGCGCGCGGAGGCGACGCGGCGCCGCCGGGCACAGCGGCGCGAAGACGGCACGACGGGCGCGCTCGCCCCCGACGGCGCCGGCCAGCCGGTCGTACTCACCGAGTTCCAGGGCGAGGTCCAGAACGCCGTCACGGCCATGAAACGCGTCGGCTTGGATCCGTAAGGCAGTCCGTGATGCCACCACGCCCCTGCGGGGCGGGATCGCGTGCGCTCGAGATCAGCGGGCGTCGTGGAAGCTGATCCCGAGCGCCGTGCGCTGCCCGCGGGTGATGGTGCTCACGCCGTGGCGCAGCCCGACCTTGTGGTAGCGCGCGTGCCCCGGTGTCCTTGATGCGCATGTCCCTCAAGAACGTCCACGTCGAGCGTTTCGTGAGGTGCACACGCAGCCGCCGCGACCGGCGCCCGCGATTGTCCAGGAGCAGGCGAGCGTCAGGATCGTGGTGATCCCCGAACAGAGGGGCGCCGTCAGGGGATCTCGACGTCGCGGATGCTGGTGACGCTGGTCCGCTCGCGCACGTAGCGCGGTAGCAGCGCGAGCGCGGCGTCGACGCTCGCCGCCTCGACGCGCCACCACAGAGCATGACCGCCGGCCAGGCACGTCGAGGCGGCACGGCGGTGGCGCAGAGGGCTGTCGAATCCGGTCCAGGCGGCGAACGCCGCGGCGCACTCCGCTGGGGCGTGCTGGTGATGGAGGAGAAAGAGGGCCATGCGATCAGGCTGGCGCACCTCGCGCACCCGATCATCAGGGACGGTCCCTGAACCGTGCGCACAACGACCGGCGCCCGCCGTGGAGGGCGGGCGCCGATGGTGCATCGAGGGGTTGTCGTGGCTACGCGTTCGCCGGCAGCACCTCGCCCTCGTGCGCGATCTTCGGCAGCCAGCCGAGCCGGCTCGGCAGCCACCAGTTCTTGTCGCCGAGGAGCTTCATGCTCGCCGGCAGCAGGACCCCACGGATAAGCGTCGCGTCGAGCAGGATGGCGAAGGCGAAGCCGAGGCCCATCTGCTTGAACATCATCCACGAGAGCGTCCCGAAGACCGCGAACACGCAGACCATGACGACGGCGGCGCTCGTCACGACGCCCGCCGTGCTCTTGATCGCCGTCGCGACCGCATCCTCGGTCTTCATGCCGTTGTCGTAGAGCTCACGGACCCGCGTCAGGATGAATACGTGGTAGTCCATCGACAGCCCGAACAGCACGACGAACATGAACAGCGGGATCCAGGACTCGATCGGCCCGGTCGAGGAGATACCGAGCAGGCCGTTGAACCACCCGTGCTGGAAGACCAGCACCATCGCGCCGTAGGCGGCGCCCACGGACAGCAGGTTCAGGACGATCGCCTTGATCGGGACCACGATGGACCGGAACGTGACCAGCAGCAGCAGGAACGCTGCGAGGATCACGAACCCGAACACGAGCGGCAGGTGCGAGATCATCGAGTCGTTGAAGTCCCGGTCGATGGCGGTGCCACCGGTCGAGTAGGCCTCCAGCCCGTCGACCTGACCGAGCGTCGCCGGGACGAGGTCGTCGCGCAGGGCGTCCAGGGCGCGGCTGGACACCTCGTCGGTCCCGTCGCCCGCGACCTCCATCGTCAGCGTGTTGACCGTCTTGTCGGGGTTGATGTCCTGATCGAACGCGCCGTCCCCCGGGAACAGGGCCTTGTTGCGATGCGTGGCCTGCTCGAGCTGCTCGACGGCCGCGGTCACGGCCGGCGCCGTCACGTCGGCCCCCTTGACGACCACGCTGAGCGATGAGGTCTCGCTCGGGAAGGCCGCCTTGAGGTGCTCGAACTTCTGGACGACCTTGAGGTCCTGCGGGAGCGTCTCCGTCCCCGGGGTCCCGGTGTCCATCTGCAGCGCCGGTGCGGCGAGCGCCAGCAGGAGTGCGACCGAGGTGACCGCCCACAGCAGCGGGCGGCGCATGACGCGATCCACGACCCGGGACCACAGGCCGAACGAGGTCATGCCGGCCTTCAGCCTGTTCAGGCCCGGAATGCGCCCCGCGTCCACGCGGTCACCGCAGAGCGACAGCATGGCCGGCAGCACGGTGAGCGACCCGAGCATGGCCACGGCCACGACGGCGATCGTTCCCGTCGCGAAGGAGACGAACGTCGACGCGCCGCCGAAGTACATCCCGGCCATCGCGATCATGACCGTGATGCCGGAGATCAGCACGGCGCGCCCGGAGGTCGCGGCGGCCGCTTCGATCGCTGCGGCGTTGCTGCGCCCCGCCGCACGCTCTTCGCGCACCCTGCGCAGGTAGAACAGCGAGTAGTCGACGCCGACGGCAAGACCGATCAGGAGGATCACGTGGTTGACGGAGTCATCCACGGGGGTCAGCTGGCTGAGCGGCCCGACGAGGCCCATGGTCGCCACGACGCCGGTGATCACCAGCAGGAGCGGGATCCCCGCCGCCACCACCGCGCCGAACGCGATGAGGAGGATGAGCAGCGTGATCGGCAGCGACGTCGTGCCGGCCTTCTGCAGGTCCGAGTCGAAGACCGCCGTGAACTCGTCCTCGCTGCTGCCGCTGCCCGACTGCTCGACGCGCAGGTCGGGATGCGCCTTCTGTGCGGCGTTCACCGCGGCGACGGTGGCGTCGACCGTCGCGCCGACCTTCGGGTTCTCCGTGTCGCCGGGGATCTCGAACGTCACCAGGACCGCGTCGTGCTTCGGGGATACGGCTCCCTGCTGATCGCTGCCGTAGGGCTGGGAGATCGCGACGACGCCGTCGATCCTGTCCAGTCGCTGACTGACGTCGTCGACCACGGCGCGGAACGCTGGATCGTCGGTCTTCAGAGTCGTGCTCTGGATGAGGACCATCTCGTCGACGCGCTTCGGGTAGGCGTCGGCGACGATCCGGTCGGCCGACCCGGACTCGCCGACGCCGCTCTGCTCGTTGGTCAGGGTGTTCGTGCCGACCTTGCCTCCGACGACGAAGGCGAGGATGACGAAGACGATCCATCCGAGGATCGCCGTCGTGCGGTGCTGGGCGCTCCAGCGCCCGGCACGCGCTGCGATGTTGCGTGATGGCTGCATGTGGGTCCCTTTGGTCGGTGTGCGCGGCATGGTCGGCAGCCTCTTGACGCAGCGGCGGGGGAACATCGGGGACGGTCCCTGAACCGGGGCCCTGAACCGCAGTACGCTCGCCTGGAGATGTCCATCGACTCCAGCGCACGGCCGATCGTGGGGTGCGAGCGCGAGCGCCAGCAGCTCGAAGCGGCGCTCGATGTGCTGGATGGCCATGCGTCGGCCTGCATCGCCGTCGAGGGCGAGCCCGGAATCGGCAAGACGCGCCTGCTGCGAGAGCTGCGCGACCGCGCCGAGGCACGCGGCCACCTCGTCCTCGCCGGCTCGGCTGCGGAGTTCGAGCGCAGCGTGCCCTTCAGCGTGTGGGCGGACGCGCTCGACGCCTACGTCGCCGCGCAGCAGCTCGACCTCGCCGACGCCGACGACCTGGCCGAGATCCTTCCCATGCTCCGTCGCCGGGGCGCGACCGCCAGCTCGGTCGCGGACGAGCGCTACCGCGCGCACCGGGCGATGCGTGGCCTGCTCGACGTCCTGGCCGGCGAGCGGCCGCTCGTGCTCGCGTTCGACGACCTGCACTGGAGCGACCCCGCGTCGATCGATCTCGTGGCGGCTCTGCTCCGGCGAGGCCCGGACGCCGCCGTCCTCCTGGCGCTCGCGTTCCGGCCCGGCCAGGCGCCGGAGCGGCTCGCTGCCGCGCTCGCGGCGCCCGGCGTCCAGCGGATCGCGCTCGGGCAGCTCAGCGAGCGCGACGCCGCCGAGCTGCTCGGCGACGCCGACGCCGACGCGGGCGCGATCTACCGCCGCGCGGGCGGCAACCCGTTCTACCTCGAGCAGCTGGCGCGGGTCGCCCCGCGCGACGGCGGGGCCGGCGGCGGCGGCGGCGAGGGGATTCCCGCCGCCGTGGCGGCGTCGCTCGCCGAGGAGCTCGCGGCGCTGTCGCGCAGCGAGCGGGCGCTGCTGGAAGGCGCGGCGGTCGCGGGCGAGCCGTTCGAGCCCGACCTCGCCGCGGCGGTCGTCGAGCTGGCGCTCGACGAGGGCCTCGACGCGCTCGATGCCCTCCTGGCCCGCGACCTGCTGCGACCGACGACCGTGCCGCGCCGCTTCAGGTTCCGCCATCCGCTCGTGCGGCGCGCGGTCTACGACGGGGCCCCGGCCGGGTGGCGGCTCGGCGCGCACGCTCGCGCGGTGCGCGCGCTCGCGCAGCGCGGTGCCGCGACGACGGAGCTCGCCCACCATGTCGAGCGGTCCGCGGCCCAGGGCGACGAGGAGGCGATCGCGGTGCTGACCGCGGCCGGTGCCGCGACGGCGCCGCGCGCCCCCGCGGCCGCGGCGCGCTGGTTTCAGGCGGCGCTGCGCCTGCTGCCGGCCGCGGACGTGGAGCGCCAGGTCGAGCTACGGGTGTCGCTCGCGTCGGCGCAGCGCTCGCTGGAGCTCGAGAGCTGTCGCGAGACGCTGCTCGCCGCCATGGAGCTGCTCCCGGTGGACGCCGGCTCGCGCCGGGTCGAGCTGACCGCGCTGTGCGCCGCGGTCGAGCACTGGCTGGGTCGCCACGACGACGCCCACCACCGCCTCGCGCGCGCATGGGACGAGCTGCCGGACCGCACGACCTCCGCCGCCGCGGCGCTGCAGATCGAGCTCGCCGTCGACGGGCTCTACAGCCTCGACCTCGCGCAGGCCGTCGACATGGGTCGCGGGGCGCTGGAGGTCGCTCGCGCCGTCGGCGATCGCCCGCTCATCGCCGCCGCGGCGTCCGCGCTGTGTCTCACCGAGGCGGCCGCCGGCCAGATCCTGGCGGCACGCGAGCACCGCGGCGAGGCGCTGGCCGAGATCGATCGCCTGTCGGACGCCGAGCTCGCGCCGCGCCTGGAGGCCCTGTTCTACCTCGGCTGGGCCGAGAACTACTTCGAGCATTGGGACGAGGCGATCGCCCATGTCGACCGGGGCATCGTCATCGCGCGCGCCATCGGCGAGGGACGGCTGCTGGTCCCGATGATGCTCATCAAGGGCTACCCCTTCGAGTTCGGCGGTCGCCTGGCCGAGGCCATCGAGGTCTCCGAGGCGGCCGTCGAGGCCTCGCGGCTCTCGGGCAACGACCACTACCTCTTCTGGTCGCTCTTCGAGCTTGGCTGGGCCCACTACCACGCGGGCAACCTCGAGGCGGCGATCGTCGCGGGCGAGGAGAGCGCCCGCGTCGGCGGGCGGCTGGCCGGCGGCACGATGCCCGCGTCCGGGGGCGGCCCCGGGTGGCAACTGGGCTGCGCGCGCTTCGAGGCCGGCGAGGTCGAGCTGGCCTGGGAGATCATGCACTCCCTGGGCAGCGACGAGCTCGAGCACAAGATCCCCGTCGAGCGCTGCATCGACTGGGAGATCCTCGCGCTCGTCGAGCTCGCGCTCGGGCGCCAGGACACTGCGGACGGCTACGTCCGCCGTTGCGAGCAGCTTGCCGCCGAGCTGGCGCCGCTGCATCTGCCGACCGCCTTCGCCCTGCGCGGGCGCGCGGCCGTGCTGCTCGCCGGCGGCGAGCCGCTCGCGGCGGCGCGCAAGGCGGAGGAGGCCGCCGTGGTGGCCGAGGCGGCCGGGGCGCGGCTCGTCGCGGCGTTCGCGCGCAGCCTCGCCGGGCGAGCGCTGGTCGCCGCGGGGGAGCGCGCCGCGGCGATCGCGATGCTGCGCGCGGCCGAGGCGGAGCTCGACGTCTGCGGCTCCGTGCGCGTGCGCGACGAGATGCGCCGCGAGCTGCGCAAGCTCGGCGCGCGTGCCGAGAAGCGCGGGCCGGCCGCGGCGGGCGACTCGGGGATCCCGGCGCTCACGAAGCGCGAGCTGGAGATCGCCGCGCTCGTCACCGACCGCAAGACGAACCGCGAGATCGCCGCAGCGCTCTTCTTGAGCGACAAGACGGTCGAGTCGCACCTACGCAACATCTTCGTCAAGCTCGGCGTGTCCTCGCGCGTGGACGTCGCCCGCGCCGTGGAGCGCGACCGCGCGGCTGCGTGACCGCCGCCTCGGCCCCGCCGCTCGATCCGGACGCCGCGCGGCTCGCCGAGCTCGGCTATCGGCAGGAGCTCGCGCGCAGGCTGCGATTCTTCGACAACGCCGCGATGGGCTTCGCCGCGATCTCGCCGGTCGTCGGGCTGTACGGCGTCGTGTTCGTCGGCACGGTCGTCGCCGGCCCCGCGTGGGTGTGGGTGCTGCCGATCGCGCTGGCTGGGCAGTGCCTCCTGCTCGCCGTGTACTCGGAGCTGGCGTCCGAGTTCCCGATCGCAGGCGGCGCCTACCAGTGGAGCCGGCGGCTGCTGGGCGGCGCCTACGGGTGGTTCAGCGGCTGGGTCGCCATCTGCGCGTACGCCGTCGCCAACACGACGATCGCGTACCTCGGGGCGCCCTGGGCCCTGGCGCTCGTCGACGTGACGCCGAGTCCCAACCGCATCGTGGTCGCAGCGATGCTCCTCGTCGCCGTCTGCGCGGCGGCGGGGGCGTTCGGGGTCGGGCTGCTCGGGTGGGCGATCAGGCTCGGGATTGCAGCGGAGGTCGTGGCCTCGGTTGGCGTCGGCCTGGCGCTGCTGCTCGTCTTCCGTACGCAGGATGTGTCCGTTCTGGGCGACACGCTCGGCGCGGAGGGGCTGTCGGGCGGCTCGGTCAGCGCCTCGCTGCTTGCCGCGCTCGCGGTCGGCGGGTGGGTCTTCATCGGGTTCGACGCCTGCGTGGGCGTCGCGGAGGAGACGCGCGACGCCGCCCGCCACGTCCCGCGTGCGATCTGGATCGCGCTGCTCAGCGTCGCCGCGCTGGTCATCCTCAACGCGGTCGCGACGACGCTCGCGCATCCCGACCCGGCTGCGGTCGTCGCCGGCCGCGACGGCGATCCGGTCCAGACCACGGTCGTCGCGTCGTTCGGTTCGTGGTCGGACAAGCCGTTCGCGGCTGTCGTGCTCGCCGCCTTCCTGGCCTGCGGCATGGCCGCGCAGTCGCTCACGGCGCGCGCGATGTACTCGATCGCGCGCGACGGCGTGCTTCCCGGCTCGCGCTTGCTGCGCCGCGTCGATTGCCGCCGTTCGCCTGTCGCCGCGATCGCCGCGACCTCCGTGGTCGCGTGCCTGGGGCTGCTGCTCGGGCTGAACTCGGCTGCGGTCGGCAGCCTCATCGCGTTCGGGACGGCCGCCATCTACGTCGCGTTCCTGCTCGTCGCGCTGGCCGCCTTGGTGGCCCGCGCCCGTGGGACCTGGGTTCCCGCGGGAAAGCTGCGCATGGGGCGCCGGACCGGCTTGGCGATCAACGTCGCGGCAGTCGCCTGGCTGGCGTTCGAGACGGTCAACATCGCATGGCCGCGCGCGTCGCTCGCCCCGCCGGACGCGCCGACCTACCAGGTCTGGGCGGCGCCGATCCTGCTCGCCACGATCGCCGTCGTGGGCTTGACGTATCTCGTCGTCGCGCGGCCGCACCGCAGGCTCGCTTCGGATTGACTCAAAAGGGCTTTCCATCTTGGTGCAGTAGATTGAGGGGGTGTCGCGAGGCGCACCAAGGGCGGCGGTCGACTATCCCGGCTCCTACGCCGACCTTCGGAGCTGGTTTGCGGATGACCGGGTGT
>Ga0136617_10003482_pt1 | contig 14072 bp, 12 predicted proteins | sample AntDrymUQ3222106_2_FD_129672 | JGI IMG/M metagenome (GOLD analysis project Ga0136617, IMG submission 129672) | Polar desert sand microbial communities from Dry Valleys, Antarctica - metaG UQ322 (21.06) | ecosystem: Environmental > Terrestrial > Soil > Desert | place: Antarctica: Dry Valley... | reverse complement strand
GAAAAAGTGGACGATGCCCATCCCACATTGGAGTCAGGCGATGCAGGCCTTCGCCATCATCTTTGAAGGCCGCGTCCCGACGCTGGACGGAAATGCGTTTACACAATTTATCTGACACCCCCAGTCTGGCAATGAAGAGATGTTTTCCGTTCAACGAAGAGTCTGATTATTGGCATTATGTCGACCACCTGACACCTCCCCTTCCACTATATTTTCGTTGACATAATGTACCGAGTGAATATATGTTCTCCGCGCCTTCAAATGGGTGGAGCCTTCCTTGTCGGAAGATATTTACGTTGCGCTGAGTGAATACCCTCTTACTTCAGCCTCACTAAACCCTACAACGAACCAGAGCGCCCCAAGGCAATTAGGCAAACTTCTCCCCGACTTGATCGTGTACTGGGTTAGGGGCACCAACGCGGCGTTTGCAACGGCGGATACTTATCTTCTGTGCTGGGCGCGTTAACGGCACCAGAATGCGTGAAATATAATCACGATTTAAATCATAGAGAGTGGGTGGCAGATGAGGCCCGGAGCGAATATGCGCCGCCGAAGTTAGGTAAAGACGGCGGCGGATTTAAAGGGCCGCCGGAAAAGTCGGGGGTGGAAGTTTAGGGCCACCGTCCAGGCGTCCAGAAAAATAGACCTGAGGCATTTTACAAAGCCGTTCTGGAGCCACGCCGCCCGGAGGGTAAAGAGGTCGGTATTGATTTAATTGGCGGAAGGAAGCCATGCGGCAGGATTGCGCGCACGCTCGGCAGGGGCCGCCGGCCGGAGGAGGCCGGCGTTGGCATCTGAGTTTTGCGCTCTTCCCAGCGCTCGCCCTGGCGGCCCTGCCAAAATGCCCACTGTGCCTGATGGCGCTGGCTAGTGCGGCCGGCCTCGGGTCCTTCGTCAGGGGGGCGTGGCTCGTGCCCCTCACGCTTGCTTGGCTCGCGGTGGCCCTCGGGTTACTGGCCTTCCGCGCGCACCGCAGGCGCTTCTACGCACCCTTCTGCTTAGGTCTGGTCTCAGCCGTGGTCATCCTCGTGGGCAGGTTCCGGCTCGATTACGGGCCGCTCACGTACGCCGGGCTGACCCTCCTGATTTTGGCCTCGCTGTGGGTTGGGAGGCCCGGGGGGCGGGCGGCGGCCGACACCGGCTGCGAGTGCTGAGTTTGCCTGCGCCCGTTTAAGAACCCGTCAGAGTCTTCAAACAACCATAAGGAGTGACGAGATGAGTTCCAACGGACTGCGCGAACGCGCGGAGGCGTTTTTTAAGAGGCCGTCGAATAACCTTCCGGTCGCGGTCCCCGCTGCGCCGGGCGGGTTGGAAGCACTGGGAGCGGAGACGGCCCGCAGAGACTTCTCGGTCTTCATCCCGAGCCACGCGGAACGCGCTCTGGCGCTCGCGAGCCGGTTCATGGAGATCGCCAACACGACCCCCGGCGATCAAGGTCTCGCGGCCGTGCTGGAGGAGGCGGAGCGGGCGGCCGAGCAGGAAGACGACGACATGGTGAAGTACGCCCTGATGGTCTTCATCACGCACCATCCGGAGGGCCGAAGGCTCCCGATCCCGCCGCTGGCCGAGCGTGCGCCCGATGTCGTTCTGCCCTCGAACAAGGCGGTTCGGCAAGGTCTGAGTCTGGAAGCCATGGGGGGGCTCGGCGTCGAGGCGAAACTGGACTACTTCCGCGAGGACACGGCGGTCAACGAACACCACCAGAGGTGGCACGTCGTCTACCCCGGCGGGGGGCACCCGAACCCCGCCAACCCTTTCGGACCGGGCATCACCAAGAACCGCCAGGGCGAGCTGTTCTGGTACATGCACCAGCAGATGCTCGCCCGCTACGACACCGAGCGGAAGGCGCTCGGCCCGCCCCGCACTGTGGAGCTGAAGGTCTACACCGACCCCATCCCGGAAGGCTACGTCGCGAACCTGCCGGGCTTCTCCGACCGCGCCCCGGACGCCGTCATGCAAGCCGTACCGCTCGAGCCCGGAGTCACCTACAGGGTGTCTGACCACGACGAGCGGAGGAAACGCCTGCTCGCCGCCGCCGAGAGCGGGAAGTTGCGGAAGGGCGCCGGGACGACCCCCGTCACGGTCGAACTGCTCAGCTCGACCGCCGAGTCGAACGTCGGCTCGGTGGACGGGGCGGATTGGAGAAACCCGCTCGGCTTCTACGGGTCGCACCACAACTTCGGGCACGTGCTGATAGCCGCGCTGCGCGACCCGGCCGGCCCCAGCGGGCCCGGGGTCATGAGCCGCACGTCGACGGCCGTGCGCGACCCGGCCTTCTTCCGCTGGCACAGGCACGTCGATGAGACGATCTACCTCTGGCAGCAGACGCTCGCGCCGTACGACCTCAAGGCCGGCGCGCCCGCGGTGCGGATTCGCAAGAGTCTGGACGGCGCGGCCGGCACGGGGCAGAGTCCGGACATCCTCGTCTGTATGCAGAAGGAGATCGCGGGCGCGAGCGCCCCCGACTTCGACGGCCAGAAGTTCGCTGACCAGACCTTCGGCGGCGACGCCAACTGGGACAAGCCGCTCGACTCCTTCGGCATCGGCGCGGGCGCGCTCCAGACGATGATGAGGAAGGAGACCATCAGCCTGCCGGGCGGCGGCACGGGCAGCAAGCCTTACCTCGACCACGAGGAGTTCTACTACTTCCTTCGCTTCGAGAACCTGAGCGACCAGCCCCAGAAGATCACGGCGCGCCTCTTCCTCGTCGCCAGGGAGTTCGCCGATGAGCGGCGGCTCTGGATCGAGATGGACAAGTTCGCGCACTCGCTCGCCCCGAAGCAGAGGGCCGTCGTCTTCCGCCCCGGCAGGCTCTCGGCGGTCGTCCGCAAGCCCGCGAGGCGGCCGCCCGACCCGCGCCCGCAGCCGCACCCCGGCGACGACCCGAACTACTGCGACTGCGGCTGGCCCTACCACCTGCTGCTCCCCAGGGGCAGTGAGGCCGGCATGGACTTCCGGCTGATGGTGATGCTAACCGACTACCAAGCCGACCTCGTGGGCGCCGAGAAGAAGTGCGGCTCGATGAGCTTCTGCGGCGTCAAGGACGCCGACTACCCCGACAAGCGGCCGATGGGCTACCCCTTCGACCGCCCGTTCGACGGCAAGGTGACCGACGTTCTGGCCCGCCCCGAACTGGCCCACGTCGCGACGAAGGATTTGAAGATCGGGCACCTCGGCGCGGTCTAATCGGTGCGACCGGCGGTATCATGGCATGGAGCAGGAACAGGAGGCGCGCGTCCGCAGGCTGCAAGAGCGCATCGCGGCCGCGCTGCGCGAGGATGCGGAGGCGACCCGTCGGAGCGACTTCTCCGAGTACCTGCCGGACGCCTCCACGCCCCTGACGCGCCTGCTCGCGCGCGCCGCGCAGGCCGGGGGCGCCAAGGGCATCGAGGCCGCACTCGACGAATTCGAGCGGCTCGCCGCCCGCGAGGACTTGCCGCGCCTCCAGCACGCGCTCATGCTCTTTCTGTCGCAACACCCGGCGGCGGCCCGCCTCGGCCTCCGCATTCCGCCGCTCGCCGAGCGCAGCCCGTCGCAGATTCCCCCGAGCAAGAGGGAAGAGTAAGAAGAGCAGCGGCCCGCCGGTCTCCCGTCCGGATCACGCGCCCGGCCCCGCGGGGGCGGCCGGCGTTTAAGGGACTACCCCATGGCTCTCGTCTTCGACAACCGACACAACCTTCAGGGCGCGCCGGGCCTCCACGCCCTGATCGCGGGCGTCAGCCTCTACAAGCACCTGCCGAACGGCGGCGGCCCGCCCGCCGAAGAGAACTGGGACCTGTCGCAACTGACCGCGACGGCTTTGACCGGCTACAAGATTTACCGCTGGCTCGTCGACAACCAGAAGCGCCTGCCGGTGGGACTGGCGACGGTCAGGCTGCTCCTCTCGCCGTCGGCAAAGGAGGCGCCGAAGATCGCGCAGGGGATGAGCGAGATTCGCGCGCTGTTGGACGGCAGGGGGCCGACGCTGACTGACGAACCCTCGCCGTGCACGCTGGCAAACATCTCCGCCGAGGCGCGCGAGTGGAGGAAGGACGCGCGCACGCACAACGTAGGCGTCACGCTCTTCTACTTCGCCGGGCACGGCATCCAGCGCGAGAACAACGACCCGGTCATGCTGCTCGAAGACTTCGGCAACCCGCAGGTCGATTTCCTGACGAACTCGGTGGTCTTCAAAAAGCTGGTCGCCGGCATGGTGCCGCAGGCCGACCCGGCCAAGAAGATGGCCCGGACGCAGCTCTACTTCGTTGACGCCTGCCGCGTCCTCCCGGCCAACCTCGCCAACTACGAGTTCCAGGACATCTCGAACCTCCTGACCGGCGAGCTGGGCGGCGTGGACGACCGCGCGACCCCCGTCTACCTCGCGACGATCCCGAACACGCTGGCCTTCGCCAAGATTGACCAACAGACCCTCTTCAGCGAGGCGCTCCTGCAATGCCTCGACGGGGACGGCGGCGTGCCGACGGACGAGGAGGACGAGAGCGGGTACGCGAAGTGGCACGTCACCACGCACTCGCTGAGCGAGGCGCTCCACGATAAGCTGGCCTACCTCAAGTCGCTCGAAGTCAAGCAGGTCTTCTACTCGTCGCCGGGGGGCGGGCCCGCGACCATCGTCAAGCTCGACGCGCCGCCTGAGATCGGGGGCACGCTTGAGATCGACCCGGACGCGGCGCTCCCGTTCGTCGTCGTCGAAGTCATCGACGAGCGCGGCAACGTGGTCTGGAAGTTGTCGCCGGTTAAACCCCACCCGTATAAGGGGCGGCTGCGGGCGGGCACCTACACGCTGAAGGCCAACATCGCCGACCCGCCGCGGCCCCCCTACGTCGACTACTGGAAGAGCGGCCCCCTCTCACCGCCGGGGTTCCGGCTGAAAGCGAAGGTGAGATCGTGACGACGCTGAGCTTCGAGCTGGGCTTCAAGTCGGACGAGCTGCGCAGGCTCGACCTGCCCGTGGAGATTCGCAAGCCGAACATGGCGCTCGTCAGGCGAGCCCTCGCTTCGGAGGAGGTCGAGGTGGGGCCGGGCACCTACTACGTCGGCATCAAGATGCCGGCCGGGCAGGAGTCGTGGGTCGAGGTGAAGGTGCCCGAGGGCGACGGCTACGAGCGAGTCCGGCTCGGCCCGGAGCCGGACGACGAGCCCGAATCCGAATCGGAAGAGTTGCGGCGCTACTTCGCCCCGGCCTACATCCCGCCGCCGCTGGAGGGCCTGACCTACCTCGCGCTCATCATCGCCGCGGCGGTGGGGGTGATAGCCGGGGCCGGGCTCGGGTACAGCTTCACGGAGACGTACGTCAAGACGTTCACGGCGCTGGCGGCCGCCGCTGGGGCGGGCCTGTCGGTGCTCCTTTTGTCGAAGGCGCTCCGCCCCGGCTACACGGCCGTCAAGCGGCGGATGCGCGAGGCGAGGCTGCGCACCTTCAGCGGGAACGTGCTGCGCGGCGCTTACGAGGCCGAGAAGCGCTGGTCGCCGGACGCCGAGACGACGGTGAAGACGGAAGACGTTGTCGAGATCGCCTTCGAGGGAAGGAACCGCGACCAGATAGTTCAGCTCTTACAGACGGGCGAGCCCGCGGTCAACGTGATGCTCCCGGCGTGGGGCGACGGCGGGTGCCGCGTCGTGCTGAAGAAGCAGCCTGACGCAAGGTACACGCTGGAAGTCCACCTGCAACACACGGAGGCCGAGCTGCTCCTGCGCTACTGGGAGCAGGGGCGTTGGCAGCTCGCCGCGGACGCCGCCGAATCGTCGGCCGTCAGCGCGCAGGAGCTTCTGAGGATGAAGCGCAAGCAGCCCATCGCCGCCGCCGTCGGGGCCTACGTGCTCCTGCGGCTCGGCGCGCTCGAACGCCTGCACGACTGGTCGGAGAACCTGATGCACTGGTTCGAGTGGCTGCCCGACGGCGCGGCCGTGAGGGGCGAGCACCTGGCGCGCAGCGGCGAGCACAAGAAGGCTCTCCGGGCCTTCTGCACGCTGCGCGAGCGCGGCCTGCCGTACTTCAGCGACGGGCTCTCCTACGCGGTAGATAGGCTCAGGCTCTACCGCGACATAGGCGAGGGGCACTTCGACGCCGTGGAGTTGAAAGACTGCGCCGACACCCTCGCGCTGCTCGAACCGTTCTCCCTCTTCACGGACTTCAGCAAGCCGCTCACGACCTACACGGGGCTCGACCCCGGCAAGCCGGACGCGAACCCCGTCGGCGGCAAGCTCGCCGAACGCGGCGGGCTCGACGTAATCGAGCTGGTGCAGTCGGGGAGCAAGAAGAAGGATGCAGAGGAGGAGAAGGGGCCGCGCACCGCAATCGGGGCGGGCTCTTAGATAAGGGGTGTGATGATGGCTCAGAATAGATTCCGCGAACTGCGCTGGGTGAACCTCGACGAGATCGCACGGTCGAACGCGGCGAAGCCCGCCGCGCCGGGCGGGCTGGAGTCGCTCGGCCCTCCCGCCGACGCGCAGCACCCGATGGTGAGACTGCTGGGGCGCACAGGCGTCCCGCGCCACCCCGACCCGGCGGCCTCGGCGCGCGAGGAGGCCGAGTTCCTCTTGCAGGCGGCCGGCGAGGTCGAACACCAGTTCATCGTCCAGTACCTCTACGCCCTCTTCTCGCTCGACCTCGCGGCGGGCGGCGCGGTGGCCGCGAAGTGCAGCACCCACCTCGAAGCGGTGGCCGAGGAGGAGATGGGACACCTCCTCACGGTGCAGAACGCGCTGCTCCTCATCGGCGCGCCGCCCTACCTTGAGCGCGAGCGCGCCCCGGCGACCGGGCCGCAGACCTTACCGTTCAAGCTTGAGCCGCCGAGCCTCTCCTTCGTCTCCCGTTTCCTCGTCGCCGAAAGTCCGTTGGACGCCGAGCTGCCGGACGACCTCGGCGACCTCAAAAAAACGGTGGAGCACGTCGGCGTGCTCTACGCGATGCTCTACTGGCTGTTTCAGGATGGCGACGCCCCGCAGGAGCCCTGGCGGCTGCCCCCGCTCGCCTTCCCTTCGGGCCAACACCTGAAGCCGGAGGACTACAACGCCGACCCAGCGCAGGTGAAGAGCCTGCTCAACCGCGCCGCCGACTGGGGGGCCGCCCTCGGCGGCGTCCACGTGCTGCCCCCGCCGACGGCCGCGCTCGACACGCCCGCGCAGATGGCCGACGCCGCGAGGCGCGCGCTCTTCGACGTGGCGCTCCAGGGCGAGGGGCCGGTGGAGGCCGGGCCGCAGGAGCCGAAAGAGACTTCTCACTATCACCGGCTGCTCGGGCTCTACGAGAACATCAAAGGCGCGGGCGCGTCCCTCAAGCTCGCGCTCGATGTGCCGGTCAACCCGTACACGAAGCCGGCCGACCCAGCCGACCCCGAGGCGGAGCCGAACCTCATCACGGACGCCTCGGCCCTGCTCCACGCGCGCCTCTTCGACCTGCGCTACTCGATGCTGCTGCTCGAAATCTTCCTCTCCGTCTCCATCCCGCGCACGAAGCTGGCGGGCGGCGCGCCCGTGCGCCGGACGCTCTCCCGCAGGGCCCTCAGCGTCGAGATGAGAAGGGGCGTCGGCGCGCTGAGTCGTAAGCTGGTGGAGCTGCCGCGGAAGGCGAGCCAAGGCGGCATCGCGCCCCCGTTCGCGGGCGCGCCCTACGGGCTGATGTCCGAGCTCTTCCCGCCGGACGAGCGCGGGGGCTGGGAGCGCCTCCTGCGGCTCATAGACGAGTCGAGCGCCGTCATCGCAGAAGCGGGCGACGGCGCGAGCCCCGAGATGAAGAGACTGCGCGACGACGACGTGGCCTTCCGCACGTTCGTCCAGGAGCGCATTAACGAGTTCAACTGAACAAGGAGACTAAAACCAACATGCCAACCGCCTACCGCATTCACCCGTCCATCGGCATCGCCCGCCTCGGCAACCAGCAGGGCACCGGGCCGCAGGACTACTTCATCGGCCCCGAGTCGCCGGGCCACCACCCTATCCCGCCCGACGGCTACAAGCGCAACGGGAAGATCAAAAGGCAGGGGGCGCGCTTCCGCGTCTACGAGTACGAGACCGACGAGGCCACGGGCGAGTTGAGGCCCGTGCGCGAAATCAACTCGGATCACGCGACCATCAAGTGGACGGTGCTCCTCGCCAACACAAAGGCGTCCGCCCAGACGTTCCCGCCCAACGACCCGCCGTTCCCGCGCAACTCCGACATCGAGGACGAGGACGAGCGCCAGCGGCTCCTGTCTCTGCGTAAGGAGGAGACTATCAACAGCGGCGACCCCGGCCCGCGCCCGCTCGACGACTTCTTCCTCGACACCGGCGGCACCGGCGGCGATGACTTCCGCGTGCACCTCGGCGACCTGCTCACGGACGACAAGGGGCGTCTCATCGTGCTCGGCGGCTATGGCAAGTCGTTCTCGCCGACGGGCGCGGAGCTGGTCGGCACGTTCAATAACGACGAGTGGTGCGACGACTCCTCCGACGGCATCATCACGGCGGAGATCACGCTCAATGGGGCGGGCGGCCCCGTCCCCGACCGGCCGACGGCGCGCGTCATCGTCGGCCCGCCCGACTACGCGCCCGCCATCGAGACTATCGTCTCGCTCTACGACCTAGCCGAAGACATCGCGACGCGGCTGCCCGCCGGCGCGGGCCCGCTGCCCGGCCCCGGCGAGGGCACCGTCTCCTTCGCCCGCCACATCTACCCCATCCTCAGGCGCACGGCCCAGCAGCACTGGGTGACGAAGCAGGCCGACGACGGCCACGCCCCCGGTAAGCAGGCCGACTTCTTACGCGCGGACATCCTGCGCCTGCTGCGCGACCCGGACGCGTCGGACACCTCGCCGGCCTTCATCGCGCGCAACCACGTCCTCAACTATCTCGCCGTGCCCCCCGGCAGCACGCAGCCGCCCGGCGAATACCCCATCATGCCCCTGCTCTCCGGCGAGCCGGACACCGGGCGCGAGTTGACGCTCACGCTGCTTCAGTTCGAGAGGATGGTGCGCTGGGCGAAGGGCGACTTCGACCCGGACGACGGCGTTGACCTAAACGCCCCCGCGCCCGCCTTCGAGCAGATCGACGACGTGGCCGAGCAGGTTCGCGCGCTCGACAGGGCCGGGCTCGACACGGCCATCGGCGGCTCCTTCTACCCCGGACTTGAGGCGTCCCGCTTTCTGCGGGAGGAGTCCATCTGGGTCGCCCCGTTCCGCGTGAGCGACGAGGTGCCGGCCGGGGCGCTCACCGAGGGCATGGCGCTGCCGTGGCAGACGGACTTCCTCGCGTGCCGGCAAGGGTGGTGGCCGGCGAACCGGCCCGACCGGGTCAAGAAGCGCGACCCGGCGAACCCGTCGCAGTTCGTCGACACCGATTGGGAGTTCGACGGCATCAGCGGCGAGAGCTTCACCGAAGGCGACTGGGTGAGGATGGCCTTCGTGGTGCAGGACAGCGACGCTTTCGTCGAGAGCGAACTGGACGAAGGCGCGCTCGAACCGCTCGGGGTTGCGCCCGCTAAGCGGGCGGGGCGGCCGCCCTTCGGCCGCCGGTCGCTGGAGACCGGCGGACAGTGAGGCGGCGGGTGGGATGAGTGATAAAGTCGAGGTGGACGTGGCGGTCGTCGGCGGCGGCCCGGCCGGATGCGCGGCGGCGATTTCGCTGGCGCGGCTGGGCCGCCGCGTCGCCCTGCTTGAGCGCACCGTCTACGGTGCGTCGCGCGTCGGCGAGACTCTGCCGCCGGACGTTCAGCCGCTGCTGCGCGAGCTGGGCGTCTGGGAGCGGTTTCTCGCCGACGGCCATGCCCCCGCCCCCGGCCTCGTGATGCGGTGGGGCGGCGGTGAGCCTTACGAGACCGACCATATCTTTAACCCTTACGGTCACGGCTGGAACCTGGACCGGGTCAGGTTCGACCGCTCGCTCTACCAGGCCGCGAGCGAGCTGGAAGGCGTGTCAGCCTTCTCCGGAGTTTCTCGAATCGTCTGCCGGCGCCGCCCGGAAGGGGCGGGCGGCGCTTGGCTGTTAACTTTCACCGGCAGGGCGGGTAACACTCACGCGGGCGAGCGCGGGGAGCGGAGTCTGCTTCTCAGCGCCCACTTCGTCGTCGGGGCCACGGGGCGGGCTGCCCCCCCGTTCCTGCCGCCCCGCGCAGGGCGTTTGGTGATAGACAATCTAATCGGCGTCATCGGACTAATCCCGCCGCGCCGGCCGCCGGCGCCTCACGCGGGCGAGGGAGAGAACGACCCACGCATCTGGATAGAGAGCGTGCAGGACGGTTGGTGGTATTCAGTCCCGCTGCCCGGCGGGTCGCTCATCGCGGTCTACCTGACTGACGCCGACTTGGTGCGCGACCGAGGCGGGGCGCGCGCGGCCTGGCGGAGCACACTCGCGCAAACTCTCCGGCCGGCCTCCCACCCCTACCCGGGCACGGTTACGAAGGAAGCCGGTCTGTCCCCGGCCGACTTGCGCGTGGTCGCGGCCGGCAGTTACTGCCGCCGCGGCCTGGTCGGTCAGGACTACCTGCTGGTGGGCGACGCCGCCTGCGCGTGGGACCCCTTGTCCGGCCAGGGCGTCCTTCGCGCGCTCAGCGAAGGCCCAATGGCCGCGCGGGCGATTGACGCCTACATGAGCGAGCGTGACCGTGGCGCGTTAACGACGTATGAGGAGCGCATATTGAATAACTTCCTCACCTATTTGAGGGAGCGATGCGAGACATACCGGAGGGAGACTACGTGGCCTTCGTCACCTTTCTGGCATCGCCGCCACAATGCATGCCGCGCCGACACACTTGGCTTTGTCACTAGCCGCCGTATCGCCGCACGTTGAGATAAATGGTAGACAATGGCTAATTCAGATAGACGGCGCTTTATCAAAAATTCAAATACAGGACTTTCAGTCACGACTGCTGCATAATATAAATTCAATCCATGTTTTCTTCTCCAGCCGGGAGGGCTTTTTAGCCGTACTTCTGAAAATTTCATTATATGCGCAAAAAGTGCAGGAAATTTTCGCTTTATGCGCGAAAACATTTTCACTTTATGAGCTAAAGGCACCTGTAAGTTGTTGATTCCCTGTGAGGGGAATTTTCAGTTTATGCGCGAACCTACAAAGGGATGACGCGGACTATGACGAGAGCCCGCTGTGATGTCTGAAGAGACAACAGCGGGACTTTTTTTGGTGCGGCGGGAGTTCTTATGTCTGACCCGAATCGAATTGTTGGGGACGAAATCAGGATGCCGCTCACGTCGGAGGACGTGAGCGGGGGACGCGTCACGAAATTGCGTGAGTTGTTCCCGGAAGCGTTCGCGGAGGGGCATGTTGATTTGCGCCGTCTGAGTGAATTGCTGGGCGAAGCGGCGGACGAGGGCGCGGAGCGTTACGGGCTGTCGTGGGCGGGGCGGGGCGACGCGGTGCGGGCGATTCAGTCTCTGAGCACGGGGACGCTCGCGCCTGCGCCGGAATAGTCGGTGAATTTCGAGACGACCGGGAACCTGTTTATCGAGGGCGACAACCTTGAGGTGCTCAAGCTGTTGCAGAAGAGTTATCACGAGCGGGTGAAGATGATCTACATCGACCCGCCTTACAACACGGGCAACGAATTCATCTACCCCGACAGCAATACCAGCGCCGCGCCTTGCAACTGTGACATGAATAAGCGCATTATAACTTTCGTCTACTCCTTCTCTTGCGCCTTGACGGTGAAGTGCCACGCGCCTCAAACAATGGCGGCGGCGTTTTCGGATAGTTCGAGAGCAGGGCGAATTGAATACACAGAAGCCGCGCTGCCAGAGCATCCGGACACGAGCCTTCGCTGCCACCGTTTCACCGAAGCCACTTTTATTCGAAGCTTCTCTTGATACTCCTCAAACAGGAGAGGTACATCTACATGTCAATGAAACTTTACGTCGGTAATCTTTCGTTCGAGACTTCGAGCGACAACCTCCAGCAACTCTTTGCGCAGGCCGGCACGGTCGAGTCCGCTTCGGTCGTCGAAGACCGTGAGACGGGCCGCTCGCGCGGCTTCGGCTTCGTCGAGATGTCTTCGAAGGAAGAAGGCGCAGCGGCCATCTCGCAGTTCGACGGGAAGGAACTCGGCGGTCGCAACCTGAAAGTCAACGAGGCCAAGCCGCGCGAGAATCGTGGCGGCGGCGGCTTCGGCGGCGGAGACCGCGGCGGCCAGCGCGACTCACGCTACTAAACGCGTTCGAGTAGAATTTCCAACGGATATAGAGTGCCCCCGGCGACGAACAGGTTTTCGCCGGGGGCCTTTTTTTGGCCTTCCTCGGGAGGGCTTCGGGCCATATTCTTCCACGGTCGCAAAGGACGAATTTTCGAGTGGTTCGCCTAGTGAGTGAACACTCTCGCGGGGCGGCAAGCCTTGCAACTGTGACACGAAATAGTGCATCATAGCCCCCGACTACTCCTTCTCTCGCGCATCAACGGTGATGCGCCCCGTACCTCGAAGAGTCGGCGGCGGCGTTTGGATGATACGAGAGCAGGCTGATTTCAACTTTAGAAGCCGCTCACTTAGAGCGTCCGAACGCGAGCCTTCGCTGCCACCGTTACACCGAAGCCACTTGGATTCGAAGCTTCTCTCAAACTCCCACACAATGAGGAGAGGTACATCTACATGTCAATGAAACTTTACGTCGGCAATCTCGCGTTCCAGACCACCAGCGAAGACTTGCAGGAGCTGTTCGCGCAGGCCGGCACGGTCGAGTCCGCTTCGGTCGTCGAAGACCGTGAGACGGGCCGCTCGCGCGGCTTCGGCTTCGTCGAAATGGCGACCAAGGAAGAGGGCGAGGCGGCCATCTCCCAGTTCAACGGGAAGGAAGTCAACGGACGCAGCCTGACTGTCAACGAAGCGCGCCCGCGCGAAGACCGCGGTAATCGCGGCGGCGGTGGCGGCGGTCGTGGCGGCTTCGGCGGCGGTGGTGGCGGCGGTCGCGGCGGCTACGGCGGTGGCGGCGGTGGTGGCGGTCGCGGCGGCTACGGCGGCGGCGGCGGCAATCGCAGCGGCGGCGGTGGCGGTGGCGGCGGCGGTAATCGCGAGCCCCGCTGGTAAGATCGTCTGAGACGACCAGCGAACCTTTACACCCGAGCGCCCCTGGCGACAAAACATATACGCTGGGGGCGCTTCAGGTTTTTCAAGCACGAAGGACGCGCCGCGGTACGAGACCGAGAGGGCGCGCAAAGGAACTAAATGAATTTTGCTGAACTGGGACTTCAACCCGCGCTGGTGCGCGGCTGCGAGTCTCTCGGGTACACTGAACCCACACCCATTCAAGGACAGGCGATTCCTGTCATATTGAGCGGCTCCGATCTGATCGGCTGTGCCGAGACCGGCACGGGGAAGACAGCCGCGTTTCTTCTTCCGACTATCCAAAAGATGATGGAGCAACCGCGACCCGGCGTCCGCGTCCTCGTCATCGCCCCGACGCGCGAGTTGGTCTCGCAGATCGTCGAGAGCTACCGCGAACTCGCCCCGAAGAAAGCCCCGCGTTGCGTCGGCATCATCGGCGGCGCAGGCATGGGCCGCCAGTGCGACGCACTGAGGCGCGGCGCGCAGGTGATAGTCGCCACTCCGGGCCGTCTGCTCGACCACATGGAGCGCGGCACGGTTAGCCTTTCGAGCGTCGAAGTGCTCGTCTTAGACGAGGCCGACCGCATGCTCGACATGGGATTCTGGCCTTCCATCCGAAGGATTCTGGCTGAACTCCCCAGCGAGCGGCAGACGCTTCTCTTCTCGGCCACGATGTCTTCGGCTATCGAAGAGATCGCGCGCAAGACGATGCGCAAGCCACAGATGGTCGAAGTGAGCCAGCGCGGGCGTGCCGGCATCACCGTCGAGCAGATGGCTTACCCCGTCGCGACCGAGTCGAAGACGGCGCTGCTCTTAGATTTGCTTGAGCGCGAGCGCTTCGAGCGCGTGCTCGTGTTTACGCGCACGCGGCGCGGGGCCGAGCGCCTCTCGCACATCCTCGAAGCGCGCGAGCATAGGGTCAATCGCATCCACGCCGACCGCACGCAGCCGCAGCGCGAGGCCGCCCTGCGCGGCTTCAAGGACGGCGACACGCGCGTCCTCGTCGCGACCGACATCGCGGCCCGCGGCATCGACGTGGATTCCATCTCGCATG
>Ga0136617_10003481_pt1 | contig 14073 bp, 11 predicted proteins | sample AntDrymUQ3222106_2_FD_129672 | JGI IMG/M metagenome (GOLD analysis project Ga0136617, IMG submission 129672) | Polar desert sand microbial communities from Dry Valleys, Antarctica - metaG UQ322 (21.06) | ecosystem: Environmental > Terrestrial > Soil > Desert | place: Antarctica: Dry Valley... | reverse complement strand
TCGTACATGGCAAGGTCGCCGCCGGCCGGCAGCCAGACATCCAACACGGCCACCCCGTCGGGGCGAAGGTGTCGGGCCATGACCGCGATGGCCTGGCGTTGGCTGGCCGCGTCGCCCAGCTGCAGCAGCGTGTTGAGGGCCAGGATCACGAGCCCGAAGCGCTCATCGACCCGCAGCGTTCGCATGTCTCGCCGCAGCAGCGTCAGGCTGCCCGTCGCGCTCGGGCCATCCTTCGACCGGCCGCGCGGTCGTTCTCGCCGCCAGCCATCCCTGGCCCGCTTCAGCATGTGGCCATCGACATCGACCGCCGTGACCGCGTGGCCAGCCATGGCCAACGGCACGGCCAACCGTCCGGTGCCGGCGCCCAATTCCAGGATGGGACCGGTCACCCGTTGCGCCCACGCGAGATAGAGCGGCAGATCACCCGGATCGTCGGCCAGATCGAGGTCGTAGTAGCGAGCGAGCGACTCGCCATCGAACGCGCTCCTCGGGCCAACGACCGCGGCCTTGCCTCGCCCGCGGCGCCTCGGGGTCCTCTCAGCCGGCGCGGAACTCACGCCATGCGTCTTGCACCAGGTGGGGCTCGGAGTACAGGTCGAACGCCGTCTGGGCGACCAGCGCCGCGGCGATCAGGGTCACCTCGTCCGCTCGGGGTAGCGCCGCCGCGTCGCGGAACTCGATGGAATGGCCGGCCACCCCTTCATCGCAGATGGCGAGCATCGGGTGGATGGTCGGTAGCACCTGGCTCACGTTGCCCATGTCAGAGCTGCCCAGGCTATCCGGCAGGACATCGTTGTCGGTGATGCCATAGGCCGCCATGTTGGCCAGGAAGGCAGCGCGCAGGGCGGTGTTGTCCTTCATCGTGGAAGAGCCGCCCGTGAACACGGCTTCTCCCTCACAGTCGGCCGCCATCGCCGCCGCCTGGACCAGGCCGCGGAAGCGCTCCTCCATCCGCTCGAACTCGGCCTGGTCCGGACTCCGGACCATGAACCGTCCTGCCGCACGGCTGGGGATGATGTTGGCGGCCGTGCCGCCGTCGGTGACGATGCCATGGACGCGCGCATCGGGGCGCAGTTGTTGACGCCACAGCCCGACCGAGGTGAACAGCATGATCAAAGCATCCAGGGCATTGCGGCCCTTCCATGGATCGGCCGCAGCGTGCGCCTGGAGGCCGGTGAATGCGACCTCTATGTCGACGCTGGCGAGCAGCGAACAAGCGGCCTGGGTCCGGTCGCTGGGGTGGAAGAGCAAGGCTGCGTCGATGCCTTGGAAGAGGCCGTCGTCGATCATCCATTGCTTGCCCGACCCGCGCTCCTCCGCCGGTGTGCCCAGGAAGACGATCTCACCAGCCAGCTCCGGAGCCAGCTCGGCCAGCGCGATGGCCGCCCCGACGCCACTCGCCGCCATCGTGTTGTGGCCGCAGCCGTGGCCCAGTCCCGGCAAGGCGTCGTACTCGGCGAGGATGCCGATCCGAGGGCCCTCCCGGCCGCGCCCGCCGGCCAGGCGGCCGCGCACTGCTGTCTCCAGCCGACCTGCCGGATGCTCTACCGCGAAGCCGTGACGGGCGACCGCCTGGGCCACCCAGGTGGCGGCATGGCGCTCTGCGAATGCCGGCTCGGGATCAGAGTGGATGCGATGGGAGAGATCGAGGATCTCGGTCCGGTGGGCCTCGATGATCTGCGCGATACGGCGCTTGGCGTCTGCCCGTGGCCCCTCGAAGCGACCGTCGGTGACCCGCTGGGTCATACCGTGACGCCAGCTTGCTGCAGCTTGTCGAGTGCTGCCTCGTACCTGATGGTGTGCCCATCGCGCTTACGGACAGCGAGAGCGCTGATGCACTCCAGGGCGGCCCGGTGGGCAGCCATGGCGGTCACCTCGGCGTGATCGTACGGCGGCGAGACCTCCACGATGTCCATGCCGGCCAGCTGCACCGACCCGACGATGCGCCGGATGGCGCGCAGCAGCTCCCGGGTGAGCAAGCCACCCGGCTCCGGCGTGCCGGTGCCGGGCGCCATGCCTGGATCGAGCACATCGATGTCCAGCGACAGGTAAACGGCGTCGGCTCCATCGAGAGCCTCGGAGATGGCGTCATCGATGACCGCTTCCGCGCCGCGCTCCTCTATCTCACGCATCAGGTGCCAACGCATCGACTGCGAGCGCATCCACTCGAATACCTCGGCAGAAGGCCAGTATCCCCGGAGCCCGACCTGCACGAAGTTGCGACCCTTCACAGCGCCCGACTCGATGAGCCTTCGCATCGGCGTGCCATGACCTGACAGGACCCCCCAGTCGTCGTCCGCGGTGTCGGCATGGGCATCGAAGTGGACCATACCGATGGTGCCCGGCGAACGTACCTGGGCGACCGCGCTGGCGCTTGGCCAGGTGATGGAGTGGTCGCCGCCCAGGATGATTGGGATAGCGCCGCTCGATGAGACTTGATGGACCTTGCGGAAGATCATCGCGTGCGCGCGGTCGATCCAGGCCGGCACGATGTCGGCGTCCCCGGCGTCGACGACATCGAGGTGCTCGAACGGCCCGATGTCCAGCTGGAGCGAGTACTCGCCTCTCGTGTAGGTCGCCTGGCGGATGGCGCGCGGACCGAAACGGGCGCCGGAGCGGTAGCTGACACCGTCATCGAACGGGGCACCCACGATAGCCACATCCGGCTTCCTGTCGACGAGCTCCTGTGCCGAGGTGACCGTGTCCCGCCGCGCGAATGCGACGGAGGTGCCGACGTAGGTCGGCGTGTCAGGTGCGACGAACTCCGGGTAGGCAGTGTCCCAGCCGTTGGCACGGGCGTAGTCGGGAGAGTCCAGGGCCATGGCGCGAACCTCGCGCGCGACGCACCGCCGGTTCCGGATGGCAGTCCAGCAGGGAGCGCTGGAGCCATCCTACCGTCCCCGCCCGCCAGGGCACTCGGCGCGCTGTCCATCGATCAACTTCGGGCTGACAGGATGAGCTCGACGAAGACCGCCAGGGCGACAACGAAGAGTACGAGCGGCAGGCTGGCGGCGGCAAGCACGACCAACGACACGATGAGTATCACCACGCACCCTGCCAGCACCGAGCGACGGATGGCGCGCAGCCAGTCACCGCGATACGCGATGCCCCGATGCACGGCGAACACAGCGAGCCACGCCAGTGGCGTCGCGGTCAGGGCGACCGCCGCGCCAAGCAGGATCGCGCCGGCGGCCTGGACCAGGGGCTGCCCGACCGGCGAGCGGCTGGTGAAGAAGTAGACCACCACTAGCCAGCTGATACCGGCTGCAGCGAGGAGACCCAGATTGGCCGATCGGTCCCGCGACTGCACTCACGCGAGTCTACCGACCACATCAGGCGGCGGATGCATGGCACACCTGTCGGTAGGGGCAGTACGAGCATGCGATGCGATCCGGAGTCGGCTCGAACCGCCCGTTGCGGATGCCGTCCGATGCCGACGCGATGCGTTGCCTGGCCTTCGCCAGCCGAGCAGGGTCAGGGACTGCCCGGCCAACGAGCCCGCTCTCCAGGAAGTGAAGCTGTACGGCGGCAGGCAGTGCGCCCGTCTCAGCCTGGTGAGCAAGCGCATAGACCTGGAGCTGAAGGGAGTCGCGGGCGCGCTCTGCCGCTTTGCGCGGGTCGCGCACGTCGCTGGACTTGTAGTCCGTGATGACAGTGCCACCAGAACCCTCATCGACCCGATCGAAGCGGCCGCGTAGCACGTCCGAACCGACCTCGACCGAGAAGGTACGTTCCACGGCGACCGGGACACTGGCCCCCGGGGCAGTCGCGTCCCTGCGGAAACGGCGGAGCGCCTCTTGTCCAGCCGCATGCCGCGCCTCCTCATGCTGACGGGAGAGGAATCCTTCCGCCGACCAGTGGGCATCGAAGACGGCAAGCAGCTCAGTCTCCTCCATCAGCCGACCACGTGCCTGCGCAGTGTGGAAGGCCGCCGCCGCCTGGTGCAGCGCGTTGCCCAGCACCAGAGCGTGATGGGCAGGCGTGGGGACTCCCACCACGTGGCGCAACCGATAGCGCAGCGGGCAGGTCAGATAGTCATCGATCTGGCTGAAGCTGAGCGTCGATGGGCCTGTCACCGGTGTCCCGGCAGGCGACCCGATACCACCGGCTGGCATGGCTGGATGGGCGACCCGGTCGATCCGATCGGTCGCCGTCTCCGTGACTGCAGCCGCACCGGCCAGCACTCGCTCGAACGGGATATCCAGTGCTTCCGCGATGAACGGCGAAGGTCGGCGCGTCCGACCCGTCCCTGTCCGGCGTGACCAACTCAGATGCAATTCGTCGCGCGCTCGAGTCATGGCCACGAAGCACAGCCGCCGCTCCTCCGCGTGAGGCGCCTCATCCACGAGCGCCCTCGCCACTACTTCAGCCGGCAGCGCCAGGCGATCAGCACGGCCACGCAACGGGAACCGTCCATCGACCAGTCCGATCAAGAACACGACCGGAAACTCGAGGCCCTTGGCGCGATGCACAGTGAGCACGCTCACTTCATCGGCGTGAGCATCGCCATCGGGAGGCAGGAGGTCATCGCCAGCCTCCACCAGCGACTGCAGGTGCGGCACGACGGTGCTCAGCCGGTCATCCTCCAGCAGGGAGGCCCTGGCGCGCAGGACGTCGAACAGCCGTGCCAGGTCGCGCAGTGGCGCGTCATCCCCCGACCCGGCCGCCTGGATCATCTCGCGCAGCCGGCCGCTGCGGTCCAGATGCCCGTACAGCACCTCGGCGGCCGGTCTCAGGTGAGCCATCTCCATGGCCGTGCGCAGGTCCGCCCGGAGGCACGCCAGACCGCGGTTCGTGGCCTCGGGCAGGCGCAGGAGCCGCGGCTGGTCCTCCAGCTCCGTGATAACCGACCAGAGCGAGCGGTGGCGGCGACGGGCGAGCTCGACGATGAGGGTGAGCGGCTCGCCGCCCAGTCGGTAGGGGGCACCGGTGGCCATGCCGTAGAGGTCGATGGTGCTATCGGGAGCGATGGCACAGCGCAGGAAGCTGAGGCACTCCCGGATGTGCGGACGTTGGTACAGCCCGACCGGCCCGACGGATCGGACGGGCACCGCCAGGTGGCCCAGGCTCTGGACGACCGGCGCGGTGTCGGCGTGCGTGCGGGCGAGGATGGCGAAGTCACGCGGACGCTGCCCGCCTCGGATGCGCTCAGCGATCAGGGCTGCCAGCGCGTCCGCTTCCGAGGCCGCGGAATCGAAGGCCCGGAGACGCACCTTCTCCGGTCCTCGCTTGCGTCGCACGGCGACGAGGGTCTTGTCCAGGCCTTCCCGTGCTTCCAGCCGATGGGGATCGTTGTGGCGGACCAGGCGTTGAGCCGCCACCAGGATGGGCGCGTGTGACCGATGGTTGCGCCGCAGCACGACGCGCTGAGTGCCCGGGAACGTATCGGAGAAGCCCATGATGTTGCCCACGGCCGCCCCTCGGAAGGTATAGATGGACTGATCGTCATCACCTACGACGGTGACGTTCTTCTTGCGCCCTGCCAGCAGCGACAGCAACCGGAGCTGGACCGGATCGGTGTCCTGGAACTCATCCACGAGCAGGTACCGATAGCGCCGCTGCAACTCCGCCCGTATCGCTGGACGCTCTGCTAGCAGGCGCGCGGCGAGTGACACCTGATCGGCGAAGTCGATCAGACCGCGTTCGACCAGGAGGGCCTGATAGCGGTCGTAAGCGATGGCCAGCTCTCGCTCTCCAGCCGCGGCATCGGCCAGTGCCGCGGCGTCCTCTATGCCAGCGCCATCAGCCAGCGCGGCGGCCCGCGCCCTGGCTGCCATGAGCTCGGAGTGGTGCATCAAGTCGGCCGGAGTGAGACCCTCGTCCTTGGCCCGTGTACAACGGTCGACGATGGTCGCCAGGAAGCGGGTGGGATCAGCCAGTGGGCGATAACGGTCAAGACCAAGCTCGAATAGGTGCTCCTTGAGGAGGGCGACCGCTTCCGCCCGATCTATCAGCCGCGGCGCCATGGGCAGCCCGAGCTCATGGGCCGATTCGCGGATGAGCCCATCACCGAATGCGTGGAAGGTATGGATGGCTGCTTCTGCGTGGCCGTACGGCACGAGTAGGTCCACCCGGGCCGACATCTCCGCCGCAGCCCGCTCCGTGAACGTCAAGGCCAGTATCTCCGCCGGCCGGGCCCTCTTGGTCGCCACCAGCCAGGCGATGCGCCGGGTCAGGACCTCAGTCTTGCCGGTACCCGGCCCGGCCACCACGAGGAGGGGTCCCTCAGCGTGGGTGACCGCCCGGCGCTGGTCGCGATCCAAGCCGCGCAGCAGAGCCACGACTTCGGGCAGCGATACCGGGGCTCCCGTAGCTGCACCGACCTGCGCCGGCCGGTCCTCCATCAAGCGTCTGACTTCCATGCCAGCAGGCTCGCTCATGGCCGTGCCAGCTGTCTGTCACACCGCCCTTCGATCGTAGGCACCGGCGCGACGGAGAGCCTCCGTCTCCTCCTCCGACAGAGGCGCCTCGCTACGGCCGCCGACGATCTCCTTGAGGTAGACCCGCGTCGCTTGCCTGGAATGGAGGCTCGACAATACGAAGCCGTTGACCTCGCTGTCCAACAGCGCCAGCGCGAAACTCTGATTCGAGCCGGTGTCGTCGAACGGATTGAAGCGCACGAGGCCGACCAGCTTCATCGCTTTCTGGCCTCCCACCTCCAGCTCGTCGAGCCGCTCGGCCAGCTCACGCGAGCTTCCAGCGAGCGCCCCGATACGGTCATGCACATCGGCCAGGTCCGCCTCCTGGTCAGCGCTGGAGCTCCGCCTGGCGAGTGCCGGACGCTCGACCTGGGCGGGCATGGAACGGGCCACTCGAAGGGCGACCACGATGGCGATGAGGGAAACGACGAGCGCGACGACAGCCAGCAGGGCGGCCAGCGACTCGGGCACGGCAGGGCTCCTGGGTCGATGTGACCGGAACGGACGGGCCCATGGTACCTGCGGCCTGCCGGCGCCGGCCGCTGGTATCCTCTGTCGCCGTGAGCAAGCGCACCCGAGGTACCGGCCGTCCCGTCCGTCATCGCCCGGGTGCGCGCCCGCCCAGCGCCAGGCCAGCGAGCGCCCTGCGCCCGGCGCGTCCCCTCGTCGACGACATCGGCAAGGCGCCAGCTGGGATCGATTCAGGGCCACCACTGCGGGCCGCGGAGACCATCCCAGGCGACTCGCCAGCCGTCGGCACCAGCTCGCCAGCCGTCGGCACCAGGGAGCCGGACGCGGTCGGCGCCGGCGTGCGACCGCCCCCGCACTCAGCACACCATCGGCTGCGGGCCAAGCCGGGCAGCCTGCTCGCCGCCCGAGCCGAGAGCGAGTACATCTACGTGGGCCAGGACCTCCGCCGCATCAGCCTCGTCGCCGCACTCCTGGCGGCCATCCTCATCGGGCTGTGGGTGGTCCTGGTGCTGCTCGGCGTTTCGCCCCTGTACTAGATCCCGCCGGGCGACCATCGGGCTCGTCCACGCCCGGGACGTCCTCGCCACGGTCCCGCCGCTCGCGCTCCGCGGTGCGCCGCTTGTCATCCTCCGTTTGACGCATGATGGCGGCGCCAGCCCCTAGCGCCCCGCGTCGGGCGTCTGCTTCTGGGCGATCCTCTTCCGGCCCTCGGCCGCCAGCTTCATGGCGTCACCCATACCTGCGGTCGGCGGCGTGGCGCGGTTCTTTCGGCGGGGCGGCCTGCCCTCCTCTCGCGCCGCCCGACGAGCCTCCTCGCGGGCCGCCATCCGAGCGGCGAGCGTGACCTCGAACCCCTGGTCCCCCGGCACGTAGTAGCGCCGCCCGACGAGCGCGTCCGGGAGGTACTGCTGCTCCACATCGTCGCCTTCGAAGTCGTGGGGGGACTCGTACCCGACGCCGAACCCGTGGCGCTTCAGCAGTGGGTGACCGGCCGACAGCAGGTGCCCTGGGACGGGCAGCGAGCCGTGCTTCATCACGTCGGCCATAGCGGCACCGTACCCGCGCCCGACCGAGTCCGACTTGGGAGATAACGTGACAAAGGCGGTCGCCTGAGCCATCGCGTACTGCGCCTCGGGCAGTCCCACCCACTCGAGCGCCTGGGCGGCCGCCACCGCTAACTGGAGCGCGCGCGGATCGGCATTCCCGACATCCTCCGATGCCGCGATGATGATGCGCCGGCAGATGAAGCGCGGATCCTCGCCCGCCGCGACCATCGTGGCCAACCAGTACAGGGCCGCGTCAGGGTCGTTGCCGCGCATGCTCTTGATGAAGGCACTGACCGTGCCGTAGTGGCCATCGCCGGCCCGGTCGTAGGCCAGGATGCGCTCCTGGGCAGCGGTCTCCACTTCCTCCAGTGATGGGCTTACCGGCTTGCGCGCATCGGGATCGTCCGCCCCGGCCATCGCCGCCGCCGCTTCCAGGACATTGAGCGCGGCTCGGGCATCACCGGCGCTGATCGAGACGAGGTGCTCGCGCGCGTCTGCTGGCAGCTCTACAGACCCCTGGAAGCCGCGCTCATGGCCGAGTGCCCGATCGACGATGGCGCCTACCTGCTCGTCGCTGAGCGGCTCGAGGCGAAACACCCGCAAGCGCGAGAGAAGCGCTGAATTCACCTCGAAGTAGGGGTTCTCAGTGGTCGCCCCGATGAGCGTGATGGTGCCGTCCTCCACCTGCGGCAACAGGGCATCCTGCTGGGCCTTGTTGAAGCGATGTATCTCGTCCAGGAAGAGGACCGTGGAACGGCCACCCCGCTCGATCCACTCACGGGCCCGGGCGATGACCGCACGCACATCGGCCACCCCGCTCATGACCGCGCTGAGGGTCATGAACGGAGCGTCCACGGCCTCAGCGAGCAATCGAGCAAGGGTCGTCTTGCCCACCCCCGGCGGGCCCCACAGGACCATCGACGCAAGGTGTCCGCGCTCCACCATGCGGCGCAGCGCGCCGCGTTCGCCGACGAGATGGGCCTGGCCCTCGAACTCCTCGAGCGCCCGAGGTCGCATCCGGGCGGCGAGCGGTGCGTGCGCCGATGCGCCCGACAGATCGAGCGCCTCGGGCGTGGCTCCACTCGCGCGACGTGGCGGCATGTCGATCAGTCTACGGCGGTCGACCGCTGCCTATCGACGTCGCGCCGGCCCTCCGCGTACCATCGAGGTCCCCGACACTGACGGCCAGACATCCCGTGCGAACTCCGGAGGAACCCCGCGTGAGCCAGACGACCCATCTCCGCATCCCAGGCCCGACCCCCCTCCCCGACGCGGTCCGTGAGGCGGGTGGCCGCCAGATGGTCAACCATCGCGGTCCGGAGTTCAAGGCGCTGTTGGGTCGAGTGTCGTCTGCCCTCCAGCGGGCATTCCGGACCGAGAACGAGGTCCTCATCCTGACCTGCTCAGGTACGGGTGGCTTGGAGGCCGCCGTGGTCAATCACCTCTCGCCCGGTGATGCCGTGCTGTCGGTCAGCATCGGGGCCTTCGGGGACCGCTTCGCCAAGATCGCCTCACGCTACGGAGCCGACCTGACCAGGCTGGACATCACCTGGGGTCAGGCGGCGCAAGCGGCTGCCGTGGCCGACGCTCTGGCCGGCATGGCCGCCCAGGGTCGTCCGGCCAGGGCCGTCCTGCTGACGCACAACGAGACCTCCACCGGTGTCACGAACCCTCTCCCGGAGCTGGCCGCAGCAGCCCGTGCGGCGGCGCCCGATGCGATCCTCGTGGTGGACGGCATCAGCGGCCTTGGCGCGGTGCCCTTCGAGACGGACGGCTGGGATCTGGACGTCGTGGTGACCGGCTCGCAGAAGAGCTGGATGGCGCCGCCCGGGCTGGCCATGGTGAGTGTCTCGCCGCGCGCGTGGGAGGCGGCCAAGGCAGCCACCATGCCGCGCGTCTACTTCGACCTGACGCTACATCGCGATAGCGCAGTGAAGGGGGAGACGCCGTGGACGCCGGCGGTCGGTGTCGCCTTCGCGCTCGATGTCGCGCTGGGCATGCTCGAGGCAGAAGGCTATGCCCACATCTTCGCTCGCCACGCCGCTTGCGGGGCGGCGACCAGGGCTGGTCTCCAGGCGATGGGCATCCGCCTGTTCGCAGATCCCGCCCATGCCTCCGACACGGTCACATCGGCGGTCGTGCCCGATGGGGTCGAGTGGTCGACCATGAACCAGGAGCTGCGCGGCCGCGGACTCGTCCTGGCCGGAGGCCAGGGCGCATTGACCGGCAAGATCTTCCGGGTCGGCCATCTGGGGGCGGTCACGACGGACGACATCCTGGCGGCACTGACCATCCTGGAGGAGGGCTGCGGCGCGCTGGGCATCGAGATGACAGCGGGACGGGCGGTGGCAGCCGCCCGCGATGCCATCGCCAGCCACTCCGTAGCTCCCGCCGACCGCCAGGATGCGTCGCGGCTGGCGGTCGCGAGCCCGGCCTGACCAGCCCGCGTTGCGCGTCCGCCGCTGGCGGACGGCGGAGGCGAGTGATCGTCGCTGAGCCGCTTGCGCCGGAAGGGCTGGAGCTGTTGCAGGCCCATCATGAAGTCGATGTGCTGACCGGTCTCTCGCGCAGCGAGCTGCTGGCGGCCCTGCCCGGTCATGAAGCTCTCCTCGTGCGCAGTGCGGTCCAGGTGGATGCCGAGGCGGTGGCGGCGGGGTCGGACCTCATCGTCATCGGTCGGGCCGGCGTCGGCATCGACAACATCGACCTGGCGGCAGCCACCCGGGCCGGCATCACCGTGGTCAACGCTCCGACCGGCAACACCATCGCGGCCGCCGAGCACACCCTGGCGCTGTTGCTGGCGCTGGCCCGCCGGGTGCCACCGGCTGACGCTTCGCTGCGCCGGGGCGAATGGCGACGCTCTGCCTTCACCGGTTCCGAATTGCGCGGACGGACTCTCGGCATCATCGGCCTGGGCAAGATCGGGATGGCCCTGGCCGACCGGGCGCGCGGGCTGGAGATGGTGCTGGTCGGCCACGACCCGTACGTCACGGAAGAGCTCGCGACTCACCATGGTGTCCGGCTGGTGGCGCTCGATGAGCTCCTCAGGACCGCCCACGCGGTCACCGTGCACGTGCCGTTGACGCGCTCCACGCGCGGCCTCATCGGGGCCGCCCAGCTGGCGATGATGAGACCGGACGCGCTGCTCATCAACGTCGCCCGCGGAGGGGTGATCGAGGAGGACGCGCTTGCTGCGGCACTCCATGCCGGCCGGCTGGGTGGGGCGGCGGTCGACGTCTTCGTCAACGAACCGCCTGTCGACTCACCGCTCCTGGGCGCACCCGACACGGTGCTCACGCCACACCTGGGCGCGTCGACGACGGAGGCCCAGACGCGCGTCGCCGTGGAGGCTGCCGAACAGGTCCTCGACGTGCTGGCGGGCCGCCCGGCCAGGTACGCCGTCAATGCACCACTGCTGACGCCCGAGACCGCCGGCGCCCTGGCGCCCTATCTGCCACTGGCCCGTACCCTCGGCCAGTTCTATGCGCAGTTCGCGCCGGACCTGGAAGGGCTGACGCTGGAAGTAGCCGGCGAGCTGGCTGCGTACGATGCCTCGCCACTGGCGGCGGCGGCTCTCGGCGGGCTCCTTGAGACGGTCACGGAGGAGCGCGTCAACCTGGTCAATGCGTCTCATGTCGCGAAGGCTCATGGCATCTCGATGGTCGAGCGCAAGGATCCCGAAGCCGGCCGGTATGCCTCGATGCTCACCCTCTCCGGTTCGACAGCGGTGGGCGGGACGGTCTCTGCTGGCGAGTCACGGCTGGTGCGCCTGGACGGCTACTGGGTGGACATCCCGCCGGCTCCCCAGATGCTGGTCACCCGACACCAGGACCGACCCGGCACGATGGGCTCCATCGGCCGGATCCTGGGTGAGGCCGACGTCAACATCAGCGCCATGCATCTGGGCCGGGCCGGCTTGCGCGCGGACGCGATCATGATCCTGGCACTCGATGAAAGCGTGCCGCTCGAAGCGGCGGCGCGCATCCGCGAGCAGGCTGCGGTGCTGGACCTGTGGCTCGTGCGCCTCGAGTGAGTCACTCGCGGCATGAAGGCCATGCGTTCCTGGCCTTGGTGCGCCATGCCCAGAGCACCTGGCTGGCTGAGGGTCGCTTCCAGGGCCGTAGTGACCCACCCCTTTCCGAGCTCGGCCATCGCCAGGCGGCACTGGTCGCCGGACGCCTTAGGGACATCGCGGCGCCGCCTGCCTTGCCCCTTCCAGACACGCCTCCCGTGGCCATCCATCACTCGCCATCGGCCAGGGCCGCCGAGACGGCCGTGGCCATCGCGAGGGCACAGGACACGACCGTCCCGTTGGTCGCCGCAGAGGCACTCATCGAGCTCAGCCAGGGAGACTGGGAAGGGCTGACGCATCGGGAGGTGGAGGCTCGATGGCCGGACGAGCTAAAGGCGTGGCGCGCGACGCCGTGGGCCGCCAACGCGCCGGGCGGCGAGAGTCTCACCGACGCCAGCCGGCGTGTGGCCAGGGCGGTCGAGGCGATGAAAGCGGAGTTGGATCCTCCGACCGGATCACCGCGCTGGCTCATCGCGGTCACCCACGACGGGGTACTGAGGCTGACCCTCATGCACCTGCTGGACATCGGCCTGGAGCGCTTCTGGGCATTCCCTTTCCCGCTCGCCGGGGTGACCGTCGTCGAGGTCGGGTCCGGAGTGGGCCGGCTCCATGCCCACGCCCTCGTGGGTCACCTGGCTCCGCTGGAGACGGCCGCCCTCAGCGACACCCGAACCGGCTCTGATCGGCGTGGCGCCCTCTGACCCTGCCCGCGCGTCCTCGACACCTGGGCGCGGGCGTCGGTCCTAACGGTCGCGGCGCGACAGACGCGCGGGCAGCCTTCGTCGTCGTACCGCCATCCGGATGAGACCGATCCGGACGCGTCGATAAGCATCTCGAAGCTGCGCCAGCAACTCGGCCTCTGGCGGGCGACTTGCGTAAGTGGTCTCTACCTTGGCTCGAGCGACCAGTCGTAAGTCGCTACTCATGGCCGGCAGCAACTCCCCCAGGATGCCCGCATATTCGTACGCCGTCTGGTGAGGCCGCGGCCCGTAGCCGAACCGGCCGGCCAGTCGCGCCACGCCACGATAGGCGATGTCGGGGGCGATCTGCGGAGACCGACGAGCACGGTACAACGATGCCAGGGCCAGCAGCACACCGAGGACGATCGCGACGGCAAGCCCGATACCCAAGACCGACGCCGGCTCGGACCCGAGCGGGCTGCCGGTCAACGGTAGTTCCTCGGGCGGGAGAGGCGGCCGACCAGCCGGCCCGTCCACGGCCCCGTCGCCTTGACCGGAAGGCTGGGGACTGGGGACCGGTCGCACGGGAGCATCCGATGGATCACCCGGCTCGAGTGTCGTCGGACGCTGGCCATTCTCTTCATTGCCAGGCGTGGGGTCGAAGCGGACCCAGCCATAGTCGGGGAAGTAGACCTCCACCCACGCGTGAGCAGCGCTCCGATCGACCTCCCAGCTGCCATCCGCCAGTCGGCGGCCAGGCAGGTAGCCCATGGCCAGCCGAGCCGGGATGGCTTGGCTGCGCAGCAGCATCGTCAGCGTCGTAGCGAAGTACTCGCAGTAGCCGACCTTCGTCTGGAGCAGGCAGTCGGCGATGCGATCGCGGCCGCATAGACCACGCACGTCGGTCGCGTACTGAAAGCCGCCGTCGCGGAACAGATACAACTGCAGAGCTTCGGCCACATGATATGGATCGCGCCGACTCTCAGGCAGCCGACTGACGACCCTCTCAGCCGTCGAGTGGACCAGGTCGCCGACCGACCCGGGTCGGATATCAAGGAAGCGGGCGATCCAATCGGGGTAGTCGGTCCCGGCCGCCGCGAGATCGGCGGCGGTGACGTCGTTCGCGCCGGCGTCCGCTGCCGATACCAGCGAGGTGACGGTGTACTCGCCGCCCGGGTCTATCGGATCGCGAAGGTCGACCGCGATCACCGGGCCTGCCGGGCCGTTGATCAGGACCTCCGCATCGCGATCGAGCGAAACGGCGGCGGCCGGCGCGAGGACCGTACCACCGGCTAGGTCGACCGACGTCACTCGGGCGGTGACTTCGGTGAAGGCATCGCCGTCGAGCGGCTCGTTCGGCCGATGGGCCATCAGGTCACCTCCGG
>Ga0136617_10003480_pt1 | contig 14073 bp, 10 predicted proteins | sample AntDrymUQ3222106_2_FD_129672 | JGI IMG/M metagenome (GOLD analysis project Ga0136617, IMG submission 129672) | Polar desert sand microbial communities from Dry Valleys, Antarctica - metaG UQ322 (21.06) | ecosystem: Environmental > Terrestrial > Soil > Desert | place: Antarctica: Dry Valley... | reverse complement strand
CTCGGGCGTCCAGCTCAGCAGCCCGATCGCGCCGCCCGGACGGCATACGCGGACCAGCTCGCCGGCGACCTCCCGGTGGTGGGGCGCGAACATCGCGCCGATCGACGACATCACGACGTCGAACGACTCGTCGTCGAACGGCAGGTGCTCGGCGTCGGCCTCGGCCCAGTCGAGCTGAATCCCGTCGGCCTCCGCGCGGCGCCGGCCCGCCTCCAGCAGCTCGGGCGTCAGGTCGCTGGCGATGACGTTCGCGCCGCGCTGCGTCGCGGGCAGCGAGGCGTTGCCGGTGCCGGCGGCGACGTCGAGCACGCGCATCCCGGGGCCGATGCCGCAGGCTTCGACCAGCCGCGGCCCCAGCGGCAGGAGGAACGTCTCGACCATCGACGGATAGTCGCCCGACGCCCACATCGCGCGATGGCGTGCCTTGAGGTCGGAATCCGACATGGTGGACGACACGACGCCCTCCGTTTCGATGGTTGACACGCCGGCCGTACCTGCGCCCGGCCGCCGAGTCCATCCGACGTTCCGGCTCGACGGACTCAGTCCCTGTGGACGACCCGGAGCAGGCGGCGGCGCCCGGCGCGGACCCGGCGGGTGATCTCCGCCTGATCGGGCAGGCGGGTCCACTCGGAGGCGAACTCGGCCCCGAAGAGCAGGACGATCGAGGCCGCGTAGACGAACAGGAGCAGCGCCATCAGCGCGCCGAGCGAGCCGTAGAGGGCCCCGAGGTCGGTCAGCTCCTCGAAGTACAGCTCCAGGCCCTCGCGCAGGATCGCCAGCAGCGCCACCGCCACCAGAACGCCCGGCCAGACGTCGCGCGGGCGCTGACGCTGCATCGGCAGCACGCAGTAGAGGAACAGGATCACGCCGCCGGTGAACAGGAACGGCAGCACGTCGCCCACAAAGTCCAGCAGCGCGGCGGCGAGGCCTCCCCCGCCTGCCTCGTCGTCGAGCAGATCGGCCGCGCGGCGGGTGGCGGTCACCGACAGCGAGAGCGCCAGCAGGATCGTCGCGCCGAGGATGAGCACCACGTCGAGCGCCTTGCGCCGCAGCAGCGGCGGGCGGTCGTGGATGTCCCACGCCTCGTTGATGGTGTGGCGCAGCGCGCCCATCACGCCGCTGCCCGCGACGATCAGGATGACGATCGAGATCGGGCCGAGGGTGCCGGCGCCGTCGAGCGAGGCGCTGACCGTGCGCTCGAGCTGCGCGCGGTCCTGCTCCTGCGAGAGCGGGACGTTCCCGAACACGGTCTGCACGACGCGCTCGCGCACCTCCGTGTCGTCGAACACGAGCCCGAAGAAGCCGACGAGCAGCAGCGCGAGCGGGACGAAGCTGAGCATCGCGAAGAAGCCGACCTGCGCGGCGTCGCGATGGATGCGGTCCTCGATCGACTCCACGCATGCGCGCCAGGTGGTCAGCAGCACGCGGTCGAGCAGGCGGCGCGCGAAGCGCATCACCGCGGGGCCGGACCTCATGCGCGCTCGAGCAGCGCGATGCCGTGCTCGCCCAGCGGGACGTCGCCGCCCTCGCGCTCGCCGCCGCCGAGCACGTCGCGCCAGCGGCCGGCGGGCAGGGTCACCGGGCCGCCGTCCCCGCGCACCGCCGCCGCGGCCAGCACCGCGCCGCCGCCGCGCAGGAACGCGATCGTGTCCGGTCCGGCGGCGAGCGGCTCGTAGTCGCCGGCGAACGCGTCCGGGCGGGCGGCGCGCAGGACGAGCGCGCGCACGATCAGCCACAGCTTGCGGGTCTCCTCCGTGGGCGCGGCGCCGCTCCGGACCTCGTCGAGCAGCGCGCGGCGGCGCTCCCAGTCGACCGCGCGCCGGTTGTCCGGGTCCACGAGCGACAGGGAGAGCAGCTCGTCACCCTGGTAGACGTCCGGCAGCCCGGGGACCGCGAGCTTGAGCAGCAGCTGCGCCAGCCCCGCACGGTCGCCGAGGCGCGCCACCTCGGCGGCGAACGGCTCGAAGTCGGCGAGGAACGGGCGGTGATCGTAGAGCGCGCGGCAGAAGCGCAGCACGGCGGCCTCGTGGCGCTCGTCGGGCTCGACCCAGCTCGTGGTGCGCTTGGCCTCGCGCAGCGCCTTCTCCATGTAGGCCTCCAGCCGCTCCGGCTCGATCGGCCACGCTCCCACCAGCGTCTGGAAGACGAAGTAGCGCTCGACCGGGTCCGGGCCGGGCAGCACCGAGCAGGCCTCCAGCCAGCGGCGCGCGTGCTCGGCCCACGCCTGCGGCATGGCCGCGAGCGCGCCGATCCGCGCGCGCACGTCGCCCGAGCGCTTGGTGTCGTGCGTCTGGGTGACGAGCAGGTTGTTGGGGAAGCGCTCCGCGCGCACCCGGTTGGCGGCGTGGAAGGCGTCCACGGAGATCCCGAAGCGACCCGGGTCGCCGCCGACGTCGTTGAGCGCCAGCAGGCGGGCGTAGCGGTAGAAGGCGGTGTCCTCGACGCCCTTGGCCACGATCGGCGGGGTCGTCTGCTGGAAGCGCGTGACGAAGGCGTCCCAGCCGCGCTCGCCCAGCAGCAGGACGCGCGCCAGCGACTCGGGCAGCCCAGCCTCGGCGATCGCCGCCCGATCCTCCTCTGCGACGACGCCCGACCACGGCTCGACGTAGGTGCGGTACACCGGCAGCGCGGCGAGCGCGCGCTCCAGCCCGCCCACCTCGCGCGGCGCCTCGCGCGCCAGCCGCTCGACCTCGGGGAGGAACGTGGTCGAGGCCTGCTCGCGCTTGGCCTCGGCGGCGTAGTCGGCGAACGGCCGCGCGTCGCCGGCGATCTCCTCCCACAGCGCGGTCAGCGGCGCCTCGCCCGCCGGGTCGACGAGCACGGCGGCGACGTCGTTGAGGAACTCGTAGCCGACGGTGCCCTCCACGGGCCAGTCGCGCAGCGGCTCACCGGGGTCGAGGATCTTCTCCACCCACACGTGCGCCGCGCCGCCGTCACGCAGCCGGCGCAGGTAGCCCGCGGGGTCGGCGAGCCCGTCCGGGTGGTCGATCCGCAGCCCGTCGACGGCGCCTTCGCGCACGAGCGCCAGCGCCAGCCGGTGCGTCTCGTCGAACACCGCGGCGTCCTCCTGGCGCACGGCGGCGAGGTGGTCGACGTCGAAGAAGCGCCGGTGGCGGCCGGTCTCCTCGTCGAGGTCGAAGTAGCGCCGCCGCAGCGCCGGGTCGCTCCAGTAGCGGTTGGCGTCGTCGACGGCCATGTGGTTGGGGACGACGTCCAGGATCACGCCCAGGCCGGCCGCGTGCGCGGCGTCGACCAGCGCGCGGAACTCGCCCTCGCCGCCGAGCTCCGCGGAGATGCTGGTCGGGTCGACCACGTCGTAGCCGTGCGTGGAGCCCGCGCGCGCCTGGAACGACGGCGGGAGGTACAGGTGGCTGACCCCGAGGTCGTGCAGGTATCCCACCAGCTCGCGGGCCGCCGCGAAGCCGAAGCCGTCGCCGAGCTGCAGCCGGTAGGTCGCGCGGAAGGCGGTCACGTCACGCCGTGCGCCGCAGCAGGACCAACGAGCGGGCGGCCAGCCCGACGGCGGCGGCGGCCAGGTGCGTCGCGCCGGGCTCCACGCCGTCGGTGCGCAGCTCGCAGGTCCACTCGCGCCCGAAGCGCTCGCCCGGCAGCGTGAACGACGCGTCCTCGTGACCCGCGTTGAAGAGCAGCACGAACGAGTCGTCGACGATCCGCTCGCCGCGCTCGCCCAGCGCGGCGATCGCCTCGCCGTTGAGGAACATGCCGAGCGCGCGCGCAGCGCGGTCGTCCCAGTCGGCCTTGCGCATGCGCCGCCCGTCGGGCCGGAACCACCAGACGTCGGGCAGTCCCGAGCCCTCCGCCTCGCCGCGCAGGAACTGGCGGCGGCGGAACACCGGGTGCTCGCCGCGCAGCGCGATCAGCCGGCGGGTGAAGTCGCGCAGCTCGCCGTCGCCCTCCATCGCCTCCCAGTCGAACCACGAGATCTCGTTGTCCTGGCACCAGGCGTTGTTGCTGCCGCCCTGCGTGCGCCCGAACTCGTCGCCGCCGAGCAGCATCGGCGTGCCCTGGGAGAGCAGCAGCGTCGCCAGGAAGTTGCGCTGCTGGCGGGCGCGCAGCGCGTTGACCTCGGCGTCGTCGGTGTCTCCCTCCGCGCCGTGGTTCCAGGACCGGTTGTCGTCCGTGCCGTCCCGGTTGTCCTCCAGGTTGGCCTCGTTGTGCTTGCCGTTGTAGGAGACGAGGTCGCGCAGCGTGAAGCCGTCGTGCGCGGTGATGAAGTTGATCGACGCGAAGGGGTGGCGGCCATCGGACTCGTAGAGGTCGCTGGAGCCCGTGAAGCGAAAGGCGAAGTCGGCGACGCTCGCCTCGCCGCGCCAGAAGTCGCGCATCGTGTCGCGGTACATGCCGTTCCACTCCGACCACCGGACCGGGAAGTTGCCGACCTGGTAGCCGCCGGGACCGACGTCCCACGGCTCGGCGATCAGCTTCACCTGGCTGAGCACGGGGTCCTGGTGGATCGTGTCGAAGAACGTGCTCAGGCGGTCGACGTCGTAGAGCTCGCGCGCCAGCGCGCTGGCGAGGTCGAAGCGGAAGCCGTCGACGTGGCACTCGCTGACCCAGTAGCGCAGCGAGTCCATGATCAGCCGCAGCACGCTCGGGTGAACCGGGTTGAGCGAGTTCCCGGTGCCCGTGAAGTCCATGTAGAAGTGCGGGTCGTCGGGCATCAGCCGGTAGTAGCTGGCGTTGTCGACGCCCTTGAAGGACAGCATCGGGCCGAGGTGGTTGCCCTCGGCGGTGTGGTTGTAGACGACGTCGAGGATCACCTCGATGCCCGCCCGGTGCAGGGCCTTGACCATGCCCTTGAACTCGCGCACCTCCGCCCCGCGGATGCCGGTGGCCGCGTAGCCGGAGAACGGCGCGAAGAAGCCGATCGTCGAGTAGCCCCAGTAGTTGGTCAGCCCGCGCCCCGACAGGAACGACTCGTCGGCGATGTGGTGCACGGGCAGCAGCTCGACCGCCGTCACGCCCAGGTCCTGCAGGTACTGCAGCGCCGCCGGCGCGGCGAAGCCGGCGTAGGTCCCGCGCAGGTCCTCGCGCACCTCCGGATGGCGCTGCGTGAAGCCCTTGACATGGGTCTCGTAGATCACCAGCTCGTGCAGCGGGATGCTCGGCGGCCGGTCGTCCTCCCAGTCGAAGTGCGGGTCGACGACCACGCTCCTGGGGATCGCGATCGCGGAGTCCTCGTCGTCCATCTCCAGGTCGGCGTCGTCGCCGGCGTCCGCGTCCGCGACGTAGGGCAGCACGTTGCCGCGGTTCCAGCGCACCTTGCCCTCGATCGACTTCGCGTAGGGATCGATCAGCAGCTTGTGCGGGTTGAAGCGGTGGCCCTCGCGCGGCGCGTAGGGCCCGTGCACGCGGAAGCCGTAGCGCTGGCCGGGGCCGACGCCGGGCAGGTAGCCGTGCCAGTGGTAGGCGGTGCGCTCGCACAGCTCGACGCGCGTCTCCGAGTCCTGGTCGTCGAACAGGCACAGCTCGACGCGCTCGGCGTGCTCGGAGAACAGCGAGAAGTTCGTGCCGCTCCCGTCCCACGTCGCGCCGAGCGGGAAGGGCCGGCCGGGCCACAGCTCCGTCACTTCAGTAGCGCCCCGGACAGCGGCGGGAGCACGACGAAGCCGGGCTCGAGCGTGGCGTGGTGGGTGGCCAGCACCGTCGCGACCGTGCGCTCGAGCGGCACGTGGACGTCGCGCCGGGAGAAGTTGGCCAGCACCGTGAACGCCCCGCGGCCGGCCAGCAGCCAGCCCGCGTGCTCGTCGTAGGCGATCGGATCGGCCTCGCCGGGCGGCAGCGTGCTCCGCGCGCGCAGCAGCGCGGCGTACAGCTCGCGCAGGCCGGCGGGGGCGCCCTCGCGCGTGAGCTTGGAGGCCTCGAAAGTCGCCTCGTCTTGCGGGTCGGGCACCTCCCCGCCCCCGAACTCCGAGAAGGCGGCGAACTCGTTCCGGCGCCCCTCGCGGGTCGCGGCCGCGATCTCCTCGTCGATGTGGTCGGAGAAGAACTGGAAGGGGGCCGACTCGCCGTGTTCCTCGCCTTGGAAGAGCATCGGCGTGAACGGTGCCAGAAGCGTGCAGAAGGCGGCGAGCGGCCGCGCCTCGACCGGCAGGCGGTCCCCGAGCGCGCGGTTGCCGACCTGGTCGTGGTTGGAGGCGAAGACCACGAAGCGCTCGGGCGCGACCGTCTCCGCGGCCGCGCCGAACCGGCGCCGGCGGAAGCTCGAGTACGTGCCGTCATGGAAGTGCGGGCGATGCAGCGTCTTGGCCAGCGCCGCCAGCGTGCCGAACTCGGCGTAGTAACCCTCGCGGTCGCCGGTGAGCAGCGTGCGCAGCGCGTGGTGGAAGTCGTCGGCCCAGACGGCGTCGCAGCCCCACTCGGTGAGCACCTTCGGGTCGTTCATGCCGGACTCGGCGATAACCAGCGGATGGGATCCCGCCCGTCCCGCCGCGTGCACGCGGCGGGCGATCGCGGCGACGAGGTGCTCCGGGCTCGAGTCGATGACCGCGTGGACGGCGTCGAGGCGCAGGCCGTCGAGGTGGAAGTCGCGGATCCACTGCTCCGCGCTCTGCAGCACCCACTCGCGGACGGCGTCGGAGTCCGCGTCGTCGTAGTTCATGGCCCGGCCCCACGGCGTCTCGTAGCGGCTCGTGAAGTAGGGGCCGAACGCCTCCAGGCCCTGCGTGCCGGAGGCGCCGACGTGGTTGTAGACGACGTCGAGCACGACCGCGAGGCCGGCGGCGTGGGCGGCGTCGACGAGCCGCTGCAGCCCGAGCGGGCCGCCGTAGGGGTCGTGCGCGGCGCTGATGTAGACGCCGTCGTAGCCCCAGCCGTGGCGGCCTCCGAAGGCGGCGACCGGCATCAGCTCGATCGTGGTGACGCCCAGCGCGCGCAGCGCGGGCAGGTGGGCGATCGCCGCCTCGAAGGTCCCGTCGGCCGTGAACGTGCCGGCGTGCAGCTCGTAGAGCACCGTGTCGCGCAGGGCCGGCGCCGCGAAGCCGCCGTCGCTCCAGGCGAAGGCCGCCGTGTCGAGCAGACGCGAGCGCCCGCGCAGGCCGTGCGGCTGCCAGCGGCTCGCCGGGTCGGGCAGCTCGGGGCCGGCGACGACGTAGGCGTAGTCCTCGCCCGGCCGCGCCTCCACGGTGGCCTCGAGGATCCCGTGGCCGGCCTCGGTGAGCGCGTGCTCGCGGTCGCCCACGCGCAGGCGCACGCCGTCCGCGCCCGGCGCCCAGACGCGGAACTCGGCCCGGCCGTCGCCGGCCGGGAACGCGCCGAGGCGGCGCTCGAAGGGGTAGGACGGCGGCATCCGGAGCGGTGTATCCGTAGCAGCGCGCTCGCGAAACTCGTCGCGGGCGGTCGTGTTGGAGCCCACGCCATGCGCCTGCTCGGACTCCTCGCCCTGCTCCTGCTCGCCCTGCCCGCGGCGGCGAGCGCCCAGACCGGCGCCCCGGCGGCCGCCACCGGCGCCGCGACCGCCGTCGAGCGCACGACCGCCACGCTGAGCGGGACCGTCGACGCCAACGGCGCGGCGACCACCTACCGCTTCGAGTACGGCACCACGGCCGCCTACGGCCTGCAGACCGCCGAGCGGCCGGCCGGCTCGGGGACCGAGCCGGTGGCGGTCGAAGCGCCGATCGCCACCCTCAGCCCGAGCACGACCTACCACTACCGGCTGGTCGCGACGAGCGCCGCCGGCACAGCGCGCGGCTCCGACCGCACGCTGCGCACCGACCCCAACCCGCGGCCGCCGACTGTGACGCGCACGGGCAGCGCGCAGGTCGGTCCCGACGGCGCGCTGCTGCGCTCGCAGATCGACCCCAACGAAGGCGCGACGACCTACCACTTCGAGTACGGCAGCACCCCGAGCTACGGCTCGCGCACGCCCGACCGCGACGCCGGCGCGGGTGACGGCGCGGTGGCCGTGAGCGAGCCGCTGGGCGGCCTGGAGCCCTACCGCCGCTACCACTTCCGCCTCGTCGCGACCAGCGCCGCCGGCCAGGCGGCCAGCCGCGACCGCTCGTTCGTGACGGCCCGGCTGCCGACCGACGTGACGCTCGCGCTCGCGACCGCGCGGACGGGCTGGGGCGAGGGCGCCGAGGTCTTCGGCCGCGTCAGTGGCACCGGCGTGGGCGGCCTGACCGTGGGGCTCGAGCGCCAGGACTTCCCGTTCGCCGGGCCGTTCTCCTCGCTCGGCGTGCCGCTGCCGGTCCGCACCGACCGGCTCGGGCGCTTCCGCGTGTTCGTGCCGGCGCTGTTCTCCACCACGCGCCTGCGGGCGGTGACCCGCACCGCCGTCTCGATCGCCAGCCCCGCGGTGACGGCCAGCGTCGCGCTGCGGGTCGGCGCCGGCGCGCGGGCGCTCGGGCGCCGGCGGCTTCGCCTGCGCGGCTCGGTGACCCCGGCCGCGCCCGCCGGCCGCGCCGTCCTGCAGCGCCGCACACGCCGCGGCGGCTGGACCTACGTGCGCGCCGCCGCCCTGCGCCCGGCGGGCGCCAACCGCTCCCGCTACGCGTTCACACTGCGGCGGCGCACCCGCGGCACGCGCCGCTACCGGGTGCGCGTGATCGCCCGCGACGGCGGCGCCCACGTGCCGGGCGACAGCCGCACGATCACCGTGCGCCGGCTCAAGCGGCGCTGAGCGCCTCCGGCACCAGCCACAGCGCGCCGAGCGGCGGCAGCGTGACCTCGGCCGAGAACGGCTGCGAGTGCCGGCCGATCGGCTCCGCGGCGATCCCGCCGAGGTTGCCGACGTCCGACCCGCCGTAGTACGTCGAGTCGGTGTTGAGCGCCTCGACCCAGCGGCCGGAGCGGGGGAAGCCGATCCGGTAGCCGTGGCGCGGCACCGGCGAGAGGTTCGCGACGAAGACGACCACGCGCTCGGAGTCGGCGCTGCGGCGCGCGAAGGCGACCACGTTGTCCTCGGCGGCGTTGGCCTCGATCCACCAGAAGCCCGCGCCGTCGGAGTCCATCTCCCACAGCGCCGGCTCGTCGCGGTAGCGGTGGTTGAGGTCGCGCACCAGCGACTGGATGCCGGCGTTCTCGGGCTGCTCGAGCAGGTGCCAGTCCAGCGAGCGCTCGTGGCTCCACTCCGCCTCCTGCGCGAACTCCTGGCCCATGAACAGCAGCTTCTTGCCGGGGTGCGCCCACATGTAGGCGTACAGCGCGCGCAGGTTCGCGCGGCGCTGCCATGGGTCGCCGGGCATCTTGGCGATCAGCGAGCCCTTGCCGTGCACGACCTCGTCGTGGGAGAGCGGCAGGATGAAGTTCTCGGTGAACGCGTAGACGAGCGAGAAGGTGAGCTCGTGGTGGTGCCAGCGGCGGTGGACGGGGTCCTGCTGGAAGTAGGCCAGCGTGTCGTGCATCCACCCCATGTTCCACTTGAAGCCGAAGCCGAGCCCGCCGAGGTAGGTGGGCCGCGAGACGCCCGGCCACGCCGTCGACTCCTCGGCGGCGGAGACGATGCCCGGCTCGCGGCCGTAGGCGACCTCGTTGATCTCCTTGAGCATCGCGACGGCGTCGAGGTCCTCGCGGCCGCCGTGCTCGTTGGGCACCCACTCCCCCGCCTCGCGCGAGTAGTCGAGATAGAGCATCGAGGCGACGGCGTCCACGCGGATGCCGTCGGCGTGGTACTCGCGCAGCCAGAACAGGGCGTTGGCGACGAGGAAGTTGCGGACCTCCCGGCGCCCGTAGTTGAAGATCAGCGTGCCCCAGTCCGGGTGCGCGCCGCGGCGCGGGTCCGCGTGCTCGTAGAGCGCGGTGCCGTCGAAGCGGGCGAGCGCGAAGTCGTCGCGCGGGAAGTGCGCCGGGACCCAGTCGAGGATCACGCCGAGGCCGTGGCCGTGCAGCCGATCGACGAACGCGCGGAAGTCGTCGGGCGAGCCGAAGCGGGGCGTGGGCGCGAAGTAGCCCGTCACCTGGTAGCCCCACGAGCCGGTGAACGGATGCGCCATGACCGGCATCAGCTCGATGTGGGTGAAGCCCATGTCGCGCGCGTAGGCGGCCAGCTCGTCGGCCAGCTCGAGGTACGTGAGCGAGCGGTTGTCCTCCAGCGCGTTCAGCCGCCAGGAGCCCAGGTGGACCTCGTAGATCGAGATCGGTCCCTTCAGCGGCTCGCTCTCGCGGCGGCTGCGCAGCCAAGCGTCGTCGGCCCAGGCGTGCGCGGGCTCGTGCACGACCGAGGCGGTCTTGGGCGGCAGCTCGGACTCGAAGGCCAGCGGGTCGGCCTTCAGGCGGATCTCGCCGTCCGGGGCGATGAGCTCGAACTTGTAGCGGGCGCCGGGCCCGACGCCGGGCAGGAAGACCTCCCAGATCCCGGAGGAGCCGAGCGAGCGCATCGGGTGCACGCGGCCGTCCCAGAAGTTGAAGTCGCCGACGACGGAGACGGTCTTCGCGGCGGGCGCCCAGACGGCGAACGCCGTCCCGCGCACGTCCTCCAGCTCGCGCACGTGCGCGCCCAGGCGCTGCCACAGCGCCTCGTGGCGGCCCTCGCCGACGAGGTGCAGGTCCAGCTCGCCGATCGTCGGTACGAAGCGGTAGGGGTCGTCGACCGTGACCGTGCCGCTCTCGCCGTAGTCGACCTCGTAGCGGTAGCTGAGCGGGAGCGCCGCGTCGGGCAGCCGCCCCTCGAACACGCCGCCGGGATGGACCTGCTCGAGCGCCACCGCCGCACCCTCCTCGGGGACGACCGAGACGCCCGCCGCCGCGGGGCGGAAGGCGCGCACGACGACCCCGTCGCCGCCGTCGGGATGGGCGCCGAGGAAGGCGTGCGGCTGCGGGTGCTCGCGCGCGAGCAGGCGGTCGGCGTCGTTCACGTGGAGGTCATGTCATATCCGATCTGGGGCAGGCGTAACGTCGCCCAGGCGGGAAACCGGCGTCCGTCAGCGCTGGTCGAACCGGTACGTGGTCTGGGCGTGCGGCTCCTTGGCGAAGGCGATCACCTTGGCCGGCTCGATCCGGAACACGGCGGCGGCGTCCTCCCCGGTCTCGAAGACCCCGTCGCGTCGCACGACGCAGCCGGGGGTCTCTGCGCGCTGCGCGCCTTTACCGCTCGCCGATCGAGGTGGCCGCGCCAAGCTCGAACGTGCGGTCCAGCGCGACGGCCTCGAGCAGGTGGCGGTCGTGGGTGACGAGCAGCAGCGTGCCGTCGTAGGCGTCCAATGCGGTCTCGAGCTGCTCGATGGCCGGGAGGTCGAGGTGGTTCGTCGGCTCGTCGAGCACGAGCCAGTTCGCGCCGGACGCCATCAGCAGCGCGAGGCTCGCGCGCGTGCGCTCACCCGGGGAGAGGCTGTGCGCCGGGCGCGCCACCGCGTCGCGCTCCAAGCCGAACTTGGCCAGCAGCGAGCGCGCGTCCTGCTGCGGCAGCTCGCTCTGGGCGACGAATGCGTCGAGCAGCGCGGTGGCGCCGTCGAAGCCGAGGCGAGCCTGGTCGAGCGCGCCGATGCGCACGCCGGGGCCGATCCAGCGGGTGCCGGCGGCGAGGGGCAGCCGGCCGATGAGCCCGTCGACGAGCGTCGTCTTCCCGCTGCCGTTCGGGCCGACGAGCGCGACCCGCTCGCCCCGGGCCAGCTCGAAGTCGAGCGGGCCGAGCACGAAGCCGCCACGGCGCAGCGTCGCGCGGTCCAGGCGCACGGTCACGTCGCCCGAGCGCTCGCCGCCGCCGAAGCGCAGCTGCAGCTCCCAGCGCCGCCACGGCTTGTCCACCGTCTCGAGCCGTTCGATGGCCTTCTCCGTCGCGCGGACCTTCGCCGCCTGCTTCTCGGAGCGCTCGGCTCGCTTGCCACGACCGATCTTGTCGGGGTCGTCTCCGGCCGAGGCCTTGGCCCGGCGCACGCCGGTCTCCGACCACTGGCGCTGGCGGCCGGCTCGGTCGGTGAGGCGGTCGCGCTCCGCGGCGTAGGTCTCGTAGCGGTCCTCGGCGTGGCCGGCGGCGGTCGCGCGCAGCTCGAGGTAGCCGGCCCAGCCGCCGCCGTATTCCGACGCGGTGTGGGCGATCTCGTCGAGCTGGAGGACGCGCGTCACGGTGCGCTCCAGGAAGGCGCGGTCGTGCGAGACGATGACCGCGCCGCCGGGGCGCTCGGCGACGAAGCGCTCCAGCCGTTCCAGGCCGTCGAAGTCGAGGTCGTTGGTCGGCTCGTCGAGCAGCAGGACGTCGAAGCGCGACAGCAGGATCGCGGCCAGGGACGCGCGCGCGGCCTGGCCGCCGGAGAGCGCCACGGTCTCCAGGTCGAGCAGGGCGGGATCCAGCCCGAGGTCGCGCAGGACCGCCTCCGCGCGCTGCTCGAGGTCGGCGCCACCGAGCGCCAGCCACGCCTCGAACGCGTCGGCGTAGCGGTCCGCGGCGCCGGACGCGCCCGCCGCCAGGCCGCTCGCGGCGGCCTGGACGCGCGCATCGGCGCCGGCGACGCCGACGCGCCGCGCGAGGTGATGATGCAAGCGCTCGCCGGGAGCGCGGTCGGGCTCCTGCGGCAGGTAGCCGGCAGTACCGGCGGTCAGCCGCACGCCACCGCGGTCGGGCCGGTCGAGCCCGGCGAGGAGCCGCAGCAGCGTCGACTTCCCCGCGCCGTTGGGACCGACGACGCCGAGCACGTCGCCGGGAGCGACCGTGACCGAGACGCCGGCGAGAATCGCGGCGGCCCCGTGCGCCTTGTGCAGATCACGCGCGATCAGGGTCCCGGCCACGCGATGCAGCGTACGATCCCACCGCGTGGCTCCTGCGCCCCACGACCCCGACCCGCGCGTCGATGAGTACATCGACGCGCTGCCCGACTGGCAGCAGGCCATCTGCCACCGGGTCCGCGCGATCGTCCACGCCGCCGACCCGGATGTCCAGGAGACGATCAAGCGGAAGGTGCAGCCCTACTTCGTCCTGCACGGCAACATCTGCGCGTTGCTGGCCACCAAGGATCACGTGAACGTCTTCCTCTACGACGGAGCGATCGTCCCGGACCCCGAAGGCATCATCACCGGCGGCCACGACAACGAGACGGCCCGGACGATCGCCATCTACGAAGGCGAGACGATCAACGCCACCGCGGTGCAGAGGATGTTCGAGCAGATCATCGCCAACAACCGAGCCGGCGGGTGGCGCCGGCTCAAACGAGACGCCTGAACGCCCCTCGTGGCCGCTGATGTGGTCGTGCGAGTGGCCGACGCGGGCGACGTCGGCGCGATCGCGTCGTTGCGCTCGCTGGCGAGCGCCGGCGCCGGCGAGGACGGCGATCTCGAGCGGCGCATGGCCGCCTGGCTCGCCGGCGAAGGTGACCGCCGCACGACGTGGCTCGCCACGCTCGGTGACGCACCGGTCGGCGTGGCGTCCGTATTCGAGTACCGACGGATGCCTCGTCCCGGACGCCCGGACTCGCGATGGGGCTACGTCGGCAACATGTTCGTGCGCGAGGACTTCCGCGACTTCGGCATCGGCTCGGCGCTGCTGAGGACGATCATCACCGCCGCCGATGAGCGCAGCTACGCGCGCCTCGTGCTCTCGCCCAGTGCTCGGGCGCTGCCGTTCTACCGACGGGCCGGGTTCATCGTTCCCGACGACACGGCGGGCGATGATCGCCTGCTCGTGCGGCCCAGGCGGCCGGGATGAGCGGACGCCTGCACAGGTCGGTGGTCCAGGTTCGCGCCTCGGTTGCTCTAACCGACGCAACCGCGCTGGGTCAAGACGGCTCTTTCTTCCCGATACCGACCTGGGCGCCCCGGTTAAGCTAAGCGGAGCGGGCCGGCCGATGGGCCTGAGGGAGTTCTGGACGAGGCAGATCGGCCCGGGCTAATGCCGCCCCGGCCTCCCACCGCCGCGCCTCGAGCTCTCGCTCATCCCACGGCACGCTGAACGACACGCCCGGCTCGCAGTGATAGCAGCGCCATTCGCCTTCGCCGCGCGTGTACCACTCGTGGTTGCCGCAGTCCTTCGAGCCCTTCGGGATGCGCCAAGCCACAGCCTCGGGCAGGTACTCCCGAGCTGCCGTCCTCAGCCGATACCTGCCGCTACGCATCCAGCATCAGTCTAGACCTATCGGGCTCTTCGGGCCCCGGCTGGATCATCGCCCGCGCTTCTGGACGTTGCGG
>Ga0136617_10003479_pt1 | contig 14074 bp, 12 predicted proteins | sample AntDrymUQ3222106_2_FD_129672 | JGI IMG/M metagenome (GOLD analysis project Ga0136617, IMG submission 129672) | Polar desert sand microbial communities from Dry Valleys, Antarctica - metaG UQ322 (21.06) | ecosystem: Environmental > Terrestrial > Soil > Desert | place: Antarctica: Dry Valley... | reverse complement strand
CCGAACGCGGCGGTCCCGGGGACGGCGACGGTCTGGGCGTCGAGCGCGGCGAGGATCATGCTCGGCAGCGTCTTGGCCAGCCGTGGGGACCGGGGCTTCATGATCGCGGCGATGCCCTGCTCACCAAGGTCGTGCAGCGCTTGCGGCGTCGGTGTGGCCGCGATCAGGTCGAGGACGCCGCCGCAGTCCAGTCGGGGTCCGACCAGGCGTTCCAGGGCGGGGTGGACGTGGAGCAGGGCGTCGCGCAGCCGGTAGGCGTGTGGACTGGGCGGCGAGGTCATCGTCGTAGCCGGCGAGCACGGTGAGCTCGGCGAGCGTTTCGTCGTCGGTACCGACCCGGCGCAGGGTGTGGGGCATGGTGCGGGCGGCGTCGGCGATGATATAGGCGTCGCGGGCGTCGGTCTTGCCCTCGCCCGGGTGCAGGTCAGCGATCCGGCGCATCGCCAGCCCGGGCAAGTATGCGACTTCGATGCCCAGCGAGCGCGCGACCGCGATCGACAACGCTCCGATCGAGGCCGGCTGGTCAACGATCACCAGCGTCGGCCCGTGCGCGGTCAGCTTCGTGAAGACCTGCACCAGCGCGGTCTCATCGTTGGGCAACGGCCGGTCGTGCAGCCGGCGCCCGGACCGGTCGAGCGCGCAGGCATGGTGTTCGGCCTTGCCTACGTCGAGGCCGCAGAACACCACGTACTCGATGTCGGGCGGGTTGTCGGGTTCGGACAACGACTGCTCCTCACTCGCTCTGGCAGGCCGACCCGGACACCCGCGCCGGCAGCCACGCCTGCGAACAGACCACGCAAGCGGTCAGGTCTCTCTATCAGCGGTCGTTGGCGGCCCCCCGACCACAGTGACAACACCCCCCAGATCATCAACGACAGGGGCGATAAGTCATGCCGAGGACGGTGGCCTGCAACCCCTCACCGGGGCTGATCAAGAAGGTAACGGGGGTAGAGGCCATTGCTCGAACGCCGCGACGACGGGACGCCCGCAGGAACACGGTGAGCTTGCGGCGGGCCACGGCGGCGCAATGAACGACTAGAGTATTTGAGTCGCTCGGCCGATCCGGCGCGCGGGCGGTGTCGACGGCAAGCGACGGAGGTGCGATGGGGCTGCGTCCGACGCACCTCGGCTACGCCTACCAGGACTTGCTGACGGCGATCCGCCTCGTCGATGTCGCGCTCGGCCGGGCGGCCAGGGTCATCGTTGACTCGAAGATGTTCGACGGGGACCGGTTCGACGACGTCACGTGCGAGTGGCGGGCGGGCGGCCGCGACCGGCTGCAGATCAAGCACACGGCCACCGACCGCGAGCTGGCGACGGGGAGCTTCACCGGCGACCGCCGGGGGCTGAGCCTCGACCTGCTCGTCACCGCCGTCGACCAGGACCTGCAGCAGCATCCCAGAACCTGCTACCGGATCGTTCTGCGCGACACCGAGCCGCACGACCCGGACCTGGTCGCGGTCCTCGGGCCGGTCGATGCGAGCACGGACCCGGGGCCAGCGCTGCACGGGCTGAGCAGCACCCGCTTTCGATTCGACGCGGATGCGCTCATGGCGACGGACCCGTGGCGGTCGATGCTCGTCGGCGTCGGTGACGACGCGGTCCACCGCGCGTGCGACCTGCTCGTCGTCGACGTCGGCGTGCCTGGGTGCTCACTAGACATCCGCAACCCGGGGGCGGCGGAGCAGGTGCTGCTGCGCCGAGTCACCGACGAGCTCGGCGCCGGCCGGCCGCCGAACCGACACCGGACGCCTGAGGACGTGGCGCTCGCGCTGATCGAGGCAGCGAAGGCGGCCCGCAGCCTGGACGGGACGGTGACCGCGCGCGACCTCGTCCCTCGCCTCGACCTCGCCGTCGACTTCGGCGCGGTCCGCGAGGGCCACCCGGTCGACCGGGCCGTGGAGATAGCGCGCCCGCTGGTGCTCGACACAATGGCTGCCGCGGTGGGCGAGGCGGTCGAACGGGAAGCCGCCGTTGTCGTCACCGGCGGCCCCGGGATCGGGAAGTCGTGGCTGTGCGAGCAGCTCGCAGACCGGCTCCGCGGCGAGGAGTGGATCGTCGCGCGGCACCACTGTTGGCTCTGCGCCGCAGACGTGCACCGCGACCGGCGTGTTCTCGCGGAGGTCGTCATCGGCAGCCTGCTTGGGCAGCTTGAGGCGGCGGCGCCGGAGACCGTCGCGCAGGTCCGGCCCCGCTACGCAGCCACGGTCGAGACGCTAACCGCGGCGGTCGCAGGGATCAGACGCGACCGCCCCGATCGGCGGATCGCGCTGATCATCGACGGGCTCGACCACGTCACGCGCGTCAGGGGGAGGGTCGACGGGGCCGCGTTCCACACTGCGGTAGACTCCGCCCGCGCGCTCGTCGACGAACTCGCCGCACTCGACCTTCCGGCCGGCGTCACGCTGCTGCTTGCCAGCCAACCCGGCGGCCACCTCGCCCCGGTTGACGGCGCAGCGGGCGCCGCTGCTGTGACCGTCCCGCCGCTCGACCGCCACGAGATCCGTGGCCTGGCGCAGCGACTCGGCGTCCTCGCCGCGGTCGGCCCGGCTGCGGCCGGGCCCGGCAGCGACGACCGGGCCGACGACGCCGTCGACCTCATCCACGCCCGCTCCCGAGGGAACACGCTGTACGCGACGTACCTGTGCCGCCAAGCGGTCGGGCGCGACCCGGTCCTCGGCGACCCCGGGCTGCAGCACGCCGACGTAGCCGATCCGCTCGACCGGCTGCGTGACGTGCCGGCGTCTGTGCACGAACTCAACGAGTACTACGCCTACCTGCTTGCCGGCCTCACCGAAGGCCAGCACATGGCCGTCGGCCTGCTCGCCGTCTGCGAGTTCGCCGTCACCGCCGACGAACTCCGGGAGATCTTCCCCGCCGTCGCGCCGATCCTCGCTGCCGCGCTCACCACCGTCGCACCGATCGTCGCCCACCAACCCGGGATCGGCGGGCTGAAGATCCACCACGAAAGCTTCAGCCGTTTCGTCCGCAGCCAGACCGACGAGGCTTGGATCGCCCACATCCGTGCCGACGCCGCGGAATGGCTCGAGCGACGCGGGTTCTTCACGGACGCCCGAGCGTTCCGCCACCTCCCCGAGCTGCTCGCCGACCTGGACCGCGACGACGACCTCGCCGCGCTGATCGGGCCAGACTTCCTGTCCCGCGCGATCGCCGGGCTCCAGCCGCCCGCGGCGATCGCGCACACCCTGACCGTCGCGGCGCGGCGCAGCGCAGCCCGCTGCAATTGGCCCACCCTCGTCCGCTGCGTTGAGCTCCGCCGGGCAACGGATACCTACGAGTCCGACGGCATCCCCGACACCATCGTCGCCTACGCCGACGTGCTCGTCGCCCTCTTCGGCGCCGAAGCGATCGCCGCGACCCTCCTCTATGACGGCGCCCCCACAGTGCCGGCACGGTGGGGCCTGCAACTGTGTGCCGCGGTCGACACGGCCGGTGCCCCCGCCCCATGGGACGCCTACCTGACCGCGTGGGACGAGACCCGCGACAGCAACAACGTTCACTACGGCCAGGACAGCGACAACGACGTTTTCCTCGCGAAGCTGCGTGGACGGCTGCGGCTCTCCGATCGAGGCCCCCACCAGACTGGGGACGACGGCGGAGACGACAGCGCTGGTGCGACCACGGCGGAGCGCGTCGCCGCGTTCCTCGCCCAAGACGGCCTGCCTGCGTTCCCCCGCGTGCTCGACGTCCTGCTCGACGGCCTCGGACCCGCGCCGCTCGTCGACGCCGTGCCACTCATCGACAACTCGGAGATTCGCGCGGAGCTCCTGCTCCACCTCGCCGACGCTTCGGCCGTCGCCGGCCGCGGCCTGCCGTCCCCCCGCACGCTCGCCGACGATGCCTGGACGTGCTCAGGCGCCGTGGAGCCCCGGCGCCTGTTGCGGCACGGCGTACCTGTCGCGGACCTCGCCGACAGGATTCTCGGCGCCGATGTCGACGCAACGCTGCGCGCCGCGACCGATGATCTGCTGCGCGACCCTAACCCCGACCTGCCTGGCGCCGTCCGCCGGTGGCTGACACTGCTCGCCGTCGCGCACGAGCAGGACCCGCACGCACCGACCCGGCTGCTTCCCCACCTCGAGGGCGCTGGGTTCTTCCGTGAGTGGCTACGGTTCACCGTCGCCACCGTCGGCCTCCACCGCGACATGGACGCAGGCGCGCTTACTTCGCACGCCGCGTCCGGCGCCGTTCGCGTCGCGCTCGACCACCTCGCCCAGGCGGCGCAGCCGTTCACCGGCACGCCGCGCGTTTGTGACCTCGGGGCAATTCACGCGCAGGTGCACGAGGTGCTGCACGAAGCGGTCGCCCTACTCGCAGGCGCCGATCTGGAACCGGCGCTCGCCTCCCTCAACGCCATCAGCGACGGCACCACCACGTCCCTCATGGGCATGGCCGGAGCCGGACCTCTGATCACCACCGACCTGCTCGCAATGCTCAGCCGGACCGTCGACCAAACCGGCGCCGCCGTGGTCCACCGGCTCATGCACCGGCTACGGGACGAGCACGCGAACCGCCGCGGCCTCTACCCGGAGAGCGCCGACTTCGAGCTCGAGATGGCCCGGGTCAGCCTCGCCGCCGGCGACCCCGCCGAAGCCCGTCGCTGCTGGAATCGAGCCGCCCGCTACATGGCCGCTTACGGCAGCCACAAGGACAGCACCATCCACGAGCTGCTCGACCCGCTGCCGAACCTCGCGGCAGCCGACCCCGACCAGGCCCGGACCAGGTTGGCCCGGGTCCAGCCGCTCGCCTACCTCGTCGCGCAGCGCACCGACGGGCGCAGCACCTCAGCGACGCCCCATGACTGGTGGCGTCGCCTGGCCGACCTCGACCCCCACGCCGCCGCCGATCTCGCCGCGGACGTTCTACTCGCCGAGCCCGGCCTGCCCGACGGGCTCGTCGACGCCGCGCACCTCCAGCTCCTCGCCGTTCAGGCCACCGCCGACCCCGTCGTCCTCGCTGCGCTGCGGGTCACCGCCGGACCCGGAGGGCGCCACCTCGACCGCGACGTCGCCCTGCTTGACCGGCTCGCCGCGTTGGCACCCGACGACCCCGCCCATGCCGCCGGCGTCCTGCCCCTCCTCGCGAACGCGCTCTCCGCCACCTACGACGACCAGCCCCTGATATACGCGTCCGACGCGGACGGCCCCGAGCCGACCACCGTCCTCCGCGATGCCGCCCACCGGCTCGGCGGCGACGGCCCGCCGCCGCGCACACCGAAACCGGACAGCAACAGCTCATCCGAGCGCCGTGCCCGGGCCCCGGCCGACATCGCCACGTTCCTGCACGCCCAGCAGCGCCCAGCGCTACCTCCCGGCGCCGTTGGCGCCGTCGCCGCCGTCCGCGACCATGGTAGTAAGCCGTACAACGACGACCCCGACGCGCCACGCTGGTCGGCCGAGGCGCTGACGAACGCGATCGGGTGGCGGCTGATGCAGGTGGCCGCCGACAACGGCGCCGACGCAGCCGCCCAGCTCCTCTACCGCGTCGCTGACGAGTTCGGAGCCCTCGGCGCGACCGCTCTCCTCGCCGACGTCGGTGCCGGGCTCGAACTCCGACGCGACACCGACCCCGGCACATTCGACCGCCTCGCCAGCGTCGCGCACACCCTCGCGTTCGCCAAGATCCGAGGCGGTGGAGGACGGCTCACGTTTGCCGGCCGCGACCGACTCGACCTCTGGCAACGGGCCCAGGCGCTGGACGCGGCTGCCGCGGCGGCGACCCTCGCGGACCAGGTCGCGTCGGCGGTCGCGGGCAGACGGTACGGCACCATTGGCGTCACCCAGGCGCTCGTCGCAGCGTTCGCCGCCCGGCCTCCCGACCCCACCAGGCCCGCCCCCGCCGATGCGCTCGCCTGCTGGGACGCGGCCTTCGCCGTCATCGCGCACCGGCTCCCGGGCACCGCGGACATCGGTCCCGGCACTTACGAACCGACGACCGGACCGGTGGTGCAATGCAACATCGACATTGCGCTGAGCCGTCTCGCCCTCGCAACGCTCGCGATGCCCGAACGGGCCGACCGGCGCCGCACGCTCGTCGCGGCTACCGTGATGCTGGCCGCCCGACCGGCAGAGGCCCAAGCCGCCGCCGCGCGCGTGCTCGCCGCCGACCTCGGCGCGGGCCCGCTCACCTGGCTGCTTCGCGTCCTGAGCGACGGCCTGCGGGACGCGCCGCTCGCCGACGACCTCGCCGCCCAGCTCGTGACCCTCGCCCGCAGCGACCTGCTCTCCGTCCGCGTCGAGGCCGCGAACGTCCTGGCCGCCGCCGGCCTGCCCGTCCCCGACCCGCCGGCGACACTCGCCCATCCGGCGCTTGCGTGCGCCATCGCCGCCGAGGATCTGCCGTGAGCCCGGACCACCGCGCGTTCGCCTCGAGCCTCGTGGACGAGCACTTGGGTCCCCGGCTCGAGGCGGCGGGGAACCCGGCTGGGCTGCGCGAGGCCGCTGTCGACCTCGCGGCCGCCGCGTTCGCCGGCGACGCCGACGGGCTCATGCGCGCCCAGCTCCGGCATCTGCTCCATCCGAGCAGCAGTCGATTGCCCGATGCCTACCTCGCCGACGAAGCAGTCGCCGAGGACGTGCTCCAGCGTGCCGCCGCCGGGCTGCGCTCGGCGCTGGCACGGGCCGGGACGCTCGTCGACGCGCGCTCGTTCGAGCGCGCCGCCGCCGCACGGCTGCGCGACGATCCTCGGCTCGCCGTCCGCGCCGAGCTCGCCCGCGTCCCCCGGCCCCTGACCCGGCCCAAGCCGCTGCGATGGTCGATCGAGCCCGCCCCGTGGGCCGGCGGCCGTGGCCCCGACGACGACCCGTGGCCCCCCGCCGGCGTCGATGCCGTCGCGGCGATGCGGTGTTTGCCGGACGGAGCGGCGGCGCTCGCCCGGGTCGACGACGGCCCCCGCGCCGGCTGGACGCAAATCGGCATGATCGAGCGCCACCAGACGCCCGCGCGCCGCTACCCCGACCGGCCCGCCCGTCAGGTCCTGATCGCCGTTGGGCTGGAGGTCACGGACACGGAGCCCCCGGCCGACTCGCTGCCCTTCGCGTGGTCTCCGTGGCAGCTGTGGACTCTGCCGTGGCGGCGGTTAGACCCAACAGGGGACGCAGACACGGTCGCCCATCAGCTAGCGACCGGCACCTGGCCAGCGGTCGCGCTCACCGACGGCGGCTGGACGGACCCAAACTACGAGCGCACCGGCCTCGGCTCGCCGCCGTACGTACTTGCGCCCGTCCTCGCCGTCGTCGCGGCGCTCGAGCTCGAGCCGACCAGGGGCGTCTGCGGCTTCAGCCTCAGCGACGGCGACGGCCCGGGGCTCGTCTGCCGCCAGTGGCGCGGTCACCTCGTCCACGACGGGAACTATCAGCCGCTGACGCCAGCCGTGGAAGGCGCCGACCTGCTTGTACGTCCCGACCTGTTCGCGCGGCTCCGCGACACCGCAGGCGACGCCCGCATCCACACCGGCTTCTCTGTCAACCACCGAACCGGCGGCGAAGCAGCCGCCGACGAGGATTAGCTGTACCAGCCGACTAGACGCCGCGGAGCGAGAGACGCCCCCAGCCCGCGTCCGCGCGATCCTGCGCAAGTCCGGCCGTCAGCGCAACATCGACGCCTGGGCCGACCGGCTGCGCGGCATCTTCACCGCCGAGTGCCTGCACCAGCTACCGCTCATCGAGGCGGCCATGGGACGCCAGACCCAGGCGCTGGTCCTGCAGCTCGACGCCGCCTGCCGCGCCGCGGACGACCTCGCCACCGCCGAGGCGTTCGCCCGACACCCCAACACCCCGACGCGGACATCGTCACCAGCTTCCCCGGTATCGGCCCGCTCACCGCCGCCCGGGTGCTCGGCGAGATCGGCGACGACCGCTCCCGGTTCCGCGACGCCCGCGGCTTGAAGTCCTATGCCGGATCCGCGCCGATCACCGTCGCCTCCGGTTGACCATCGCCTTCGCGAGTTGGGCCTGCAACTCCAGCGGATCACAGCCCTCGGCCAGGGCGGCCAGGCGGGGCCGCAGGGTGCGCAGGGTGCGCAGCTCGGGCAGCGCGGCGATCCCGGCGAGGGGTCCCGACCTGCTCACGGATCAGGTGCTTGGTGGCCTCCATCGAAGACACGCCGAGCGCGAACGCGCACGTGGTGGCGCTCAGCAGCGCCACGTCGTCGCCCCGCCGGCCCGCGGGGCCGGCGGGGCGAACACCCGCTCGGTCCCCACCCGGTCCAGGAACCCGTGCAGCAGCATCGCCCCGGCATACCGGCTTCTTACCGTGGTCTGCCCCAGCCGAGTCGGCGCCACCACACCGCCGGCTCCACAGCAACTCGGGCTCGGGAGCCGGCACAGCGGCCGAGGGCGACGCGGCCTGCTCGACCGCCGGGCTGGTCATCCTCGGTGTCCTCGGGTTCGTGTCCTCGTGGTCGATCAGCGCGCCTTGCGCCGGGGCCGGCGTCGCTCGACCCGCCCCGACCAGTCGGCTGATCATGGTGTCGGACACCCCCAGCCGCCGCGCGATCTCCTGGCCGCTCACCCCTCCTGTGACCAGGACCGGGCCTGGGCCAGCTGCGCTGCCGACAGCGTCGCCGGGCGGCCCATCGTCTTGACCAGCCCGGTTGAACCCTGCTCGCGGGCGGTGCTGCGCAGCATCGACACATAGGTCGGGGTCACCCCGAACACCGTAGCGACGGTCTTGACCGGGTGGCGGGCCTGGCCTGCCCGAATCAATGCAGCGGCCGAGCTGGTGTAGGCGAGGCGGGGCGCCGTGCCGGCACGCCTGCACAGGATCGGGGGTGGCCGCTGATCAGAGCTGAGCCGGCACGGTACGCGCGGGACGAGCACACCGGCGGCACCGGAGGTCATGTTCCGGTGTGCTGCAACGCGACCCCCCAGCGTGACCGCCCCAACCCAACCGCGAGAAGCTGAGTGGCATGGATGACTACCAGATCCCCACCACCGATGGCCGCTACCTCACCCTGCGCTTCGATGAGGAGACCTGGCAGACGGTGATCCGCTTTCCGCACGCGGAGAACTCCGACGACGAGATGACGACCTTCGAGTTCACGCTCGAAGATGCGGAACACTTTGTGGACGCACTCGACGCCATCCGGGCCCGGGCGACCGGTGGCGCCGCCGGTTGAGCGCAACGGGCGGGCACATCACCGCACCTCCTACGCTACGCCGCTGCCAAGCTGGCGAGGACCTTCAGTGTCCGCGCAGCACGGCAATGATCTGGTCAACGACTCGGTTGCGCTGCGCTTCGGTTAACCGGCCGAACCGCTCGCCGAGCATGTCGACCGGCGGCCACACCACCCGGTCAGCGAGCACGACGCCGTAGTCGGTCTCGGTTGCGAAGGCGGTTGCTCGGTACCGGGTGCCGGTTTCGATCTCGGCGACCAGCACGGTAGGCCCGCCGGCGGTGTTGTAGGCGTCGGCCGACACCACCGTGGACAGCTCTCGTTCTCCGGTGAGGGGCGACGGGTTGGAGATGAGGACATCACCCTGGCTTGGCGCAGCGTGACCTGAGGCCGTCACCGCCCGGACTTCCAGGCAGCAAGCGCACCGGTGCGCGTCTGTGCCCGTTCACGTAGCCGGCCGGCGTCGTCAGCCTCAGCGAGCATCTCCACGTGAGCAGCCAGCTCGCGGCGGGTCAGCTCCGCTGTCAGAGCCGCGTCAACTAGCCCGGACAGGCTGGTTCCAGCATTGCGGGCATGCTCTAGTGCGCGGAGGTGGGTCGCGTCGGGCAGTGATATGCCGATCTTCACGGTCATACCCTTAGTCTGACTGGTGGTCCTACTAGGTGTCCAGCCGGTGCGGGTTCATCGGGCGGTTTGCCACGAACGTCGCCAGCACCGAGGAGTCACCTGGAGTAGCGGATGTCCATCTCGTACTCGGCGATCTGTGACTGCTGCCCGCCGTCGCGCTTGACCGCGTCGACAAGCGCTTGGCGTAGTTCGCGGACGTCCGTCGGGTCTGCCTCGGTGGTGATCCTCTTGAGCATCTGCCCCAGCCGACGGATCTCGAGGTCGACCCCCGATGCCACGGGCGGGCCTGGTACCCCCGCGCGGAAACTGGTGACGTCGATGCCTGGCATGAGCAGCCCAACGGTCAGCAGCTCCTGCCAGAAGTCCCAGTCGACCCAGCCGCCGCTAGCACGGCGCCTCGACGAGGACCCAGGGGGCGTTGGGCAGCACCCCGTCTAACCGGGCGGTTAACCAGTCAACTGCTGCGATCGTGCCGAGGTCGCGGGTGCCGCTGACAAAGAGGACGTCGTCTCGTTCGGGTGCGACCGACAGGCAGCCGAGGCGCTCCTCGTGCGCGGCCCAGGCCACCTCGTTCTCGCCAGCGCGATAGTGCCATCCCTTGCCTCCCGCGTCGCTCAGCCCGCACACCCCTGGGCCGAGGTTGCTTGCCCCGGACGCCCGGACGAGCGGACCGCCGACGACCACTGTCGTACCATTCACGTCCGGCTCTGGTCCGAGCGCCACGACCACCTCGTCGCCGGGCCCGCCCACCGAGCGCCTCGCGTTCCACGCCCCCCGCAGGGGCTGTGCTAACGGGACACCGAACGGTGCTCCTGCTTTCCTCCGGGCGTGCAGCAGGGCGAGCTGCAGGGCGAGCGCGGTGCCGACGTCGGCGGCGCTCATCCGGGCACCGACCAGGATCTGCACGGGATCTGTCAGCAGGCGGGCGCTGAGCGAGCGCAGCGAGTGCGGACGGCTGGCTCCGGGTGCCCAGTCGCCCATCACCGCGCCGCCGCTGCAGATCGAAGGCCGGCGATCGCCAGCCACCCGGTTCATCGCGGCGTGGCCGCCGTAATAGAGCGCGGCCGCGGCCGCGACGGGGACCAGGAACAGCCCACCGAGCGCGTCCGTTGCCGGGGTCAGGGCCAGCGATCCGAGGGTGCCCACGACGCCGATCTCGGTTGAGACCCGCGTGCACTCGCGGCTGAGCGTGTTCAAGCGGGTGCGGTATTCGCGCAGGATGTCCGTCGTGTCGCGCTCGACGTGGACGAGGGCGAGCGGCGCGATCAGCGTCTCGAGCGGATGCCCGGCCGGCAGCGCTGCGAGCCGCGCGCGTATCTCGGTGTCCCAGGCGCTGCGAAGGCTGGCCAGCCGGTCGGCGTACCTCGCGGTCCACGCCTCCCAGGGACCCACCACCCGCCGCTGCGCCCCGCGACCGGTCACGTACTGCCAGACGGGATGGCTGATGCGGCGTTCGCAACGCGTGATGTCCGCCTCCGTGGCGACCGGCCGATCCCTCGCCGCTGCGGCGAGCTCGTCAAGCAGGAGGTGGGCTGAGGTCCGCAGCGCGAGCCACTCGAGCGTCTCGTTGAGATCGCCGGAGAAGGTGCGAAATGCCGCGCCTCTCGCTGCCGCCTGGCCAGCCGGTCCCGCCGCCAGCGCGAAGAGACCGTCGCGGTACAGCTCGCCGTTCTCGGTGACCAGCCAGGAACGGCCACGCCCCGCGAGCCGCAGCACCGGCTCGTGGCGCTGGCCCGCGTCGCTGAGGCAGCCCTGCTCCCAGTTCGGGGAGTCCGCGGCCCGCGGCGCGGTCATCTCGACAAAGAGCCGCAGTGTCACCACGACTCCATATTCTGAACCGATGACTCTGCCGCCTGTCACGGCCCTCCACGTCGCTGACAACCTCGAGGCGGAGCGATTCGCCGCTGAGCTGACCTGCAATCGCCGCGCGGCTGGCTGGCCTCCCCCGGCCATCCTGCGCCCGGGTGACAGCACCCCCGTCAGCGCCCACGAGGTCGTTGCGCTCCCCGGCGCCGACCTCGACCTGGTCAACGCCGATAGCGTCATCTCCCTGACCGTCGGCCCCGGTCTGGACACGGCGTTGCTCATTCCCGGCGCCGGGCAGCCGGATGGGCGCGGCGACTACCAGCTCACAGCCGCCGCGATCGGCCGGTTGCGCGCCGCCGAAGAACTGGCGTTACAAACCCAGCCGCGAGTCGCGTTGCTCAGTGGCTGGGCCGGGGGAACCTCCGGCCGCACGGAGGCGGTGCTGCTCCACGAGCGCTGGTCGCTGCCGGAGATCCCAGTCCTGCTCGAGCCAGCGGCGCGCACAAGCGCGGGCAACGCGGTCTGCGCATCGGCATTGCTCGCCCCGCTCTCAGGCGTCCGCCGCCTGGTCGTCGTCTCGTCGTGGGGCAACGCGCTGCGCGACCGGCTGCTCCTCCAGATCGCGACGTGCCACACGCACCTGCGCACGGGCCAGCACATCGTCTTCGGTCGCGCGCACACCGCGACGCTGCGCCCGGGCATCGTCGGGTTGTGGTCGATACCTCGCCACGTCGGCGCCGCGCGTGCCCTGCTGCGCGGATCCGGGTCTTAACGAACCGCCAAGGGTGGATCATGGGTCCGGTACGGCATCGCCCGCTCGTTGTCGGACCCCTGCCCCTACGCTGCCGACGTGTGACCGCCAGTCCCGCTGATCCCGCCTTGTCCCCTCCGGAGCCGCTGTCTGCCCGCGAAACCGGGCGCGAACCCTCACCGGCCCACGAAGGCGTGCCCCCACACCTCGAGCCCCCGCTCCGCGAGTGGGCCCGGGGCTACCTCGGCGCGGAGCTCGAACGTCGTGTCGCATTACAGCTCGAGGTCGCCCTCACCCCGAGGACACGCCTGCCCAGCCAAGTAGGTCCACCACAACGGCTGGCCGAGCACCCCGAGGTCGACCTGCTCGACGTCGCCGACGTCGCTCTCCAGCTTGATCACGAGCTCGCCGACGAGCTGGACCGCCTGGAACAGGAGCGCACGACAGGGATCACCTCCAGCGGCACGAGTCGTCGGCGACTCGTGGCCGTCGCCGCCCTGGGCAAGCTGCTCGATGACGCCCACTCTGCCTATCAACTCGACCGCGGAGCACGACCAGTCCGACTGACCCGTCGGGTAGATCCGACAGTGCAGGCGGCCACCGACGAGGCCACACGCACGGCCGATCCGACCGCGAGGCATCTGCTGGGCCAGGCATGGACAGCGGCCTACTCCCGCACCCCGGACCCGACGGCGAGCTATCGCGACGCAATCCGTGCGGTCGAGACCGTGGCCCGCCCCCTGGTACTCCCCGACGAGCCGGCGGCGACCCTAGGCAAGGTCAACGCCCACCTCCGTCAGGCCCACCACAAGTGGGAGCTCGTCCTGCTCGACCGTGACGACGACGGCTCGGTCGAGCCGCTGGTACGGATGCTCGAGCGACTCTGGGAAGGCCAGGTCTCCCGCCACGGCGGCGGACCCAGGAGCCGCGACCAGACCCTCGACGAGGCCCGGGCGGCGGTGCAGCTGGCAGTGCTGTGCGTGCAGTGGCTTTCGGCTGGCGTCCTGCACCGCCGCACCGCCGCAGGAGGTGCGGCGTGACCCTGGCCCGGCCGGTCGCCGGCGAGTTCGTCACCCCGGCACAGACGAAGATTGCGGTGGCGGGTGGCGGGTGGCGGGGTGGGTGCTGTCGAATGCCTACAGGTCAAGGGTGGCTTGTACGGCGCTGGTGAGGCGCGCCAAGGTGAGTTCGTCGAGTTGGCCGACTCGCTCACCGATCCAGGCCCGGTAGCCACTCGATCCTGGATCGGCTGCTCATCGATCGTCCCTCCACTGTGATGTGATCAATATATGCACTGGCACCGACAAGGGCAGTGCGTAGCTTGATCGCGGCACGGTCCACGACGGCCGGGGCGTGTAGCACGAGCCGGTCGGTAGCTCCGTGCACCGGGTGCGGTTCTTGACGTTCCTTGCCGGCGTGCAGGATCGGCCCAGCCATGGCGTCGGTACTGCAGGGCGCCCACGCGGCGGTGCCCGACGGTTTGGGGGACGTAGTACAGGATCCGGGCGAGCAGCCTCGGCCGTGCACGAGGCCAGGGCATGCCGACGCGGTAGATGGCCGCTGCCGCGTCCAATCCGGCGAATGCGTGGCGAAGTCCTGTCGTGTCGATCGGCCGATCATGTGCCCTCGCATCATCCCTGAAGGAGCGGGGCCGGTCAAGACCCCGTGCGGACCTGGATTTGGTCGTTGATCTTTCTTTTGCCTTTGCTCCGCCGTCTTTCAGGCGCGCCGAGGTAGGCGTCGGGGTCAAGGAT
>Ga0136617_10003478_pt1 | contig 14074 bp, 12 predicted proteins | sample AntDrymUQ3222106_2_FD_129672 | JGI IMG/M metagenome (GOLD analysis project Ga0136617, IMG submission 129672) | Polar desert sand microbial communities from Dry Valleys, Antarctica - metaG UQ322 (21.06) | ecosystem: Environmental > Terrestrial > Soil > Desert | place: Antarctica: Dry Valley... | reverse complement strand
GGAGAAGGACGGCGTCGAGGTCCACCTGCAGGAGCTGCTGGCCGACGCGCCGCAATGGTGCGGCGAGGGGCTGCGCCTGGTGCGCCGCGAGTGGCCGACCGACATCGGGCCGGTGGACCTGATGTGCCGCGACGGCGATGACGGCTGGGTGGCGGTGGAGATCAAGCGCGTCGGCACGATCGACGCGGTGGAGCAGCTGGCGCGCTACCTCGAGCGCATCCGGCTGGACCCGGCGCTGGCGGACTGCTGCGGCGTGCTGGCCGCCCAGGTGGTCAAGCCGCAGGCGCGCGTGCTGGCCGAGGCGCGCGGGCTGGCGTGGGTCGAGGTCGACCTCGCGGAGCTGCGCGGCGAGCGCGAGCCCGCGCTGACCCTGTTCGGCGCGGCGACGTGAGCGAGGCGATCCTCACCGAGGCCGCCGACCGAGAAGCGCGAACCGGTCTGGCGCGGCCGCTGGTTCGGCCCGCGCGAAACGCGCAGCGACCCAGCCCGCGTCACCCGCCGGGGTCGCCGACGTTCTCCGGCGGCGACTCGCCGAGCGCCCGGCCTCGAGGCCCCAGCGCACGCGCCGCCACGTAGCGGGCGCCCGCGGGGATCGCCAGCGCGGTCTCGAAGCCGCGCCTCGCCTGCGCGCCGCCGACCGCGCGCAGCGCCGATCGACGCGGGCCCTCGAGGAGCTGCCACCGGGCGACTCCGGTGGCGCCGTTCCAGCTCGCCACCACCTCGCGGCCGTTGACGACGAGCGCCGGTCTGGTCGTCGGCCAGCCCGTCCATGCGCCACGGTAGGCGCGATAGTTGTCGTTCCCCTCCGCGATGCGCGCGTCGAAGACCAGGCGGCCGTCGGGCGTGAACTCCGAGAACGCCGGCTGTGAGCCCCAGCCGACGAACACGTTGCCGTTGGGCAGCACCTGCGCGTTGCCCTGGGTCTCCGAGAGCAGCCGGTCCGGATGCACCCACTCGTCGGCGACGCGGGCGGTGCGATCCTCGCCGTCGAGCTCGAGCGCCAGGGCGCGCGATCGCTTCCCCGGCTGCGGCGCCTGCGAGGCGGCGTTGTCGAACAGGGTGATCGCGCCGTCGGGACGGCGCCGGACGTCGTGCTGGTAGGCGAACTCCGCACCCGGGGCGAGCTCGAAGTCGCTCTGCTTGCCTCCCAGGCGCCACCGCAGCGAGCCGCTCCGCTGGTCGATCTTGTAGGCCGCCCAGGTGTGGCGCGCGCTCACCAGCAGGGCGCCGTCGGCGTCGATGCCGATCGAGTTGAGATGGACGTAGTCGTACGCCTCCTCGCGCGGGTCCTCCGGAAACGGCCAGTGGCTCTCGTCGAGCGCGATGTGATCGAGGCTGTGCCACTCGAACAGCACCCGGCCCGTCCCGAGGTCGACCTCCTGCACGACCCCGTCGATGGCCACGCCGTCCTCCGGTCCGCCGACCGAGGTGAGGTCGGCGTTCACGTAGGCGTAGATCAGCAGCAGCGCGGTGCCCCGTGGCGTGATCAGGAACTCGTGCAGGTCGGCCTCGTAGCCGTTGCCGGAGCGCACGCGCAGCAGCTCGCGATAGTCCTGGTCGAGCACGACGCCCTCGCCGAAGCCGACGCCGACGGTGGTCTCGCCCTCCCACCACGTCAGGACCGGCTGGCCGCCGTGGCGCTGCACGCGGAAGTCGGCGACCTGGGTCTCGGGAGGCGCCTCGCGCGCCCACACGAGCTTGCCCGCGCTGTCGAGGATCGTCGGCCCGTCGAGGCCGGAGCCCCGCTTCGGCGCGATGAACACGTAGCCCGGCGAGGCTTCCGGCTTGCGCACGCGGACGCGGACGGCCGGGATCGTCAGGTCGGGGCGCGAGCGGAAACGCTGCACCGGCCCGCCGGGCCGCTCGGCCGGCCGGGGCGGTGGCGGCGTCGCGGGCCGCGACACCCAGAAGCGGTAGTCGCCATCGCGGGCGCCGGGGATCGTCAGGTCGGTGGAGACCTTCACCTCCTCGCCGGGCGCGAACGGCTCGTCGGGCACCCAGCTCGCTCCTTCGCCGTCGAAATGCGTCTCCAGGCGCCCGGTGTGGCGGCCGCTGTCCGAGCCCGAGACCTCGATCGCGCCGAGCCGGTCGACGGGAAGACCGCGCAGCGAGATCTCCCCCTCCGGCGCGGCCCAGCGCCCGCCGGGCACCGGCGACACGGTCACCGGGTCCGGGGGGCCGGCGGTGCTCTCGCCGGCGGCCAGGGTGAGCGCCAGCGCGAGGCCGAGCGCCGCGATCAGGACGACGGCGGCGAGCGACGCGGCGAGGCGGCGACGGCTCATCGCCCTTCACCCCAGGCCGTGACCAGCAGGCTGCGCGCGCCGCCCCGGTCGCGGTGCTCGCAGAGGTAGATGCCCTGCCAGGTCCCGAGCGCGAGTCGGCCGTCCGCCACCGGCAGCGTCAACGACGCGCCGAGCAGCGACGCCTTGAGGTGGGCGGGCATGTCGTCCGGGCCCTCCAGCGTGTGCGTCCAGTACGGGGCGTGCTCGGGCACCGCCTCGTCGAAGAAGGTCTCGAAGTCTCGCCGGACGTCCGGCGAGGCGTTCTCGTTGAGCGTCAGCGACGCCGACGTGTGGCGGATGAACAGGTGCGCGAGCCCCGCGCGCAGGTCACCCAGCTCGGGCAGCGCATCGACGACCTCGTGGGTCACGAGGTGAAAGCCGCGCTCCTGCGGTCGGAGCGTGATCTCGCGCTGGAGCCACACGCGCTGCATCGTAGGCGGCGCGCGGCACACGGGTCTGCCGGTCGCGGCCGGTCAGCGCCGTGGGCGGATCGCCTCCGAGGTGCCGAGGACCTGGCCGGCGCGGTCGAGCGCGCGGACCGCCACGTACGGCGCGCCGGTGCTGGCCGCGATCGCCGTCTCGAAGCCGTCGCGCGCCCGAGAGGCGACGCCGCTCAGCTGGTCGGGCGAGGCGCCCGCGAGCACCTGCCAGCGGCCGACCTCGGTGGCGCCGTTCCAGCTCGCGTACACCTGGATGCGCCCCCCGCGCGTGCGCTCGGCGGCGATCGCGGGCGGCTGCAGCGGCCGGCCGCTCCACGGGGAGCGCACGGCGCGGTAGTTGCCCTTGCCCTTGGTGAGGCGGCCGTCGAAGACGAGCCGGCCCCCGGCGGTGAACTCCGAGAAGACCGGCGCGGCGCCCCAGCCCACGAACACGTTGCCGTTGGGCAGCCGCTGCGCGCTGCCCTGGTTGAACGCCAGCAGCCCGCCCGGATGCTTGAACTCGCGCCCCAGCCGGACGCGCCGGCCGGGCTCGTCCACCCGCAGCGAGACCGCGCGCGACTCCTTCGCCAGCGCCGGCGGCCCTGCCGCGTTGTCGAACAGCGTGATCGAGCCGTCGCCGGCGCGGCGCGCGTCGTGCTGGAAGCAGAAGCGGGTCTTGGCGCCCATGCGGAAGTCGCCGCCCCGGCCGCCGAGCTGCCAGATGACCGCGCCGGTCGCGCGGTCGAGCTTGTACAGGGCGCAGGTGTTGCGCGCGGAGAGGATCAGGTTGCCGTCGGTGTCGACCTCGACGGAGTTGACGTGGAAGTAGTCCCACGACGCCGGGCCCCGTGGCCGCGTGCGGCTGCTCGCCAGCGGCACCTGGCCGAGGCTGTGCCACTCGAAGACCACCAGGCCGGTGCTCAGGTCGACCTCCTGGACGACGTTGTCGACCACCACGCCGTTGCGGCGCCCGCCGACGGAGCGCAGGTCGCGGCGCACCCGGTCGTAGGCCAGCAGCAGCGCCGTGCCGCGGTCGGTGAGCACCATGTCGTGCAGGTCGGCCCGGTAGCCGTTGCGGAGCCTGACCTTGGCGACCTCGCGGTAGGCCGAGTCCAGCACCGTGTAGGCGCCGTAGCCCCAGCCGATCGCGAACCGGCCCTCCCACCAGGTGAGCACCGGCTCGCCGCCGAGCCGCTGGACCTTGAGGTCGGTGACTGCGGTTCCGCGCTCGACCGGGCGGAACCACACCAGGTCGCCGCGGTCGTCGGTGATCAGCGGCCCGTCGGGCTTCGGGCTGCCCTTGGGCGAGAAGGGCGCGAGGAGGACCAGCCCCGGCGCCGTTCCGCCCGCGCGGCGGTTGATCCGGACCACCGGCGCCTGCAGGTCGCGCCGCGAGCGGAAGCGGTCGACCGCCGCGGGCGGCAGCGTCGGCAGGGCGAGCTGCCCGTCGTTCACCTGCCCCGGCGCGGGCCGCCGCGCCACCGTGAAGGAGAAGTCGCCGTCCTGCCCGCCGGCCACGTTCAGCGGGGTGGCCACCTTGACACGCTCGCCGGCCACGAAGGGCGCGCTCGGGACGAAGCTCGCGCCGGAGCCGTCCGAGTGCGCGCGCAGCTCGCCGGGATGCGCGCCGCTGCGCTCACCGGTGACGGTGATCTCGCCGAGCGCCGCCGGCGCCGCGCCGCGCAGGGAGATCTGCGTCTCGGGCCGCGCGGCCTCGGTGCCCGGCATCGGGAACGCGCTGACGCGCTCGGCGCTGACCTGGGCCGCGCCCAGGCTCGAGACCGTCGCGATGACGACCCCCGCCACCACCAGCGCTGCCACTGCAATCCACCCCTTGCGACGCACCCGTCCCCCTTGCTCGACGCCTGCTCTCAACACCAGTTCATCACGGAGTTGCGGTTCACGGCAGCCGCGCGAGCCGCATGTCCACGCGCTCGCCGCGAAACGGGACGCCCTCGGCCTCGAGCAGCGCCCGCTGGCGCGCGCCCTTGGCGAGCGACCCGTCCGCCCGCACGATCCGGTGCCACGGTACGCCGGGATCGTCGCAGCCGGCCAGGACGGCGCCCGCGAAGCGCGGCGCGCCCGGCGAGACGTCCACATAGGCGCGCACGAACCCGGGCGGCACCGCGCGGATGCGGGCGAGGACCGCTCCTCGCCGGCCGGGAATGGGCTCCGTGCGCGGCTGCACGCCGGATATCCTCGCGCAGGCGTGCGGCACGGCACCTACTCGATCGTCGCCCACGACCCGCAGACCGGCGAGCTGGGCGCGGCGGTGCAGTCGCACTGGTTCTCCGTCGGGTCGCTGTGCACCTGGGCGCGCCCCGGCGTCGGCGCGGTCGCCACGCAGTCCGTGGTGGAGCCGGCCCACGGCCCGTACGCGCTCGACCGCCTGGCCGCCGGCGCGAGCGCGCGCGGGGCGCTGGACGAGCTGCTCGCGGCCGACCCGCTGCGCACGGTGCGCCAGGTCGGGGTCGTCGACGCGCGCGGCGGCGTCGCCGTGACGACCGGGCAGGACTGCATCGCCAACGCCGGCGACGCGACCGGCGCGAGCTGGAGCTGCCAGGCCAACATGATGGAGCGCGACACCGTGCCCGCCGCGATGTCGGCGGCCTTCGCGGCCGCCGACGGCGACCTCCCGACACGCCTGATGGCCGCGCTGGGAGGCGCCGAGGGGGAGGGCGGCGACGTCCGCGGGCGCCAGTCGGCGGCGCTGCTCGTCGTGCCCGCCGAGGGCGAGCCGTGGCGGGCGCGCGTCGACCTGCGCGTGGAGGACCATCGCGACCCGCTCGCCGAGCTGAACCGGCTGCTGGTCCTCCAGCGCGCCTACGAGCTGGCCGGCGCGGCCGACGAGCTGATGGCGGCCGACCGCGCCGCCGAGGCCGGCGAGCTGTACCGCCGCGCCGCCGAGCTGGCGCCCGACTCCGACGAGCTGCTGTTCTGGGCCGGGCTGGCGGTCGCCCATGCCGGCGACCTCGACCAGGGCGTGGACGCCGTCCGCCGCGCCGCCGAGCTGCACCCGAACTGGCTCGTGCTGCTCGACCGCCTGTCAGAAGACTTCGCGCCGGCCGGCGCCGCGGTGCGCCGCGCGCTGGGCCGCGACTAGCGCTCGCCCGGCTGCTTCGCCGGGTTCACCGACACCGGGATCGAGAGGTCCAGCGCCGTGCGGATGATGCGGGTCTGCTCCATCGTGTGCGCGGCGGGGTAGCCCTCGCCCGGCGAGGCGCGCTCCGGCCGCCCCACGTAGCCGAACTCGAGCGCGCTGGGGAGCATCTGCAGCAGTCGCGGCGACATGTGCGCGCGGGCGCCCATGTTGCGCGGCTCCTCCTGCACCCACACGACCTCGCGCAGGTTCGGGTAGCGCTCGACCTCCTCCATGATCTGCGTCTGCGGGAGGGGGTAGAGCAGCTCGACGCGGGAGATCGCCACGCCCTCGTTGTTCTCGCGCGTGGCGTGGCCCTTGAGGTCGTAGTAGACCTTGCCCGTGCACAGGACGAGGCGGGTGACCTTCTCCTCGTCGATGCGCGGCTCGGCGAGCACCGGGTAGAAGCGCGACTCCGACAGGTGCTCGATCCGCGAGGTAGCCTGCGGCAGCCGCAGCAGCGACTTCGGGGTCATCATCACCAGCGGGCGCTGCTTGGCCACGCGCGCCTGGCGGCGCAGCAGGTGGAAGTACTGGGCGGGCGTCGTGAGGTTCGCCACGCGGATGTTGCCCTCGGCGGCGAGCGTGAGGAAGCGCTCCAAGCGCCCGGAGGAGTGCTCGGGCCCCGAGCCCTCGTAGCCGTGCGGGAGCAGCAGCGTCAGGCGCGTGGTCTGCCCCCACTTGGCCAGCGCCGAGATGATGAACTGGTCGACGATGACCTGGGCGGAGTTGACGAAGTCGCCGAACTGCGCCTCCCACAGCACGAGCGTCTCCGGGGCCTCCATCGAGTAGCCGTACTCGAAGCCGAGGCAGGCGATCTCGCTCAGCGGCGAGTTGTGCAGCTCCATCGGCGCCAGCGCGCCGGCGAGCGACTGGATCGGCGACACGCGCTGGCCCGTCTTGGCGTCGTGGAGCACGAGGTGGCGCTGGGAGAACGTGCCGCGCTCGGAGTCCTGGCCGGTGAGCCGCACCGGCGTCCCCTCCGTGAGCAGCGAGGCGAAGGCGAGGCTCTCGGCCTGCGCCCAGTCGATGCCGCCGTCGGGGCCGACCGCCTCGCGCCGGCGCTCGAGCTGCTTGAGCAGCTTCGGGTGGATGGTGAAGCCCTCGGGGACCCGCAGCAGCTCGTCGTTGAGCGACGTCAGGCGCTCGGTGGAGACCGCGGTCTTGACCTCCGGCGAGGGCGAGCGGTCGAGCTGGTACCCGCCGGTGGGCTGCTCGACGTCGCTGGTGCTCAGCTCCTCCTTGAGCTCCCGGTGGCGCGTGGCGAGGCCGTCCCAGATCTCCTGCGCGAGCGCGTCGGCCTCCTCCTGGGAGACCACTCCGCGCTCGACCATCTGGGCGGCGTAGATCTCTCGCACCGGTGTCTTGGCCTTGACCTTGGCCGCCATCTCGGGCTGGGTGTAGGCGGGCTCGTCGGCCTCGTTGTGCCCGAAGCGGCGGTAGCCGATCAGGTCGATCACCACGTCGTGCCCGAACTCCTGGCGGAACGCGAAGGCCAGGCGGACGGCGGAGACGCAGGCGGCCACGTCGTCGGCGTTGACGTGGATGATCGGGACGTCGAAGCCCTTGGCGAGGTCGGACGCCCAGCGGGTGGAGCGTGCGTCGTCGGCGTCGGTGGTGAAGCCGACCTGGTTGTTCTGGATCAGGTGCAGCGCGCCGCCGACGGTGTAGCCGTCGAGCGCCTGCAGGTTGAAGGTCTCGGCGACCACGCCCTGGCCGGGGAAGGCCGCGTCGCCGTGCAGGATGATCGGGACGGCGGCGTTGACGTCGAGGTGGGCGCGCGGGCCCTGGCGCGTGGTCTGCACCGCGCGCGTGGCGCCCTCGACCACCGGCGAGACGTACTCGAGATGGCTGGGGTTGGACTCCAGGCGGACGATGATCGAGCCGTCGCCCTCAAGTTGATAGGTGCCCTGGGCGCCGTGGTGGTACTTCACGTCGCCGGTGCCGCCCTGTGGGATCGTCGTCACGGCCTCGATCGACGAGGCGCCCTCGAACTCGCGGAAGATCGTCTCGTAGGCGCGGCCGAGGTTGTGCGCGAGAACGTTCAGCCGGCCGCGGTGGGCCATGCCGAGGACCACCTCGCGCGCGCCGTTGGCGGCGGAGAGCTGGATCATCTCGTCGAGCATCGGGACCGTCATGTCCAGGCCCTCGATCGAGAACTGCTTCTGGCCCAGGTAGGCCTTGTGCATGAAGCGCTCCATCGAGTCGACCTGGGTGAGGCGGCGCAGCAGCGCCCTCTCCTCCTGGTCGCTCAGCGGCGACCGGAAGGCGCCGGACTCGATCTTCTCGCGCAGCCAGGTGCGCTGGCGGTGGGAGGCGATGTGCTCGATCTCGTAGGCGATCGTCCCGCAGTAGGTCTCGCGCAGGTGCGGCAGCGCGTCGGCCAGCGTGGCGCCCGGGACGTGCGTGCGCAGGATCCGCGCCGGGATCCGGGCCATGATCTCGGGCGTCAGGCCGAGCGGCTCGGGGTCGAGCGCCGGGTCGCCCTCCGGCTCGGCGCCGAGCGGGTCCAGGCGCGCGGCGAGGTGGCCGTGCATGCGGTGGGCCTTCAGCAGCGAGACGGCGGCCTGGACGGCCTGCAGGATCGCCTCGTCGGGCTTGCCGTCGGTGCTGACGGCCGGCTCGCGCGTCCTCGTCGCGGTCGCGGCCGCGGCCGCGGCGGCGGCGGGCGGCTGGAGTGCGGGCCCCAACGGCGCGCCCAGGTCCTTGAAGAGCTGCTCGTAGAAGCCGTGCTCGCCCTGCAGGTAGGCCTCGACCACCTGCAGGAACCGGCCGGACTCGGCGCCCTGGATGACGCGGTGGTCGTAGGTCGACGTCATCGTCATCACCTTCTCGGCGCCGATCGTCGCGCCGATGTGCTCCAGCCCGGGCGGGAAGCCGATGGCGCCGGTGGCGACGATCGTGCCCTGGCCGGTCATCAGGCGCGGTACGGAGGCGACGGTCCCGATGCCGCCCGGATTGGTGAGCGAGAGGTTGGCGCCCTGGAGGTCGTCCGCCGTGAGCCTGTTCTCGCGCGCCTTGGCGATCAGGGCGTTGAACGCGTCGAGGAAGTGCGGGAACCCGAGCCGGCCGGCGTCGCGGATCACGGGCACCATCAGCGTGCGCCCGCCGTCCTTCTTCTCCACGTCGACGGCGATGCCGAGGTTGACCCGGCCGGCGTCGACGACGTGCGGCTTGCCGTCGATCGTGGTGAACGCGCGCGCCATCACCGGCATCTCCTCGGTCGCGGCGCGCGCGATCGCGTAGGCGATCAGGTGGGTGAAGGAGACGCGCTGGCCGGCGTCCTTGAGCTGCCGGCGGCGGCCGTCGAGCGTGGTGACGGTGATCGTGCGGAAGGAGGTCGCGGTCGGGATCGAGCGCGACTCGTCCATGTAGCGGGCGAGCATCGCTCCGGCGCCCTTGAGCAGCTGCGCGCCGTCGGCGGCGGCGGGGGTGGGCGCGGCCGCGGCGGCGGGCGCGTCGCCGTTGGCGGCCGCCAGCACGTCGGCCTTCGAGATGCGCCCGGCGGGCCCGGTGCCCTGGACCGCGCCGAGGTCGACGCCGTGGGCGGCGGCGACGCGCGCGGCGACCGGCGTGGCGCTCGTGCCCTCGGGCGTCGGCGCCGCAGTGTCACCGGCCGGCCGGGGTGCGGAGGTGGGAATGGGAGCCCGCCCGCCCGGCGTGCCGTCCGCCGTGGCGGCCGCCCCGGCGGTCATGCGGGCGATCACCTGGCCGACCTCGACGGTCTCGCCGGCCTCGGCGAGGACCTCGGTCAGCGTGCCGCTCGCGGGCGAGGGCACCTCGGCGTCGACCTTGTCGGTGGAGATCTCGACGATCGTCTCGTCGGCCTCGACCGTGTCGCCCGCGGCCTTGGCCCATTCGAGGATCGTGCCCTCGGACACCGACTCGCCCATGGCGGGCATCACGACGTCGACGGTCTCGGGCTCGGCCGCCGGGGCTTCGGGGGGCGGCGCGGGTGCCTCGGCCGCCGGCGCCGGCGCGCTCCCGTTCCCACCCGGGGCGATCTCCGCGAGCACGCCGCCGACGTCGACGGTGTCGCCCTCGGCGGCGTGGATCTTCACGATGGTGCCGGCGGCCGGAGCGGGCACCTCGGCGTCGACCTTGTCCGTCGAGATCTCGACGAGGGTCTCGTCTTCGGCGACCTGGTCGCCCTCCTGCTTGTGCCACTCCAGGATGGTGCCGTCGGAGACCGACTCCCCCATCGCCGGCATGACCACTTCCACCGTGGTATGGACCGCCATTGCGTGCTTAGACCATACCGCGTTGCGGCTGCGGTTCCCGCCTGCCTCTGCGCCGCTCGTGGAACACGAATCCGGCGCTGCCCGCGAACGGCCCGAGGCCGCCCACGACGGCGACCATGACGCCGAGCCAGAGCGGGATCACGCGCAGCCGGACGGCGACGATGCACAGCAGCGAGATGACGATCCAGCCGATGCCGTGCGCCCATCCGAACACCGTCTTCGCCGGCTGGTCGGTGAGCGACAGCACGAGCAGCGTCAGGTAGACGCCCGAGTGCGCGAACGAGAGGTACTTGAGGCGGTCGAAGGTGATCACGACTCAGTCCAGCAGCGCCGCCATGCGCTGCAGCGCCGGGTCGGCCTCCGCCGGCCAGTCGCCGACGGCGCGCGGCCACCAGGCGTGCTCGTCGTGCTCGTGGTCGCGCCGCACCTCGGCGCCCGCCGGGAGCCACGCCTGGCCGACCAGCATCACCATCCGGTTCGGCAGGCACACCAGCGCCTCCACCGTCTCGCGCTCGGGCGCGACCGACCACTCCTCCGCCAGCTCGCGCGTGAGCGTCTCCGTCGGATCCTCGCCGACCTCGACCGCGCCGCCCGCGCCCAGTGCCCAGCGCCCGGGCCAGCTCGCGACCCAGGGCGCGCGGCGCCCGGCGAGCCAGCGGCCATCGGCGTCGCGCACCACGCACAGCGTGGCCAGCGAGCCCGAGGCGTCGCCGGACACCAGCCGCAGCGACCAGCGCAGCGGCTGCAGCTCCATCCGCAGGCCGCCGTCGTCCGCCTCGTAGCCGGCGAGCCGCGCCGCGAGCCCGTCGTGCGTCGGAGACCCGCGCTCGCCGAGCGCGGAGATCGCGCGGTCGGCCTCCGCCGCGCGCTCGGCGGAGGGCTCGAAGCGGTCCTCGCGCCAGCGGGCGGCCACCTGGCCGGCCTGCCATGGTCCGCGGGCGAGGATGCCGGGCGCGAGGGACACCTGGCGTTGAGGGTAGTCGCGCCGTCAGGCCAGCGGGGAGACGCGCGCCATCATCGCCGTCGCGGCTCGGATGGCGAGCGCGCGGTCGTGCGTGATCGCGAACTCGAAGCGGCGATCCATGTCCGCGCCGCCGTCGCCGAGGTCGCGCCCGACGAAGGCGGCGGCGAAGTGCGGCCCGACCACGGCGACGTTCCACTCGGCCCGCAGCGGGTCGTCGGCGGTCAGGTCGCCGCCGCGCACGCCGGCGGCGGGCCGCGTGCCGAGCCCGCGGCCGAGCGCGCCGACGAAGGCGGCCGAGCCGGACAGCGCGGCGTAGCGCCCGGCGCTCCGGGCCGTGAAGTGGTGCACCTCCTGGAAGGTGGCCAGCAGCACGGCCTCCTCGCCCTCCTGGCCGGCGCGCGCCTCGATCTCGCGCGAGATCTCCAGCAGCAGCCGCTTGGCGCCCCGGCGAACCGTCCGCTCGGTGGCCACGATGCCGAACGGCGTGGCGGCCGTGAGCTCGCGCACCGGACGCGGGGTGACCGGCTGCGCGACGGCGCCGGCGGCGCCCGGCAGCGCGCCCGGACGGCCGTACAGCCAACCCTGGCCGAGGTCGGCGCCGAGCACGAGGGCGCGGCGCGCTTGCGCGGGGGTCTCGATGCCCTCGGCCACCGCGCGTGCGCCCGAGCGCTCGGCCTCGGCGCTGACGGCGTGCATGATGCGGGCGGCGTCGGTCGAGTGGCGTCGCTGGACGAGGCGCAGGTCGAGCTTGATGACGTCGGGCTCCAGGAAGGGCATCAGCGCGAGCGAGCGCGGCTCGGCGCCGACGTCGTCGATCGCGATCGCCCCGCCGAGGGCCCGGAGCCGCTGCACCCGGCGCAGGAGGTCGGCAGGGCGCTCGGCGAGCGCCCGCCCGGTGATCTCGAAGACGAGGCGCAGGCGCCCGCGGGCCTCCTCGAAGAGGTCGTGCCCCAGGCGGGCGGGGGGTCGTCGGCGAGGCTGGGCTCGACGTTGAGGAACAGCGCGACGCTGTCGGGCAGGCCGGCGGCGAGCGCGCCGCGCAGCGCGGCGGCGCGGCAGGCCCACTCGAGCTCGCCGAGCAGGCCGGCGTCGCGGGCGGCCGCGAACAGCGCGAGCGGGCTCTCGAGCGCGCTTCCCTGCGGCCCGCGGGCGAGCGCCTCGTAGCCCACGGGCTCGCCGTCGGGCAGGGCGACGATCGGCTGATAGACCGCCCGGACGGCGCCCGCGCGGATGATCTCCTCGATCGCCGGGCGCACCTTGGCCGGCGCGGGTCGGTGTGAGACGGTGGGGCGCATTGCTTCTCCCCCTAATGTCGGCTCCCGGGCGGCGATCTTGAGCGCTGGACCGCCCCGATCCCCGGGGTACTCTGGGAGGCACGGATGAGCATCGACGCTTCGGCCAAGAACATGCAGGCGGTCTGCCAGGCCAAGGAGCACCACGACAAGACCTGCCCGTGGCGTGGCAAGGGCACCGCCGTGCACCTCTCGTGGTTCGACATCGAGCGCATGGGCTGGGACGAGGGCGACGTCATCTGCGGCCTCGTCGTCGTCGGCGACGAGCGCGTGGCGACCGGGATGATGCGCGTGACCTGCGACGCCGAGCCCGACGAAGACCGCTCCGAGGAGGAGGAGGTCGAGGAGGTCGTCGAGGCCGTGTCCGAGCGGGAGCTCGTGACCGTCGCGCCGCAGGCCGAGCCCGCCGGCCCGCGGTAGCGGCGCCTCAAGGGCGGCTTTGGCTGGCGGCTTTGCGTCGGTGGTGGCGCGGTTCGTTCCAACTGCGCATCGACGGAGGGCCTGGAGTGTGACTTTGCGCTGTGGAGCGGGACCGGGAGCGGGCCATGGCGGAGGCGGGCGCACGACGTTCGCCGCGCCGAACGAGCGATCGCCAGGCTCGCGTCCCGACAATGCGGGGTTGTCGGCCGCGTGCAGCTGCTTGCGCTCGGCCTCGGACCCGACCAGGTGGACCGCCGCATGAGGCAACGCCGGCTCATCCCATCCACCGCCGCGTCTACGCCGTCGGCCACCAGGCCGTCTCCGACCGCGGTCGGATCGTCGCCGCGCTGCTCGCCGCCGGCCCCGGACGCGCTGCCAGCCACCGCACCGCCGCCCATCAGTGGAGCCTGATCCCCACCCTGCCAGCCGTCCTCGACGTCACGACCACCCGCGCGCGAGACGCTCCCGCCCAGACCTCCGCCTCCACGAGACGCGCACGCCACCTGAGCGCCGCAGGCTAGCTCGAACGCCGCATGCTCGGCCTGATCCGTCAGGCCCGCCTGCCCGAGCCCGAGGTCAACCACCCGATCGGCCGCTACGTGATCGACTTCGCGTGGCTCGACCGCCGCGTCCTGGTCGAGACCGACGGCTAGGCGACCCACGGCCACCGCACCGCGTTCGAGAACGACCGCGCCCGCGACGCCGACCTCCAGGCGCAGGGCTAACGCGGTCATGCGCTTCACCTGGCGCCAGATCACACGAGAGCCGCTCATGGTCGTCGCGTGGCTCGCGCAGGTGCTCAATCGGCGATCGTCAGGCGGCGCCCGAACGAGCGCTCGAACAGCTCGCGCTGGCGCTCCGCCGCCCAGCGGGCGACGGTGACGTCCTTGGTGTGCTCGAGCCGCAGCTCGACGCGGCCGTCGGCGACCTCCACGGACACGCCCCGGACCGTCTGGTCGCGCGGGCGCTCGAGCTGCTCGGCCAGCCGCAGCAGCGTCGCGCAGCGCGCGAGCAGCTCGCCGTCGCCGTCCGCCGCCAGCGCCTCGAACTCGCCCAGGACGGGAACGCCCTTGCGGTGGTAGCGCGCCATCTGACCGACGAGAGCGGTCTCGCGCGGCGTGAAGCCCGGCAGGCCCGCGTTGAGGATCAGGTAGCGCGAGTGCTTGTGGTGGTCGTCGTAGTCGATGGCGGTGCCGATGTCGTGGAGCATCGCCGCGGCCCACAGGAGGTCGCGCTCGAGCGGCTCGCCGGCGTGTACGCCCGCCGTGGCGAGCGCGTCCCACAGCGCGAGCGCCAGCCGCGCGACGTGCTCGACGT
>Ga0136617_10003477_pt1 | contig 14076 bp, 21 predicted proteins | sample AntDrymUQ3222106_2_FD_129672 | JGI IMG/M metagenome (GOLD analysis project Ga0136617, IMG submission 129672) | Polar desert sand microbial communities from Dry Valleys, Antarctica - metaG UQ322 (21.06) | ecosystem: Environmental > Terrestrial > Soil > Desert | place: Antarctica: Dry Valley... | reverse complement strand
GGAAGTCCGGCGATGTCGGTCGGCATTTTCTGGCAAAGTCGAACGTCGCGCAGTTCGGCGTTTAACTCAACGGCTAGCTGGTGCACCGCTTCGGATTTACCGACTCCGGTTGCACCCCAGAGCATAAAACTGATTTGCAGGCTGCGAAGCTGTTTAATTAAGTTCTTTGCCTCGTCAGGCGTGCAGGAAATTGTGTTAATCATAATTTCGATTTCTTCAAAAAGCGGATTTCATTTGATTTTTACTTCCGTTCCAAGTTTTGCCAACCGCTTTTTTTCCGCTTGTGCGCGGCTCGATTCGCTTCCCCGCATCCAATCGTTTTCAGCGGTGCGGGCGATGATTTCTGCCGGAGAATAAACGGTTTTCATCCGCAGAAAAATTAATCTCTCGAATACTTCGCGCGTCGCAACCAACTGATTTTTGTGATTCGACTTTGAATTATTTTTGACGAAAGCGACTCCAAAAAGTTTTTCTGCTAAAAAAATAGCGAATGAATTATGCGAGAAGAGTAAGGCAGCGGGATGCGCGGAATTTCGGAGCGGAAAATCGAGAAATGATTTGACGGCGCAACCGTCTTCGTCTGCGAGATTAAAGGCGTTCAGAAGTTCTTTTTCGCCTTTGATTTCACCCGCTTCAATCTGCGCGCGTTTTCTCGCCAAAAATTGGTAAAACGGCGCATCATTTCTCGGCATTAAATCTCGCGCCCAATCTTCGACGGAAACAATACTTCCGACATCTTCGATTAAATGATCGGTCAAAATGCGGCGAGTCGAAACAGTTTGGCTTTCACTATTTTCTATCTGCTCGCCGAACAATCGCGCCGCCAATTCGATGCCTTCAGCGTGATGCAATAAAAATCGGTGTTTGAAATGAGCGCAAGCCGCTTTGCTCGAATCGAGAAAATTGTGAATTTCAATATAATCCGACCAAACTCCGCCGTAAGTTTTCGCACTGATTTGCCCGTGTTGAAGCGGTTTCATAGCGGGTTTAGTCGGCTTGCCATTCGGGATTATATGAAACTGTGTTCGAGAAGAGTCGGCAATACGCGGAAATTTCGTCCAGATCGCCCGCTGCTTCCAGCGCAACTGAAATCAAACACGAAATTCGCTCGTCCAGTTCGCTCGTTTCTTCAGCATCCCAATTTACGGCGACGGCAATAAACTTTTCACCTTGCGGGCGAAAACCGATTGCCGATACCGAATCGGAATAATAAAGCGCGTCCAGAAACGAACGCGATTCGGCTTCAGAATGTCTTTCGACTTCGATAAAATGTGCCATTTATTTGAGCGGAACTAAAACGTAGGAAAACAGACGTTCCTCACCTTCAAAACTCATAAGGCTTTGCGAAACATTTGTGCCGAATTTCCAAATTACCCGCTGTTCGCTTTGCTTTGCGCTTTGAAGTGCCAGAAAATCCATCAAATATTTGGTGTTGAATGCGATTTTCCAGCCGTCCGAAATGTCCTTCGAGTCGTTACCGGTATTGTTCAATTTTTGAAACGTGCAGCCGATTTCTTCCGCCGAGTTTCCGGTTTCCGCAGATTCGGATTTGAGCAGCAATTTATTTTGAGAAAAGACAAATTCGATGCGCCGGTGCGCGTCGTCCGCCATCACGCCGACGCGCGTTAAAGCGTCTTTGAGTTCGCCTCCCTTTATTTCCGCGAAATACTCGAAGGTTTTGGGAATAACCATTTCCCAATTCGGAAAATTTCCTGTAACTTCCCGCGCCGTCATTTGCTTGTTGGCGATTTCAAACTCGATATGACTGCCTTTTTTAATCTTGACTTGGGCTTTCTGATTGATTCTGATTTCGCCCGCCAGCAGATTTTTCAGTTCCCGCGCCGCTTTAATCGGAATCAGGCAGTTGATATTTTGATTTGTCAAAGATGTCGCCGTTTGAAAACAGCACAATCTAGCCCCGTCGGTGCTGACCATTTTCAAACCCGAATCATCCAGAATCAGCAGAATGCCGTTGATGGTAAAACGCTTGTTGTCCTCGGTAACGGCAAAAATCGTCCGCCGCAAGCCTTCGTAAAAAACGCTTGCGGGAAGTTTAACGGCTTCAGATGAAACTCGCGGAATTTCCGGGAATTGATCGCTGTTTGTCCCGCTCAATTTACTCTTAAAACGTCCGGCTTGAAATTCGACTCTTTCACCGCTTTTATCGAGTTTCAGATGCACTGGCTCATTCGGGAGACCCGCCGTGATTTCGCCAAGTTTTTTACCCGAAAGACAAATCGATCCGCTTTCGAGAATATCAACTTCCTGCTCGATGATGAGCGAAATATCCAAATCCGTCGCGGTCATCACGAACGCGCCGTTCTGATTCGCGTCAATCTTAATTTTGCCTAAAACCGGAATCGTTTCCTTCTTTGCAAAAATGCCCTGCAACGCTCCGACTTGTTCTTTTAATTGTTTGGCGTGAATAATTGCTTCCATATTTTTTTTGTTTAAATAAATCCTAATTCGAGAGCAACGCTTTTGAAGTTATGCGGACAAACGCCGTCAGGTTCGACAATGCAACCGTTCGGGCATTTCGCCTCAGACCAGCCTTCATCAAGACATATTTCTAAAAATTCGATAAAGTCTGCTTCCGACTTTTTTCGCGCCTCTTCGTAACTTTTCGCTTTCACAAATTGTTGTTCACCGCTCATTTTTTTCGCCTCGAAATGGGATGCAAAATCAATCTTTGGTTGCTTGAGCCGCGATATTCGCCGGCATTAGAGGCAAGTTCGCGCCGGAAAGAGCCGTCAATCAGCAAATCTGTCTTAGTTAAAATTCGGTTGACGCTTTTGCTGTTTTGCGCCAGCAAATTTTCGAGCGTGTAACCGCTGTAGATGACCAAGTGATAATTTTTCTCTTTGAGTTTTTCGACCAGAATTTGCAGACCTTCCGGCTGGTCAAACGGTTCGCCGCCCAAAATGCTTACACCGTCGTGTTCGGGGCTTTTTTTATCAACTTCCTCGACAATATCGCTAACTGAAATGAGTTTTCCGTTCGTCCTTTCATGAGTTTCCGGCACATAACAGCCCGCGCATCGAATCGAACAGCCTGCCACTTGGACGACGCTTCGCCGTCCGGGTCCGTCAACCGTCGAACGGTGATAGATTCGGTAAAGATAAATAGATTCGTCGGGCGATTCTGTTTCGGATTGTTCAGCTACGGTTTCAACGAAAGAGTTTTCAACCTCAAGTTTTGGACGGGCGCAATTTACGACCATTCCCGCTCCCAAATCCTTGTTTATTTCTTTGGCGATTTTTGCGTCTGCTTGCGATGATTCAATTGTTACTCGACCTGCATCCGGTTCGATTATAAAAACAATCTCGCGCATCACTTGCCTTTGATTTGCTGTTTGACTTCCGTTCGGGCGAAGTATTCCTTGGTCTTTTTATCAACCGTCGGCGTTCCCAAAAGCTGTTTTAATTCCCGCGCCGCTTTTTCACAAGCTACGCCTTGCACGCCTTTGATTTCGGTTTCGCATATACCTGTTTCGGTATCAATTAAAAATTCTATTTCCGGCATTTTTTATAAATTCTCCTAAAATTTGATTCTGATTTTGACGGTTTTTCCGATGGTTTCTTTGACGAGCGTTCCGCCAAGTCGCTTTGCCATTTTGCGGGCGACTCCTTCATGATATTGGGTTTGCAGACGTTTTAGAAAGTCGCTCCCAAGGCGATAATTCAAATCCATATCATCAATTACTGCGACATAGCCTTTGGCTGTTTTTTGAAAACCGATGTCGCCGTAAAGCCGATGTGATTTGACCGATTCGCGGCGTATGATAACGTCAGCCAATCTTTGGTCGCGCTTATCCCAGCCTTGCAATAAAAGGTCTGTTCCAACCGTAATATTCTCAAACCCCATTTCCTTCAAGGCTTCGACCAGAAGCTCGCGGGTTGCGAAGGCTTCCGATTCAAATGACATATATTTACTCATAAATAGTTCTCCAAAAATTTTAGTTTTTAATTCGCGGATTAAATTTCGATAGCCCGCGAACCGTTTCCCGCCAAAGCCGAATTATTAACAGCCGCACCGACTCCTTTGATATTGTTTCGCGCCCATTTGCGGATTTCTTCGATTTTCTCGCTCATCATATGGGCAGTCGGCGTAATTGAATCAACGGCTTTCAACATATCCTTTGTGCCTGCCTCGCGGTCTCCGTCAATAAATGCCTCTAAAACGCCGTCTTTAACCGCGCCTTCGATTTCCGCGCCGGAAAAATCTTTTGATTTTTCAACCAATTTATCCAAATCAAAGTGGTCAGTATTTAACGCACGTTTGGTCAGATGAACTTTGAAAATCTCCTGCCGATCTTCATCGGTCGGCAGGTCAACGAAATGAATATAAGAAAATCTGCCGATGCGGAATTGTTCCGATTCGAGTTCGCGGACATCGTTAGCGGTGGCAAAAACAAGCACATCGCGGTTATCCTGCATCCAGTTGAGCAGATATGAAATCGTCCGCGCCGTTTCGCCACCATCGGTTTTGCCGGATGATTTCATTCCCGAAACTGCTTTTTCAAACTCTGAAATGCCCAAGATTCCTTTAATCGTTCCGGCAATCGAAAGAGCGCGTTTGATGCTCATTGCCGACGAGCCGATAACACCGCCGCCTTCGCCCATAATTGAGCCGAAATCGAGGTCGAGCAAAGCGCGATTAGTAATCGAAGATGCAACCCGTTTGCACAAATCTTTACCACATCCGGGAAGCCCGACCAGCAATATTCCTTTGCACGGCTCAACGTGCCGCGCTTTGGCTTGCGGGCTGAAAGTGTGCGCTGCGCGTTCCAAAATCGCTCTTAAACTCTTATAGCCGCCAAGATTAGTTGCGGATTCTGGATGAACGTAAGTGAGCGAACCGCTGCCGCGAATGACGTTTTTCTTTTCTTCAAGAATGACTTTTATCGAATCCGCGTTTAAGCCTTGACAGCTTATGACCGCCTTGGCGATGACGTTCGAGATTTCGCCCGCCGTCAAACCCAGAAGTGCCTGCATCAAAGCGGCTTCGGTTTCGTTATCCAAGCTGATATTTAACCCGTTGTCTTTCAACTTTTCGAGCTGCAACTCAATTGATTCTTCGATTTCAGTCATCTCAGGAAGTTCCAGTTCAAGCTCGGTGATTTCTTTTTCGAGCGTCTTTAAATCCGGGAAGTTTGGTCCGACAAACAGAATCGTCGTTTTGGTTGCTTTGAGTTTCCAAGCAATTTCGCGCAACTGCCGCACCAAACCGGCATCTTCCTGTCCATAAGGCGTAATATACGGCGCATAATCGCAAAGCAGAAAAATTCCGGTTTTTTGCTCGCCGATATAACTCAGAACGCTTTCCGGGTCGTCCGTGTCGGCGATTTCCTGCGGGTTCTGTAAAACGCCGTCTTTCGGGTCAACGATTTTCTGCAATCCGTTCGGGCGACTCCAGAAAAACAGCGGCTTTTCTTTGTGCTTTTCTTTAAAAACCAAATCCTTCAAGGCTTGGCGCACACGGTCTTCCTCGTAAGTATTGATGCTGATGAGCGGGTAACGCGCTCTGATCAGCACGTCGAGTTCGGTCAGAAATTTTTCGATGCTTTTTTGGCTTAGATTTTCAGACATTTTTTAAATGATTGTTCAGTTTTTGAAACGATTGTTCACAACTCGGCAACTATCCTTGTCCGAGTTTTATTAAGTTGCGTTGTTTATCAGCAGCTTTTTTCTCTTTTTCGCTTGCTGAAAGAAATACGGTTTGAGGTTTTGCATTGAGGCTCATTACCTGAACGATTAGATTTCTAATGAATCGAATTGCTCTTGATTGAGAATTCCGCTTTGTTTCGTCTGCTCACGCGGCGTTTCCTTTTTTTCCATGGGAAACGGGATGACATTTCTGTCGCTCGGTTGCGCGACGTTGTTGATGGGCGAGGGCTGACTCATTCGATTCGCGCCGACACTTTGAGATTGGTTAAAGCTGTATTCCCCGGCGATTTGACTGTAATTAGCCCCGAATGCTTCGTCCGTGTAAGGCGTATCGCGGTGATAGCGTTTTTCATCGAGCTTTTGGCGAAATTTCGATTCCGCCGTTGCCCTCCCCATTTTTGAGCAAAGTGTCCGGCGCACCAGATTGCTGCCGCGTCTGCCGTTTTCGGTCAGACAACTGAACGAGTCGTCATCTTCCTGTATGAGAAAAATATTGAATAGTTTATCGCTGTTGCGGGCTGAATTGTAATAACTCAGATACTCGGCGCGGATAATTATCGGCATAAATTTGAAAGGATTTGGAGCGTTTTTGGATAACTTGAATCTTGAGATAGACTAAACTCGCTCTAAAAGTTTCTTATTTTCCGAAGGCTTTTTAGTTCGCCTATAAATTCAAGCTCATCATTCCAACTACGGCTGCCGCACATATCCAAATGAGCAAATTTTTTAGAAGGCGTTAAAATAGTAAATCTATCTTTGAAACTGAAAGTTCCGATCTCCCAAGAATAGTAAATACGGTATTTACGGTTAATGAGATATTCTCCGTAACCTTCTTTAAATTTATTATTCAGCCAAATCTTTGGTTGCTCCGATTTCTTTCGGCTCATCTTGAAATGCCTCGAAGTTAGATTTCAAGGGCTGAAAGACGGTCATCGTCAAGCAGTCGTTTGGATTGTAGGCTGGTTGACCGCAAGACATCGTTAAGCGCGGACTGCATTTCAATCCTTGAACGCTGCTTGGCCTCCGCTCCGGCGGCTTCCTCCAATCTTTGCAAAACGTCTTCAAGCGATTTGTTGTCCGTAAAATTCATTAGGCGATACCATTCACACATTTGCCGGGCGCGTTTGGCGAGCGCGCCCGGAACGAAATCCGCGCCGGTCAGTTTCTGAGCCATCTCCTGCGCCGCTTCGTAAATTTTGGCGGTGATTTGGTCGAGTCCTTCTTTGATCGGCGAAATCGCTTCGCTCGCGGCATCGCGGGCGGCTTCGATTTTCATTTGCCGGATGCGTTCTTTGACTTCACGCTCGCGCCGTTTTTCGAGTTCAAAATCGTGAACTTTCAACCGCTCAATTTGCGTCTTGGTGTCGAGTTCCAAACGAACCGATTGATGTTCGGCATCAATTTTAGCAGTTTCAAGACTTATCTCTCGTGCCTGTTTTTGTTCAGCCAGCATTTCAGAACCCAGCACGATGACTTTCGGCTTCATCGAAATCGTCAAACCGTCCCGAACATGCGCGCGCGTCGGAATCATCCCAAGCGCGTGAGCGACGACCGCTGCGACAAATTCTTCACGATTAACGGGAATTTCCAATGTCGCATCGAGCCTCTTGGCGGAGTCTTCGGCAAGTTCCGCAAAACTTTTTCTTAAGGTGAGCAAAATTTCATCGTAATTCGCTAAAACTTCCGCTTTAGCTGTGGAGAGCGTCTCCTGTGCCCGCCGATATTCCTGCTCGAAATTCTCAAACGCATTCCACGGCATCCATTTATATTCGGTCGTTCCCCAAACCGTTTCGCACAATGTAAAACGGAAACTGAATTTGTTGAGTGCGTGATGCGCCTGTGAAGCCGCGCGCATCAGCTTTCGGCGATAATTGTCAGGAAGGAGCCCGGCTCGCGGCGGACTTAAACGAACCGCGCCAGACACAGGCAGTTCCACGCCAAGCGATTTCCACTCGATTTGTTTTTCTAACGTGCTGAAACCGCGACAATCAACATTGAGAAAAATGCCTTCGGTTTCAAGCTGCGATAAATCGAACGGCAGCGTTTCGACTTCCGCCGCCGATATGCCGAGATTAACCGCCGCCGTTTCTTTTTTATTTTGAAGACGGCTTAAAATATCGGCGGCTGGCGACGGTTTCTTGCTTTCGCTATCAGTTATTTGCGTCTCAACGCCCGCAATTTCTTCATCGTTCGTAACCGCTTTTTTGCTAAAAAAATTATTCAAAATCGAAGTTGCCGACACAGTGCCGGACGCAAAATTGGATGAGATTTCCTGATTCGTATTCATATTGTTTGCCGACCGCTTAATTTTTTCTCTGTAAATTCAACCGCCGCGCTCCAGTTTCCAACGCGCTAAACAACGACTGAAAGTTTCCTGCTTGAAATAAAGATCGCGCTCGACGGTCAACCCGCGAAATTTAATTTCTTCAAGCTGATTTAAGGTGAAATAGCCCCATTCTTTTTCCAGCCCGATGACGTAACCGAAAAACAAAAAATCATCTCCGCTCGGCTCGCCTTCGGTGACAAACCACGTCCAATTCGCCGCCGGAAAGAAATATTTGACATAAACGAAATGGTCTTCCGCACCTTCCTGGGCATAAAGTTTCGGCAGTTGTTCACGCAATTCGGCAGGTAATAATTCCATCATAAATTCTGAATTTCAGGTTGTTAGAACAAACTCGGCTGTGCCGACGAGTTATCGCTTGATTTGCCGCTTACTTTTTGAAAGATTGACCGCGCCAAATCGGATTGCCATTTATCCTGTTTGGAATTTGAATCGGAGATTCGGTTTTTGATTGGTTGTTTAATCCGGCTTAAGCGTCTCGCTTCCTCTTCTTCGGCGATAACTCTCGTCGTTTCTTCGCGGTAAATCAGGCAGGTTTGAACCGCTAATTTCGCTTTGAGCCACGCCTTTAATTTGCCGTGGTTGGCGATAACCGATTCCGGCTCGTAAGTTATCTGCTCAATTTCGTCGGCGAGATCGCCGCACATCGCACGAACTCGTGATGTTTCAGTTGAAAGATTTATCCATTCCGGCATCCGGCGAGCAAAATCTACCAAATAAAAAAGGCAAGTGGCGAGCGCGTCCAGATGCCTTAAAAATAGATTCGGTTCATAGTCGCTTCCAGCGCGGTAAACTTCTTCGTCGAGTTTGACCACACTCCAATCTTCTGGCGGCAGAGGCTTCTTTTTGATCAACGCCGCAGTTAGCATCCGGTAAAGTTCATCATGAGCGTAAAGTTTATGCTCCGACTCCATTTGATTTGCTCCGGCGTTTAGATTTTGGTTTAATTGTCTGGGCTTGCCTCAAGGCTTCGGACAAACTTTCGGGCGTGCAGTAACTCGACCGGCTCGTTCCAGATTCGAGGTCAAAATATGTGGCAAAGCGGCGTAGAGAATTTGTCAGCAACAGTTCGGCAAGCAGTTCGCCGATTTCGACGGCGACGCGATTGTTAATGTTCAGACTCTGCTCGCCGCGCCCTATTCGTTCGGCGCACGACAAACGCTCCGAATTTTCACGCCGCGCCGGAATTTCCTTATTTTCGAGCAATTCGGGATGAACAACCGACGGTGCAGGCAGCTTTTTGCAAATCGTCGAACTCGAAAAATGATTTTCCGTCCTTTCTCTTTTGACTTCCGAGCCGATTAAAACCTGCCCCGAAAATTTGCCGTTTCCGCCGTCAATCCACCAGCATTCGGGCGCGTTGTGAGAGTTGTATTTATTCGCTTCTTCAAGCGAGCGGTGAATTTCTCGCCGCGCCAGATGATTGTCAACGCAGCCGATTAAAACGGTCAGTTCTTTGTAACCGTTTCGATCTGGCTTGATGTGGTTTTCGTAACAGAATTTTTCGTTTGAATACGCCACTTCCAAGCCCCACGCGAGCGAGATTCTCTCGGCGAGCGTTTGCGCCTTGAATCGCCCGATTTCCGCCGCGCAAAAATTACTGCGTGGGATATTGCCGCTTTCTACGATGTCGGGGTCAATCACCGACATTTCAACCGCTTTGCCGATGCGCTGAAGTTCATATGAAACCCGCGCTAAATTCATCGCCGCGAAAGAACCCGTGCCGCCCGCGCCGATGAGGTAAATTTTCAATTTGCTAAACTCTTTCGGCAGAACTCGCGCCGAATGTGCAAAACTCAAATCAAGATTCATAACTGGCTTTTTCTGATAGATTGCTCGAACCCGTTCAAATCGAGAAAACCTTCCGGCATTTCGGAAATGTAATCGGCGGGAATTTGGGCAAAATAATCATAAACTCCGCAGCGAAAGCGAATTTTAGGATTGGGCGTATGAACGTCAATCAAGATTCCGAAAATACGAAACCTTCCGCTTTCATCGCGGTCATCAGCACTGCTGAAATGCGTTGCGCCTGGGGGATGCGTGTGCAGTTCAATACAAGCTTCGCCGTATTCTGCCTGTGAGTCATCGGCGATGGTTCGCGCCCACCCTCTTTCCTTTCCGATGTTTTTCCAGCACCACTGACTTGTTGCTTCGTGCCAAAAAATGACGAAAACATCTTCCCGAAATTGAATGGAGTCGCCGCAGCCATCGCGTGCATTTTCCAAAATTTGCTGCCAGATAAGCCTCGGAATACGCGGCTTGTGCCAGACGATTCCGCTTTGGACGGAAGGTAAACCCTTGATTGATTCACGGCAGACGGGCAGGCAAACCGAAAATTCACGACGCTTGGCGCGAATAAAAACGCCGTTTCCCGCCATCAGATACTCGAACATTACCGCCGTAATCGCTTCGGTGTCAGACGAGGCGATTTTATGTTCGACAAATTTCGGAACGAACGATAAGACCTTTAAATTGTGCATAATTTTAGAAATCCCTCGAATACTTCTTTTCGACGACTTGCATCCACAATTTATCAATCGTTGCGTTGGTTTCAATGAGTTCGGACGCGGGAAATTTGCGAGTTTGTTTTTCAGCCAGATTTAACAAAAGTTTTCGGACATCATCGGGAGCGGAAACGCATTTTTTGGTCGAATGGTCGCGGTTAAAAGGCGTGTTAAAGATGAGATTCCAAATCGTATCGAGATTTTCGACTTTCGCTTCGGGAACTTCGTTGCTCCCGAAACAGATTTTCCCGCTTAAATTTCCGCCGATGTTCGGGAGCGGTGCGAGCGCGAGCTTGGTTTTGGACGAAACCTTTTTTCCTTTCGCCGCCCAGAGATAATATTCATCTTTCTGTCCGAACAAAATCAAAGTCGGAAGAGGAATCGTGATTTCCGCTACATCTCCGTCATCGGCTTCAACAAAAATAGTCCTGATGCCGGCTGGTTCATAAGAAAGAATAAAATTTCCTTCCGGCTCTTCGCGGTAACGTAAAACCTGTCGCTTAATCCAGCCCGTATCGGTGTAATATTCACGAAAAGCCCGGGCGATCTGCTCGCTCGACAAGGCTTTGGCGGTTTCCTTTCCCGCTTCAATACGTTTGAAAAGATATTGACCGGGCAAAAAATACAATGCGCCCAATGCATCAGGCGGCGATGTCAGGCGATTTGTCAGATTCATCTAATTTTACCTTCCTACTTTCGCTATTTGTCCGCCGCTTTTTTCTCGCTTCGGGAATTTTTCCCGTGTTCCAAAGCGAAATCATCTCCGATAAAATTTCACCGGTATTTGCTTCAATCAATTCGTCGAGTAAAACAGTTTCTTCCAACATTTTTTGCGCTTCTTTGTAACTTTCGGTGAGAAACGCAACCGTTTTTTCATCCCACGAATAGCTTTCGTAATATTGGCAGTTGGTTGTATCGAGCCACGGATTTCCCGTCGAATGGTCAACAACTTCAAAAATATTGAGGTAAAGCCCGATTCTGCCCGTCTTTTCCAGATTCCAGATTTGATCGAACGAATAGCGATTGATTTTGGGAAAATCTGCTTGGTCAATATGGTAACTATTTTCCAAAAACTCCCAAATTTCCTCGCTCTGACTGAAAAGCAGTGATGCCGCGACATACGAAACGCGCAAGTTTTCATACTCGATTTCATCGCAGCAGAAATCTACATTGAGCGAAAAAATATTAAAGTTATCGAAATCCGTTTCCGGGTCTTCGTTCCAGCCGTTCAAGATGGGAAACAGATGCTCATTGACGAGTTCGAAAAATTCGTTGGCTCTTTCCGTGTAGTTTTCATAAACTCCCGTTTTGAAAAGGCTCGTCCGCGAACGATTCCACTCGTCTGGAAAATACTTTTGAAAAAGCTGATATTTCCGCTGTTCCCGGATTACTTTTTCAACGCTCCGGCAAGCCTCCAGCGCGTTTGAATTTCTGATCTTGAACTCCAGAAAATCAATCGCGCCGTAAATCCGTTCGCCGTAAGATTTTTTCGTATTAATCCAAACCGGATTCAGTTTCAATTTTGGCTTAACTAATGCAACGCTCATATCGTTTCAAAAACCAATCGGAATAGAATGAGCAGGCACGGGCGGCGTTTTGACCAAAGCCGTGAATTGATTTTCGATTCTGCTGATTTCTTCGCGGCTCAAATTCAATACTTCCTCTGCCCGCTCAATCTCGGCAAAATCGAAGGCTTCCGCCATTCCTTTCAGCATCAATTCCTCTGCCAGCAAAATCGCCGGATTTATCTGCTCATCAGCCGCGCATAAAATTTCAAATGGCGATTCGGACCGAACTTCGCTTTTACGCTTTTGTCGAGCCTTTGTGCTGCGCCCGTTTGACGATTGTAACCGTGAGCTGTCCATCTTTGACTTCCCGCGTGATGTTGGCATTTTCCACTCCCGAAAAATGCGGCTGAAGAACGGTTTTGAGCATTTTGTCGTCCTGTGCCAAGACCGCTTCCAAATTAAATTCCTGACCTTCAATTTTGACGACCGCCATCGTTTCGGTGATGGCGGCATCAGTTTGAACTTGTGTTGATTGTTCCATAACTTTTTCCCTTTTGACGGTTGATTAAATCCCGAAAAGACTTCCCTGCCCGCCCGTTTGCGCCGCCGGAGGAATGCTCGGCGTTTCGGTTTGAATTGCCGCGGGCGGCGCGGTTTGAGATTTGACGTTTTCTTTCGGTTTTGCTGTTTCTTGCGAAACCGTTTTAACCTCAGAAGTTGATTTCGGCGCAGTCTTTTTCGCCGCCGTTTTTTCCTTTTTCAACTTGTCCATTACTTTGGCGGGCAGATCGCTTCTGTATTTCGCCAAAACCTTTTCAAGTTCGGGCGCGAGTTCCGCCGTTAAATTGTTTCCGGCAAGCTCGACAAGCGAAATTTGCGGCGCGAAATCGTGCGTCCTGACGCTTAACACCGCTTTTCGACTGGTTGCGCCGTCATCTCCGGCGGGAAGCAGTTGAATCGTCGTCGTTACCGTGCATTTGCTGAACTGATACGGTTCTTTTTCCGGAAAAGATAAGTGGCTGACCGTCGTTTTTGTTTCAAATGTCTTTTCCTGTTCAGGCATTACATTTTCCGGTTTTTCTCCTTCCAACGATGAATTGCTTTCGGCTGATTCGCTTGCAGCATCAATGGTAGTTTTGACTTCCCGTTCTTGAAACGAATCATTTTCCAAGATCGAAAAATCTTTCATTTGAATTGAAGTTTCATCAGCTTGAATTTGAATCAAATCATTTTCCGTCGTTTCAACAACGCCCAAAAACTCATCTTCGGGCTTGATTTCGTTATCAATCGGCTGTGTAACGATTTGCGTCGAATCCTGCGACAACTCAATCGTCGCTCTCCGTTGAATCGGGCGCGCGTTCCGCAGACAATCTAGAAAATGATTAAGAAAAATATTCTTGACTGCCGTTTCTTCCGTGTCGCGGCACATATATTCCAAGCCCTGCCAGAATTCGAGCGCGAGCCGTCTGCCCGATTCTTCGTCACCCGCAAAACCTTCGGTAGCAAGCGCCGCGTTCGCCAATTCTGCGGCGGTAAATTTTAACTGCTCGATTTTTTCCTGATTTTCGAGATTTATAAATGAACCGCTATTTAAAATTTCCATTTGTTTTATCTCCGAATTTTGCTCGCCGCTCTTTTATTTCGTTAGGTTTGTGAATTTTCAAAAATAAAAAAGCCGGACGCGCATTTCATCCGGCTCTGCAATTTAAGGTTTTTAATGAGCTATTTCAGAAAAGCTCTTCTTCTTCCGTTACTTCTTCCTTAGTTTTAATCTCGCTCAATTTATTTTCCATCAATAATTCGCCGTGAACGGCTTCCATTTCTTCAGCTTCGACTATTAGTTTGTCAGTGTCTTCGATAAGTTGTTCCCATCGCGCGTCATCTTCCGCTTCATCGAAAGGAATTATCGCCCAATCTTCCGTTTCGCTCGCCGCTTCTTTGTTTTTTCCGGTTTCGTTCATAAGTTTTCTTGTCAATTAAGGTTTAATTTTATTGTCAATCAATTTAGGCGGCGACGGCAAATTTTGTCTGCGTCGTCGGAAACTTTTTCACTT
>Ga0136617_10003476_pt1 | contig 14077 bp, 11 predicted proteins | sample AntDrymUQ3222106_2_FD_129672 | JGI IMG/M metagenome (GOLD analysis project Ga0136617, IMG submission 129672) | Polar desert sand microbial communities from Dry Valleys, Antarctica - metaG UQ322 (21.06) | ecosystem: Environmental > Terrestrial > Soil > Desert | place: Antarctica: Dry Valley... | reverse complement strand
CCGCAGACTGTTTCTGCTGACGGCGCCACCGCCGAATATCGAAATGGAGTGTTGCGCGTGACGCTTCCGAAACGTGAAGAGACAAAGGCGCGCCGCATCCAGATTAGCGGTGAAGGAACCGCAGCTTCGCCCAAGACCATTGAGACCAAGGCGGACAATGTGACCACCGACAAGTCCAGGACAGCTACAGGGGCTTAGTAAAGCTTGCCCGTGAGGCTGAGTAGTTACGTTTAGTCAGAAAAGCCGCAAAGCGGGGTGGTCACGAAGTGAATTCATTTCGGAACACCCCGCTTAAGATTCAGATAAGTTGGTAGAGCCAAAAATGCGCCTAGATAAGTTTACTTTGCGAGCTCAGGAGGCAATCCAAGCTGCCATTGAGCTCGCAGAGCGCAATCAAAACCAGCAAGTTGAACCCGAACATGTGCTCCAGGCGATGCTTGAGCAGCCGGAGAGCATCGTGCGGCCGATGCTCGGGAAACTGGCAGTCAACGTTCCTGTTGTGCTGAATGACGTGCAAGCCGCGATTGCCCGCTTCCCTCGCGTGGAGGGTGGGCAGCAGTACATCAGTCCGCGGCTCACACAAATCTTCAACGCCGCGCAAAAGCAAGCTGACAAGATGAAGGACGAGTTTAACTCGACCGAACATCTCCTGCTGGCGCTGGTTGACGAGAAGGATGGCGAAGCCGGAAAAATTCTTCGGCAACATGGTATTAAGCGCGACGATCTTTTCAAGGTGGTCGAGCAGATGCGTGGGGGATCGCATATCACCGATCAGAATGCCGAACAAAACTACCAGGCGCTCTCAAAATACACGCGTGACCTCACGGAGCTGGCGCGCAAGGGCAAACTGGATCCGGTGATTGGTCGCGACGAGGAAATACGCAGGACCATCCAGGTGCTTTCGCGACGGACGAAAAATAACCCCGTATTGATTGGTGAACCAGGCGTCGGCAAGACCGCGATTGTCGAGGGTCTCGCGCAGAGGATCGTTTCAGGCGACATTCCTGAGACGCTGAGGAATAAACGGTTGGTAGGCCTTGATCTGGGATCGATGCTGGCGGGCGCGAAATACCGCGGCGAGTTTGAAGATCGACTCAAGTCCGTGCTCAAAGAAATTGAAAATGCGCAGGGTCAGATCATTTTATTTATCGATGAGCTGCACACTCTGGTGGGCGCGGGCGCCGCCGAAGGAGCAATCGACGCTTCGAACATGTTGAAGCCTGCCCTGGCTCGCGGCGAGCTACGTTGCGTCGGCGCCACAACCCTTAACGAATACAAGAAGTACATTGAGAAAGACGCGGCGCTCGAGCGACGGTTTCAGCAGATCTATGTTGGTGAGCCAACGGTTGAAGATACGATTGCAATTTTGCGCGGTCTGAAAGAGCGGTATGAAGTTCATCACGGAGTTCGCATCAAAGACTCCGCAATCGTTGCTGCCGCGACGCTTTCTCACCGCTACATTACCGACCGGTTCCTTCCCGACAAAGCGATCGATCTAATTGATGAAGCCGCGTCGCGACTAAGAATCGAGATTGATTCGCTGCCGCAGGAGATCGATCAGCTGGAACGTGAAATAGTTCAGTTGGAGATTGAGCGGCAGGCTTTGCAACGCGAGGAGGACGCGAAGTCGAAAGCGCGCTTGCAGGAGATTGAACAACGAATTGCCGATCTCAAGGAAACATCATCTGGCATGAAGGCGAAATGGCAGTCGGAGAAAGAAGCCATCGAGCGCATGCGCACCGCCAAAGCCGAGCTGGAACAGCTCAAACTGCAACTGGATCAGGTTCGCAACGCCGGCGATCTGGCGCGCGCTTCGGAAATTCAATATGGGCAAATCCCCGAGCTGGAAAGAAAGTTTGCTGAAGAGCAGGGGAAGCTGGCGGAGTTTCAAAAAGACGGCGTGATGCTCAAGGAAGAAGTTGACGAGGAGGACATTGCCGAAGTCGTCGCGAAGTGGACAGGCATTCCGGTTTCAAAAATGCTGGAAGGGGAAATGCAGAAGCTGGTGACTATGGAAGAGCGGCTGGGCAAGCGGGTTATTGGTCAGGAGGAGGCCCTGGCAGCAGTAGCAAACGCAGTTCGCCGGGCCCGGGCGGGCCTTCAGGATCCCAATCGTCCGGTCGGCTCGTTTATCTTCCTTGGTCCAACTGGCGTGGGCAAGACCGAAACAGCTCGCTCGCTCGCGGAGTTTCTTTTCGACGACGAGCGCGCAATGATTCGTCTCGATATGTCGGAATACATGGAGAAACACGCCGTGGCACGGATGATTGGCGCGCCGCCTGGTTATGTTGGTTTCGAAGAGGGAGGTCAGTTGACCGAAGCAATTCGCCGCCGGCCGTATGCGGTAGTGCTCTTCGACGAAATCGAAAAGGCCCATCCGGACGTTTTTAATGTGCTCCTGCAGATCCTCGACGATGGGCGACTGACCGACGCCAAGGGCCGCACCGTCGACTTCAAAAACACCGTGCTGATCATGACGTCAAACCTCGGCTCCCGCGAGATCCAGGAGGCCGACGGCGATGAGGAGCAGGTGCGCGAAGCTGTCATGCAGGAACTGCAAGCAAACTTCAAGCCCGAGTTTCTCAATCGCGTTGACGATATCGTAATTTTCCATCAGCTTTCACGCGAACAGATCGCAAAGATCATTGATGTGCAGCTGGAGAAACTGCGTAAGATGTTGGCGGAAAGAAATATTCACCTGGCCCTTGATGATGGGGCGAGAAGTCTGCTGGCGCGCGAAGGGTACGATCCAACCTATGGCGCTCGCCCGCTCAAGCGCGCGATTCAGACGCTAATACAGAACCCGCTGGCAGTAAGACTTCTGCGTGGAGAAATTCTGCCGGGCCAGACCGTGACCGTGACGGCCCAGGGTGACAGGTTGGACTTCAAGAACGAAGTCGCGGCTGCCGCGGTGTAGTAGTAGGACAGGCATTCCTGCCTGTCCTTTGCCGACGCTGAAAGGCAGCTGAAAATGGACAGGCAAGAGTGCCTGTCCTACACGGGTGTTACTAACAAGATTATCGAATTGATAGAGGTGGGACGATGGCACAGTGGAATCCATTGCACGACTTGATGTCTTTGCAGGACCGCATGAATCGGTTGTTTGAAGATGCGACGCAACGACGCACGGGTGAAGCGGAGTCGAGCGACGATGTTGAAGGCGCCGATTGGTATCCGGCGGCGGACGTTTACGAGAACAATGGCGAGTATATTGTGGCGATCGATCTGCCGGGCATCGATCGTTCGACTCTGGATATCAGCATCGACGACAACCGGCTGACAGTAAAAGGAAAGCGGTCAGCCGAGAATTCGACCGCACAGCGTGGTGAATGTCCGAAAGGAAACTTTCTGAGGACGTTCAGCGTGCCCGCTTCTGTCGATCAAAAGGATATTAAGGCTGATTATAAGGAAGGCGTTCTGCAGGTCCGTCTCCCCAAGCAGCCGGAACGCAAAGCCCAACGGATTGAGATCAAGGTGTCCTAGTGGGAGTTGCTCTCGAAGGTAGTTCGAGGCAAGCGTGGGGCGACAAAATCAGAACCGGGAGCGGTAGCGACCGGGTCTCAGCGCGAGTGTCACGATGCCGGGGCTTACCCGGTCGCTACTCCCGGTGCTGATTTTGTGTGAGCGAAGGCCTCGAGAGCTTTGCGGTGAACAAACTCGGCGACTCGCGAGTTTTGAAAGCGAAGGTGACATGGCTAAAGATTTATTCGGAAGACGACCTCGTGGCGGGGTTAATGATGATGCGGAGAGGATCCGCGTAACGGATCGACGCCGCATTCATATGGATGACAGCGATCCGGATAACGAAGCGGGCGAGGTGGCGGGCGGGGTTGAGTCCCCGAGTCTAAAGCCAAGTTATGTGGAAGAGCTTGAGGCACGCGCGAAAGCTGCTGAGCAAAAAACACTCGAAGTGAATTCGCGTTTTGAACAGTTGCGCAAGCAGTTACAACGGGAAACTGATGAAACACGCCAACGTTTGAACAAGGCCGCTGACGAGAGGGCCCGGCGCGAAAAGGCCGAATTCATCGCCGGTTTAGTGCCGGTGCTCGACAATCTGCAACGCGTAACTGAAGCCGCCGAGGCGGGCAGCTCGCCTGAAGTTTTGGTCGAGGGCGTTCGAGCAACTGCCGCGAGTTTCGAAAAGTCGTTGGCTGCCGCTGGTGTGGAGCAAATCAATGCAGTCGGGGAGCACTTCGATCCGGAGTTGCACGACGCGGTGGAGACGGTAGAAGTGGCGCCGGACGATGTGGGAAAGGTCGTGGCGCAGTATGCCACAGGCTACAAGATGGGTGACCGGCTCCTGCGGCCTGCGCGTGTTAAAGTTGGACGCGAAGCCCGTGGCCGTACCAATGGAGTTTAGCTACAACCTCTGGTTGAGCAACAGACTTATGCGCTGGCTGTTCAGTATTGCAGGAATCGTCTTTTTGATATTAGGCGGCGCTACGCACTCCCCGGCTTTCAGGACCGCAGAGCGAGTTGGTGAGGTTACGGTTGAAGTAAATTTCGGAAACGGTGAACCCGTTCAAAGGTTTAAAGTACCCGTTGTCTCAGCCGCTCGAAAGCGGAAGAACATTGAAGATCAGTTGGCAGGTGGAGAATGGGGTAGTACGGGAAGTTGTCACAGGAAGATTTGCCGCCATGGCATCTGGATCACTGCGGACGCGCTGGGCACGGCACAAGTAAGTGTTAGGACTACGTTAACCTTCCAGTTCGAAGACGGCAGGAAGTGTGAAGTTACAAAAGAGTTTCGGGTCGCCAGTGGCAAATCTGCTGAGCGCAAGATGAAATGTCGCAACGCTAAAGCAAACGTGAGACTGAGTTATCAGTAAGGAGAAAAGGTGGCTGCAAAAGAAATCAAATTCCGCGAGGAAGCGCGCAGTGCAATGTTGAAGGGCGTCAACACGCTCGCGAATGCTGTGCGCGTCACACTTGGTCCGAAGGGACGCAACGTCGTAATTGGAAAAAGCTTTGGCTCTCCTGTCATAACGAAGGATGGCGTCACCGTCGCCAGGGAGATCGTGCTCAAAGACAAATACGAAAACATGGGAGCACAGATGGTGCGCGAAGTTGCGGTCAGGACAAACGATACAGCGGGCGATGGCACCACTACGGCCACTGTCCTGGCGCAGGCGATCTTTCGCGAGGGCGTAAAGAACGTAACCGCGGGGGCTAACCCGATGTCGTTGCAGCGCGGCATTCAGATGGCGACGGACGCAGTAGTTGCGGAACTCGACCGCATCTCGAGGAAAGTAAAAAACAAAGAAGATCTGATGAATGTCGCCAGCGTCTCTGCAAACAACGATCGCGAGATTGGAAAACTTATCTCTGAGGCGATGGAGAAAGTTGGCAAGGATGGGGTTGTCACCATCGAAGAGGCAAAAGGCCTGCAAACTGAGTTGGAAATCGTGGAGGGGATGCAGTTTGACCGCGGTTATCTATCGCCGTATTTCGTGACCAACCAGGATCGCATGGAGTGCGTGCTTGATCAGCCGTTGATTCTTCTGCATGAGAAGAAGATTTCGGCGATGCGCGATCTGCTTCCCATACTCGAACAGTCAGCCGGTAGTGGCCGGTCGCTGCTGATAGTCTCGGAAGACATCGAAGGAGACGCACTCGCTACCCTCGTAGTTAATAAACTGCGCGGCACTATAAAAGTTTGTGCGGTGAAAGCGCCGGCGTTTGGCGATCGTCGGAAAGCGATTCTTGACGACCTGGCAGTCCTGACGGGCGCGCGTGTGATTACGGAGGAGCTGGGAATCAAACTCGAAAATGTCGAGCTCACGGATCTGGGCACCGCCAAGCGCGTAATTGTCGACAAAGACAACACCACGATTATCGAAGGTGGCGGCGAGAGCAAAGCCATTCAGGGCCGGGTGGCGACGATTAGAAAACAGATCGAAGAGACCACATCCGACTACGATCGCGAGAAGCTACAGGAGCGGTTGGCAAAACTTGCGGGTGGAGTGGCAGTGGTCAGAGTTGGCGCGGCAACGGAAACAGCGATGAAGGAGATCAAAATGCGCGTCGAAGATGCGCTGAACGCTACCAAAGCCGCCGCCCAGGAAGGCACGGTGATTGGCGGTGGGGTGGCTTTGCTGCGCGCCGGCCAGGTGCTCGATAAACTTACCAACGATGACCTTGACGCGCAGACCGGAATAAAAATCGTAAAGCGCGCGTTGGAGGAGCCACTGCGGCGTATTGCTGAAAACGCGGGCCTCGATGGCGCCGTTATCGTCGGCCGAGTACAGGAGCTAAAAGGTAATAAGGGCTTCAATGCCGCTAGCGGGGAATACGAGGATCTCGCCGCGGCTGGAATAATCGATCCGACCAAGGTGGTGCGCACTGCTCTCCAAAATGCTGCTTCAATTGCCGGATTATTATTAACCACTGACGCCGCTGTCACAGATGCTCCTGAACCGAAGAAATCCGGTCCGGCGATGCCCGGCGGAGGCGAGGATTACGACTACTAATCGCCATTTGGCCACCATGGTGGGGCTTTTTGACCACCGGATGGCGATGGTGCGATATCGGCTTATTAGGCTGGCCGAATAGTTGCAATAGCCGTCTTGGTAGATTCTTATTGCATCGAAACGCAACGGCGAATATGCTCAAGACATCCAACCATGTGATTAGGTTGGCGATTGAAACAGCCGAGGTGCTGACCAGCAAGGGGAAACTACAAGGGTGGATGTCATAAAATCGTGCAGAGCGATCTCCACGAAGTTTGAAGGGCAAGACCATGGTTGATTTAGGATCTTATAAAGACAAGTTTGGCGACAGCGGGCAGCGCATACTCGATTATGCACTGAGCGAGTCGCGCCAGCGCGATCAAAACTTTGTGGCGGTCGAGCATATTTTACAGGCGCTAATGCATGAGGAGCCTGATATGTTCAACTCCGCCATGCGCGAGCTGTCGCTGGATCCCATCAGTGTGAAGATTGCCATTGATAAACGTCTGGACACCACCCGCCAACAACATGTTGGTAAAGGCTTCCGCATTTCTCCGGATACTACCGATCTTTTCAAGCGAGCAATGGAGCGCGCGCGCGCTCAGGGTCGCAAGACAATTGAAGCGACGGACATTTTTTCCGCGTTGACAAACCAGGACAGTCTCTTCGTGGATGTGTTGAGAAGCATGGGCGCGAGTCCTGATGCCGTGGCTGAGAATGTCCAGGCCCAGGTGCAAAAGCGGGAGCACGAAGAGGAACAGTATCGAAAGAAATTCGATCTGCCTCCCTATCTAAAGCATTTTGGTGTTTCCTTGAATCGTCTGGCGCGCGCTGACAAGATTGCGCCCACAATTGGCCGGGAAAAAGAGATTCAGCAGATGGTGGAGATTCTTTGCCATCGTGAGCGGGCAAACTCCCCGATGCTCGTCGGCGAGCCCGGTGTTGGCAAGACGGCGGTTGTCGAAGGTTTGGCGCGTTTGATTGAACTGGAACCTGAAAAAGTCCCGGCACGTTTGCGCGGTTCGCATGTAGTTCAGCTGCAAATGGGCGGTCTCGTCGCGGGCACAATGCTGCGCGGCATGTTTGAGGAAAGAATCAAGGGCATTATCGATGAGGTAAAGGAGCGCGACAATCTCATCCTGTTCATCGACGAAGCGCACACGATTATCGGCGCCGGCGCGGCGCTCGGCACGTCTTCTGACGCGGCGAATATGTTTAAGTCGGCGTTGGCGCGCGGCGACATGCGAATCATCGGCGCCACCACGCTTTCGGAATACAAGGAGTCGATTGGGGAAGATGAGGCCCTTGCCCGCCGCTTCCGTCTGGTGAAGGTGGTTGAACCTTCAATCAGCGAAACGCGTGAGATTCTGCTCGGCATCCGCCCTCGTCTGGAGAAAAACTACTCGGTCAAGATTTCCGACGATGCCATAAACATCGCGCTGGAGATGGCGCCGAAGTACATACGCAATCTGCACCTGCCGGATAAAGCGATCGGCTGGCTCGATACTGCCGCGGTGAAAGTAGAAATAAACGAACCGCAAACGATGGTGGTAAAGCCGGAACACGTGATTGACGTGATCTCGCAGGAGTCGCGTATTCCGCGCGACATGATCTTTCGCGACACCAGCGAGCGTTTCTCGATGACCGAAGCAATGCTGGGCCAGCGCGTGATTGGCCAGAAGGCTGCGATCAAGGCCGTGGCGCAGCGACTTCGGCTAAACAAAGGGCCGCTCAAAGAGTCGCATTACAAACCTGACGGCGTGCTGCTGTTTCTTGGTCCGACCGGGGTTGGTAAGACTGAGCTGGCAAAGGCTGTGGCCGAATTCATGTTTGGCGACGAAGAGAAGATGGTCCGCATCGACATGTCCGAATACAGCGACGGCACGGTCAGTATCGAAAAGTTGATCGGCATGCCGCGCGGGATTGTCGGTTCGGAACGGGGCGGAATTCTGACCGAGCAATTGCGCGAGAATCCCTACACGGTGCTGCTGCTCGATGAGGTTGAGAAAGCGTCGCCTTATTTGATGAACCTGTTTCTCCAGGCCTTTGATGAGGGTTGGCTGACTGATGGGCGCGGTAAGAAAGTTTACCTGTCTGACGCGATTGTGATCATGACTTCCAACCTGGGTTCGGACAGTTTCAAGAGATTCGAGAAACCCCTAGGCTTTGGCACCAAGACCCCCGGCGACTTCCGGGGGGTAAACAAGGAAGTGATGAAGGCCGCGGAAACCCGTTTTTCGCCGGAGTTTCGCAATCGCATCGACGAGATCATTGTGTTTGCTCCGCTGACGATGGATGAGGTGCGCAGGATCGCTGAACTTTATTTGCACCGGTTGCAACGACAGATGCAGCGGAAGGGTAAAGAGGTCAGCATGAGTGATGAAGCACTTAACCTTTTGACCGCCAAGGGCTACAACACAGCGTATGGAGCACGCTTCTTAAAGCGCCACATTGACGAGAAGGTGAAGCTTCCGATCACTGCGCTCTGGAAGACCGCTACGAATTTCGTGGTTGAGGTAGAGAATGGCGAAGTCGTGGTTAAGTCGGTCGAGGGCACAAACGCAAAGCTGAACTGATCCGACAAAGGGTTTCTGTTGATTTCGCCTGGTGTTTAGCTGATTCCGAAGGGCTTCAAGTTATTTTGATTGAAGCCCTTTTTTACCGAGTACTCGGCGACTCTATTTTGTCACTGGTTCGCAGAATGGCGATATTACTTTCAACTGGCCGCGTAATTAAAAATGAAATTCTTATCTGAAACAGTCCATGCTTCTCTGCGAATGTCCCTTCGCAAAAGTCGGCTCGTGCGGGTTGGGCTGACCGTGCTTGCCGTCTCCTCCTTCGTGCCGTTCAATGTGCCGGCTCAAGAGCCCAGGGAAAAGACTGCCGAGATCAAGCTGACGCCTGAGAATGTTGCCAAAGCTGAACAGGTTGTGGCCCGCGCCATCGAAGTCGTTGGTGGTAGCAACTACTTGAATGTTAAAACGGTCCTGGGGCGGGGCTTCTACACAACCTTTATCGATGGCATGTCGCAACTCCCCGCCAGGTTTGTTGATTACATCGTTTTTCCTGATCGTGAGCGGACGGAGTTTACCTCCAGCGGGATTCGCCGCATTCAGACAAACGCCGGCCAGACAGGCTGGTTTTACGATGGCGCCACCAAAACCATCAGCGACATGACACCGGCGCAGGTTGAAGACTTCAAAAGAAGCATGCGCACCACCATGGAGAATCTGCTGCACGGTTGGTGGCGCAAGGAAGGGGCCACGCTCAGTTATGTTGGTCGCCGTGAAGCGGGACTCGCGAAACGTAACGAGGTGGTCCGACTCACTTATCCTGAGGGCTTCTGGATTGAATACGAGTTTGGCGCGAAGGATGGTCTACCGGCCAAAATGATCTACAAAGGAACGAGGAAGAAACCAAACTCCGAGGAGCGGGAAGAGATTACCGAGGAAGATCGCCTGGCCAAACCGATTACCATTACCGGCGTCACGGCGCCCTGGGTGTTGGATCACTATATCAACGGCGTCCAGATTAGCCGGGTTAACTACGAGTCGATCGAATACAATCCACCGCTGGCCGATTCTCTCTTCGCGAAACCCGCAAACATTAAGGGTTTGAAGTGAACAGCACGGCGGAAACTGTTAGTTTGCGTGTAGCCTGCACCAGATCGATCACCGCAATGAAGTCCCTTAGCTTTCTCATTTCCTTCATACTGATCTCTTCTCTGTTTCCGGAGTCCATTGCCCAAACACCAACTGATCAAGACGACGTCGTCCGCGTCGAGACCGATCTCACGAGTCTGCTATTTACCGCCAGCAGTAAAGACGCTCGCTTTCTGACCTCGTTGCGGGAGGAAGACTTTCGCGTAACTGAGGATGGCGTGCCACAGAAGGTCCTCACTTTTCAGCGCGAGACCGACCGTCCACTCGCCATTGCTTTCCTGATCGACGTTAGCGCTTCCGAAGAACGGACCTTGCCGCAAGAGAAAGCGGCCGCGCGGGCGTTTATTGAGGCGATCATTCAATCAAGCAAGGACCAGGCGGCGATCATTCCATTCACGGGCTCCGCATTTCTCGAACAGGGTTTGACTCGCGATGTGTTCAGCATCTATCGCGCGCTGGAGCGCGTTGAAGTAGCGATGCCTACGTATCTCGGCTCGGGCCGCGCAATTAGCGGGATAACTTCGGGCCCTGGTATGAAAGCGCCGCCGCCTGAAGGCTCAACTGCGATTTGGGAAGCAATTGCTCTGGCTGCCGGCGAAATACTCGAGCCGAGCCCGGGTCAACGACGCCGCGCGATAATTCTATTGACTGACGGACGCGATACAGCCAGCCGCTTGCAGCGCAGCGAGGCGATAAACCGAGCCCTCGCGGCGGAAACAGTTATTTATGCGATTGGTATCGGTGATAGTAAGTATGGCGGCGTGGACCATGAAGCGGTGCGGGCCGTGGCTGAAGGCACCGGGGGCCGCGCATTTTTCCCGAAACGGGGAACAGACTTGAAAACCGCTTTCACGGAGATCGAGCAGGAGCTGCGTTCGCAATATCTGATCGCTTATTCGCCGACCAACAAGAACCGCGATGGCGCCTACCGCCAGATGCGCATCGAGATTACCAACCCCGCGCTCCAAAAAGAGAAACTAAAACTCCGCTACCGCCCCGGCTACTTCGCGAAAATTATCCCACAGAACCGCTAGCGTCACAGAGCGTGTGAATACTTAGGCTCTTAGCCAAAGGCGCGAAATGTAATAGCCAGGGCCATCGGCCCGGGTACCCTGGTTTAGCTTCTTAGCGCTGAAGGCGCGAAATGATGTTGGACAGCGCAGTCACAACCATTGTCGGGCAATCCCTCTATTTCGCGCCTTCAGCGCTGAGATCGGAGTCCGCACAGACTAACGGTCTTCGGGTGCTAGGGAACAACCGGAATTGTTTGCACGTGATGGGTGCGTCGCGCTCGCCTGGTCCTCTTTTTCCTGACTCGACGCCGGGGCGCAGGCGTGGTGGCCGCGTCCACACCCGCGGAACCGTGACTCGTTTCTAAGCCAACAGTTTGAGCAGGGACTGTCGGAGGAGCAGCGCTTTGCCGGTAGGCGTCGACGTCTGCCCGCGCGAGTGATGCTTCCAAACGGGTACGGCTCGCAGCGAGCACATCCAGTTGTGTCCGCACGCCGTTGCGTTCTATTTCCAGTTGGCGACGTTTCTGCTCGCGCAGCTCTTCAGGGCGAGTGCTGCCAACTCCTGCCAGACTCTGTTCGATGTTTTCGGGTTTTAGTTTCTCCTCCACGCCCTGCAATCGCGTTTGTAGCTCTGATTGTTTGGCTTCAAGGTCACTAAGTTGACTGCGGAGACTGTCGGCGCGCTCCTGCGCGCTCGTTTGACCCAGCGCGCTACTGCTGTTAAGCAGCATCATTGCAAAGACGACGACGGACACGAATATATACTTCATGGCCTCATCTTACGCCTGCCTGACCTGTTTGGGACTGGAGAAACGGAAATGGAACAGAAACGCTAATGGGTAGTGAATAGGGGGAGTCTGGCGGCGCCAACACAAAATCAGAACTGGGAGCAGTAGCGACCGGCTCGGGCGGGGGGAATCAACTTGCGGCGATGCCTATTCGGTTGCGATGAATTTATATGATCCGGTTGCAGTCTAAATCGTAGCATTGACCCGGTCGCTAGGGCTCCCGCTTCTGTATTAGTCGACCCACCACGCCGTAAAGCGGGACAAAAATCAACGCCGCTTCTTCGCGCGGGCCGGTTTGGGTTGAGAGATCGCTTTCTTTTCTTGAGGCCGGTCGCTGAGCAATGGCAAAGGGTTCATGGGACCTCCGGGCGCGTACACGCCGAAGTGAAGATGCGGAGGGGTGCCCGCGGCATTGCCGGTGGTGCCGACGTAGCCCAGCACAGTTTGCGTGGTAACGTAGGCGCCTTCCGCGATATGCGGTGCGTAGGAATCAAGGTGAGCGTAGTAGTAAGTCCTGCCGCCGGCGCCGACGACTGAAACTGTCTGGCCGCCCAAATTATTCTGGCCGATGTTGGCAATGTAACCCTCAGTGGCTGAAAGAACGGGAGTGCCTTGAGGAGCAAAAATATCCTGTCCTTCGTGCAGCCGATCAGTTCCTCGCGCCGCATGCCAGGTATTCGTTACCTGGTTCTTCGAGACGTCCTTGACCGGCATTGCGATCTTCTTGTCAGGCTCCTTCGCATAGAGCTGCGCTACATGAACGTAGAAAACCAACCTGCCGGCGATCTTGTCTGCGATTCTTTCAGCGGCAGCCGTCAGGCCTGTGACACTGCCCAGGACCAGGAAGGTGAATAGGAGGAATGTGGCGATGCCCAGTCTCTTTACAACGATCGATTTCATAACGACACTCGGATGCCACCCGACATGCCGTCGTTGTGTGTACGTGGTTGCAATCTGATTACGATAGACACTGCCGGTTTGTTGGCTTCAGGAGTCTTATTCAGACCAGGCATTACCTAATTAAGAACGAACCGGGGCAGGCGACTGTTCCACGTTTCGAAGACAAAATCAGAACTGGGAGCGGTAGCGACCGGGTCGTCGCACAAGGAGTCCCGTTGTTATCAGGACCGGTCGCTACCGCCCCGATTCTGATTTGGCAGGCAGCCTCGCCCGCAATTTGGAGGCGCACCCTCAGGAAAAAGAAGGAATTGCCGGAAAGGGGGAGCCTTTCCGCACGGAGAGCGGCAAAGCCGCAGATCGATCAATGCCGATCCCGTCCGTGTAGGTTGTTACCGCTCCAGTGCGCCGCGGTCCCAACCCGCGAGGTTGGCACCGGCTTCGTAGGTGGTTTGGCAGAAGTCCAGCAGCGTCTTTTCCGGTGAGTCGGATTTCCTCACATCGTCGTAGGGCAGGAAAAACTCTTTCTTCTCCGCACTATAAAATGTCTGGGCCGGGCGAATCTTTCCCTGGGGTACGACATCCGCCAAACCCGGCGGTTCAGGAGCTGCGTAAGAATAGAAAGCCGCTTCCATATCTTTGCTTCCCGGCCACCATCCGTGACTGATTAGCTCGTGAGAATAGCCTTCGCGGGTGATCAGGTCGGCACCGGGACGCTCGGGCGCGGTCTTTCCCGAGAAGCGCGAAACTGCCATATCGAAGCTGCCCCAAAAGAAATGTACCGGACTGACTTTCCCTATGAAACTCGCGCGAAAAACCTTGAACACGTCGTCCATTTTTACCCAAATCACTTTATGCTTGTCGCCAATCGGAAGTTGTTCAGGTGCCGAAGCGTTGCCGGTATTCGCCTGAGGTGATGAAGGCCTTCACCATTTCGGCGTTGATGTAATTGCCGTTGAATTGGTTGAGCTTGCTAAGCCAGAAGTTGTAGCCGTCGAAGTTTAGTCCGGGCTCTGGCGCATCGTTTGGATTTCGGCGCAGGTAACCAAAGTATTGCATCAACACAAACGCCTGGTTGAACTCCTGCTGCGCCAGCGCCGTGTTCTCAGCAACACGCCGCAATGCACGCGCGCGCGCCACGGTGTCGGTCGTGTTTCCAGCTCCGCTAAATTCGTTGATGGCCGCGTCTCGATCGGACGTTGAAGGCGTAACGCCGGCGTTGGCGAAGAGCGCCTCGACAAACTGCGCCGGCGTCATCGTGGTCGGAT
>Ga0136617_10003474_pt1 | contig 14080 bp, 11 predicted proteins | sample AntDrymUQ3222106_2_FD_129672 | JGI IMG/M metagenome (GOLD analysis project Ga0136617, IMG submission 129672) | Polar desert sand microbial communities from Dry Valleys, Antarctica - metaG UQ322 (21.06) | ecosystem: Environmental > Terrestrial > Soil > Desert | place: Antarctica: Dry Valley... | reverse complement strand
CTGCTCGAGGACGTGCGCGCCGAGACCGAGGACCTGAGCGCCCTGATCACCGACGTGATCGAGCTCGCTCGCGGCGATGAGCCGCTGTCCGACATCGAGGACGTCCAGCTCGACGCCCTCGTCGCCGAGGCGATCCAGCGCGCGCGCCGCCGCCGCCCGAACGTCGTCATCGCCGAGGAGCTCGAGCCCACGCTCGTCGAGGGCGTGCCCGACCGGCTCGGGCGCGCGGTCGACAACCTGCTCGACAACGCGGCCAAGTACAACGCCGACGGGGCCGCCGTCGAGGTCCGCCTGCGCGGCGGCGAGCTGAGCGTGCGCGACCACGGGCCGGGCATCTCCGCCGAGGACCGCGCGCACGTCTTCGACCGCTTCTACCGCGGTGCCACGGCGCGCGGGCGCCCCGGCTCGGGGCTCGGTTTGGCGATCGTGCGCCAGGTCGTCGAGACGCACGGCGGCACGATCAGCGTCGCTGAGGCGGCGGGGGGCGGCGCCGTGTTCGCGCTGCGGCTGACGACCGTCGCCGCCGGCGAGGAGCCGCGGCAGGTCGACGCAACAGCGGCCGTGCCCGAATCCTGAGCGATCGGGCACTGCCCTCGAGCTCACGGCCGCCTCCGGAGCGGAGCCGCGCCCATTTGTCGCATGCGCGGTGTGCGCTGATGGGTACTCGTATGTCTGAGCCGCGCCAACGACCACCACAGACAAGGAGCGACCGCATGTCGACTGAGCCCGCCGACCGCGCCGATGACGATGAGCTCGCCACCTTCTTCCGCAAGGCGCAGAGCGAGAGCCGCAAGGGCGCAGAGCAGGCCAAGGACATGCTGCGCAAGCGCCTCGAGGAGTAGCGCGATGGCGCACTACGCGATCGTGAAGGTCATGCGCACGCGCACGCCGGGCTGATCGTCGCGCGCCTCGATGTCCAGCTGATCGCACATCTGGGCGATCAGCGGCAGCCCGATGCCGAGGCCCGGGCTGTCCAGGCGCGGCACCATCCCACGTCCCTGGTCGGAGACGAGCACGATCAGGCAGTCCTCGCGCGCCCATGCCTCGACGGTGACCGGTCCAGGCCGCTTCCGATCGGCGTAGGCATGGAGGACGCAGTTGCTCAGCGCTTCGGAGACGGCCAGCGCGATCTGCTCGCGGGTGCGCCGGCCGGCACCGCTCGCGTCGGCGAAGCGGACGACCGCCTCGCGCAGCGCGCCGACGTGCTCGGGTATCGCCGAACGCTGCTCGCGCAGAGGCTCATTCTCGCTCGCCGGCCCTTCGCTGTGACTACGTAGGGCTCGCATGAGCTGGGCTCATATATTGCCGCAACGCGAAGCGGAACCGGTTTCTGGCTGGTCATCCACCGCAACAGCCGGTCGAGAGGGTCACGACCCGTGCGCCGCGCCTCCGCACGTCGCCTCAGTAGCTCCTCGCCCAAGGCATCGTCCGCGCCCAGGAAGGACGACATGACTCGGCATCCAGTGCTTCACTTCGACGATGCTGCGGGAAGCGGAGCATTGACGTGGCGCCGGACGCCGGCAGGCTCACACGCGAGCAGCGCTGGGAGGCGCTCAGCTACGGCGGGGCGACCGTCTGGCTTACCGGCCTGCCGGCAGCCGGCAAGTCCACGATCGGTGCCGGCGTCGAGAAACGTCTCGTCGCGCAGGGTCGTCCCGGTTACCTGCTCGACGGCGACAACCTGCGAAACGGGCTCAACGGGGACCTCGGCTTCAGCCGGCCGGCACGAAGCGAGAATGCTCGCCGCAGCGGACATGTGGCATGCCTGCTCGCCGACGCCGGGATCGTCGCCATCGTCGCCCTGATCTCTCCCTACGCAGCCGATCGCGACCAGGTTCGAGAACTGCACGAGACGGCCGGACTCCCCTTCATTGAGGTTTGGGTCGCCACGCCGCTGGGCGAGTGCGAGCAGCGCGATCCGAAGGGCCTCTACGCGCGCGCTCGCGAGGGGACCCTCAGGGGGCTGACGGGAGTCGATGACCCCTACGAGCCTCCGCCTCGCCCCGAGCTGATCGTCGAATCCCACGCCTCGATCGAAGCGACCGCTGACGACATCGTGGCCCTTCTGGCGCGCACAGGGCGCAGCTGACCCATGCTCGCTTCCGGTCGGAAAGGATTCACGAGTAGAACTCTCCGAGGATGGGAGCGGTGAGCGTCTCGACCCTCTGCACCTCTTCGGCGGTCAAGTCATCCTTCCACCCTCCGGGACTGGCTCTGCGGTAGAACTTCCCCTGTCCCTTCTGATCCTCGGGGATCGCCTCCCACGAGTGCTTCGCCACCGCGTTAGCGAGCCTCTCCTCGTCGACGGCTATCTCGAGCGAAGAGTAGATCCGCTTCATCGTGCCTAGCGTGTCGACTCTCAGGTCCTCGTACCTGAGCAGGATCTTTCGCCCTGCATGGTTCTCGTAGGCTTGCCTTGCGCTCCCCACATTCCGCATATAGAGACTGGCCCAGTCTTCACAGTCAAAGTCCGGCACGTCATTAGCGCTGAGAAAGCTCGCGCCCCAGCTCCTCGGGGCGAAAGCATCCAAACTGGACGCCACCACGTCCCTCGGGTCCCGAACGAGGAGGATCATCGCGCTCTCCGGCAGCGCTTCCACGAGCAGTGGCGCACCCAGTGAGCCATATGTCTCCCTCACCAGCAACGTAGCCTTGTTGCCCAGTTGGGGGAACATCGCTCGGGCTGCGTCGAGGACGAAGGAACGTATCAGGCTGAGCCAGATCTCCCTGCGACTGCCCAGAATGAACAGGGGGTTCTTGTGGTGTGCCTCACCGATCCACCGGTCCCCATAGTAGAAGTTGCCGAACAGTGCTCCTACCGCCGGCTCATGCCACACGGTGTGATCCTCGATCTCTGCCATCATGGCGCTCAGCCAGGTCGACCCGGAGCGCCCGAAGGAGAACAGCCAGACGACGTTAGCGGCCCTGATGCCATCACGCTGCGAGGCTTTCCCGAACGCCCGCACTCAGCTGCGCGACGTGTGCCGCCCCCGGACACGCGCCCGCACCACAGCGGCCGCGCGCCGCAGCTTGGCGCGCCCGGGGCTCACGAGTCGCTTGGCCAGTCGTGCGCAATGCCCCGCCGATCGCAGCGGTCTCGTGAGCCGCCAGGACAACGACGCCTGTATGGTCGCTTGCAGCGTCGCCAGGCGCTCGATCTCGGACTCGACCCCGCTCTGCATCGCCTTGTAGGCCTGCGCGCGAGCCTCCTCCACCAGCGCACGCTCCTCCCAAGCCAGCGCGCGTTCATACCAGGCCTTGACATCGAACACCCCACCGAGGATTCCGACGGAGGGGAGGCTTGGAAGGGGCGAGTCGCTGGCGGCGGCGACCGTGTAGAGCTCCTCGCCGGCTATCCCGGCGACGCCTTTGCGCATGTCGGTCTCGATCTGCTGATCGAGACCCGCGACGGCGAAGGTCTCGTCGTCGCAGATCAGCGAAGCGAGGTGGTTCTGCTGGCGGTAGAGACGGACATGCGCGAAGCGCGCCGACAGTGCGTCCTCGAGCTCTCCCGGCGTGTACTCGTGAACGTGAAATGGATTGCCCGGTATGTAGACATCGCGATTCGGAGACGACAGCAGCAGCAGGCCGTCCGATCGCAGCACCCGCCGGAGCTCGTCGACGGCGCGACCGGGATCGGCAACGTGCTCGATCGTCTCGAAGCAGGTGACGAGGTCGAACGACCGATCCTCGCACGGGAGGTTGTGCAGGTCGCCTACGACGAAATCCGCCAGGTCTCCAGCTCGCTCACGAGCCTCGTCGACCGCGGCGGGGCTGACGTCCACGCCGAGCACTCGCCTCGCGCCTGCACGGGCGAGGACCGAGCTGCCGTAGCCCACGCCGCAGGCTACGTCGAGAACGTCGCGACCTCCGGCCAGGCCTTCCGCCCACCGGTAGCGGGACTCGTGCTCGATCGCGATCAGCCGACCCTGCCACCCCTCCGGCACGAATCTCTCGCCGGACGCAGAGCCGGCGTCGGGTACATCCGGGTCCTCGGGCTCGCCGGGGGGCTCCCACTCCGGCGGCCGCACCGCTGCGGGGGTCGGACGGCATTCGACCTCTCCGCGCACCCCGATCGTGACTCCGTCTGGAGTGCGCGCCGCGACGACGAGCTCGAGGCGGCCGGCGCGGTGAGCATCGAGGTCGATCAGGAGGGAGAAGCCCGCGCCGCTCAGCTCTTCTCCGAAGCGACTCGACACGTCATCGCGAAGCATGCCGAGCCGAGGCTCGTGAGGCCGGCCGTCGAGGTATACGAAGATCTCGATGCCCGCCGTTGAGCACGCCCACCCCGAGACCCTGAGCAACCCGAAGCAGGCAAGCCCGGTGTCGAGCTCAGGTTCGTCGCACCACATCGCCGGGCGACCGCTCGAGATCGCCGCGGCGATCTCTTCATCGTTCCCGGGTGGCGGTCCGATGGGCTCCAGGTCCGCCAGGGGGGGAGCGGACGCCGTCGCTTCCGGCTGCGAGAACGCAACGCCCGACGGTGAATCCGGTCCGGATCGGCCGCCGGGTCCTTCGGGACGCAGCTCGTAGTACAGAGAGGGCATGAAGGCTGGGTGATAGTAGGGATCGCCGTCGGCATAGGGGGCGCCCCAGCGTCCGGTGAATCGCTCGACGTCGGCCCACCCCGCCCGGGGCGAGAACGAGGATCGCTCGTGATGCATGAGCACGGCGTGTGGCGTCCATACGACGCGTCGGCCCGTCTCGACGGTGCGCAGGCAGAAGTCGGTGTCGGCGAAGTTCACCGCCATCGCCTCGTCGAGCCCGCCCAGCTCAGCGAACAGCTCGCGGCTCACGAGCATGCACGCTCCGGTCACTGCGCTGCAGTTGCGCGCCACCTCCAGCATCCCGCGATAGCCCGGCGCGTCGGCGGGGAAGCCCAGGTAGAGATGCCACGGCATGCCCGCGTGCACCGCCACGCCGCCGTGCTGGACGCGCCCGTCCGGGTAGATCAGCCTGCAGCCGACGACCCCGACGCCGGGAGTCTGGGCCTGGGCGAGCATGCTCTGCACCCAATCGGGAGACCGCACCTCGGTGTCGTCGTTGAGCAGCACGAGGTAGTCGCCACGGGCGGCTTGCGCCGCGTGATTGACGGCCTTGGAGAAGTTGAACTCGCCGTCGTAGGAGACGACGCGATGCGCGAGGCCGGCGAGCTCGGGCTCGCTGGAAGCCAGGCGCTCCGCGCTCGAGTCGACGAGCACCACCTCGAGGTTGTCGTACGTGCTGTGCTCGCGGATCGAGCGCAGACACTCCCTCACCAGGCCGCGGGAGTAGCTCGTGGGTATCACGACGCTCACCAGCGGTTGACCCTCGACGTCCCAGCTCACCTCCCGCGTGCCCGGACGCGCGAGCCGTGTGATCCGGGGCTTGCGTCCTCGCCGCGCACCCAGCCGCTCCAGCGCTCTGCGGGCCCGGTGGTCATCCGAAGGCACACGCGGACGTTGGGAGGTGAACAGCACCTCGGCGACCCGCTCGACTCGCACCGACGCGTCGACAAGGCGTAGGAGCAGGTCGTAGATCGTCGCCGGCGGATCAGGCTCGGCGTCAAGCGCGGCTCGAGCGGCTTGGGCGCCGATTCCCACCAGCGGGCCCACGTAGTCGATGCTCAACAGCAGCTCAGGCGACCAGCCGGGCTTGAAGAAGGCCGCGCCGCGACCTCCGTCGGCGACCAGCGAATCCTCGTCGGCATAGACGAGGTCGGCGGGCGGACTTGCGCTCATCGCGGCGGCCAGCCGTGCCAGCGCCGAGGGATCGAGGAACCCGCTGTCCTCGACGATCACCGCCGGCCGGTCGTCGCGGGCGATCTCCTCCAGGGTGACGCCCAGGCCCCCGTCGGCCAGGCTCCAGTTGCGGTGCGACTGTCGCTGCAGTGACTCGGCGAGAGGGGCACCAGAGGCTCCGGTCTTGAGCACGCAGAGGATCAGCGGTGGCTGCCGTGCCGAGGGGTCAACGGCGACCGCCGGCGCCGAGCCGTGTCGCTCCCGCCATGCGCGGTACGGGAGGTCTGGCCCGCAGGTCACGACACCGCCCTGGCCCACGGCTCTCCCGTCGCGGCCGAGCGCCACAACGCTGAGGTCATGGGCGCCCGGTGCCCAGCCGCGCGTGTCGAGCACGTGCCTGAAGCCCGACACCTGACCGTCGAAAGCAGGAAGAGCTTCGTCGACGTCGGCACGCGGCAGCCCGAGATACGCGCTGTGGCGGGCCCCATCGACGACGACGACCACCTCCTCGAGCCCTCGCTCGCAATACGCCCAGCCCTCGATGCACAGATGCTCATCGACGGCTGCGCGCCCGTCGAGGACCGGCCAGTCGCACCACATCGCGGTATGGCCCTCTGCGATGGCGGCAGCTAGCCCCTCGGGGGTCGGTGGCGGCCAGTCGTAGTCCACGGCCAGGGACACTACCCCGAGCGGTCGGACGGCCGCACAGACGCGTCGATGCATTACCTTCGCGCGATGATCGCGTTCGGCATCGCCGTCGCATCCGACGCCACGTACCGTGCTCGGGCGCTGCCGGGTATCCGCCGCGTCGCCGAGCCCGACTCGCTGATCCTGGCGCAGCCGGGCCACGACTCGCTGCAGACTGCCTACAACCGGATCCTCGACGAAGCGGGGGGGCATCGGGACCTCGAGGTGCTGGTGCTCCTCCACGAAGACGTCGAGATCGTCGACCGGCAGTTCGCGTCCAAGCTACGCAGACGGATCGCAGAGACGAACGTAGCGGTAATAGGCGTCGTGGGCGCCCGCGGGGTGCGTAGCCTCGCCTGGTGGGAAGCGGACTGCTTCGGCCGCGTGGGGGCTCCGGCGCTCCTCAGCAGCGGACGCATCGAGTTTCCCGGCGAGACCCCGCAGGACGTGGATGTGGTCGACGGCCTTTTCATGGCACTCTCGCCGTGGGCCGTGCGCCAGCTTCGGTTCGACGAGGCTTTCGCTGCGGACTTTCACGGCTACGACGTGGACATCTGCTTTCAGGCCCGGGCCCTGGGCCGGCGGGTGGTCGTCGCCGACCTGGACGTCGTTCACCACGCTGCCTGGGCCCCGAGATATGGCGAGCAGTGGATCCGATCGGCCGTGGCCTTGAAGCGCAAGTGGGGCGCGGGCTGGATCCCGGGCCGAAGCAGCTAGCTGTGTGTCCTCTGGGCCCGGCCGAGTGCGACTGCCCGGTCTCCTACCCGATACTGCGGATTGTGATGGGGAGCCGCCTCGACGATCTCGGCGCGGTCGAACCCGGCTACCCGGACCATGAGCTCGAGCGCGGCGCGGTTGGGGATCAGGCTGAGAACGCCGGGCGTCGATGCCAGCGGGTTGTGATCGCTGTCCTCCTCGAGCTCCACGGCAAAGCTCGCGTCCGCCGAGAAGAGGACATCGGGGACTCCCTGCCCGTGCATGATCGGCCCATTCTGGCGCGTCAGCTGACTTTCGATGACACACAGAGATCGCGTCAGGCGTCGGGCCAGCCGCACCACGCCGACGGGGTCCTCGACGTGGTAGATGAGCCCCAGCAGCAGGACCACGTCGAAGCGGCCCACGGTCTCGGGATCGATGTCGAACACATCGCCCTGCTGGAAGGAGAGTCGACTCGGATCGATTCCAAAGTGATCGCGGACGAGCTCCGCCCGGCGCACGTTCTGCGCCCTGATGTCGATTCCCATGACTCGCTGCGCTCCCCATTCGAGCAACCGTTGCCCGAAGTAGCCCTCGGAGCAGGCGAGATCGAGGGCGGTCGCCTTCGGGCCGGCCTCGGCAAGCGCCGCGCGCACCGCCGGTTCGATCATCTCGGCACGAGTACGGTGAACGCTTGGAAGCTCGGGGTGCAGGAGCGGTGCAGCGGTCCCGGGCGCGAGCGACCAGGGGTACATCCAGTCGGGTGGCCGCCCGAGCTCGCTCGCGAGCTCGCGCGAGAGCTTCGCGGTCGTATGCGCGCCGGGAAGAGGCGGTTCGGGTAGCGGTACGGGGGGCGACGCGTCCGAGCGAGCGCCTGACCGGCTCGTCGACGAGCTCCTGTCCCCAGCGTCCGCGCTGGGCGAGGCGCGATGCTGTCTGTGCAGCAAGGCAGGCAGGGTCAAGGCAGGCCGAGCGCCGGGAAGCAGGCTGCGAGCAACCGTCCCCGCCTGTCTCAGGGGGCTCGTGATGCGCCAGCTCCGGCTGGTCTCCAGGGTGCGGAGCGCAGAACGCAGCGCCTCGAGCTCGCCGCTCTGCTCGCCCCCGCGTTCGCGGCCTTGCAGCGACCATTGCAAATCGTCGTAGAACGTCTGCGACTCCGCGTGCAGCTGGCGGATGTTGTGCTGCAGGGCGGCGATCTCCCGCTGCTCCTCAGGGTCGATTCGCTCGAGCTCTTCCTGGCTCGGGCACTCGCCCTTCTTCTTGAGCAGCACCACGCCCTGCATCGCGTCCCTGTTCTGAGGAGTGCCGAAGCCGGCCTCACGGAGGTCGAGGATCTCGAACGCCCGGCCCCAGTGCTCCGCAATCCACCACGGTGAGAGAAAGACACGTGGGCCTCCCTGATCCCAGCCCTGGGCGTATCGCAGCACGTTCATGCCGATCCGGTCCGCCTCCCACTCCTCTTGGGCCAGCGTCTCGGACATGCCCGGGCCAAGAAAGCTCGCGATCAGCAGACCGCCGTCCTTGAGCACGCGATGAAGCTCCACCATCCACGCGCTCCACTGATCGGTGACATGGGTGAACACCGAGGCCGCCCAGATCAGGTCGAAGAATCCGTCGGGCCGCGGCAGTGGGGGCGCTTCCCCGTTCTGGAACACGTGCAGCGGCGGACAGAGCTGAGCTTTCAACCATCCGATGCTGTCGGCGTCGATGTCGCAGCCATGGAACTCGGCGGTCTGCGCTTCTCCGAGAAAGTGCCTCAGTACGCGACCCGCTCCGCAGCCGAAGTCGAGCGCGCGCTTGCCCTCGAAGGACCAGTCCGGCGGTAGCAGCTCGACCAGGTCGCTGCGAATGCGCAAGCCCACCTGCTCGTAATCGTCGACGCCCCCGACGCGGTGCCTGAGTACCGGGGGCGGGAGGGGCACCCGATCATCGACCACACCTGCCCCGTTGCCCGCTGTCACGGCGGCGACTCTACCAGCAGGCCGCTCAGGTCCGCCCCGGCGTCGCGGCCGGCGAGCGCCGGGCTCGGCGAGACTCCTCGAAGCGCAGGATCGGTCGCTCGAACGCGGTTCGCCGCGCTCATTCGCGAGGCTTCCCGTGCGGGGAGCAGCCGCACAACCGCTGGACCGCTCGCTGTACGCTCGACCTCGTGAAGACGAAACCGCGTGCGAATGCGCTCCAGCGCCAGCTTCTGCACCCGAAGCCGATGACGCGCCAGCGGGTGATCGGCGGAAGGAGCACAGGGGGCCGGTGACAACGATAACCCTGCCGACAAGCGACGCACCGCGGGCCTCGATCGTCGTGCTCAGCCGTCGCAACGTCGAGATGCTGCGAGCTTGCCTGACCGCGTTGACCCGCAACGTCGGTGCCGATACGCCGTTCGAGCTGATCATCCTTCTCAACGGCGCCGACGACGACGTCGCGGCGTTCTGCGAGCGCGACGTGGCGGGCGCGCGGGTAGAGCGCTCGCGCGTGAACCTGGGCTTTCCAGCGGGCTGCAACCTGGCGGCAGCACGAGCCCGAGGCGCGTTCCTGGTCTTCCTCAACGACGACACGCAGGTCGCGCCTCGGTGGCTCGAGTCGCTCTTGCAGGCCGCCGATGAGCACCCCGAGGCAGGCGCGATCGGCAGTCGCCTGCTGTTTGCCGACGGCTCGGTGCAGGAGGCGGGAGGTGTCATATGGAGGGACGGGACCACCGCGCAGGTCGGCCGAGGGCGCTCCCCGGCTAGCCCTCGCTACGGGTGCCGGCGCCGTGTGGACTACTGCTCTGCGGCCTCTCTGCTCGTGCGCAAGAGCACATGGGACCTGGTCGGGGGCTTCGACGAGGATTACTACCCCGGCTACTACGAGGACGTCGACCTGTGCTGCGCCATTCGCCAGCACGGCCAGCAGGTGCTCTACGAGCCGCACTCCCAAGTTGTCCACCACGTATCGCCGCCGCTCGACGCAGGGGTGAACGCGCGCTTGTTCCAGCGCAACGCCGCCCGGGTCGAGGCCAAGTGGTCGGCTCTGCTGGCCTCCCACGAGCTGTGGGATCCCGGCTTTCCCGGGGCGGTTGAACGAGCAATGCTCCGAGCCCAGGGATGGCCGCGACGGATCCTGGTGATCGCCGAGCGCCTTCCGGATCCGACCGCCGGTGCCGCCTCTGCGCGGATGTTCGGTGCGATCAGCGAGCTTCGATCGATCGGCGCCGCGATCACGGTGTCTGCCCCGCAGGCGCCGGAAGGCGATTGGGACCTCTCCAGCCGTCTCGGCTTCGACGTCCTGGAGGGAAGTACCATCGACCACTTGGCTGCTGCCGAGGTCTTCTATGACGCCGTGATCGTTTCAGGCCCGGACAACCTCGCGCTCTACCTCTGCGCAATTCGGGCGCTGCAGCCCCAGGCGGGAGTCATCTACGACGCTGGAGACCGTGCCCCTCCGGAGCTTGAGCATCATGCTGCCGGCACGCCCGACGCCGTTACCGCAGAGCAGCCCGCCGGGTCGTGGATCGACCTCTTCGCGCAGGCAAGGTCAAGGCGGGTCGATGAGTACGTCTAGGTACGCACAGGACATCGATCTCGCCGATCTGAACAGCTCGCGCACGCTGGCCATCCTCTCGGTGGCGCCAGGGAGCCGGGTGCTGGATATCGGCGCGGCGGACGGATCCGTGGCGCGTGCGCTCGTGCAGCGCGGATGCTCCGTCTGCGCCGTCGAGGTCGACCCGGCGAGCGCGCGCGAGGCCGAAGAGCATTGCGAGCAGGTCGTGATCGCCGACGTCGAGGAGCTCGACGTGCAGGAGGCGTTCAGCGGCCTGGACTTCGATGCGGTCCTGCTGCTCGACGTCCTCGAGCATCTGCGCGACCCGCTTGCCGTCCTGCGCAACGTCACCGGGGTGATACGTGAGGATGGCCGGGTGATCGTGTCGATCCCGAACGTCGCGCATGCGGCGGTGGCGCTCGCGCTGCTCAGTGGACGTTTCCGGTACACCGAGCTCGGCCTTCTGGACAGGACTCACCTGCGCTTCTTCGACAAGCCGGCGGTGGACCAGCTCCTTGCCGATGCCGACCTGGTGGTCCAGGAGGAGTTTCGCGTGACCCGGGGGCCGACCGAGACCGAGATCCCGATCGACCCGAACGCGTTCTCGCCCGACGTCCTGGCCCACGCGACCCAGGACCCGGAGTCCGCGACCTACCAGTTCGTGGTCGTGGCGGCCGCAGGTCGCGATGGCGCCGACAGCCCGGCCTCGCTGACCGGCGCACTGAAGCGGCGCGTGGACGAGCTCGAGGAGGTCATTCGAGAGGCGGAAGTCCACGCACGCTCACTCGAGGAGCAGCTCACTCGTCGCCATGACGCTGAGCTGTCGGCATCGCGGCGAGAGGTGAGCTTGCTGCACCAGGACCTACATCTCAAGGAGAAGCACCTGGCGAAGCTCCGCGCCGACGGCCAGGCTCGCGACGCGAGCCTGGCCGCGATCCAGGGCTCTCTCAGCTGGCGTATCACCGCGCCCCTGCGAGCGGCGAAGCAGCGGCGTCGCCGATGGCTCGGTGCTGTCGACTCCTGAGCTCACGCGTTAGTGTTCGCCACGTGACGGCTTCAACGCGGCCAGCTGACCAGGCGCCCGACGACGCGCTCGCGAGCCAGACCGCGATCCGATCCCTCCAGCAGGAGCTCGAGCTGGCGCGTGCGAGGGAGCGGCGCTTGCAGGTCGACAACCACCGACTCGCAACGGCTCTGGAGCAGGCCGAGCGCCAGTGGGCCGACCTTTCGACCCTGCACGAAGAGGCGGAGTTCGGCCGCCGCGCGCGCGACGCTGCGCTCCGCCTGCAGATGCTCGAGAGCTCCACGATCTGGAGGCTGACTCGACCGTTGAGGATAATGTCGATGGCGGCACGCTACGTGTCTGAGCGCTTGCGGCAGCGCTAGCGGCAGACGTCGTGGCCACGCTCTGCTTCTTGACCAGCCGGCGCTCGAACCACTTCGTCAACGAGCTCCTGTCGGCGGTCGCGAAGGCGGTGGCGCAGGAGGGCGCCGACGTCGCGGTTGCGCATGAGCGCTTCCCGCCGTTCGACGACGCGACGGTCTACGTGGTCGTCCCCCATGAGTTCTTCGCACTAGCGCAGGACGCAGGCGGTCCTACGCCGTGGCACCTAGATAAGACGATCGGATTCTGCGTCGAGCAGCCGGGGACCCCGTGGTTCGAGGAGACCTGCCGCTATTCGCGTTCACTCGGCGCCGTCGTCGATATTCGGGCCAGCGTCGTGCCGGAGCTGCGAGCTCGGGGGCTTGCCGCCGAGCACTTCCAGCTCGGCTACTCGAGCGAGTGGGATCACTGGAACCGCGACGAGAGCGTCGCGCGGCCGATCGATGTCCTCTATCTGGGCTCGGCGGAGGGTAGGCGCGACCGCCTGCTCGCCGGCTACGCCGGGACGCTGTGGCCGCGCCAGGCTCGGCTTCTGATCCCTCCCGAAGCTCCAAAGACCGGGCCGCTCGCCAACTATCTCGTGGGCGAAGCGAAGTACCGCCAGCTGCGCGAGGCGAAGATCCTGCTCAACATGCACCGGACGGGCGCCGACCGACTGGAGTGGGTACGCGTGCTCGAGAGCATCTGCAACGGATGCGTCGTGCTCACCGAGCACTCCCTCGACCTCGCCCCGCTGGCAGCGGGCGAGCATCTCGTGAGCGCGCGTGCCGAGAACCTCGCACTGCTCGCGGATCATCTGCTCGACGACGAGACGCGGCTCGCCGAGATGCGGGTCGCGGCCTACGACTTCGTGCGCTCCGAGCTGTCGATGGCGCCCGCAGCCCAGCGACTGATCGCCATTGCCGAGGAGGTCGTCAGACGTCGTCGCTTGTTTCGGAGTCGCGGCAGCACCGTGCTGCCGGTGGCGTTGCCGCCCGGCACTCCCAACGCCATCGTCGAGGCGGTCCGTGCCGAGCTCAAGCCCGTGCGGTCGGCGCTCAAGCGTCTGGCGATCGAGACCGATCACACGCGCCGCCAGCTGGAGGCGTTGAACTCCCCACGAGCCGCCTCCGGCCGCAACGAGGCCGGACTGCGGGTCGTCGCCGAGACACCCGCGTATCGCGCCGCGCAGCCACGAGTCACCGTCGGCGTGTCGCTGCACAACTACGAGCGCAAGGTCGTCGACGCGCTGAACAGCGTGGCGGCCTCGGACTACGGCGATTACGAGGTCGTCGTGGTCGACGACTGCTCGAGTGATGGATCCCTGGCGGCCGTCGAGACGCTCCTGCTAGAGCGGCCGTGGATCCCGGCCGTGCTGCTCGAGCACACGCTCAACCGGGGCCTGGGGCGCACTCGCAATGCGATCAGCGCCCATGCTCGGGGCGACTTCGTGTTCGTGCTCGATGCCGATAACGCCATCTATCCGAGCGCGCTGGGGCGGCTGGTCGATGCCCTCGAGCGTGACCCGGCGGCGATGTTCGCATTCGGGATACTGGCCTGCGAGCGGGCGGGCGTGCCAGACGGACTGATCTCGGCCCAGCCGTGGGATCCCGCGCGGCTCGAGACGGACAACTACATCGACGCGATGGCGCTGGTCCGCCGCGAGCGACTGATTGATCTGGGAGGGTTCTCCGAGGACCATCGACTCGTCGGCTTCGAGGACTACGACCTGTGGTGCAGGGTCGCCGAGCAGGGCGAGTACGGCGTCCAGGTCCCCGAGATCCTTGGGCGCTACCGGGCCAGTGCGGACTCCATGCTGTCGCTGACGTTGATCGACACGACGGTCGCCCGCTCGCTCATACGCGCCCACGCCCCGACCGTCATGGGTCCGAGGGGGCCCTCGCCCGAGTCGCTGCCGCCGGCCGACGTGCTGCTCGCCAAACCGGCCGCCTCGCGGAGGACCTAGCGATCGACCCCGGCAGGACGCGTCGAGCGGGCGGAGGACGTCCATAATGCTGGCCGTGCTGCGCTACCGCTACCTGTTCGGACAGATGGTCCGCCGCGAGCTTCGTCAGAGGTACCGGGGCTCGGCGCT
>Ga0136617_10003473_pt1 | contig 14081 bp, 14 predicted proteins | sample AntDrymUQ3222106_2_FD_129672 | JGI IMG/M metagenome (GOLD analysis project Ga0136617, IMG submission 129672) | Polar desert sand microbial communities from Dry Valleys, Antarctica - metaG UQ322 (21.06) | ecosystem: Environmental > Terrestrial > Soil > Desert | place: Antarctica: Dry Valley... | reverse complement strand
GATCTCGTGCTCGCCAGCCACCTGGGCAATGTCGTAGACCGCCGTCACCTGAGGGACCCCGACGCCTGCCACGACGCGAGTCGTACAGATCGACGCGGGTCCTACCCCTGCCTTTAGACAATCGGCGCCGGCGTCGAGCAACGCCTCGGCCGCCTCGGCCGTCGCGATGTTGCCGGCGATCACCTCGACGTCGAGCGCGCCCTTGATCCGCCGGACGACATCGAGCACACCGTGCGAGTGACCGTGCGCCGTATCGACCACGAGCGCGTCGACCTCGGCGTCGACGAGCGCGGTCGCACGCTCCAGCGCGTCGTTGCCGACGCCGACGGCGGCGGCCACGCGCAGCCGGCCGCGGTCGTCCTTCGTCGCATTGGGATAGCGCTCGCGCTTCTGGATGTCCTTTACGGTGATCAGGCCCTTGAGCCGCCCCTCGAGGTCGACGATCGGCAGCTTCTCGATCCGATGACGGCCGAGGATCGCCTGCGCCTCCTCGAGCGTTGTCCCTACCGGCGCGGTGACGAGCCCGTCCCGTGTCATCGCGTCGGCGACGATCGTCGAGGAGGCGACCCCGAAGCGGAGGTCACGGTTGGTGAGGATCCCGACCAGGCGCCCGTCCGGCTCCGTGATTGGCACGCCCGAGACGCGGTAGCGCTCCATCAGCGCGAGTGCGTCACCGACGAGCGCGTCCGGCGGGAGCGTGACCGGCTCGACGATCATCCCTGCCTCGGAGCGCTTGACCTTGTCGACCTCGGCCACCTGGTCGGCGATCGAGAGGTTCCGGTGGAGGACGCCGATCCCGCCCTCGCGCGCAAGCGCGATCGCGAGCCGCGCCTCCGTGACGGTGTCCATCGCGGCCGAGACGATCGGGATCTGCAGGGTGATCGAGCGTGTCAGCCGGGTCGTGACGACGACGTCGTTCGGGAGCACCGAGGACGCCGCCGGTACGAGCAGGACGTCGTCGAAGGTCAGCCCTTCCTTCGCGAACTTGTCCCCGGCATCCAACGTCGACCGATCGTAGACGATCGCGAGGACGACCTCCGCCTCAGACCGGCTGGAGCTCGTGCACCTCGACCGCCGCCGCGAGGCGCCGCGCTTCGGCGGGGTCGAAACGACCGGCGCCGATCTCGAGCACCGACGCCGACCCAGCGGCGACTGCGAGCCGCAACGCCTCGTCGGGGGGCCTGCCGTCGATTCGCGAGGAGAGCCATTGCGCGAGCAGCGCGTCTCCTGCCCCGACGACCGACACGGGTTCGAGCTGCGGGCCGAATGCGCGATAGCGGCGTGCTCGCCGCTCCTCGCGAACGAGCGCGAAGCAGCCTGTCTCATGAGTGATGTGGACGTTGCGGGCGCCGAGCTCCGCGATCGTGTCGAGCGCCATCAGGAAGTCCTCCTCGTCCTGCAGCTCCTGACCCACGATCTGCTCCGCCTCGTGCTGGTTGGGCGAGACGAGCCACGGCTCGGCCTCGAGGCCGAGCCTGAGCGGCTCGCCCTCGGTGTCGAGCACGACGCGAACGCCGCTGCGCGTCAGCTCACGGATCGCGTCCGCGTAGAAGCCCTCGTGGACGCCGCGCGGCAGCGAGCCGGCGAAGACGACGAACTCCGCCCCGCGCGAGAGATAGCGGAGCTTCTCGTGCAGCACCTCGATCTCGGTGGCCATCACTTTCGGGCCCCACTCGTTGATCTCCGTGTGCGTGCCCGAGGTCGGATCGACGACGACCGTCGACGTGCGCGATTCGTCGCGGATCCGGACGAAGTCGTTGAGGATCGCCTCGCTCGTCAGCTCCTCGACGATGCGCGTCCCGGTGCGCCCGCCCGCGAGCCCGGTTGCGACGACCGGCACATCGAGCCGTTTCAGGGCGCGGGCGACGTTGATCCCCTTGCCGCCCGCGAGCGTCAGCACACCGCTGGCGCGATGGCGGTGACCGACCTGCAGGATCGGCACGGTGAGCGAGCGATCCAGCGCAGCGTTGAGAGTGACGGTGACGATCATCGTTCGGCGGTCCTATCGGACGAGGTCGACGAGATGATGAACGCTGCGTCGGGCGACGAAACGCGCCTGCTCGAACCGGCCGGCTGCGGCAATCCCGCGATCCGCGACGAGCGGCGAGCGGGCGACGATCCGGCCGGCGTCGCGCACGACCACCTCGCCGAGTTGCTGCCCCTTTCGGACGGGAAGCGCGACCACCGCAGGCGCCATGACCCTCTCGACCAGCGGTCGTCCGGTCGGAGCGACGCGTACGAGCGCACGCGGCGCCACGAGCCGCAGCGGCTCGTGATCCCACCCGACCTCGACACGCGCGTAGGTTCGTGTTGGATCGACGACGCGCGAGGCGCGGTAGCTCGCGAGCCCCCACTCCAGGAGCGCCGCGAGCTCGGCGTCGCGTTGTGCCTCGCTCGAGACCCCGAGCACAGCGGCGCTGACCGTGACGCCTCCCCGCCGGGCTGAGGCGACCTGCGACCAACCGGCGGCGGCGGTGTGTCCGGTCTTGCCCCCGAGGAAGCCCGAGACGAGGCCGATCAGGTTGTCGGTCGACTCGACCACCGTCCCGTCGGAGAGGATCGCGGCAGGCATTGCCGCAAGGCGACGAATCACTGGGTCGCGAAGCACAACACGCAGCAGGCGCACCGAGTCGCGCGCCGTGGAGACGTGCCCCTCCTCGTCGAGCCCGTGTGGGTTGCGGTAGCGGGTTCCCGTCATTCCGAGCGCACGAGCCTTGAGATTCATCAGCCGGACGAAGCGCGGTAGCGAGCCTCCTCCGACGTGGAGCGCGAGCGCCGTCGCGGCGTCGTTCGCACTCGGCACGAGCGAGCCGACGACGAGATCGCGAACGCTGACCCGCTCGCCGGCGCGGAGGGCGAGCGTCGACTCGCCCACCTGCGTCGCCTCGGCCGTGACGACCACCTCCTCGTCGAGGGATGCCCGCTCCCGTGCGACGAGCACCGCCATCAACTTCGTGATGCTCGCCATCGCCCGGCTCTCGTCGGCTTTGCGCGCAGCGAGTGTGCGCCCGTCGACCGAGCTCTGGAGCACGTAAGCGGGCGCGCTGACCGTGGGCGTCGCCGCCGCGGCCGGTCCGGCGAGGCCGACGACGAGCGCGACGACGAGCGACGGCCGGAACGACGGGCGGCCGATCACCATCCTGCTGCGCGCCAGACCTCAGCCGAGAGCCGCGCCGCCTCGGCCCCCGCGGCCGTCCGCCAGTCGCTCTGGGGCAGGTCGCGGTAGGCGTAGATCACGGAGCGAGAGGCGTTGACCAGCGCGCTGGCAGGCCCGCTCGTGAACGCCCGGGCGACGTCGGCGGGTGAGGCGCCCTGCGCCCCAACCCCGGGGAGCAGGATCGGCGTCCGAGGCATCGCCCGGCGCGCATCTCCGATCACGCGCGGAACGGTCGCGCCCACGACCGCACCGACACTGGAAAGGCCGCGCGACCCGACGAGGTCGGCGCCCCATGTCTCGACGAGCTCGGCGACGTGACGCCACAACGGACGGCCGTCCGAGAGCATCGCGTCCTGCAACTCGGACGCTCCCGCGTTCGACGTGCGAACGAGCACGTAGACACCGGCCCCGTGGCGACGGCAGGAGGCGAGGAACGGGTCGATCGAGTCCTCGCCGAGGTACGGATTCACCGTGAGAGCGTCGGCGAGCGGAGGCGCGCCATCGTCGCGAGGCTCGAGAAAGGCAGCCGCGTACGCCCGTGCGGTCGAGCCGATGTCGCCGCGCTTCGCATCGGCGATCACGAGCAAGCCAACCTCGCGGGCGTAGCTGCTCACCGCCTCGAGCGCTCGCCAGCCGTCCGAGCCCAGGGCCTCGAAGAACGCGACCTGCGGCTTCACGCCGACGACGTACGGCGCGACCGCGTCGATGATGCCCTTGCAAAACCGCTCGACCGCGCCTGCGGCAGCCGCCCGTCCCTGCGCCGCCTCACCGCGCAGCTCGACCGGAAGCAGGTCGACGACGGGATCGAGCCCCACGACGAGCTGCGTGCGCTTCCGCTCGACTGCCTCGGCGGTGCGATCGGCGAACGCGGTCGAGACGACGCCCGCTGAGTCGACGCTCACGCAACCAAGGCTAGCCCGGATCGTGGCCGATCGCGCGCGAGCATGCGGACGATCGCGTCGGCCGCGAGCGGAGCCCGCCGCAGCTCCGGTGGCGGCCGACGCAGGAAGGTCGCGAGCAGCGCGAGCTCGTCCGCGTCCTCCGGAGCGAGCGAGGCGCTCGCTCGGGCGGCCTCGGCGACGAGCGCCGATGCCTCCTCCGCACCGCCGGAGACGTGCAGCGCGCGGGTCGCTGCGATCCGGCCTCCTGTGACCGCGTACGCCCGCACGAACCGCGGATCTCGGTGTGGAACCAGCACGCAGAGCTCGAGCGATCTCAACCGCTCGAGTCGCTCGAGCGAGCGCACAGCAGTCTCGAGCTGCGCGAGCCGGTCGCGCAGCCTCGCTGCGTCCTCGTAGCGTTGCGCTGCGGCCAGGCGAGCCAGACGCTGCCGCAGCGCCGGGAGCGCGCGGGCCGGGCTCTCGACCTCGCACGCGTTCAGAGCCTGTGCGGCGGCGCGGGCGAGGCGTCGGCCGCGGAGCGGGCCGAACAGCGTCGGCTGCTCGGTCACCGTCCAGCTCGTGCCACGCCGCCGGAGGTAGAGGTGGCGGTCTGGACGGGTTCCGCGCGCATTCCCCGGCGGTCGCAAGGTGCGCAGCAGCCGCAGCTCCTCGAGCGCGGCCTCGAGCTCGGAGCCGGTCTCCGTCCAGTCGACGTGTGCGAGCGCGCCGAGTGCCGCCTCGACCGCGGGACGCTGTCGACCGCCTTCGAAGTACGAGCGCAGGCGCCGGCGGAGATCGCGCGCACGGCCGACGTAGAGCGCCGTCCCGTGGACGTCGCTGAACGTGTAGACGCCCGGGCGCGTCGGCGCTTCGGCGACGAGCGCACGCTTCGCGTGGAGCCGTCGGGCGCGCGGAGCGGAGAGCTCGGCAAGCTCGGCGACCGTCCTCGCGCCGCGCTCCTGAGCGAGGCCGATCAGGTGCACGAGGATCTCGGCGGTGGCACGTGCGTCGGGGAGCGCACGATGGCAGGGCTCCGTCGTCACCCCGAAGAACCGCGCCAGGGCGGCGAGCCCGACCCGCGGGGTGCGCCCGCCGAGCAGGCGTCGCGCAAGCCAGACGGTGTCGATCACCGGCGCGGCGATCCGCTGCCCGGAGAACCGCTCGACCTCGCGATCGAGGAACGCCAGGTCGAAGCGGGCGTTGTGAGCCACGAGCGCCGCATCACCTGCGAAGGCGAGGAATGCGCGTACAGCATGCTCGGGACGCGGGGCTCCGCGGACGGCCGGCGCGGCGATCCCGGTGAGCGCCGAGACGAACGGTGGGAGCGGGACGCCGGGATCGACCAGTGTCTCGAACGTCTCGCCGAGCTCGAGCGCGGCGACTCGCTGCGCGCCGATCTCGCAGATCCGCGCGCTCGTCGGCGCCAGCCCCGTCGTCTCGAGGTCGACGACCACGAACATCGCCTGCTCGAGCAGCGCCTCGGCGCCCGGTGGGCTCGCGAGCCCGACGTCGGAGCCGCGCCACGCCAGCCGGGCATCGCCGACGACGACGTCCTCCAGCAGCGACCGCGCGATCGCCTGCGGCGCGCTCGTCAGCGCAAAGAGCCTGCGCGCCGCCTCGTCGGCCGGCACGGGCCCCCGTCGCGCCTGGACGAGCTCCACCAGCCGGTCGGCGGCGTCGAACGAGAGCTGCATGGTGTTTCCATCGTACACGAACATACGTTCGCGTACGATGGAAACACCTAGGAAGAGCCGAGCCTTTCTAGGTGCAGCGCCGCAGGCGATGCACCCTGACCGACCCTCGAGTGCTAGTTCACAGCCTTTTTGAGCTGCGATCCGGCGGAGAACTTCGGAACGGTCGCCGCCTTGATCGTGACGGGCTGGCCGGTGCGGGGGTTGACGCCCTGGCGCTCCGAGCGCCGCGTGGTATGGAACTTGCCGAACCCGGTGAACGTCACAGCGTCGCCCGACTGGAGCGTCGAGGTGATCACGTCGAGGGTCGCGTCGACGGCCGCGCCTGCGTCTCGCTTCGTCAGGCCGGCGCGATCCGCGACGGCGTCTACGAAATCTTGCTTTGTCACTGTGTTCCTCCTGGTCGTAGGTCTCGATAGTCGACCGGGGGACCCTAGTCGTCCCGCGGTTTTGGCTCAACCATGCGCGTTTGCTGCGGTTTCGCGCACTGCCAGCAGATCGCCCGCGCGATAGAGCGCGTCGAGCCGCACGCCGACGCGGGCGAGCGCATCTGTGCCGCCTTCCTCGCGGTCGACGACGCACAGCGCGTGTCGCACGACGAGGCCCGCGGCACGCAGCGCCTCGACGGCCTCGAGGAGAGCGCCACCCGAGGTGACGACGTCCTCCACCAAGCACACGACCTCGCCCGGGGCGAACGGGCCTTCGATGCGGTTGCTCGTGCCGTACTCCTTCGTTTCACCGCGCACGATGATGAAGGGGAGACCGGATGCCATGGCCCCCGCGGCGGCAAGGGCGACCGCCCCGAGCGCCGGTCCAGCGATCCGGATCGCCGCCGGCTCGCACCGTCGCATTTCCACGGCGAGGCGCTCGCCGAGCTCGCGCAGGAGGTCGGGATCGGTCTCGAAGCGGTACTTGTCGAGGTACCAGCGCGAGCGGCGCCCCGAGCGAAGCACGAACTCGCCCTCGAGCAGCGCGACCTCGACGATCCGGCGGCCGAGCTCGTCGACGCCCGTCATGCGCCCCACTCCATTCTCGAGGCGTGAGCCGACCGAGGCGCCTCCGGGCGTCGTGGAAGAAACCAGGGCGAGAGACGCCTCGCTCCTGGGAGCGAGTCGGAACCTCGAGCGTGGAAGAGTGTGGTTTCCGGTCGGGCGCCGGCCGCTTCAGGGGTTGTCACCGCCGTCGGGATCCGCCCCCGCGGATTCCGACGTTGCAAGGAGATAGAGCACTGGCTGCCGTCGCGAGCAGCCGCTCGCGCTGCGGGTGCCCCTCGTCGAGGTCGATCGACGAGCCGTCGGGCCAACCGACCGTCACCCGCTCGTGGCCCCCGCCACGACGCAGCAGACGCCACACGACGACACCGGCCAGGAGGAGAGCCACGAGCCTCACCGCTCGACGTCCTCCGCGGAGGCGTCGACACTGCGCAATGCCGTGCGCAGGTCGTAGACGACAAGACCAGCCGTGGGCTCGACGACCGTCGTCGCGACGATCGTCCGTCGGCTTTCCCGCACGACGAAGAGGCCGCCGTGCTCGAACTCGATCTCGACGCGCGACGGAGGCTCCACGCCCGGGCGAACGGCGGCGGCCGCGCCGAGGAGCTCTCTCCCCACCCGGGCCAGCACATCGGCGCGAGCCGAGGCGGAGGTCGAGGTCGCCTCGATCGTGCCGGTAGCATCTACGATCACGGCCTCGACGATCTGGGTCGAGAGCCCGCGAAGCTCGGCCAGAGCGGTAGCGGGGTTCATCCGGCGCTCGAAGCTAGCAGACTACGGAACAATGGACGTGCGCTTCGTCGGCAACACCTTCGGGCGGTTCTTCGCCCAGCGCGGCACGCACCTGGCCGCGCTGATCGCGTACTTCGCGATGCTTTCGTTCGTCCCGCTCGTCTTTCTCGCGCTCGCGCTGCTCGGGTTGTTCGGCAGGATCGACGAGTCGAGCACGCTCGTCACCTACCTCCAGCGCGTGATCCCCGGTGGCTCGGTCGAGCAGATCGTCAGCGCCGTGCGCACGGTGCAGGACAACGCACGCACCATCGGGATCTTCGGCGGCGTCGCCCTGCTCTGGAGCTCGGTCTCGCTCTTCAGCGCGCTCGAGTCGGTCTTCAACATCCTCTACGAGCGGCCCAACCGTCCTTTCCTCCGAGGGAAGGCGCTCGCGGCGACACTGATGGTCGGTGTGCTCGTCGTGCTCTTCGCGGGCCTCGTGGCGGGCACGCTCGGATACGACATCCTCCGCGCGTACGCAACCGACGTGATCGGCAACCGGTGGATCGCCTTCGCGCTGACGGTGGTCGCCTCGGGGATCACGCTCTTTCTCTTCCTCTTCATCTCGTACTTCCGGCTCACGAACGCGCGCCTCACCTGGCGCGAAGTGCTGCCCGGCTCGATCCTCGGCGCGTTCGTCCTCTCCCTGACGCTGCAAGGACTGCCGCTCTTCGTCTTCGCGACGAGCGAGATCGTCGCGCTGCAGGCGCTCGGGACGACGTTCCTGCTCCTCGTCTGGCTCTACGTGATGGCGAACGTGATCGTGTTCTGCGCCGCCCTCAACTGGGAGCTCTTCCACGGGCGCACAGGCATCCCCGTCGAGCCGAGGCATCCGCGTGAGCCGAGCGGCGCAGGCAGCGGCGATGCGAGGTGACGCCGGCGCCGGGGTGGCCGCGACTGCCTCTGTCTCGAGCAGCCGCGCTGGGCCCGGCGTTATGAGGCTCGAAGCACCAGGGCGAGCTCGCGCGCGGCTCGGGCCCGGTGGGAATGCTCGCGCTTCCAGGCAGCTCCGAGCTCAGCGACCGTTCGCGACTCGCCCAGCGGGACGAACACCGGGTCGTACCCGAACCCGCCGTCGCCTCGCGGTGGCCCCTCGACCCGGCCCTGGAGCGTCCCTTTCGCGACTACCTCCCGGCCGTCCGGAGCGATCGCGACGATCGTGCATCTGTAACGCGCACCTCGGTCGACGACACCGTCGAGCTCGGTCAGCAGCCGAGCGATTCCGTCATCGGCCCACCGTGCCGAGTTGATGCCGGGGCGGCCGTCGAGCCCGTCCGCCTCGAGCCCCGAGTCTTCGCCGAGAGCCCACGCCTCCGGCGAGGCGAGCGCTCTCGCGAACCGCGCCTTAATCCGGGCGTTTGCCTCGTAGGTGGCACCGTCCTCGCGCGGGCGGTCGTCGCCGTCTAGCCCGCTGACCTCGACACCGAGGAGGAGGTCGCGTAGCTCGTCGAGCTTGTGGCTGTTTGCGGTCGCGACGACAACCCGCACCGGCGTCACAGGAGGCTTGGCGCCTCGCAGGCATCCCGCTGTGCCGACGACAGCTGCTCGATCCCACCGGCCGCGAGATCGAGCAGCTGGTCGAGCAACGGGCGATCGAACGGCTCTTGCTCGGCCGTCGCCTGCACCTCGACGAGCCGCCCATCGGCGGTCATCACGACGTTCATGTCCGTGTCGGCGCTCGAGTCCTCGACGTAGTCGAGATCGAGCACGGGCTCGCCCGCGACGACACCGACCGAGACGGCGGCGATCGAGCCAGCGAGCGCCTTTGCGAGACCCAGCCGGTCGAGCGCGCGGTAAGCGGCGATGTACGCGCCGGTGATCGACGCGCACCGGGTGCCGCCGTCGGCCTGGAGCACGTCGCAGTCGAGCCAGAGCGTCCGCTCGCCGAGCGCCTTGAAGTCGCAGACGGCGCGCAGCGCCCGTCCGATCAGACGCTGGATCTCGACGGTGCGTCCGTCGGGCCGACCGCGGGTGACGCCGCGCTGCATGCGCTCGCCGGTGGAGGCGGGCAGCATCGCGTACTCGGCCGTCATCCAGCCCTTGCCCTTGCCGCGCAGCCAGCGCGGCACCTCCTGCTCGACGGTCGCGGTGCAGAGGACGACCGTGCGTCCCTGCGCGTAGAGCACCGAGCCATGGGGTTGCTCGAGGAAGTCCGGCTGGATGTCGAGCGGGCGCAGTTCGTCGGGCCGGCGCGCGTCGTGCCGCGTCATGCGGCGACCCGCGCGAGCTCTGCGACCGCGACGTGCTCGACCTCGCCGACAGGAAGCTGGAGAAAGCGGCGGCCCATCGCGTGGAACGCGGCCGGGTCGCCCGTGGTGAGGAAGCGATAGTCGCCCTCGCGTCCTTCGGTGCGCCCGAGACGCTTGCGCGCAAGCAACTCGGCGACCTCGCGTGCGGTCTCCTCGGCGGAGAAGACGAGCGTCACCCCCCGCCCGAACACCCGTTGGAAGATCGGGCGCAGGAGCGGGTAGTGGGTGCAGCCGAGGATCACCGTGTCGACGCCTGCGCGCTTGAGCGGCTCGGCGACGTCGCGCACCGCCGCCGTCGTCGCCTCGCCGAAGGGATCGTCGCCCTCGATCAACGGCACGAGCGCCGGGCACGCGACCGACACGACCTCGACACCGGCGTCGACCTCTCGCACGAGGGCCTCGTACCGGCCGCTCGCCACGGTCGCCTCCGTCGCGAGCAAGCCCACCCGCCTGTTCCGGGTCGCGAGCGCTGCCGCGTGCGCCTCGGGGCGCAAGACGCCGACCACGGGCACCGCGAGCGCACGCTGGAGCTCGGGCAGCGCCGCTGCGGTGGCGGAGTTGCACGCGACGACGAGGAGCTTCACGCCTTCGCGCTCGAGGAACGTGCCGACCTCGAGGGCGAACCTGCGAATCTCCACCAGCGGCCGCGGTCCGTACGGTAGACGGGCGTTGTCGCCGAGGTAGACGACGTCCTCGTGGGGCAGGGTGACGAGCACTTCGTGGAGCACCGTCAGCCCGCCGACGCCGGAGTCGAACACCCCGATCGGCCGGTCGCTCACGCGGATACCGGGGTCTTTGCGAGGCGAGCGGTCATCGCGGCGGAGTCTACGTCGCGACCACGCCGGCACCGCCCAGGTCGTGAGATCCCGTCAATGTGGCGCCCGAAGGCCGATTCACTCGGCCGGGAGGGCTCACCACCGCCGCGTCCACGAATCGCGAAGAAGGGGGCTTGCGGGGGGAGACATGGTTTCCCCGCGAGCGAGCCGGAGGCGAGCGTTCGCGGGTAGATTGCGACGCCGTGAGACCGATCCGCACAGCGCTCGTGCTCGCCGGCGCGGTCGCAGGGGTCGCGCTCCTCGGCATCGGTCAGGCTGGCGCCGCGTCGACGCAGGAGGTCACGATCGTCTCGGCCGACGGCACCGAGCTTGCCGCGACCTTCTCGTTGCCGGCCGGAGTACAACCTTCGGGCGGCTGGCCGGCCGTGATCCTGATGCACGGGCTCGGTGGGAACCGCTCGTCGATGAACACCGTTGCGCAGACGATGCGGCTCGGTGACCGGTATGCGGTGCTCACCTACGACGCGCGGGGACACGGCGCGTCGAAGGGGCTGATCGGGATCGACGGGCCGAGCGAGGTCGCGGACGTGAAGGCTGTGTTCGCCTGGCTCCGCGACCGCCCTGACGTCGCCGACACGAGGATCGGCGGCTTTGGCATCTCCTACGGCGGCGGCGCGGCGTTGAACTCGCTCGTCGCCGGGGTTCCGTGGGCTGCGCTCGAGGTCGCGGAGACCTGGACGGATCTCCGCAGCGCCCTTGCACCGCAGAACCTCGCGAAGACCGGCGTCGTCGCGCTCTTCATCTCGTCGCTCGACCCCGCGCGGGTCGCGCCCGAGGTGTTCGCGATCCGTGACGCCGCGTTTGCGGGACGGATCGGCCCGATCGTGCCGTGGGCCGCGCAGCGATCCTCGCTCAGCGCGCTCAAGGGTGTCAAGACGCCTGTCTTCTTGATGCAGGGACGCCGCGATTTCGCCTTCGGGCTGGAGCAGGCGAGGCTCGCCTACGCTGCGCTGGCCGGGCCGAAGCGCTTCTGGCTCGGGCTCCACGGGCACGCGCCCTCCACCTTCCCGGCGGCCGACTCCGGTGCGATGCTGGCCGAGGGCGCAGGCTGGTTCGACCGGTACCTGCGGGGGTCAGCGGGCAACCTCGACCTCTCGAAGCCGGTCGCAGTCGCCCCTGAGCGGTGGCAGGGCAAGCCCATGCGGTTCGCCGCCCTGCCCAAGACGATCGTCTCGACGGTCGCGCTGCCCGGGAAGGCGTCGATCCCGGCCTCCGGCAAGGTGCAGCGCGCGACGATCGCCCTCTCGCGTCCGCTGGAGGTGTTCGGGGCGCCCGTCGTCAAGGTCACGGCGACCGCAACGGGAGGCTGGACGCGGCTTGTGGCCGTGCTCAGCGCCCGCACGCCGGCGGGGAAAGAGATCGTGATCGCCGGCGGTGGCGTGCCGACCCGTCCGGGCGCGCGGACGTATTCGATCTCGCTCTCCGATCAGGCGACCTTCGTGCCGAAGGGCTCGAAGCTGACGGTGACGCTTGCCTCGTCCTCGCTCGCGCAGAACGCGGGCAACCTCCTCTACCTCGACCTTCCCCAACCGGCGGGCGCGAGGCTCGCGATCGGCAACGCCACCCTGCGGCTTCCCGGACTCGCGGCGCCGGTCTCTCGATGAGGCCGCTCCTCGCGGCGCTCGCCGCGGTAACCGCGCTCGTCGGTGCGTCGCCGGCGGGCGGCGAGCCTGGCGTCACCCCGACGAGGATCCTGCTCGGCGGCACCGTGCCGCTGTCCGGCGAGGCGGCAGCGTTCGGCTCGGTCGGCCCCGGTGCGAAGGCGTACTTCGACTGGGTGAACGCGAACGGCGGGGTCAACGGCCGGAAGCTCGAGTACCGCATCTACGACGACGCCTACAACCCCGCCCAGACCGTGCAACTGACGCGTCGCCTCGTCGAGCAGGACGGTGTGTTCGCCGTGTTCAACGCGATCGGCACCGCCCCCAACCTCGCGATCCGCGACTACCTGAATGCCCAGCGGGTGCCACAGCTCTTCGTGGGTGACGGCTCGGAGGCGCTCGGGACGGGAGGCTCCCGCTACCCCTGGACGGTCGGCTTCGTCCAGAGCTACCGCGGCGAAGGAGCGGTCTACGGCCGCGATCTGGTGCGGCGCGCGCCGCAAGCGAAGCTCGCAGTGCTCTACGAGAACACGGAGCTCGGCAAGGATATGACGCGCGGTCTCTCGCGCGCGATCGCCGGCAAGGGCCCGCGCATCGTCGCATCCGAGCCGTACGAGCTGACGACGAGCGACGTCGTCTCGCAGGTCGCCAAGCTGAAGAGCGCCGGCGCAGACACGCTGCTCCTGTTCGCGACCCCGAAGTTCATGATCCAGGCGGTCGTCGCCGCCGAGAAGCTCGGCTGGCGACCGCAGCTCTACATCGCCTCCGTCTCGATCGAGCCGACGATCATGAACATCGCGCGGTTGAACGCGCCGGCGCTCACGAACGGGGCACGCTCGATCGCGTTCGTCAAGAACCCGGAGGACCCCGTATGGGCGAAGGATCCCGCGGTCAAGCTGTATCGCGCCATCCTGCGGCGGCACGCTCCGGCTGCGCGCCCGAGTGACGTCTACAACTGGTACGGCATGACTGTTGCCTGGACGATGGTCGACACGCTGCAGCGCGCGGGCCGGAACCTGACCCGCGCCGGCGTGCTGAAGGCCGCGCGCTCGCTCGACACCGCCGCCAACCCGTTCCTGCTGCCGGGGATCCGGCTGCGCACCTCGCTCACCGACTCCTTCCCGCTCGACACCGTCTATCTCTACCGCTACGACAATCGCCAGTGGGTCAAGGCGAGCGGGCTGCTTCCAGCTCGCTGACCTTCCATCGGCGCCAGGCGTCTCACGCTTCGTACAGCCAAACGATCAGGAGGACACACCGCATGACGAAAGGCATTCGCACCGCGACGCTCGCCTTGGTGGCGGCGCTCGTGGCGCTCACGCTCGCCGGCGCCGCCGCGGCGGCGTACACCTCACCAAAGCTCAGCGTCTCGTACGCCCCGGGCAACGTCACGCGGATCGTCGCGTCCGCGGCAGTCGCGGACGACGCGACCGCTCGCGCCGCGATCGTGATCCCGAACGGGACGACGATCACGACGACCGCCGCGCCCGGGACGAAGGTCGGCACGGTGCAGGCGCAGGTCAGCGCCCTCGCTCTCGGCGGCGCGCTGCTGCCGCTCGCGGGCGACATCGTCGTCGCGCCACCCGGCGCAGTCGACGCCGCCTCCCAGATCGCCTGCATCGGCCTAGCGGTCGTGCCGCAGGCCACCTACCTGCTGGTGCTCCAGGCGGCCGGCCAGACGATCAACCTGCCGGCGTACATCGTGCCGACCAACGCGGCCTTTCTCGCGCTCGGCTCGACACAGCTCGTGTTCTGTCTGCCGCCGCCGGACGTGCCCGTGGCAAACGGCGGGGCAACATTCGGCGCGAAGTTCCTGAGCGCCGACATGAGCTTCACCGGCATCTTCGGACCGGTCGCGCAGGGTGCCTGGGTTGGCGTCTGGCTGCCGTACAACCCAGTGGTC
>Ga0136617_10003472_pt1 | contig 14081 bp, 15 predicted proteins | sample AntDrymUQ3222106_2_FD_129672 | JGI IMG/M metagenome (GOLD analysis project Ga0136617, IMG submission 129672) | Polar desert sand microbial communities from Dry Valleys, Antarctica - metaG UQ322 (21.06) | ecosystem: Environmental > Terrestrial > Soil > Desert | place: Antarctica: Dry Valley... | reverse complement strand
GACCGTGTGTGCCCGGCCGGGGTAGAGCATCCCGGTTCCGTCTTCGCGGCGGCCGATGGTGGGTTGCGGCGGCTGGTAGGTGCCTGCGAGCACGGCGTCGAGGTCGACGGGTTGCCACGGCCGGGGCCGCCCGTCCGGGTCGGCCTGGTGCTCGTCCTCCGCCGGCCCGATCACTGTGACCGACGGCCGGTCGTGGCCGGCCCGTTCCGGGACTACTCGCGGTTGGAGTCGGCCCTTTTTCAACCCGGATGCGACGGTGGCCGAGGCCTCGCTGCGCGGTAGTCCGGCCTGGCGGGCGGCCTGGACGAGCTTGGCGGCGGCTTCACCTTCGTCGAGGTGGCCGACGGGCACCAGCTCGCCGCACTTGGCGGCGGCGAGGTACAGCCGCACGTTTCGTTGGCCTTCTTTGGTGGCGGCGACGGCGGCGGCCTCGTCGTTCAGCGCGGACAACCCGTACTTGGTGGAGGGTCCGAGCGCGCCGGGTGCTACTGCCGGCGCCGTGCCCGGCGCCGCTGTGTCGGGCGGGTCGGGGCGTTTCCACCGGTCGAGGGTCCACTTTTCATTCTTGGCTGCCAGCAGCTGGTCCCACCGGTTCACGCCGGCCGCCGCCCGATCCGGCTCGGCCCACAGGTCATCCCAGGAGGTCATGACGTCCACCCGTTCGCCATCGCGAGCAGCCCTTGCCGTTCGGAGTGCTCGGCGAGCCGGGTTACGTCGAGCGCGTGCTCGTCGATCCATCCGACGATCGCGTCCTCGACGATCCGCCTCAGCACCGACGTGGGGATCGCGTCGACCTCCACGGACTCCCCGACGAACGCCTTGCTCCTCGAGTCTGACTTCTTCGTCGGCCGGGTCGGCAGCTCCAGCTCGACGATCTGCTCGGGTGTGACAGCGAGCCGCTCGAACATGATCTCGACGTCGGGGGCGAAGTCCCGCAGCCGGCGCTGCACGTGCTCCCACGCGGCGAGCCCCGACGGGTCGTGGTCACCGAGGTTGTACACGATCGTGGGCTTCCCGACGGTGCGGATCGTCGCGGCGGTCTGCCACAGGAAGGATTCGGACGCGAACCCTCTGGCGATCATCAGGGGCACGTCCCAGGCGTCGGTGATCGGGGCGACGATCGAGCTGATCGCCTCCTTCTCCGACCACACCTCGACGTAGGTGTCCTGGTCGTGCCACAGAGCCCGCCGGTAGGACGTGGCGGCGTCGTTGAGGGCGGTCTCGACGCTGGACCACGAAGGGGACTTCACGTGCCACCGGGTGCCGTCGGCGATCCACTCGTACGGCAGGTCGCCGGCCCGACGAAGCTTCAGGACCTCGCGCTGGACGGCGGCGTACGCCTTCTCCGTCTTCTCGACCGCGCCGGCGGACATCACGCGGTAGAACACCCCGCGGACCGACAGCGGATGGTCGGCTTCGCAGACGGTCAGGATCGCCTCGTGCAGCTCTCCGATCTCGACCTTCGTCCGCCGGGGACGCTTTACGGGACTAGTGCGGTAAACCGCCGGGATGGTCGGGTCGGCGGCGGGGTCTAAGGTGGGGATCGAGTCAGCCGCCCTGCTGCTCTGCCGACCGGTTCCCGCCGGTCGGCGTTTTTCGCTCATGCCGCTGGGACGGGGCGGTCGTCGTGGCGCCGGCTGTCAAGCATCACGTCGCGGCGGGCACCGGCGAACTGCGCGGCGACAAAGGCGTCCACGTCGGACTCCCTGTAGACGATGCGCCGACCGAGCTTGGCCGACTCCGGCCCGGTGCCCAGGTGCCGCCAGTAGCGGAGGGTGTCTACCGGGACGCGGGTGCGCTCGGAGACCTCGCGGATAGTGAGGAGTCGGGTCATGGGCTGCTCCAATCGCAGGGCGCTGCGAAAACAACACCTATGCATCTACTAGCAGCCGGTGCCTGTCAAGCAGTAGGCTGCGAATTGTGCAGGAGTCGGACGAGAGACCTGAGACCGTGTTCGCCCGCCGTATGCGCGAGGTTCGCGACGACTCGGCCGTGTCGCAGGCGGCACTGGCTGCTGTGATGGCTGCTGCCGGCGGGCCGCGGCTCGACTCGACGGCCATTACCCGCATGGAGCGCGGCACCCGCGCCATCCGGCTCTGTGAGGCAGTGGCGGTGGCACGCGCACTCAACGTGCCCCTGGGCGACATGTTGCGCCCCGCGCCACCGCTGACCGAGCGGGTCGCCCAAGCAGGAAAGGCCGCGCACGAGGCGCGCCTCCGCGAGGCGGAAGCAACCGCAGAGCGTGGGTGGGCTGAGGACCGGCACCACCAGCTCCGGGACCTACTGGAGCACCACCGGATGCTGGAGCGCGTCGGAATCTCCCCGGACGAGCTCGTCACGCTGGACGAGCTCGGTCTCGAGCCAGGCAAGTCGTACAGCATGGCCGAGCTAGGCGACGCGATGCAGGCATTCGCGAGGCGCGAGGCGGAAGACGAAAGCGAGGCCAGCGATGGGGATTCAGCGCCGCGGTGAGTCCTGGCGCGCTCGTTTCCGCCACCCGGACACGGGCAGGGAGTGCCAGAAGTCGTTCGTCCGCCGGGCGGACGCCCAGCGGTGGCTCCGCGAGCAGCAGACCAAGTTGGACCGGGGCACGTGGCTCGACCCGAAGTCGGCGCGTACGACGGTGGGGGAGTGGTGCGCGACTTGGCTCGACGGGTACGGCACCAGGCGGGCGTCGACGGTCCGGCAGGCCGAGGTGCACCTGGTGCGCATCGTCGCCGCGTTCGGCACCATGCCGCTGGCGGCGGTCCGCCCGTCACACGTCAAGGGATGGACGGCTCAGCTCCGGGCCGAGGGCCTGTCCGACTCGTACGTGTACGCGCTGCATGCCCGGCTCGCGCAGGTGTTCTCCGACGCGGTGCACGACGGGCTCGTCGCCCGGTCGCCGTGCTCGAGGCGGACCTCGCCGGGTGCCGGCAAACAGCGGGCCTACGTCGCGACGACTGAGCAGGTGTGGGCACTGCACGACGCGATGCCCGACCACCTACGGCCTGCGATCCTGCTCGGCGCGTTCGTCGGGCTGAGGCTGGCCGAGACGTGCGGGCTCAGGGTGTCCGACGTTGATTTCATGCGCGGCATCGTGCACCCGGCGGTGCAGTACCCGGCCGTGCCGCTGAAGTCCGAGACCTCGCGGACCGCCGTGCCGATCCCGGCCGACCTGGCGGCCGAGCTGTCCGCGCACGTCGCGACGTGGCGGGCCGAGACGTTGCTGACCGACCTGTACGGGCACCAGCTAGCGCCGTGGACACTGGAGCGCGCCGTACGTGCGGCGCGAGCCAAGGTGCCGGGACTCCCGGCCGGCTTCCGGTATCACGACCTCCGCCATTACCTCGCCAGCTTGCTCATCGCCAGCGGTGCGGACGTGAAGGTCGTGCAGGCTCGGCTGAGGCATGCGAGCGCAAAGACCACGTTGGACTGCTACGGCCACTTGTTCGGCGACCCCGACGACTCCACGCGGGCCGCAATCGCGGAAGTGCTCGCCGCTCGTGCGGGCACAGTGCGGGCAAGCGACCCCCGCTGAGCACGTTTCCGCAGGTCAGGCGGGGTCTAGAGCCTATATGTCGTAGTACAGCTCGAATTCGTGCGGGTGGGGCCGCAGCCGCATCGGGTCGATCTCTTGGGTGCGCTTGAAGTCGATCCAGGTCTCGATCAGGTCGGTCGTGAACACGTCACCGGCGAGCAGGAACTCGTGGTCAGCTTCCAGCGCGTCCATGACTGCCGGCAGCGACGCGGGCACGGTGGACACGTCGGCCAGCTCGTCCGGCGGCAGCTCGTACAGGTCCTTATCGATCGGCACGGGGGGCTCGATCTTGTTCCGTACGCCGTCCAACCCGGCCAGCAGCATCGCCGAGAACGCGAGGTAGGGGTTGCTGCTCGGGTCGGGGCAGCGGAACTCGATCCGCTTCGCCTTCGGGTTAGCGCCGGTGATCGGGATGCGGATGCAGGCCGACCGGTTGCGCTGGCTGTAGACCAGGTTGACCGGCGCCTCGAAGCCTGGCACGAGCCGGTGATAGGAGTTCACGGTCGGATTGGTGAAGGCGAGCAGACTCGGTGCGTGCGCGAGGATCCCGCCGATGTAGTGCCGGGCGACGTCGCTCAGCCCGGCGTACCCGGCCTCGTCGTAGAACAGCGGCTCACCGTCGTTCCAGATCGACTGGTGACAGTGCATGCCGGAACCGTTGTCGCCGAAGATCGGCTTGGGCATGAACGTCGCGGTCTTGCCGGCGGCCCAGGCCACGTTCTTGATGATGTACTTGAACTTCATGGTGTTGTCGGCGCAGGCCAGCAAGGTGTCGAAGCGGAAGTTGATCTCGGCCTGGCCAGCCGTGCCGACCTCGTGGTGGGCGCGCTCGACGAGCAACCCGCTGGCTTCCAGCTGCGTCACCATCTGGTTGCGCAGGTCGGCGTAGTGGTCGGTCGGCGGCACCGGGAAGTAGCCGCCCTTGTAGCGAACCTTGTAGCCGCGGTTGCCGGCCTCCTCCTCGACGCCGGTGTTCCACGCGCCCGCGACCGAGTCGATGTGGTAGTACCCGGCCTCCGCCTTGGTCTCGAACCGCACCTTGTCGAACACGTAGAACTCCGCCTCCGGGGCGAAGAACGCCGTGTCGCCGATTCCGCTGCTCTGCAGGTACGCCTCGGCCTTGCGGGCGATGTTGCGCGGGTCCCGGGAGTACGCCTCGCCTGTGAGCGGGTCGTGGATGAAGAAGTTGACGCACAGGGTCTTGGCCGCCCGGAACGGGTCGAGGTAGGCGGTAGAGGCGTCCGGGAACAGGGCCATGTCCGACTCGTGGATGGCCTGGAAGCCGCGGATCGAGGACCCGTCGAACATCAGCCCGTCTTCGAACACCTCTTGACCGAACGACGAGACCGGCACCGTGAAGTGCTGCATCACGCCCGGCAGGTCGCAGAACCGGATGTCGATGAACTCGACACCCTCCCGGTCGATGTACTGCAGCATCGCCTCGGAGCTGTCGAACATGCATCCTCCTCGGTCGCGCGTCGGCGACCTGGTTCGGTACGGCCCGCGGATCGGTTCACCGTAGCTGCGCACGGTTACTCCACTGTCTCCCGGACGTTTCACCGACGTTACGGGGCGGTCGCACCCACCGCTAGCCTCGGCTGCCGTGGAGGGTGCCGCTGAACAGGCCGGCCTCGGGGCGCGCCTGCTGGGCCTGGTCGTCGACTGGGTGGCCTGCTTATTGATCGTGAGCCTGTTCGTGGGATCGGACGTCTTGACTGGTGACGGCTGGGTCGGGGTCGCACCCCTGTTCGTGTTGTTCGGCGAGCACACGGTGCTCGTTGGTCTGCTGGGCACGACGATCGGCCACCGTGTCGTACGGGTTCGTGTGGTCGACGTCACCGGCGCAGGCCGCCCGGGCACCCCGGTGGGTCTGCTCCGCGCGGCGCTGCGCGCTGTGCTGCTGTGCCTGGCTCTTCCGCCGCTGATCATGGACGCCGACGGCCGCGGCCTGCACGATCGAGCCGCCCGTACCGCCGTCGTCCGCAGCCGCTGAGTGTGACGCTTGCCCCTTTGTGCACCGGCGTGTCGCAGCAGAAACGTCACCCTCAGGGGGTGGGGGAGGGGGCCACCCAGCCGAAGCGCTCGCCGTCGTCCCAGGCGGTGCGCTGGTTGCCGTACGTGGGGATGCCGCCGGCCCGCTTCAGCATGGCGGCCACGTGCATGAGGTTCCAGGTCATGACGGTCGCGTTACGATTGGTGAAGTCGTTGTCCGGGCCGCCGGACCCCGCGTCGAGGTACGACAGTCCCGGGCCTGCCTCGCCGATCCACCCGGCATCGGCCTGCGGGGGGATGGTGTAGCCGATGTGCTGCAGGCTGTAGAGGATGTTGCTGGCGCAGTGCTTGATGCCGTCCTCGTTGCCGGTGATCAGCGCCCCGCCCACCTTGCCGTAGAACGCGGACTGGTCGTCAGTGTTGAGCAGGTGCGACTGTGCATACAGCCGCTCGATGACGAGCTTGGTGCCGCTGGAGTTGTCGCCGAGCCAGATAGGTCCGGCCACGACGAGAATGTCGGCCGCCTCGACCCGCGGCCACAACTGCGGCCACTCGTCCACGCTCCAGCCGTGTTCGGTCATATCCGGCTGAACCCCGCTGGCGATGTCGTGGTCAACCGCCCGGAAGGCGTCGACCTGCACCCCGTGGTGCGCCATCACCGCCGCACACGCGTCGACGAGCCCCTGGGTATGCGACCCCTCCGGCGACCGCTTCAGCGTGCAGTTCACGAACAGGGCACGCAGTTCGCCGAAGTCCAGCCCTGAACTGCCTCCGTTGATGCTCACGAGACCCATCATGCCCAGCCGCGATCTCCAGTCGTTGCGGGCCCGCACCGATCGGGTGCGCCCAGGGTCAAGCTCTCCGGCCGCAACCAAGCCGTGGTTCGGTCCGGTGCTGTCGCATTCGGTGAGCGTTGACGGGTCCACTGGGCGGTGACCGCTGACGGTGCTCGCACCGCCGGCGCCCAGCGACCCTATCGCTTGACTGATCGCACGGATCCGATCGCCGATCGGCTGATCCAGTGGCCGCTCGCTTCCTCGGGCGGGTGGGCTGCCCGACACTCGGGGTCGGACCACTTCGGCGGAGGCGACATGCATGTCAGGCAAGGCGCGAGGTCGTACGCGCTGCCGGCGACTCCTTTTCCGACCGCAGACGCTCGTGACGAGCGAGGTGTGACTGCGGTGGAGTTCGCGATCATCGTGCCGCTGCTGATGATGGTGCTGTTCGGCATCATGGGTTTCGGTTTTGCCATGGCGCAGTCCGCCTCCCTTGCCAGCGGCGCGCGCGAAGGTGCCCGGCTGGGCGGCGTCAGCGGTGTGGTTGCCGGGTCTGGCGACCACGATTGCGGCGACGTGGTTGCGCGGGCCCGCGAGCAGGCCCAAACCATCGCCGTCCAGCCCACCGACGTCGAGGTCAAGGTGTACCGGGTGAGCCCTGCGAACGCGGCAACTCTCGTGTGCCAGGCGGCTACCGGCGCTGCCAACCCGAGCAGCTCCGCAGCGCCGTGCACCGACCCGGTTGCGACCGCGGCAACCCAGGCCACGATCCGGGTCACAACCAAGATCTATGATCGCGCGTTCGTCATCCCCGTTCCCGGCTCCACTGTGTTGACGCCCGAGACGTTGCAGAAGACCGGGGAGTACCGATGCGAGTATCACTGACTCGGCTGAGCTGGCGAGGTCGTGAGCACGGTGCTGCTGCCATCATTGTCGCGATGTCGACCACGGTGGTCATCGGCTTCCTCGCCTTCGTCACCGACTTCGGGATGGCGTACACCAACAAGCGCGGCCTGCAGAACGGCGCCGACGCCGCCGCACTCGCGGTGGCCCAGGAGATCGCGGTCAACGGCGCGCCGACGGCTACGTGCTCGCAACTAGAGGCAACCTGGCAAGGTCCCGGCCAGCCGATCGCCGCAGAGTACTTCGCCCGCAACCACTCAGCTGAAGCCACGATAAGCGGCTTCGACTTGGCGTGCGTGGACGGCAAGCAGCTCACGGTGTCTGTGGACGCGTCGCAGGAGAGTCCAACGTTTTTTGGCGGAGTGTTCGGAGCAGGTGATGACATCGCTCTGGTGCAGTCGGCGATCGCCGTCGTCGCGCCAGCCAAGACCGTCTTGGGCCTGCGACCGTTTGCGATGTGCCTTGGACTGGCGCAGACGGTCATCGGCTCACCCGCTAGCAATCACATGCTGGTGCTGGACAACGCAGACTTCGGCTGCGGCGGGGCTTCCGGCAACTGGGGGATGATCGACTTCAACGGTGGGTCCAACCCGACCAGTGAGTCCGTGGACTGGATCGACAATGGATACAGCGGGCCAATCTCCACTGCACCGCCAGTTTACATCGCGGGTGATCCAGGGGCCCCCAGTCCCGGCGCCCTCGAGGGGCCGATGAACTCGTTGCTGGATGACGAGATCACCATCCCGGTCTATGACTTGCTGGCGGGCAACGGAAACAACGCGACGTTCCGGGTGATGGGCTTCCTGTCGATCAAGGTCTGTGGCTGGAAGTTCAACAACCAGCAGGGCCAAGGAGCGTGCTTCGTGTCCAGCTTGGTCCCGTCACCGGTCCCGCACGACTACATGCAGGTCCGCTACGCAGGCTTCGTCCCGATCGGGGACATCTCCGAAGCGTGCACCCTCTCCAACACTGCCTGCGACCTGGGGACCCGGCTGTTCAAGCTCGCGGAGTGATTGACGCGGCGACACCAGCCTCGCCGACCGCACGATTCTGGGTGGCCGATCGGCTGATTCCGCTCCAAGCCTCTTCCGTGGTGGGTCGGGCTGCCGAACACTCGGGTCACACCATCGGAGGCAACATGCAGGTGAGACGCGACGCGGGACCGTTCGCGCTGTCGCCCGCGCGGAGCCGCCACGACCGGGGTATAGCGGCGGTCGAGTTCGCGATCGTGGTGCCTCTACTGATGATGGTGGTATTCGGCATCATGGGCTTCGGCTTCGCCATGGCCCAGTCGGCCTCACTCGCAAGTGGCGCGCGCGCAGGGGCGCGGTTGGGTGCCGTTGGTGGAACGGTCAGCACAGTCCAGAGCGCCAACGAGTGCCGGGACGTGGTCGCCCAGACGCGACAGCAAGCGCAGACCATCGACGTCGACAGTGACGACGTCGAGGTCACCGTCTACCGGGTGACCTCGGCAGGGAGCGCAGCATCTGTGTGTGCGGCCGCCAAGAACAGCAGCACGGTGAGTGGTCTCGCCTTGGTCGCGCCGTGCACCCTCGCAAGCGCGACCGCGGCGGATGAAGCGACCATCCGGGTAACCACGACGTTGTACGACCGTGCATTCGTCATTCCCGTGCCCGGCGCGTCCGTCCTGACCCCGGACACCTTGACAAAAACTGCGGAGTACCGATGCGAGTACCACTGAGCGGGCTCAGCCGGCGAGGGCGTGAGCACGGTGCTGCGGCCATCATCGTCGCGTTGACGACCACCGTCGTGATCGGGTTCCTGGCGTTTGTCACCGACTTCGGGATGGCCTATTCGAACAAGCGAGGCCTGCAGACCGGCGCTGACGCCGCCGCCCTCGCGGTGGCTCAGGAGATCGCGCTCCAGAGCGAAACAGCCGCAACCTGCACGGAGATGGCTGCCGCTTGGCAGGGCCCGGGCAAGCCGATCGCCGATGACTACCTTGCCAGGAACCAGGTCTCGGCGGACGCTGCGGTCAGCGGCTTCGACCTGTCCTGCTCGCCCAGCGGTGGGCTCGTGGTGGCGGTCGACACAGCCCAGGAGTCCCCGTCGTTCTTCGGCGGTATCGCCGGCGCAGATGGGATCGACCTGACGCAGACGGCGAGAGCTGTCGTTGGGCCTGCGGGTGTTCCCACGGGGCTCCGTCCTATAGGTGTCTGCAAGGTAGCGGCGGCGGCGATGGCAGCCGCTCCGGACGTGTCGTTTGCCTACGCGCTGAATAAGGGGAGCAGCGGCTGCGGATCAGCCTCAGGGAACTGGGGGATGGTCGGGTTCGGTGAGTGTTTGAACACGCCGGACTCGGTGGCTGGATTCCTCAACAATGGCTACACCGGACCCGTCGACATGTCGCCGGCCACGGAGTGCGGCAATCCCGGCATGGACAGCTCGTCGGTCGTTCGGACTGCGTACGACAACATCCTGGACAAGGAAGTGTTCCTTCCCGTCTATGACCTGATGCAGGACAACGGAAACACCGCCACGATGCGCATCGTGAGCTTCATCGCGGTGAAGGTCTGCGCCTGGAGAGGGACCGGGAGTCAGGGCAAGCAAGGCCTCTGCTATGACCCAGCCAAGCCGATCGACAAAACGAGCTTCCAGTTCCGCTACATCCGTGCCGTCCCCGTTGCCGACCTCGCGTTGTGCACCCCGGGAGACGTCACCTGCGATTTCGGTCTGCGGGTCGTCAAGTTGGTCGAGTGACTGCTGCCGTAAAGCGGAAGCCCTGCCCCCGATGGACCTAGAGGCATTTTGGTCGCCGGGACGGCCGCTCTCGACATTCGCGTGGGTCGGCGCACGTCGCTGGCTGCGGCGCTAGCGCCCCTGCATCATCTTGCGCATCCCCTTGGCGGTGGTGGGCACTGGTCCGTGGGGGATCGGCGCCTGCGGCCGCATCGCGTCCAGCGCGCGCAGCCGTTGCAGCAGGTCGGTCATGTCGGAGGGGGTGATCGACTTCGGCAGCTTCTGCACGTGCTTGACGAGCTTGGGCACCGGCACGCAGCCTTCGTCGTCGCCGGCCACGATCTCGTGGATTGCCGCGTCTTGAGCCAACCGGGCGTGCTTGCGGCGCTCGACGGCCAGCAGGTTGCGTACCCGAGACGGATTGCCCTCGCCGACCAGCACGATGCCGGGCCGGCCGACGACCCGATGCACCACATCCTGGTTCTTGGTGAATGCGACGGCTGGCTTGACGTCCCAGCCCCGCCGCAGCATCTGCAGCGCCGCGGCGGCGGCACCCGGCTGGCCTTCGACCTGCGCGTAGGCCGCCTTCTCGACCCGGCGGCCGAACAGCACCACTGCGGCGAGCAGCCCGCACATCAGGCCGGTAGACACACCGGCCACCGGGTGTACCCACACCCAGCCGGCGAAGCCGATCACCAGGGCGGTGAGCAGGAACACCCCGAGCAGCAACCAGCCGATGCGCGGGTACTCCCGCTTGGCGATCCGGTAGGCTTGGGCGATCTGCTTGCGGCGACTCGTCTTCGGCTGCTCCGCTGCGGCCGCCATCAGGCACCCACCGGTTGCGGCGAGGTGCGGGCCTCCATCGCCCGGGCGTACAGCCGTCCGGCGCGGTACGACGACCGCACCAGCGGGCCGGACATCACGCCCACGAACCCCAACTCGAGCGCCTCGGCGCCCAGCTCGTCGAACTCCTCGGGTGGCACCCACCGCTCCACCGGGTGGTGTCGGACGCTGGGCCGCAGGTACTGCGTGATCGTGAGCAGGTCGGTGCCGGCGGCTCGCAGGTCGGCCATCGCCTCGCTCACCTCGTGCCGTTCCTCACCCATGCCGAGGATCAGGTTGGACTTGGTCACCAGACCGGCGTCGCGGGCCGCCGTGATGACGCCGAGCGACCGCTCGTACCGGAAGCCGGGGCGGATGCGCCGGAAGATTCGCGGCACGGTCTCGATGTTGTGCGCGAACACCTCGGGCCTGGAGGCAAAGACCTGTCCGAGCAGCTCGGGCACCGCGTCGAAGTCGGGGGCGAGCAGCTCCACCCCGGTGCCCGGGTTGACCTCGTGGATCTGGCGTACCGTCTCGGCGTACAGCCAGGCCCCACCGTCGGCGAGGTCGTCGCGGGCGACGCCGGTGACGGTGGCGTAGCGCAGTTGCATCGTGCGGACGCTGTCGGCGACCCGGCGCGGCTCGTCGCGGTCCAGGGCGTCGGGCTTGCCGGTGTCGATCTGACAGAAGTCGCAGCGTCTCGTGCACTGGTCGCCGCCGATGAGGAACGTCGCCTCGCGGTCCTCCCAGCACTCGAAGATGTTGGGGCAGCCGGCCTCCTGGCAGACCGTGTGCAGGCCCTCGTCCTTGACCAGCTGGCGCAGCTCGCGGTAGGCGGGGCCCATGGTGGCGCGGGTCTTGATCCACTCCGGCTTGCGCTCGATCGGTGTCTCGGCGTTGCGCACCTCGAGCCGCAGCAAGCGCCTGCCGTTCGGAGCGGTGGCTTCAGGTGCGATGGTCACCCCCTCAGCCTACGCGGCTGCGGCGACGCCCACCCGGCCCTGCGTACGGTGGTCCGGTGCGAGCCGGTGTCGGGATCGAGGTGTGCGAGCTCGTGCGCGACTTCGGTGACCGGCGGGTGCTGCACGAGGTGTCGTTCCCGGTACGCCCCGGGCGCGTGACCGGCTTCGTCGGCGCCAACGGCGCCGGCAAAACCACCACGATGCGGATCGTCATGGGGGTGTTGTCGGCCACCTCCGGGGCCGTGCGTGAAGACGGCCAGCCGGTCACCGTCGAGCAGCGACGGGCCTTTGGCTACCTGCCGGAGGAGCGCGGCTTGTACCCGAAGATGCGGGTCGGCGAGCAGCTGCGCTACTTCGCCCGGCTGCACGGGGTCGACCGGTCGGCCGCCGCGACCCGTACGTCTGCGCTGCTGGAGCGGCTCGAGCTGGCGTCGCGTGCCGACGACGTGCTGGAGACCTTGTCGCTGGGCAACCAGCAGCGGGCGCAGATCGCCGCCGCCCTCGTGCACGACCCGACCGCACTGATCCTCGACGAGCCTTTCAGTGGATTGGACCCGCTGGCGGTCGACGTGCTCGCCGAGCTGTTGCGTGAGCGGGTCGAGGACGGCGTCCCGCTGCTGTTCTCCAGCCACCAGCTCGAGCTCGTCGAGCGACTGTGCGACGACCTGGTCATCCTCAACCACGGCCGCGTGGTCGCCGCCGGGAGCGTCGATGAGTTGCGGCGCTCCGGCGGGAAGGCCTACGAGCTGCACGTGCAGGCCGGGTCGGACCTGGACTGGGTCGGTGCCATGCCGAGCGTCCGGATGGTCGCCCTGCGACGCGGAACTGATGGTGACCAGGTGGCGGCCTCCGAGCTGGGGCGGGCCGACGCCGAGCAGGAGGTGCTGCGCGAGGCGATGCGTCGGGGGCCGGTGCGCGAGCTGAGGCGCCACACCGCCACCGTTGCCGAGATCTTCCGGGAGTCGGTGCAGTGAGCAGCGGCGTTGCCTGGTGGCGGCTGATCGCCGCGCGCGAGGTCTCGACCCGCATCCGGGACAAGGTCTTCCTCATCAGTACGGGTGTCCTGCTGGCGTTGATTCTCGGCGGCATCGTGATCGGCGGGCTCATCGGCGGCGGGGCGCCGGCGTACGACGTGGCGGTGACCGACCGGGCCGGCGCCGAGCTGGTGGCGGGCACCGAGCAACAGCTGCGGGCCCAGACCGGGGCGTCGGGGGCCGCGGTGACGGCCACCCAGGTCGCGGACGAGGCGACGGCCCGGGCGGTGGTGGACGCCGAGCAGGTCGACGCCGCGCTGGTGCCCACCGGCGACGGTTACGCGCTGGTCGGCCGCGACGAGGTGCCACCGGACCTGTTCGCAGCCGCGTCGAGCGCGTTGTCGTTGGCGGTGCTGCGTACCAACGCCGATGAGACCGGGACAACGGTGCAGCGGCTGACCCGCGGGGTCGATGCTGAGCGAAGACGTGACCGCCACCGACGCGGTGCCGGCCGACGTCGTCAGCGGCGTCGGCTTCGTGATGGCGCTGGTGTTCTTCATGACGTCGATCGCGTTCGGGATCGCCATCGCCCAGAGCGTCGTCGCCGAGAAGGAGAACCGGATCGTCGAGATCCTCGCCGCCGCCCTGCCGCTGCGCGCCCTGCTGTGGGGCAAGGTCGCCGGCAACAGCCTGCTGGCGCTCGCGCAGCTGCTCGCCGTGGGCGTCGTGGCCGTGGTCGGGGTGCTGATCGTCGGCGACCTCGGCACGTGCCAGCGGTGGGAGTCGCCGGCGCCTGGTTCGTGGCGTTCTTCGCCGTCGGCTTCCTCGCCCTCGCCAGCCTGTGGTCGGTGGCCGGCTCGCTGGCCACCCGGCAGCAGGATCTGCAGGCCACCACGGTGCCCGGCCAGGTCGTGCTGCTGGTGCCGTACCTCATCGCCCTGTCCGGCGACGACCGTGCCATCGAGATCGCCTCGTTCGTGCCGATCGCGTCCTCGATGACCATGCCGGTACGGCTCGTCGCCGGTGACGTCGCCTGGTGGCAGCCGGTCGTATCGCTACTGCTCGCCGCGGTCGCCGCCGCCCTGTTGATCCGGCTCGGCGCCCGGTGGTACGAGCGCACGCTGCTGCAGACGTCAAGGCGCACCACGTACCGCGAGCTGCTCCGCCGCCCCGCGGGCGGGGTGCCTCGTGCAGCTAGCTGAACGGCGCTGACGTCGATGCGGCGAACGAGGCGAGCAAGAGGTCAGGGCTGCGCTCGTACGAGCCCCAGGCAAGCAACCGACGCAGGTGCGGCTCGACCGCGTCGGCTACCTCGCCCACGCCGACCCGGCGCCCCAGCTCGGCGGTGAGCGAGGTGACCTCGGCGTCGGCGATGCCGCAGGGAACGATCCGGTCGAACCAGTCGAGGTCGACGTCGGCGTTGACGGCGAAG
>Ga0136617_10003471_pt1 | contig 14083 bp, 9 predicted proteins | sample AntDrymUQ3222106_2_FD_129672 | JGI IMG/M metagenome (GOLD analysis project Ga0136617, IMG submission 129672) | Polar desert sand microbial communities from Dry Valleys, Antarctica - metaG UQ322 (21.06) | ecosystem: Environmental > Terrestrial > Soil > Desert | place: Antarctica: Dry Valley... | reverse complement strand
TGCGGATCGGCGCGGACGACTACCTCGTCAAGCCGTTCGGCAAGGCCGAGCTGCTGGCCCGCATCTCCGCGGTGATGCGCCGCTTCGACCGCTCCGTGGCGCCGGCGGGCGGCGGCTCGCTCACCGCCGGCCGCCTGGAGCTGGATCCCGGCCGCCACGGGGCGCGGGTGGGTGACGCCGAGCTGACGCTCACGCCGACGGAGTTTCGGCTCCTCGAGACGCTCGTGCGGGCCGGCGGCTCGCTGGTGCCGCATCTCCAGCTCGCGCGGGCGGGCTGGCCGGCGGAGGCCGATCCGGACCTGCTCTGGCTCAAGCCGCACCTCGCGCGGCTGCGGGCCAAGGTCGAGGGCGCGGGCGGGCCGCCGATCCTCGCGGTCCGTGGCGTGGGCTACCGGATCGCCGCCGACGCGCCGGGCTGAGCGTCGCCCAACGGCGGTCGGCGCCGCACGCGTGCCCGGTTCGCCCCACCGGTATGACGACCGTTCGTGCTGCACGCGCAGTGGGCTCCACAAGCGCCCCGCTGCCGCGCCGACCGACGAGCTTGTGGCCCGCGAACCCATCCCGCACGATGTCTGTTCGTGCCGGGTGCTCAAGCCCCGCCGCGAAACCGTGGACTGAAGGCAGCCCCGCCGTCCCAGATGCGCGCGGCCGGGCCGCGGCCGACTCGTCAGGCTGCGCGTCTCCGGGCAAGCTGTGCTCCGCGGACACCGATTTCGCCCGGTTCAGCGGGCCTCGGTGGGCGAACCCACGCGCCGGGTAGCCGCCAGCGCCACCGCGCGCGGAGCCGGCGGCTCGGCTGCCGCGGTGGCCACGGGTTCGACCAGCCACGTGTCGTCGGGAAGCCGCGGGTCGGCGAGGAGCGTCTCGGCGACGCGTGAGCCCACGGATGCGTGGCGCTCGAGGAGCAGCCGGAGCTCGGCGAGCCGCTCGGCGCCGTCCTCGCGATCAGCCAGGATCGCCGCGAGCCGCACCGCCTCGACCGACCCGCCGTTGAGCGCGGCAACGGCGCGCCCGGCCGGGTCGTGGATGAACGCGCGGCCACCGGTCATCCCGGCCCCGAAGTTGGCGCCCACCGGTCCCAGCACCGCCACGGTGCCGCCGGTCATGTACTCGCAGGCATGCGGCCCGACACCTTCGACCACCGCCACCGCGCCGCTGTTGCGAACGGCAAAGCGCATCCCTGCCCGGCCCACGAGATGGAGGCGGCCGCCGGTCGCGCCGTAGAGACAGGTGTTGCCGGCGACGACGCTGCCCTCCCCGGCAGCCAGCTCCGGCTCCGGGGCGACCACGACCGTGCCTCCGGACAGTCCTTTGCCGACGAAGTCGTTGGCCTGCCCGGACAGCCGGACGTCGACGCCATGTGGCAGGAAGGCCCCGAACGACTGACCGGCCGAGCCGCGCAACCGGATGACGACCGGCGGGCGGAGCTCGCCGCGCTCCACCGCGCCGGCCAGCCCCGCCCCGAACGACCGATCCGCCGTGGTCAACCGGAGGCCCGTCGCTTCCAGCGAGCCCTGGCCCCGAAACGCGTCGACGAGCGCGGCCTCGAGCGGTGAGGCGGGCCGATGCCGGACGGATCGGCCGGCAGCCCCGGGGTCCGCGCGACGAGCCGGCGAGGCGGTCCAGCGCGGCGCCGCGAGGACTGATCGGAGGTCGTGGCTCGACGGCTTCGGGCGAAGCCGGGTCCGGCCCTCGCCGACAATCTCGCCCACGGATCGGGCGCCGACGGCCGCCAGCTCGTGTCGCAGGTCCTCGGCCAGGGCCAGCGCAAACCGCTCGACCTGCTCGGGCGTGCCGGCGAACTTGGCCCGGAGGTCCTCGCGCTGGGTCGCGATCCCGGTGGGACAGGTGTCGAGATGGCACTGGCGAGCCATGTCGCAACCGACCGCGACGAGCATCGCGGTGCCGAAGGCGAACTCCTCGGCGCCAAGCAGCGCGGCGATCAGCAGATCGCGACCGGTCTGGAGGCCGCCGTCGGCGCGGAGCGCGACCCGATCACGGAGGCCGTTGCGGAGCAGCACCTGGTGAACCTCAGCCAGCCCCAGCTCCCATGGCGCGCCGGCGTGCTTGATCGAGGAGAGCGGCGAGGCACCGGTGCCGCCGCTGTGTCCGGACAGGTGCACGTAGCCCGCGCCGGCCTTGACCACGCCCGCCGCGATCGTACCCACGCCGCGGCCGGCCACCAGCTTCACGCCGATCCGGGCGCCGGGGTTGATCGCGCGCAGGTCCGCGATCAGCTGGGCGAGGTCTTCGATGGAGTAGATGTCGTGGTGGGGCGGGGGGCTGATGTAGGACTGGCCCACCTGGCCCCGGCGGAGCGAGGCGATGAACGCCGTGGCCTTCCTGCCGGGCAGCTGGCCTCCCTCACCGGGCTTGGAGCCCTGGGCAATCTTGATCTCAAGCTGGTCGGCGCGCGCGAGGTACGCGGCGGTCACGCCGAACCGGGCAGATGCGACCTGCTTGATGCGGGCGTCGCGCCGCGCGCCGCCCTCGCCCGGTGCGTACCAGGCGGGATCCTCGCCGCCCTCGCCCGTGTTCGCCGCACCGCCGGCTCGCTGGATGCCGATCGTCAGCGCCTGGTGCGCCTCGGGTGACAGCGCGCCCACGCTCATCGCGGAGACGACGAACCGCCGTGCGATCTGCCGGGCCGGCTCGACGGCGGCCAGCGGCACAGGCGTGCCAGGCACGATGCGGAGGTCGTCGCGCACGAACCCACTCGGTCGGGCGCGGACCGACTCGCGATGGGCGGTCATCGCGGCCGCCGCGGCCGCCGGCTCGGCGTTCGCGACGGACTGGACGGTCTGCACGATCTTCGGCGCCCACGCGTGCGACTCGCCGTCGGCGCGGAAGCGGGCAAGCCCTGGGTCCGGGAGGCGCGGCTCGCGCCCCGCGGCCGGCGCCGGGAGCGCACTGGCGGCCTCGAGACGCACGAGCTGACGCCGGCCCAGATCCTCGAAACCCACCCGACCCGGCCACGCGGCGGCAGACGGGAAGCAGCGGGCGACGATCTCGGGCGCGAGCTCGACCGTGTCGAAGAGGGCCCCGCCGATGTACGAAGCGGCGGTCGAGATGCCCATCCGGGCCAGCGTCTTGCGCAGCCCCGCGTCGAAGGCGGCCACGAGGTTGCGGACGGCCTGCGCCCGGGTCAGCTCCTCCGCGCCCCGGGTCCCGGCCAGCTCCCCGGCCAGCTCCACGGCGAGCCGGGGGTGGACGGCGGTCGCACCGGACGCGAGGACCATCGCGAGGGCGTGGACGTCGAGCACGTCCGCGGCGTCGGCGACGACATCGGTGCGGCCCCGGAGCCCGGCCGAGACGAGTCGGGTGTGAACGACGCCCGCGGCCAGCACGGACGGGACGGGCAGCCGTGCCGGCCCGAAGGCCCGGTCGCTCAGGACGAGCACATCGACAGCCCGCGGGCCCGCAGCGGCGGCGGCGGCCTGGTCCGCCAGTCGGTCGAGGGCCGTCTCGAGGCCATCGGCGCCGGCGGCGGGATCCCACGTCGCGTCGAGCGTCACGACCCGGCCGTGTACACCGGCCACGAACCGCTCGAGATCGACGATGACCGGCCGCTCGAGCCGGAGCGTCGTCGGGGGCGTCGGCCGGCCGCCGAAGAGCGAGGCGCGGCGCCCAACCTCGACCCGCAGGTCCATCACCGCGCGTTCGCGGTCCGGGTCGATGGGCGGGTTGGTGACCTGCGCGAACGATTGACGCAGATGATCGACGACACGACGGTCCACGAGCCCTCGGGCGGGCGTGGGCGTGTCATCGCCCATGCTCCACAGCGGCTCGTGCATCTCGAGGGTCATCGTCCTGAGGTCCAGCCGCTGCCGCTCGGCGTCGAGACCGGCGAGGTAGCGGAGAGGGTGAGGAGTCCCCTCCGCCGTCTCGCTGTGCGTGGCCGGGTCGTCCTCGTGGACGGGATGTGGCTCGTCGTGGATGGGGATGCCGGCGAGCACGGTGGCCTTCGCCTCGGCATCCTCGAGGATGCGCCGGCCAACGGGGTCGACCAGCAGCATCTGACCCGGTCCAAGCCGACCGCGCCGGACCGTGGCGGTAACGGGCAGGGGCACGGCGCCGGCTTCGGACGCCGCAGCGACGATCCCGTCGCGTGTCGCGGCCCAGGCGAGCGGCCGCAGCCCGTTGCGGTCGAGCAGCGCACCCACCCGCCGGCCGTCGCCGAAGACGAGCGCCGCTGGACCATCCCACGGAGCGAGGAATCCGGCGATCCGGCGCTGGAGCGCGGCGATCTGGGGGTGCGGCGTCAGGCGCAGCGGGAGCGCCTCGGGGATGGCGGCGAGGAGCGCCGTCGGTAGATCCCAGCCGGTCTGGAGGAGGACTTCGAGCGCCTCGTCGAGCGACAGCGAGTCGGAGCCGTCCGGCGAGACGATCGGACCGGCCTCGATGAGCTCGCGGATCTCGCGCCGGGCCGCGTCGCCCAGGCGTCCGCGGACCTGCCTTCGATTGCCGCGCACGGTGTTGATCTCGCCGTTGTGGGCCAGGTGCCGGAACGGCTGGGCCAGCGGCCATTGGGGCGCGGTGTTGGTGGCGTAGCGCTGGTGGAAGGTCGCGTAGCCGAGGGACAGCGGCACGCCCAGGTCCGGGTACAGCGTGCCGAGCCTGTCGCCTGCGACGAGGCCCTTGTAGACGATCGTCCGGGACGACGCCGAGGGGATGGAGAGACCGGCGATGCCCTCGTCGCGGGCCGCCGCCTCGAGCCGCCGCCGCGCAATGACGAGCCGCCGTTCGAAGGCCGCGGCTCCCAGCCCGCGAGGTCGCGGCACGATGGCCTGGCGGACGTCCGGCCGCGACGCTGCGGCGGCCGCCCCGAGCACCGTGGGATCGAACGGGACGCCCCGCCAGCGTGCCAGCGGGATGCCGGCCTCAGCCAGGACCCGCTCGACGAGGACGCGCGCGCGGCCGCCGAGCACGCGGCCGCGGGGCAGGAACAGCTGGACGATGCCCGGCCGGTCGGCGGCGAGCCCCGGCGCGAGCAGCTCCAGCAGCGGCCGGTCGAGCGGGAGCGAGACGCCCGCGCCATCGCTCGACTCGCCGTCTGCCCCGAACGCGCCCCGGTGGCCCAGTGCCGCTAGACCGGCCAGCGCGAGCGGCAGGATCTGGTCGCGCGAGCGGCCACCCGCGTCGGCCACGAACCCGACGCCGCAGGCGTCGTGCTCGAAGCGCGGGTCGTCGAGATTGCGAAGGGGTCGACGGGACATCGGGCCTCCGATGATGGGTAACCGGCCGCCTCGGCCGTCCGTCAGGTGGTGTAGGCGGCCTCACCGTGCGTGGACAGGTCGAGCCCCAGCTCCTCCTCCTGGCTGCCCACCCGGATGCCGAGAATGAAGTCGACCAGCTTCACGATCACGAACGTGCCGATGCCGGCGAAGGCGACGGTCACCCCCACTGCGATGAGCTGGGTGATGACCTGACCCGGGTTGCCGTCGATCAGGCCGGGGTAGGCATTCACCGCGCCGGTCGCGAGCACGCCCGTCGCGACTGCGCCCAGCATCCCGCCGACGCCGTGGACCGCGAACACGTCGAGCGCGTCGTCGATCTTGATCCGCTCGCGGAGCAGCGTCGCGCTGTAGCACAGCCCGCCCGCCGCGAGACCGATCAGGAGCGCACCGCCGGCGGTCACGAAGCCGGACGCCGGGGTCACTGCGACCAGACCGGCCACCGCGCCGCAGACCGCGCCGACGACGCTGACCTTGCGCTTGATGGCATAGCTCGCGAGGACCCAGGTGATCGTGCCCGCGGCCGCGGCGGTGTTCGTGACGATCAGCGCGTTCGCCGCGAGCCCGTTGGCCGCCAGCGCGGAGCCGGCGTTGAAGCCGAACCAGCCGAACCAGAGCAGACCCGCGCCGAGCACCGTCATCGGCACGTCGTGCGGCTCCATCCGGTCGCCATTGAGCGTGCGCCGGCCGATCAGCAGCGCGACGACGAGCGCGGACACGCCTGAGCTGATGTGCACGACCGTGCCGCCGGCGAAGTCGAGCGCGCCAAGCTTGAACAGCCAGCCATCGGCCGACCAGACCCAGTGGGCCAGCGGGGAGTAGATGAAGATCGACCAGAGGACCGTGAAGAGGACGAAGGCACCGAACCGCTTGCGCTCGGCGTACGCGCCGGTGATGAGCGCGGGCGTGATGGCCGCGAACATGAGCTGGAAGCCGGCGAAGAGGACGAAGGGGATGGTCGTGCCGTAGACGGTGCTCGGCTCCGCGCCGACGTTCATGAAGCCAAGGAAGTCGATCCCGCCAACGAGGCCGAGACCGGCGACGTCCGGCCCGAACGCGATCGAGAAGCCCACCAACACCCACACGACGCTCACGAGCGCGAGGCCGAAGAAGCTGTGCATGATCGTCGAGAGGACGTTCTTGCGCCTGACAAGACCGCCATAGAACAGGGCGAGACCGGGCAGCATGACCATGACCATCGCCGTGGCGATCAGCAGCCACGCGGTGTCGCCGCTGTCGATCGCCGAGCCGTCCGCAGCCGCCGCCACGCCGGGCAGCAGCAGGGCCATCGCCACGGGAACCGCGGTCCGTGCGAGTCGCCACCGCGCGTTTCGCATCGCCATCCTCCCATCGGGGCCACGCCCAAGCGGACGCGTCCTCCAGCGCCCGCCCCGAGGCTAGGCCTCGATCGCGGCTGGGTCGTCGGCGGGGAGGAACCGCGGAGGATGCGGTTTGGTGGCGCTGGTCAGCCGTTGCGCACGGATGCTCGGCGACCGGGCATGACGAAGCCCCTCCAGTGGAGGGGCTCTCTCAAGGGCTCGAGAAGAGGCTGGTCAGGAGACGAGCGGCCGCCCCAGCACGTCGTGCTCGCTCTCGGCGCAGCTGACGCGGCAGCCCCGTGCATCGCGGCCTCCGAGGCGGCCGTAGTGGAAGAAGCGGCCGTCGCTGGCAGACTCGAGCCGGCAGCCGCAGGCGGAACACACCACCGGGGCGCCCTGACCGCCACGCACCGAGCGAGGCGAGGCAGGCTGGTTGTCGGTCGGATGGATCATCGTCCCATCCTCGCGCGGGGCGCGATCGATGTCGGCAGCGGCGAGGAACCGCGTCGGTTGCGGTGAGGTTGCAACCGCGCTCGGCGGCCGGTTCGTTCTCGAGGGCCGGGAGGGATTCGAACCCTCGACCGGAGGATTAAAAGTCCCCTGCTCTACCGCTGAGCTACCGGCCCGCGTCGGACCGTATCACCTGACGGGCGTTTCGACGTTGTGCTCGGGCGGCCGATGGGGCGCCGGATCGCGCCGGGCTCGCAGCTGGCCTCACGCGCCGTCGCTTCGAGCCGCAGTGCGTCAGCTGCGGCCTGGAGCTGGTCGTCGGACTGCGGCACGCCGGCGTCGCTGATGCAAGGCTCATGCCAAGCGCGACGGTGATCCAGCGGCGACCGACGGCGGACACGGGGTGCACTCACGGATCGTAGTCCCCTCGCCCGGCGCCAGGCACCTCGTCGCGCGCAGGTTCACGTCGGCCTTCTGGCGGCTACTCGTGGCGGACCGATGCCGGTCGGGTCATCCGCTCGAGCGGCGGCAGCGTGAGCGCCACGATCAGCATGGCCACCGTCAGGCTTGCCACGAGCACGCCCACCAGCGATCCGTCGGGGATGGCCAGCGAGCCACCGGCGATCCAGACGACCGCGATCCCGACGAGCACCCCGAGCAGCGCGCTGGCGAGCGCGACGGCGACGAGCGGGGCGCCAGCCTGGAGCAGGATCGTGGCGCGCAGACCGGACGCCGACATCCCCGCGCTCCGCAGGAACACGAACTGCCGGCGTCGCTCGAGCGTGGCGGTCGTGACAGCGACTGCCAGGCTGCAGCCGGCGAGGGCGAGCGTCCCGAGCAGGCCGATCGCGACGATCCGCCCGATCTCGGCAAACTGGCTGTTGCCGGCGACGCGCTCTTCTTCGAGGCGCACGATGCTTGCCGGGGACGCGGCCACGATGGCCGTCCGGACCCGCTCGCCGACTCCCGGCGAACCGTCGGTTGCGACGTAGACCCGGCTCACCGGGAAGTTCGCGATCGCCGATGGATCGTCGAGCGCCGACGGGTCGATCAGCAGCGTCGGCAGGAAACCCCCGAGCTCCCCTTCGACCGCGAGGAGGGGCGGCGCGCCGGCGCCGGCGTCGATCGAGGTCTCAGGCGGGGTTCCGCCTTCGGGATCGGCCGGATCCGGGTACAGCATGTAGCGGCCGGACGCCGTCGCGCCGGATGACGTCGTGAGGCCGCCCGGCGCGCAGGTCGCGTTGCTGAGGCCCAGCACGATCGAGAGATCCGGGCACGAGGCCAGCCAGCCCAGCCCCACCATGCCCTCGCCCCGCACCAACGCCACCTCGCGGACGGCCACGACGCCGGTCACGCCATCGATCTCGGTGAGCCGAGCGGCGAGATCGGCGGATCCGCCGGCACCGCCCGGCAGGTCCGCGGCGGGCTCGCTGCTCAGCTGGGCGACGACCGCGCCGGGCTGCAGGAGCGGGTCCGTGTCGCGCCCGGTCTGGGAGCCGACATAGCTCGCGAACACATGGAAGGCGCTCGCGACGAAGACGGCCATGATGACCCCGGCGATGGCCCCGAACGATCCGCGCGGGTCATCTCCCAGGCGCCGGGCCGCGAGGAGCGTCGCCCCGCCCCGTGCGATGCGGTGGAGGACCCGGCCGACGAGCCCGGTCAGCCAGGGACCTGCTGCCGCGATGCTGCCGATGACCCCCGCGAACGCCAGCCCCGAGAGCGTGAGCGTCACGGTCTCGGGCAGGACCCGTGCCCTGTAGAGCCAGATCGCCACCATGAGCGCCACGATCGAGGCGACCAGCGGGATGGCCCGCGCGGCCCCGGGCGCGGGCGGCACGGTTCGGCGCTGGACGCCGAGCGGGCCGATGGTCAGACGACGCATCGAGACCAGCGCTCCCGCGGCGCCGACGGCCTGGACAGCCACGAGGACCACGAGCGCCGCCAGCGGCGGCGGCGCGATCGTGGCAGGTGACCAGGTCAGGTCGTCGAGGGGTATCCGGGCGATGAGCGGTCGAGCCAGGAAGAAGAGCAGGACGCCACCAACGGCCCCGACAGCCGTCGCGACCAGCGCTTCGACGACGGCCAGCCGCGCCACCTGGCGCGGGGTCGCCCCCACGAGCCGCAGGGCGGCCAGCCGAAGCTCGCGTCGCGCGGCTGACATGCGGGTTGCCGTCGACACGAACACGGCCACGGGGGCCATGGCGCCGATCGCGGCCAGGACGACGATGAGGGCACCGATGGGTGGCAGGTCGAGCGCGGCCGCCTCGGTCGCGTAGCCGGACACAACCGTCGCCCCGTTGGCGCGGAGGACGCCGGGCTCGGTCCCGATGACGGCCACCAGCTCGTCGGGAGCCGCCAGGGCATCGTCCTCGATCGTGCCGGCGACCCGCCCGATCCGTTCGGTCAGCTGATCGGCCGGAAGCTCCGCCATCAGCGCCGCGAGGGCCGGCGAGACGAACGCTTGGCCCGGACCCGGCAACGACGCGATGCCGGGCGGGATGGGGGCCGTCGCCGCGTTCGAGGCTGCAACGTGGACCCGGGTCAGCAGCCGGTCCTCGGCGCGGTCCTCGAAGACCGCGACAAGCGTGCCACCGGCGTCCCCGGTCGCTGGCACCAGTGTGTCGCGCCAGGCCGTCCGCGCGTCCCGCTCCGACACGGCCGGGGCCAGGGACAGGGCGAAGAGCAGGATCGCCGTGCCGATCGCCACGGCCGCGGCGGTCAGCGCCAGACCGGCGACCGAGCCGCGGCCGCCCGCGAGCGCGAGGCGAAGGCCCAGCCGGATCACGCGGCCACCGGGCCAGAGGAGCGCCCGTCGCGCACGATGACCTCGCGATGGGCGTATGCGGCAACCCGGGCTTCGTGGGTCACGATGACGACGCTGGCCCCCGCTGACCGCGCGGCGGCCGTCAGCAGCTCCATCACATGCTCCCCGGCCAGTGAGTCGAGCGAGCCCGTGGGCTCGTCTGCGAAGAGCACGGAAGGATCGCCGACAAGGGCACGAGCCACGGCGACGCGCTGCGCCTGGCCGCCGGACATGTCGCCGGGCCGGCGGCCTTCGAGGCCGTCGAGGCGTAGCCTCGGAAACCACTCGGCGGCCCGGCCTTCCGCGTGCGTTCGGCGGACTCCGTCCAGCAACAGGGGCAGCGCGACGTTCTCCATGGCCGTCAGCTCCGGGACCAGCTGCCCGAACTGGAAGACGAACCCGAACGCGGTCCGCCGCAATCGGGTGCGCTCGGCCTCGCCCAGCGCATCGATCCGGCGCCCGTCGAACTCGACCGTGCCGCCATCGGGCGTGAGGATGCCGGCGAGGCAGTGGAGCAGCGTCGACTTGCCCGAGCCGCTTGGACCCATGATCGCCACGATCTCGCCGCGTGACAGCGAGAAGTCGATGCCGCGGAGTGCCTCGGTCCCGCCAAACCGCTTCTCGAGGCCGCGGCCGGTGAGGATGGCGGCGGGAGCGGGGGCCCGATGATCCGGCGCTCCGGTCGTGCGTGTGGCGGGAAGCGTGGCAATGAGGGTCATGCAATCTCCGTGGGTGCGAGGACGTCGCGGGTGAGGTCGTCGACGCGGGCCGCCGTGAGGTCGAGCCAGCGCAGATCGGCTTCCAGGTGGAACAGCGCGTAGTCGGCGAGGAGCGCGATGGGCAGCGCCGAGCCACGTCGGATCTCGGTCAGCTCGCGCATGCGCTCGAGGTGGGCGTGGCGCTCCGCGTCGACGATGGGCGTCACCGGGCGACCGGACAGGATGGCCAGCACCACTTTGGTGAACAGCGCAGCCTGGAGGTGTGGCTCGGGGTCGAGCGGGACGGTCAGCCAGCGCTCGAGCTCGGTCAGGCCGTCGTCAGTGATGGCGTACAGGCGGCGGTCCGGCCCCTCCGCTCGCTCGATGGCCTCCAGGCGAACCCGCCCGCGCGTCTCCAGACGGCCAAGGGTCGAGTAGATCTGGGCGAACGCGACCGGATGGTCCGGTGCGAAGTATCGGTCGACGAGCCGCTTGAGGTCGTAACCATGGCTCGGCGCCTGCTGGAGAAGCCCGAGGATGGCATGGGGAACGCTCATGTCGTGACTATACACGGTGTTTATAGTTAGATCAAGACGATGCGGTGAGGTGACCGGCGCCGCTATCGGGCCTCGTAGACCTCCGGGTTGACCGGCGTGGGCAGCCGCGCGCCGCGCACGCCGGCCAGCAGGTTCGCGGCGGCCATCTCGGCCATCTTGCCCCGCGTCGCCGGCGACGCCGACGCGATATGGGGCACGATCAGGCAGTTCGGCAGGGAGACTAGCGGGTCGTCGGCGGGGATCGGCTCGGGATCGGTCACGTCGAGTGCCGCTGCGCCGATGACCCCGTCACGCAGCGCCGTCTCCAGCGCCCGTGGATCGACCACCGGGCCACGAGCCGTGTTGACGAGGACCGCGGTCGGCTTCATCCGGGCGAGACGTTCGGCGTTGATGAGGCCGCGCGTCTCGTCGGTCAGGTTGACGTGAAGCGAGACGAGGTCGGAGCGCGTCAGCAGGTCGTCGAGCTCGGCGTACGCCGCGCCGAGGGGCTGGGTCACCTCGTCCGGCAGCCGGTTCGGGTCGTGGTACAGGATCGTCATCCCGAAGCCCTGCGCGCGGCGCGCCACGGCCTGCCCGATCCGCCCGAAGCCCACGATGCCCAGGGTGGCGCCATGGACGTCCGGTCCCAGCAGGAGCATGGGACCCCACGTCTTCCAGCGGCCGGCGCTGACGTAGTCGGCTCCCTCGACGACCCGGCGGGCGGCGGCCATCAGCAGCGCCCAGGCGAGATCGGCGGTCGTCTCGGTCAGCACGCCCGGCGTGTTACCGACCGGGATGCCGCGCCGGGTGCACTCGGCGATGTCGACGTTATCGAACCCGACGGCGTAGTTCGACACGACCTTGAGCTGCGGGCCGGCGCGCTCGAGCAGCTCCGCATCGACGCGATCGGTGAGCAGGGTGAGAATCCCGTCACAGCCCTCGACCGCCCGCAGCAGCTCATCGCGCGGCGGCGGCAGGTCGTCCTCCCAGACCCGCGCATCGGTCGCCTCGACGACCCGATCCAGCCCGGCCGACGGGATGACGCGCGCGACGAAGACCCTGGGTCGGTCCGGCACCGCGATCAGGCCGGCGTGGCGGCGTGCTCGCCGACGAACGCGCCGATCCGGCGCAGTGCCTCGGTCAGGTTGTCGCGCGAGTTGGCGTAGCTGATCCGGATGTGATCGGTGCCCGTCCCGCCGAAGGCCGTGCCGGCGAGGACGCACACGCCCGACTCGGCCAGCAGGCGGTCGGCCAGCTCGGCGCCCTGAAAGCCCGTGCCGGAGATCTCCGGGAAGACGTAGAACGCGCCTGCGGGCGTCGCGCACCGCACGCCCGGGATCGCGTTGAGGCCCTCCACGACCAGGTCACGCCGGACCGCGAACTCGGCGAGCATCGCGTCCACGTCGTCCTGCGGCCCGCGCAGCGCCTCGACGGCGCCGATCTGGGCAAACGTCGGCGCGCACGACACCGTGTTGATGATCAGGGTTCCGTAGGCCTGGATCAGCGTCGGCGGCACGATCGCGTAGCCCAGCCGCCAGCCGGTCATCGCGAAGGTCTTCGAGAAGCCGTCGAGCACGATCGTCCGCTCCGCCATGCCCGGCAGCGAGGCGATCGAGACGTGCTCCGCGCCGTCGTACAGGATGCGGGCGTAGATCTCGTCGGCGAGGACGACGAGGTCGTGGCGGGTGGCGAGCTCGGCGATCCGCTCGATGTCACCGCGGGTCAGCACGCCGCCGGTTGGGTTGGCCGGCGAGTTGAGGATCAGCATCCGCGTCCGGGCGGTGATCAGCGAGGCCAGCTCGTCGACGTCGAGCCGGAAGTCGAGCTCCTGGCGGATCGGGATGGCGACGGGACACGCGCCGACGAACGAGGCCAGCGACGCGTAGATCGGATAGCCGGGGTCGGGCACGATCACCTCGTCGCCCGGGTCGACCAGCCCGAGGATCGCGTAGACCATCACGCCCTTGCCGCCGACCGTCACGAACACCTGCGACGGGTCCACCGGGAAGCCCTTGCGGGTGGCGGCATCCTCGGCGATCGCCTCGCGCAGCGGCGGGATGCCGGCGAACGGCGCGTAATGGGTCTCGCCGGCGTCGAGCGCGCGCTTGGCTGCGTCGCGCACGTGGGCCGGCGTGTCGAAGTCCGGCTCGCCGATCTCGAGATGGATGATGTCGCGACCCTCGGCCTCGAGGGCTCGGGCACGGGCAGCCGCCTCGAAGGCCGTCTCGGTCCCGATCGACGCCATGCGCGCCGCGAGTCGCATGGCCGGATGCTAGCAGGGCGCGATCTTCGCGCCGACGGCATCCCGCCGAGAGGGACCGGCGCGACCGTTCAGGCGCGAGCGCCTAGAATCCCGCCATGGCCCGGTTCTTCGATCTCGACGCGGCCGCCGCCACGCTACCTGAGCTGCGCGCGATCCTGACCCGGCTGCGCGACCAGCGCGGCGAGCTGATCCGGTTGCGCGACGAGGTGCTGGAGCAGCAGGCGGCGGTCGAGGCGGCCGCCGAGGGCGGTTCAGGGCCCGGCGGGTCCACCCGAGCCGCCGACGACGTGGCCGAGCTTCGCCGAGTCCGCCTACGGATGCAGGGCGTCATCGACCAGATGCAGGCCGGCGTGGCCCGGATCGACGAGCTGGGGATCACGCTGCGCGAGATCGAAACGGGCCTCGTCGACTTTCCGGCCCTCGTGAGCGGACGCCAGGTGTGGCTGTGCTGGCGACTCGGCGAAGAGGCCGTCGACTGGTGGCATGAGCTGTCCACCGGCGTGGCCGGCCGGCGCCCGCTGGCCGAGCTGGAATGACCGACGCGCCGGCAACCGTCGTCCAGGGCGGACGGGCCAAGGCGTACCGGCCGCTGCCCGCCGCCGAGCGCGACGCGGCCCTCCGCAAGGGCATCGCCGCCTACGAGGCGGGTGACTTCTTTGCCGCCCACGAGCACCTGGAGCCCGCCTGGATGGGCACGGCCGATCCCGCCGAGCGGAACCTCCACCAGGGCCTGATCAAGCTGGCTGCGGGCTATGTGCACGCCGTCCGGGGCAACCC
>Ga0136617_10003470_pt1 | contig 14085 bp, 13 predicted proteins | sample AntDrymUQ3222106_2_FD_129672 | JGI IMG/M metagenome (GOLD analysis project Ga0136617, IMG submission 129672) | Polar desert sand microbial communities from Dry Valleys, Antarctica - metaG UQ322 (21.06) | ecosystem: Environmental > Terrestrial > Soil > Desert | place: Antarctica: Dry Valley... | reverse complement strand
CCAGCTTCGACGCTTCCTCCTTGAACTCAGGAGTAAACGACCGACGATTCTTCGACATCGACTTCCTCTCTTCCGAGTGGGAACCCTAGTGGGTTCGCTATCCGGAAGATCCACGGCCCCTCACATTCAATGGGCAGAACGTCGCACCGCTACACCGCTGGCGTCGGGCGCCGGTCACTAAGGCGGGGCTGGCCGCGGCACGTAGCGCCCTCGTTGACTGGGTGGTCGAGCAATGGGAGCGGGAGGCTGAGGTGCGTGCGCTCGGTGATCCAGAACCGATGCCAGTGCGCTGGACACTCGCCGACCCGACGGTGATGGATCACCCACACCTGATCGCCCCGCAGGGACTGCACTTCACCGGGCGTAGCGACCAGATGCCGGCCATGACCGAGGAGTTCCGCCGACTCGACCGCCGCAGATTGGTCATCACCGGCGAGCCCGGATCAGGCAAGACGACCCTGGCAGTGCAGCTACTGCTGGAGCTGCTCACCGATCCGCGCCCAGGGGAACCGGTGCCAGTGCTATTCTCCGTGGTCGGCTGGGATCCGCAGACTCAACCCCGACTGGAGGACTGGCTCACCGACCGGTTCAAACAGGACTACCCCGGCCTACGGGGGTTCGGCATCGACACCGCCGAGGCGTTGTTCAGACGCGGTCATCTGCTGCCAATCCTCGACGGACTCGACGAGGTCACCCAGCACCGCCGCGGTGAGATCATCACCGCACTCAACGCCTCCCTGGGCCCGACCATCGGGTTGGTCTTAACCAGCCGCAGCATCGAGTACACCGACGCGGTGAGAACCTCGGACGTTCTGACGACCGCCGCAGTCATCCACGCCGAACCCCTAAGCCCGGAACAGTCCACCACCTACCTACGCCACCATCTCCCACCCCACCCCAACCACGCAGCCTGGTTAGACGTCCTCGCCCACCTCCAGGACGGGACCGCACCGGAGCTAACCGCGGTCACAGCCAGCCCGCTAGGACTGTGGCTGGTCCGCACCGTCTACGTCAACGGACGACTCGAACCCACACCACTGATCCAGGACACGCACCCCGATCGAGCCGGGCACGCCACTCTGCAGGCACATTTGCTCGATCGACTCATCCCCGCCGTGATCTACAACCGACCAACCGACCTTCGTCGCCGAACCGGCGGCTGCACCCGCATGCCGCTACAGCCCCGCCGTGAACACGACCCCGGCGACATGCGGAGATGGCTCACCACCCTCGCAGAAGAATTACAAGACGCTGGGACAAAGGACTGGATATGGTGGTACCTCGCCCGCCATACTTTTCCCACCACCCTCACCCTATTCATCGCACGATTGACGCTAGGACTGGCTGTCGGTTTGGCAGGTGGGCTGGTGAGCGGCCTGCTGGCGGTGCTGGCAGGCGGACTGACGGGGGGATTGAGATTCGGCCTGGCAGGCGGGCTGGTAAGCGGGCTGACGTTCAGTCTGGCAGGCGAGCTGGACGCCGTACCAAAACACATTGGCATGCGATTCAAGAGACGAACTCCGAAGCTGCTCCGGAGTCTTGTGATCGGAATGGTGGTCGGGCTACTGGCGGTCGTGTTTGTGGTCATGATGGTGCTAATGCTGGCGGCCATTTCTGTGGTTATGCGAGCGGCCGAACTGATGGACAGTCCGGCGGGTGGGGAACTTGCAGACGGCCTAGCACTCATGTTGGTGGGCATGTTGTCGCTCGGACTGATTTTTGGGTCGTTGGGTGGACCAGTAAGGCGACTGAGGAGTTACCTAGCGAACGCGAGTGTAGCTCAGCGTGCGACATCTCCCCTGAGCAGCTATCGAGGTGATCGGTTGCAGATCGGCATACAGTGCCTCGTCCTCGGGCTGGTGTTCGGGCTGTTGTTCGGGCTGTCAACGGGACTGATGTTCGGGCCGACCGGCGGGCTGTTGGGTGGGCTGGCGGGCGGACTAGTACTCGGATTTAGGAAAGGGGCCTGGCCAGCATTTCTTCTTGCGTCGGCATGGCTGGTAGTACGACGACGATTTCCCTGGCGACCGATGGCATTTCTCGATGACGCCTATCGGCTCGGGTTGCTGCACGTGGTCGGATCGGCTTACCAGTTCCGTCACGCGGAGCTGCAGGATCACCTAGCCCCGCCGCGTCCAGCCCAGGAAAAGGACGTGTGATAACGACCGCTCATGTATCAGTCGCGTATCGCCGGATCAACATCGGCAAGGATTCCGTGATCCTGATCGGCATGCTCAGCAGCGACGGCTGAGAACACGGCGTCAACAGCTATCGGTGTCCGTGGCGCGAAGGTTGTGTTAGGGGCGGTTGAACTCGCCGGCGCGGATGGCTGCGAGGAAGGTGTTCCACTCGGGGGTGGTGTAGTGGTGCGGGGGTAGGGCGCGGTTCTTGGTGTCTCGGATCGCGACGCCGTCGGGGAGGAACGCCACCTCGACGCAACCGCCGCCGTTGCCCCCGGCGCCGCTGAAGCTGCTCTTCCGCCACGTGGAGTCGGCGGGGATCAGGGCGGGCATCGACACCTTCTTCGCGGTCGCGGACTCTACGTCTGGGCGGCCACCTGCTCGATGAGGGCGACGGAGTCCGCCGGGCTCAGGGCCTCCGAGCGGAGGTGGTCGAACATGAGTGTAGCCCGGGCGACGTCATCCTCCTTCTCCAGGTGCACCGCGCCCAGCGGGTGCTCGACGTAGACCATGTCGGGCACGGCGAGCACGTCAAAGCTGAGCAGGGCGAACGCGCCGTCCAGACTCGGATGGGCGCCGACGCGTGTCGGGAGCACCTGCAGTGTGACCGAATCCAGAGCTGCGGCGTCGACGAGCCGGACGAGCTGCGCACACATCACGTCCGGCCCACCGACCGGGCGATGCAGCGCCGACTCGTCGACGATGGCCACCAGCCGCAGCGGCTGCTCGGCGGAGGTCAGCCGCTCCTGGCGGATGAGCCGCACCGTGACGTAGTTCTCCAACTGGGACTCCAGCCGCTCCGGCAGACCTGACCGGAACAGCGCGCGGGCGTACTCGGCGGTCTGCAGCAGACCCGGCACGTAGGCGAGCGTGAAGTCCCGCACCAGGGTCGCCTCGGCCTCCAGTGGCACGTAGCCCTTGTCGTCCAGACCGTAGGCCCGCCACCAGCCGCGTTGGCTCGCCGCCCGGGTGAGAGCGACGAGCTCGGTCCAGCGTTCGCCGCCGACGTCGTAGAGATCCAGCATGCCGCGCACGCTGTGCACGTCGACGCGCTGGTGGGCGTTCTCGATCCGGCTGAGCTTGCTCGGTGACCAGTCGAGCAGCGGCGCCGCCGCCTCGAGGGTCAGTCCGGCCTTCTCCCGCAGTGCCCGTAGCTCCCGGGCGAGCTTCACCCTCTGGACCGTGGATCCCCGTCGCACCTTGATGCTCCCCTCTTTCGCAACAGTTGACGACCCATCCTGGCAGACGACGATCACAATCTGGAATTTGCAACTGATCCGCTGCTGACCATCTCCTGACGTGAGGACCCTCATGACGAGACCCACAGAGAGGATCGTCGTGACTGAAGAAGAACGGGACCGGTTGCTCGCCGGCGCCACCACCATAATCGCAAGGTGGGAGACGTGGTCGAAGCGGCTCGCCAAGCACGTCGCCGACCCGAGTGGGCGCTGTATCGCCTGCTACGAGAGCGCTCACATCGTGACCCGCTGGCCGTGCCTACTCGCGTCGATCGCCGCCGCCGTGCGGGAAAAGCAAAGCACTTCTGCCCCCGGACAGAACCACGGTTCCAACGCGTCGCCCACCGATCAGTTACCCTCCCTGGAAAGGCAGCACCCTGTGATCCTGCACCACCGCACCTCCGGTGCCGTCACCGCCTTGCCGGCCGGGGGGATCGCATGAACGACTGGCGGCAGCGGGCCGCCGCGCTGGCCGAGCCGCTGGCGGCACGCGACGGAGTGGACCCGCAGTGGGCCGTGGCGTTCGCCGAGGTGCCCCGGCACGTGTTCGTCCCCCGCTTCTACCACGACCTCGACGTCCCCGAGCTCATCGACGGCACCGACCCGGACCAGCAGCAGGAGTGGCTCGACGGGGTCTACAGCGACCAGTCGCTGGTCACCGCGCACGCGCTGATTCCGGGCACGAACGACGTCTGGCTGCCCACCAGCTCCTCCACGCGCCCCAGCCTGATCGCCCGCATGCTCACCCTGCTCGACGTCCGCTATGGGCACCGGGTGCTGGAGATCGGCACCGGCACCGGGTACGACACCGCGCTGCTGTGCCACCGCCTCGGGTGGGGCAACGTCACCAGCCTCGATATCGACGCCCAGCTCGTCGACCTCGCCCGGGACCGGATGGCCACCCTCGGCCAGCACCCGACGCTTGTCGCCGCGAACGGGACCGCCGGGCTGGCCGCCCACGGCCCGTACGATCGGATCCTCGCGACCTGCGCCGTCCCGACGATCCCCACCGCCTGGATCACCCAGCTCCGACCCGGCGGGCTGATCGTGGCCGACCTGCGCGGCGAGCTCACCTCCAGCCTGCTGGTGGCCCGCAGCAACGGCGACGGCACCGTCAGCGGGCAGTTCCTCGACGAGCCCGCCCACCTCATGTGGCTGCGCGCCCAGGTCGACAACCCCCTACGCGACGGCGGCCAGCTCACCACCCACAGCGACTACGACGGTGCCCACGCCACGGCCACTCCGTTCGACGCCGACATCCTCGACGAGCCGGGTTTGCGGGTCATGCTCCAGTTCACCGCACCCGACATCGACCAGATCTGGACCTCCGCCCGCGGCGGCCGGACCCTGGTCCGCGTCTGCGACGACCGCGGCGCGTGGGCCGAGCTCGACCCGACCACCGGCATCCTCCTCCAGGACCGCCCCACCGACCTCGTCGCGCGCGTCGAGAACGCCGCCCACCTGTGGCACGAGCACGGCCGTCCGGAACCCACCCGGCTCGGCGTCACCGTCGACCCCACCGGCTGGACCCTCTGGCGGGACTCACCACAGCACCCCATCACCTGGATGCCCACCGGCGAGCGACGAGCAACCCCGATGCACCCGCCGAGGAACCCACCGATGACGGCGTCACTCCGCTCGGCCTGCCGCCGGCTCATCGGCTACGGCTGACCCCGTTGATGCACGCTCGCTACTGCGGGCGCCCCACCGAACCGGCGTGAGGCCTCGCAGATTGGCGCGTCCGTGCAGGGTCGTGGGGACCAGGCTCAGCAGAATCGGACGCTCCTGCCACGTCGGACGCTCCTGCCACGAGAGTGAAGGGCTCCGTCCATGCTGGATCCGCACCTTTCCGCGCGATCTTCATCAGCCGTTGGGCGTCCTGCTCCTCGCCCGACCACATGAGGTGGTGACTCAGGCACGACACGATGTGGGCGCCCAGGTTCTGGTCGCTCGCGGTGCGAGCCGCTCGCATCCCGGCGAGCAGGTAGCGTTGCCCACGAGCCGGTTCCTTGATCCCAAAGGGTCGAAGCAATCGATCTTGCCGTTGGGTCGATCTTGCCTGGGGACACTGCGCGTGATGGAGGGCAGGCCCCTGGCCTGCCCGTGGTACTGCCCGGCGGGGTCGTAGAGGCTCGCAGGTCAAGGGTGACGCGCAGCGTCATCGCGTCCGCGCCGTAGGCGCCCTTGAACTGGGAGGGACGGCCCCGCACGCTGTGCAGCGTCCCCTGACCTGTGCGATTGCTTCGACCGGTTGAGACCAAGGATGTCGCTGCGATGGCCGGCACGTCGAAGCCGACTGTCTACAAGTGGATCGACCGGTTCGCGGAGGGTGGCCTTGCCGCGTTGGACAACCGGGTGTCGAGGGGCGTCCGCCGTCGATATCGGGTGAGGTGCGGGCGCGTATTCTGACGTTGACGAAGGTTCCGCCGCCGGAGGAGACCAGGCTGACGCGCTGGTCGAGTTATGAGATGACCCGTTATCTTCACCGTCGTGCAGGGATTTCCGTCTCGCACAACTTCGTCTCGACGCTGTGGCGGGCGTGTGATCGGCAACCGCATCGGCAGGGGTCGTTCACCGTGTCGCACGATCCGGACTTCACGACGAAGGTCACCGACAACAACGCCGACGTCGACGGGTGGCTGGCCAAGCACCCGAACGTCACGTTCCACTTCACCCCGAAAGGCGCGTCCTGGATCAACTAGATCGAGACGTGGTTCGGCATCATCACCCGGCAGGCGATCCGTCGCGGCTCGTTCGCCTCCGTCGCCCGACTGATCAAGAAGATCGGCGACTACATCAAGCACTGGAATGAGGACGCCACGCCGTTCACGTGGGTCGCCACGGCCGGTCAGATCCTGGAGAAGGTTGCTGTTCTCGACCGCGACTTCAGGAAGCTGGTGGCGAACAACACTTGATACTAAATGTCATTTAATCATAAGACACTAGTATGAAGATCTGGGAGGGCGGCGTCGCATCCACTTGGGCTTCCAGCCAAACCAGCCCGGTGGTGGTACATCTCCAACATCTGTTCGAGATAATACTGGCTCTGTTCCCCGACGTGTTCTATCTATGAACGGGGCGTCGTCAGCGAATTTGTACCTTGGTTGTTGGTGGCGATTCTCGGCACCAAGAAGACGTGCAGTTAACTCACCCTTAGCGAGTAGGACTGCGCGGGATCGGCGATCAAGTCTAGCTAATTGATGCTCGGAACCAGCGGTCCGGCGGTCCTGCGCGTACTTAACGGCATTCGAATCAAGATGTACCTTCGAGACGCGACCAAAACCGATCCTGGCCGCTTGCTCAAGGATGTTCTCACATAGCTTTTTTGGATCATCGCCGACGGCCTTCGATAGCTCGCTCCAGCGACGATTCCTAGAGCTTTCCTTTAATTCTGGATCGACAAGAAAAGTCGCGATACTGTCTGCTCTGACAACGTGTCGCGTTGGCTCTGTCTTCGACGGTCGGGGTGGTGTGCCCCAACTCGAGCGATATGGCTGCCTCTTCCGTACCATTTCATCACCTCATTGAACTAGTCGCTCAACCTAACCCCATAAAAGATGATCGATCTCGATATCGTACCATGAATGCGTGGCGGACCCAGGCCCTTTACACCGCCGTGGTGCTGCAGCTGCCCGACCACGTCGCCGCCGGGCACACCACGAGCCAGAAGCTGGCGGAGGCGACTGGCGCCGACGAGGACGGTGTGCACCGGTTGATGCGCCTGCTCGTGGGTCTGGGGGTGTTCACCCTCGACGCGACGGGGGGTTACCAGACCACGCAGGTAAGCACCGCGCTGTGCACGGACCGTCCCGGATCGCTGCGTGACATGTGCCTGCTCTACGGCGAGGAGTTCTACACAGCATGGACGCAGGCTCGCCACGCCGTCACGACCGGCACGTCGGGCTTCGAGCGGGTGTACGACCGGACGCTGATCTCCTACCTCGGCGCCGACCCGGACGCCGCGGCCCGCTTCCAGCGAGCCATGCGATCGGGCAACCTTTTCTTCGACGAGGTCGCGACGGTGTTGGACCTCTCGGGGCAGCCGACGATCGTCGACGTCGGCGGCGGCGGGCAGCTGCTCTCGTCGGTGCTGCGCGCCGAACCACATGCCCGCGGGGTACTGGTCAACCTGGAGCACATGGTGCCGATCGCGCGAGAACACCTGGACGGGGCCGTCGGGCCGGACCGCGTGGACGTGCTCGCCCAGGACATCTTCGAGTCCGTCCCAGCAGGGGGAGACGTATACCTGCTGTCGAGGGTGCTCGGCGACTGGGACGACGACGCCGGGGTCCGCCTGCTGGGCAACATCCGCGACGCGATGTCTCCGTCGGCGACGCTGCTGGTGCTCGAACGGGTCGTCCCCGACGACGGCTCGGCGGTGCTCGCCGCGCTGTGGGACCTGCACCTGCTGGTGATGAACGGCGGCCGGCACCGGACGCTCGACGACATGCGGGCGGCACTGCTCGATCGAGCGGATCTCAGGCTCGAACGGGTCGCCGACCTGCCGATGGAGACGAGCGCGTTGATAGTCGCTCACCGCACCTGATCGGCCTGGCGCCGGACAGCGGAGCTCCGGTAACCGGAGCTCCGCTGTCCGGCTTGAGGCTACCGGAGCACCGCGCCGATGTAGCCGGGCTCGGCCAGCAGGTCCCGGTGTGTCCCCCGCATGACGACGCGGCCCCGGTCGAGCACGACGACCTCGTCGACGGCTTCCAGACCGGCGGGTCGGTGCGTGACGAGCAGTGTGGTCCGTCCCCGGGTCGCGTCGAGCACGTCGGCCAGCACCTCGTCTGCAGTCGCGGGTTCCAGCCCCTCCGTGGGCTCGTCCAGGACGAGCACCGGCGGATCGGCCAGCAGAGCACGGGCGAGCAGGAGACGCTGCCGCTGCCCGCCGGACATCGAGCCACCGTCCTCCCCCACCACCGTGGCCCAGCCGGCCGGGAGCGACTCGACCCAGCTCGACAGCCTGGCGCGCCCGGCTGCTGCCTGGATCTCGTCCTCAGTGGCGTCGGGTTTCGCCAGGACGAGATTCGCGCGGATGTCGGCGTGGAAGACGTGGGCGTCCTGAGTCACGCCTGTGATCACGCGGTGGGCGTCGTCGCCGGAAAGGTCCCGCAGGTCTCGATCGCCGAGCCGGGCCCGGCCCCCCTCATGGCCGAGAAACCGCATCAGCACGGCGAGCAACGTCGACTTGCCCGAACCGCTGGTCCCGACGACCGCGACCCGGCGACCGGGCTCCAGCCGAAGGTCGACACCGTCCAGGGCCGGGGAGCGGGCGCCGGGGTACCGGGCACGCAGTCCCGTCAGCTCGATGACGGCGGACGACCCGCCGGTCACGCGGGCCTCCCCCGCGGGCTCCGGGACGGGAGCCGGGGCGCCGAACAGCGCTGCGAGGCGACGGGCGGAGGACCGGATCTCGGCGAACCGCCGTGCCGCCGCGGGCAGCGGGTTGACCACCTCGAACACGGTCAGGGCCAGCACCGCGAGCACCACCACCAGCACCGCCGACAGCTCCCCCGCGGCGTTCGCCCGCACCGCGACGAACGAGACGGCCACCGTCGTCAGACCCTGCACGAGGACGACGATCGCGGTGGCGAGGCCGGTGCCTGCGGCCCGCCGCCGCTCGACACGGGCGAGGGCGCCAGCGAGCTGCGCGGCCCGCGCGGAGTGCGCGCCGTCGGCTCCGAAGGCGAGCAGGTCCGCCGCTCCCCGGGTGAGGTCCACCGTGGCCGACGTCAACTCGCCGCGCACGGTTCGCTCCGTATCTCCGACCCGGCGGGTGCAGACGAACGTCACGGCGGGAACGAGAAGTCCGCTGACGAGCAGCCCGAGCGCGAGCACCACCGCTGCGGTGGGCAACAGCGCGCCGGCGAGACCGACCGCAGTGATCCCGACGGTCCCGGCCACCACGGTGGGCAGCGCGCAGCGCAGCAGCAGATCCTGGCCAGCATCCACGTCGTCGACCAGTCGAGCGAGCAGATCCCCGCTGCGGAAGGCCTGGGCGCCGGACGGCGCGAGCGGGATCAGCGCCTCGTACACCCGGGCGCGCAGCCCCGCCACGGCCGCCAGCACCGCGTCGTGGCCGAGCAACCGGTCGACGTAGCGCAGCACGCCGCGTCCCAGGGCCAACGCCCGTACCACGACGATGGCCAATGCGAGCGTCACCAGCTCCGGACGCTGGGACGCGCGGGCGACCAGCCAGGCCGCCGTACCCATCAGCGCGACGGCGGCCAGCTCGGCGACGACCGTGGCCACGGCGGCGGGCAGCAGCCGCCGCCAGTACGGAGCGAGCGCTCCCAGCAGGCGCAGGACGGGGAACCGGACGGTCACGCTCACTCCTCGACGTCGGGATGGGTGCCGGCGAGCACGAGCTCGGGTCTCGGTCTCGGTTCCGCGACGCACCCGTCGCGGATCGGCACCACCCGGTCGACATGCGCCAGCATCGCGGGTCGGTGGACGACGACGATCGCCGTGCGCCCGGCCATCAGTCGCGACGACGCGTCCACGACCGCCGACTCGCTGCGCGGATCGAGGTTCGCTGTCGGCTCGTCGAGCAGCAGCACCGGGGCGTCGCGCAGGAAGGCCCTGGCGAGGGCGATCCGCTGACGCTGCCCGGTGGACAGGCCCGCCCCGCGTTCGCCGAGCACGGTGGCGTATCCCTCCGGCAGCGCGGCGACGAACTCGTCGGCCGCCGCGGCGTGTACCGCCTCCCGGACGTCCGCGAGGGAGGCGTCCGGCCTGCCGAGCCGGATGTTGTCGGCGACGGTAGCGGCGAACAGGTGGGGGCGCTGCGGGACCCAGGCCAGCCGGGCGCGCCAGGCGTCCGGGTCCAGCTCGGCGAGGTCGGCACCGTCGACCAGGATCCGGCCCCGCTCGGGGTGGACGAAACCGAGCAGCAGGGCCAGCAGGGTGGACTTGCCCGCCCCGCTCGGTCCGACCAGTGCGAGGTGCTCCCCGGCCGCGACGTGCAGCGACACCTCTCGCACCGCAGCGGCGTCGCGCTCGGGATAGCGGGTGGTGACGCGGTCGAAGCGCAGCTCGGGCGGGCCTCCGGCAGAGCGTGGTACCGCGATCGTGGGGGGCGTGCGGGGTCTGGCGTCGGTCTCGGTGTCCAGCACCGCGAACACCCGTTCCGCCACCGTGACGCCCTCGGCGCTGTCGTGGAACGCCGATCCGGCCGCGCGCAACGGCAGGTACGCCTCCGGGGCGAGGAACAGCACGAGCAGCGCGGTGCCGAGATCCACGCTGCCCGCCAGGAGCCGCAAGCTCAGCGGGACCGCGACCACGGCCACGGACAGGGTGGCGACGAGCTCCAGCATGAGCGCGGACAGAAAGGCCACCCGGAGCGTGCGCATGGTGGCCCTCCGGTGGGCGTCGGCCAGCTGGCGGACGACGTGGACCTGATGCCGAGCGCGGCCGAACGCCCGCAGGGTGGGTAGTCCGGCCACGACGTCGAGGAAGTGACCACCGAGCCGGGCGAGCAGTCCCCACTGGCGCGCGGTCCGCGCCCGGGTGTGGGCGCCGACGAGGGCTGCGAAGATCGGCACCAGTGGGAGGGTCACGACGATAACCAACACCGACACCCAGTCCGCGACGGCCAACCGGACCACGACGACCAGCGGCACGACCACCGCCGCGACGATCTTAGGCCGGTAGCCCGTGAAGTAGGGATCGAGCGTGTCCAGTCCCCGGGTCACGAGCGTCGCCAGCTCGCCGTGCCGATGACGTGCGAGGTGCACGGGACCCAGGCGCCGTGCCTGCGTGAGCAACCGACCGCGCAGGTTCTCCTTGACCGCGGCTGACGCTCGCTGCGACAGCACCGCCAGTCCCCAGGACAGGCCGGCCCGCAACCCCACGACGAGCGCGAGCCCGAACAGCAACGGGACGATCTGCGCTGCTCCGAGCTCTCCGGTGACGGCGCCGGCCAGCACGGTGGCCAGCAGACCGGCCTGCGTCACGATCGTCGATGCGGTCGTGACGGCGATCGTCACCGTCAGGAGCCGGTGCGTGCGCAGCGCGGGTACCTCGCGCAGGAGGCGCTGCTCGAGCGCCCGTGATCGCGATGTGTCGGCCACGACCCTGCTCCTCAGTAGTAGGCGGGGACGCGGTCGTCGACCCGACCGCGGAACAGCCACCAGCTCCAGGCCTGGTAAGCGAGCACGACGGGCACGAGCACCACCCCGAACCCGGCCAGGAGCACCAGCGTCGCCGCGTCGGCGGCGCCCTGGGCTACGGTCAGTCCGAACCGGGGTCCCTCGGTGGAGACCAACAGGTAAGGATACTGCGCCGCACCGACCAGCGACACCGGCAGCGCCGCGGCGACGCACGAGGCGATGAACGCCGGTCCGCGTCGGTTCCGGTCGAGCGAGAGTCGGGCCAGCACGAGCGCCGTCACCAGCACCGCGACGACGAGCACGGCGACCGTCGGGTTCGTCACCGGTGCCGCGGAACCGACCCCGAAGGCGACACCCGCGGTCAGCACGACGGCCACCGCAGCGGCGATCAGCAGTGGCCGGGCCGTTGCGGTCGCTCGCTGGGCGAGCGCACCCGAGGAGCGCAGGACGAGGAACGTCGCCCCGTGCGCGGCGAAGAGCGCGACGGAGCTCACCGCGCAGGCCACCACGAAGGGATCGAGCACCGTCGACCACGGCAGGACGAACGACCCGGCGCCTCCGAGCGGCACACCGTGCAGGAGCACCCCGATCAGCACGCCCCAGACCACCGCAGGGGCCGCTCCGCCCGCGGCGACCAGCCGGTCCCAGAACCGGCGGCTCGAGGGGGTATCCCATCGGCTGCGCAGCTGGACCGCCGCGTTGCCGACGACCAGTGCTACGAGGAGCACGACGATCAGAGGGTACATCCCCGCGAGCAGCGTCCCCTCGAAGAACGGGAACGCCCCGAACAACACGCCGGCGAACGCGACGAGCCACACCTCGTTGCCGAGGAAGAACGGCCCCACGGTCCCCAGCACGCGGCGACGGTCCCGCTCGTCACGGGCCAGGACAATTGACAGCATCTGTACGCCGTAATCGTAGCCGCCGAGCACGAAGTAGCCCGTCAGCAGGAAACCGAGGAGCGCCAGCCAGGCGATCTCCATGTCCATGACTCCTTCTCGTTCTCGTCGATCAGAACGTCGGTACGGGCTGCTTGGCCAGGGGAGCGGGCGACGCGCCGAGCTGGGTCCCCGCGGGACCGCGACGGACGAACCTGACGATCAGGACCCAGTTGACGACCATGAGGGTGAGCAGCACGGCGAGGAAGGCCACCAGCGAGAACACCATGCTCGCGGTGCTCACCGGGGACAGCGCGTCCCGCACGGCGAGCTCGCCGTAGACGATCCAGGGCTGCCGGCCGCCCTCCCGGAACAGCCATCCCCCGATCGACGCGACGAACGGAACCGGGATCATCGCCACCATCAGGTACGCGCCGCGGCGCCAGTGCATCAGGTGATCGCTCACCAACACGAGCGCGCCGAGTCCTACCAGACACAACGCGTAGATCAACCAGGCGTTCGGCCCGGCTTCACCGTAGATCAACCCGCCCACGAACTCGCCGACCGGGTAGGCGACAGCGGCGACCACCAGGATCGCGACGGGGACGTGCCGCCGCAGCCAGGCGCGGTAGACGAGCAGCGCCGCGACGGCGGCCACGATGAACATCAGGTAGCCGAGGTAGAGCATCGTGTTCTGGGCGTGCGCGATCCACGCCGGCGGGACGTAGTCACCCGGGCCGTACTGCTGCGCGAGCTGCGTCGCGAGCGCGGTCGTCCCCTCGGCGGGCCCGAGGGCGGCCAGCTTCATCGGCTGCGTCTCACCGAGCACCGGATACTGCATGGCCCCGACGACGTACACCGGGAAGCTGACCAGCGCCGCAGTCATGACGCCGAGTCGTAGGGAGCGGCTGAAGAAGTCGCGCTCGGCCGCGCGGCGCACGAGGTGGAACGCACTGATCCCGGCGACGAAAAGCCCACCGGTCAGCAGCGCGGCCGCGGCGATGTGCCCGACGGCGATGACGGCGTTCGGATTGCCGAGCAGCGCCCCGAAGTCGGTGAGGTACGCGCGACCGTCGCGCACCTCGTACCCGACCGGATGCTGCAGGAAGCCGTTGGCCACCATGATCCAGTAGGCTGACGCGTAAGCGGTCACGGTCACCAGCCAGATCAACGTGACGTGGACGCCCTTGGACAGCCGTCCCCAGCCGAAGATCCACATACCGAGGAACGTGGACTCGGCGAAGAACGCGACGAGCGTCTCCAGCGCGACCGGCGCGCCGAACACGTTGCCCGCGAACTTGCTCAGACCACTCCAGCTCAGCCCGAACTGGAACTCGATCACCAGACCGGACACGATGCCCAAGGCGTAGTTGATGATGTAGAGCTGGCCCAGAAACGGGTCATCCTCTCCAGCGTCGCTGCTCGCTGCGGATCCCGACTCACCGCCGCCCGCGTGTGCATGATCGCCACCAGCGGCGCCAGCCCCATGCTGAGGATCACGAACAACCAGTGGATCCCCGTGGTACCGGCGAACTGCAGGCGAGCAAGGTCCACAATGAGGGTTATTCAGCCGTATGTATAGAAGTGCAAAGCGACGACAGTAGAAATGGTCTCCTGGAATGTAGTAATCGGGCGACGGTAGTCGGTGTGCAGGATTCGCCAGGTCTTGAAGTTG